>JRHI01000573.1_pt1 | contig 38545 bp, 29 predicted proteins | sample 215371 | NCBI WGS metagenome assembly JRHI01 (sample SAMN02929681, study PRJNA255918) | sediment metagenome | biome: cave system; feature: Ice Cave; material: Sediment; isolation source: sediment from deep within a dark volcanic ice cave with no known source of... ... | reverse complement strand
ATATTTTTCAAGCCTTTCTTCCTATTTCACCAGTTAGTGGCGCTGTACCCGTATGTACGGACGCGCGAAATTTGATTTACTTCGCATACGTGTGCTCTATGCTGCGTAATGATGGAATACTATGATCTTATTGCTGGGCTTACTACGACCTTTGAGTAAGAACCGAGTTTTTCGTTCCATTACTACTCAAGGGCCTAGAACAAAAAAAACAGGGTGAAAAGAATTAGAGCGCCATTTGTATCCCAACGCGACAACCGAACAGAAATAGCAACAACCTACAAAGGGGAGAACGTGATGTTCTCCCCTTTGGTCCTCTTCACATATCTAATGACTATATGAAAAGGATGAACCATGATGGTTCATCCTTTAGAGGTGCAAAAATGATTTAGTTTATGCACGTATTGACACTGAGGGAGGCCAGCAACGCATGGCTATGTTGGTGCTACATGCGGTCCCTTTCTGGCTGGCTGGCATTGACCCAAAGCGCGTACGTGAAGAGATACGCCCTGACATTATCCGCTATCAACGTGAGGTCGTTGACGTGCTCTATGCATGGGCACAATCTCCAAAGGCATCCCTTCCTCACCTTGTGCCAGCAGAGCAGATTATCCAACCTATCACACCATCACAAGACGCCAGCGCACTAGCTTGAGGTATCTCACGGATAACGAAATAGTAGGAAATAGAGCAGTTTGCAATAATACCCTCCCTTTTTGGCCAAAAAGGGAGGGTATTATGATGCATGAGAAGCGTTAGACCGGAAGAAGAAGATCATCCTCAATCGGTTGGGGAAGCGTATCCAGATCCATCACATAATTACCGAAGCGCTTGACATGATGGGTCTGATAGGGACTGAGCATTGCCAGTTCGTCACGGGTGATATTCCACCCTTCCTCCATCAACCCTTTGAGTACTTTACTCAGTTGGAAGGTGGTATCAAGAATGACCGCATTGGCAAGCAGATCGACATATTTGATGTGTTTTTCACTCTCTTCTGCGGTGAGGGCTTTGATCTTGCCATCATTCCCAAAGGAGAGCCACTTGCTAAAGGCATTGAATTGCTCGACTTTGTTCGTCGTTTGATGAATAATTTCGCGCAGTTTGGCGTCGGAGATATACTGTAAGAGGAAAATCGTGCGGATCACGCATCCCAGTTCACGGAATGCCTGATACAGGCGATTTTTCCGACTGTAGCTGGTCAACTTGCGCAACAGCATCGAGGGTAACACCTTGCCTGCTTTGATCGAAAGGACCACCCGTAACAAATCCTGCCAGTGGGTTTGGATCAGTTCCCAGTCGATGACCTCTTCACAAAAAAGCGAGTCAATATGTTGGTAGCGAATGTCTTTGCTTGGACGGTAAAAGATGAGGTCTTTCCAGTTGCGGATGCGAGGCATCAGCTTGATCCCTAAGAGATGTGAGAGGGCAAAGACTGGTAAGTTCTGACCCTGAGTGTCCGAGTGGATCGTATCTGGCTGTACGTCCGACTGATTCTTCATAAGCCCATCAATAATGTGTACGGATTCCCACACACCGCATGCGATGAAGTGGGAGAATAAAAGGATGTACATGTCACTCACATGATGATAGGCGATGCCTCCAAACCCACCATATCTGATATGTTTCTCTGCCAGCAGGTTTTCTTCCGCTAGGTCATATTGTGTTCCATCAGCAGCCCCCCGTTTTCCAGTCCCCCAGCAACGGGGAAGGGGACAGCGATTGAAACGGTTAATAATATCACGAACGGCTGCTTCCAGTTTCTCGACGGTGACATGCCGACGATTGATCGCAGCAAGCATGTCTCCGGTAATCTCCCCAGGGAAATGTCGCGCCAGTTGATACGGCCCGAGATGACTGGCATAGGCGAATGCCGTCAGGATCTGACGCGCTCGCGCATCCTCCATCTTCGGATCGGAACCAGAGAGAGGGCCAAGGTGGCACGTCCACTTGGTCCAGTAATCAATCCGACACAAGATGTCGAGAACGTGTGACTCCGGCATGCGTTCGGCGACAGCCGCTTCCAGTTTTGGAAAACCCTTTGGCGGCGTTTGACGGAGAGGCTTCCTCAGCACAGGCTCCCCTTTGTCGGTAATCACCAGTTCATGATTGTCTGGTTTGGTTCGATCAACCTCCAGAGAGACCTCTGTCAGCCAGCGATTGAGACTTTCGACAAATCCTTGTGCAGACGGTTCAAACCCCAACTGCTGACAGTATTCAGCAACCTTTGGCTCGCATGCTTCCCAACTCAAGAGCTGATCCCGGTAGTCGGCGAACTGTTCAGAGCCACGGACGCAGAGATCACCTGTTTTGAGTTCGGTCGCCACATACGTAAAGACACACGTTTCCAGATGCTGGCGGATAAACCAGTCTTTGCCCTTTCGCCTGGTCTGAACCGTTCTTTGCCAGTCCCCGCTTGCGAAGGAGAGGTCAATGGTGGCTTCGAGATATTTTTTCGGATCGTGTTCATGTTCCAGAATGAAGGTCATGGCTTTCATCAGTGCCTGATCCGCGGTTGTCGCGTGAATATCGAGTACTTTGAGCACGCGAAAGAGCGCTTTGCGGTGCGAGGCGTAGAAGCGCCAGAGGAAGGGCTGATAGCGGTTGCCATGGTGCGCACTGACCTGTTCACATTGCTCCAGAAGAACGGATATCCCTCCTTCTCGTTGGAAGACCTCGCGTACGTGTTGCCCGACCTTTGCATCGTCCTCGGTTTCTGTGGTCGTCTGGAGAACGTCGGCAAGGACTTCAACCAGATGTTCTGTCGTTTTGCGCTCGCTTTCTCGCCGCCGTTCCAATTCATCTTTCGCCCGGTCACGCAGTTTACTCATCCGTTTCAAAAACATCTCAACGATTTCATCGCGCGTCGAGATGGTCTCCTGATGAATCAGGCAGACCAGAAGCGTCAAACGCTTGGGCAGCATGATGTCTCGCAGATCGTCTGCATGAAGCGCGCGGGCCTCTGCCGCAAAATGGGTGACTTTTGCGGGAGCAAGATCCTCCAAGAGACGCGCCATATTGCCGAGGGAAAGTAACCAGGTGAGCCGCTCCGTCCAGTCCTCCAGATGGGTGAGGGTTGCACTTTTGGGCGCTTCCCGCAAGCGGTTAAACTCGGTAAAATAGCCCGTTGGGTTGGTGTCAACCAGCTTCTCCAGAAGTGCTTGCTCTGCCTCCGTGAGTCGCGAGAGCACTGTTTGAAAGATCCGCTGGTGCGCGAGGTTGCGGAGGCGCCGAACCAGGAGATCGAGTGTACTAAAAGCAGGCAGTTCGCAGTTCTCTTTGATGAGCGTTTCGATGGCCACGTTGATCAGGTCGGCAGGGTCATCCATGACGAGGACCACCTCGCTGATAGCCTTCAGAGCAACGTGACGAATGTGCTTGATATCTCCGTTAATCTTGAGGTGGGCGTGAATAGCAGCATGATATTTGTACAGGGTACGCGGCGTAATATCTGGCACCAAGTCTTCAGGCAGTTTCATCTCGCCTCGGATGTGACTAATGATGGCTCCGGTGATCTGCTGAGGGGCTGGAAAGTAGCCAAGCTTTTGAAACACCTTCAACAGAATCATCAGGGCAAATTTCTGGTTGGGGCCACGAGCCGTGGTACTCACAAAGGCGACGTCTGCTGGCGTTGGAGTGTACAACTCGATCAGTTCTTTGGGTTGCGGTGCGCGGGAAAAGCCTGGATAGGCAGTACGGTCAATTGATGTCATCGTTATCCTCTCTGTCTCCATAGAATTGGCACTCACACATGAGCGTATGTGGAGCGATACTATTCAATAGATAAAAACAGGTGAGAACGGCTAATTTCACCTGTTTCTCCTCTAATCCTCTAATCCTCTTCCGCTCAGACTTCTCGCTATGCTATACTGCTAACGTCACCAAAAAATAGGTGAAAAAACAGAAACAGGCGAAAAAACATGACCGATACCGTAATGACGATTCCCACTCCAGAAGAACTGCTGAACAAGTGGCTCCAGGATTTGCAGGCGAACGATCGTGCCAGAGGAACCATCCGTCGCTATAAAAGTGCCGTGGAGAGCTTTTTGTCTTGGTATGAGCAGCAAGAGGATCGCCCATTCACATTGGAGAGACTTTCTCCGATCACCCTCGTAGGGTATCGCAACTTCCTCCAAAGGACTCAAGCACGAGCAACAAGTGCCGTGAATGGGCATCTCAGTGCGCTTCGAGCATGGTGTGCTTGGCTCACTGAGCAGCGCTACTTGCAGGATTCTCCTGTAAAACGGATCAAACTGGTCGGCCGCCAAGAAGCATCATCGCGAGAAGGACTGAGCGATGATCAGGTCAATGCCTTACTTCGTCAGGTTCAATCATCATCACGGGATGGGGTGCGCAACTACGCGATTCTCCAAGTGCTGCTCCAAACAGGAATGCGCCTAGACGAATGCAGTCATCTCATGATCGAGGATATCGAGTTCGGTGAGCGGAGTGGGCGCGTGACCGTCCGCTCTGGAAAAGGCAATAAGGCACGAGTAGTTCCTCTCAATGCTTCAGCACGTCTTGCCCTTGCCAACTATCTGGCTCCTCGTTTCGGTTGTGATCCCACGATAAAGGCTGTTACCCAGATGTGGCCGCGCACGAGATCCCACACAATTCTAACATCACTTTGGCGAAGCCAGAAGGGAGGAAGCCTTACCACATCAGCCATGCGCCAAATGATCGATATTACCGTTCGAGACGCAGCAGTTCGCGGATTGGTGCCACCAACGACAAGTGCCCATACTTTACGGCACACCTTTGCTCACAACTATCTCGCTGAACATCTAGGAGATATCGTCGGGCTGGCAACGCTCTTGGGCCATAGCTCACTGGATACAACCAGGATCTATAGCCAGCCTACGATTGAACAACTCTCTACACGCGTCGATCAATTGCCACAAAATGCCTATAGGGTATAAGGAGGGATAGATGGATCTACGACAGGTGGCAACGACCACCTTTGTATTGCTCCAGACAACGTGGCCAGTTGAAAAAAGTTATCATCTCATTGAACAGTTGGACCCTTCACATGTGATTGTGCATGGCTATGACCCGCAAGATGTTTACTACCTTTTTTCTGCTCAAGAAGCGCTCACTCTTCTCGAACGAGCGCTGAATGTGCTTTCTCTGAGTGAGGCCCTTCATCTAGAAGGGCGGAAGATGACTTCTGTGCTTGAGGGTGATGCAGACGCAGAGAGTGCTCCTGACCAGTGTATTGTGCTTGAGGAAGGTCATCTTCTTGGCTTTTTTGACGCAAGCGTCCCTCCTCAACCGATAGTGCTGTACAGAGGTGAGGGTGTGGATCCTTCATCGAGTGAGTTCGAGCTGGAAGTTCGGTCCTTGATCGCCGATTTCCCCAAAAAGGTTCATCTACAAGAAGTATTTTCGCTGCTCATCTTTCTCTCCGCCTCTCCAATACCTCAAGCAGATCCAACCAAAACATTCGCTCTACCTTTAGGAGCAACTGTAGACATTGTGGTTTGGACCAAACGAGGTATAATTCTGGAAGGGCCTAGAGACGGGACGCTGGTTATCGCTAGTGAAAAAGAGATATCGCCTCTCCAATTCAAGCTGCGGGGAGTTGCTTTAGGACCTGGTCAACTCGAGGTATGGGCCTTTCATAAAGGGCAACCGCTGGCAAAACTCCTCCTCACTATTATGATTCTGGAAGTACCAGCGACCATTACAGCGCAAAGTGATCGTCAGGAGCAATCCTTGGAGCCAGTGAGTCTGTATCAGCCTGATCTCCAAGTGTTCATTGTTGAACAGACAGAGGGAGGCACGCCAGCCTTCACCCTTTGGCTCACAGCCCAGGATCCGGCATTAGGGCTGAACCTGAAACCGTTTGGACCAATCCATCTCAGAATCCCCCCTCGACAATATTTCCAGGAATTTTTTGAGGATCTTGAACGTTTCCCTTTGGGGAATGACAGAGAAAAAGCTGTTGCTGAACAACACCTGGCTGGCAAGGGAGTCCACTTGTTTCAAGCACTGTTCCCCGCAGATTTGCAACGGTTACTCTGGTCACTGCAGAAGCGCATTAAGGTAGTAGAAGTACAATCTAAAGAGCCGTGGATTCCTTGGGAGCTGTGTAAGCTATGCTGGAAAGAAGATAAACTAGTAGAAGAGGGTCCTTTTCTATGTGAAGCGTTTGCTATGACCCGCTGGATACCCGGTATTGCGAAGAAGCCGCGTTTGAGGCTCAAGAACATAGCTGTGGTTGTCCCCGCAGACTCAAAGCTCCCCTACGCTCGGCGTGAGCTCGACTACTTGTTGTCCTTAGCTGATACTAACCGACAAGTGGAGCGTGTGTCTGCAACATTTCTGGAAGTGCGCAAAGCATTAGCTTCCGGCAAATACGATGGCTGGCACTTTAGTGGTCATGGCAGCTTTCGGGCATTCGATCCCAACAGGTCAACTATCAAGCTAGAAAACGAGGAAACACTCACCCCCGAAGATCTTAGTGGGGTAGTTAGCAATCTGGGTCTGGCCACGCCTTTTGTTTTCTTGAATGCCTGTCAGGTAGGGCAAAGTGCTATGTCACTTACAGATATTGGTGGTTGGGCCAACGGATTTTTGGAAGCAGGTGCTGGTGCATTTGTTGGAGCGTACTGGTCCATCTATGATAAACCCTCCTTTGACTTTGCTCAAGAACTATATGCGCACTTACTTACTGGTATGCCAATTGGCGAAGCTGCTCAGAGAACACGTGCGGCCTTCAAGGGGTCTGCTCAAGATAGGAAACCTGTCGGGGACCCGACACGGCTAGCCTATACCGTGTTTGCAGATCCGCTGGCAGCTGTGCGAGAAAAAAGCTCCTCCCTAAGATGATGGCATAAGCATGTTCACAGATACCAACAGATGAGCATAGAGAAAATAGTAATATGAGGTAAAATATGTATGAGGTTCTAACTAGCACGCTAGTTTTCTTCCTTTGGGCACTACTCATTTGTATTTTACTTCTTATACTGATTCTCCTATTGCTTATATGGCTGAGGGTACATATACAGAGAAGGGGATACATACACACTAAGGTGGTAACCCTAGCGGGTAGGAAGGTGACTATTCCACAAGGCCTTAGGAAAGATATGGTGAAGGTGCTTGAACTTGAGGCGAGCAAAACCTGGAGGCCACCGACTATTCTACCTCTCTTGCGAGCATATGAGCAAATCTTAGGGCAATTGCCGACTAGTGCATATCCTGCCTTTTGTGCTGTCCTCCAAGTTAACTTGGGCCGTGCCTATTTCGACCTGCCAACAGGAGACCGTAGTTCTAACCTCAAGCAAGCTATTGCCTACTACAAACAGGCCATCGCCTACTATCAGCAACAGACCTCGGTCTTCCGGATATCGAGGGCAACACACCGTGAATGTGCTCTAATTCAGAACAACCTGGGTCTGGCCTATCGCAATCTGCCAACAGGAGATCGTGATGCAAACCTCAAGCAGGCTATCGCCTACTTCCAAGAGGCATTACACTTTTGGGCTTTGAAAGTCTCACGCTCTTGGACGCCGTATAATCAGTTTTATGCTCTTGCCCAGAACAATCTGGGTCTGGCCTACCTGCACCTGCCAACAGGAGACCGCATTGATGATCTGAAGAAGGCGATGGCCTTCTTCCAGAATGCATTAAATATCTGGACACCTATAGCTTATCCGTCTCAACATGCTATGGTTCAACACAATTTAGGGGCTACTTACGTCGCACTCTACCTTAGCCCACTAACCGAGGATCATAGCTCCTATCTTCAGGAGGCGATAGGTTGCTATCGAGCGGCTCTACGCCTTCGGACACCAGAGACGGATCCTGTATCATGCGCAGCGACCAATAGTGCCCTGGCTAGTTTCTATTTTTCTCAAAGTGAATGGCAGATGGCTCTTGATGCTTACCAAGCGGCCATAAACGCAAGAGAGCAACTCTATCGAGCGGGGCTTTCTTCCGAGAGTAAAACAGCTGAGACATCTGTCACAACTGAGATATACCGCTACGCTGCTTTTGCTGCTGCTCGTTGTGGAAAAGCAACTCAAGCCCTGCTTATTTTGGAGCAGGGAAAAACAAGGTTGTTAGCTGAAGCTCTGCACTTGCGCGTTCGACGGCCTACGTTTGTTCCTGATGACCTTTGGGCAGCATTTGAGAATGCAGGAACTCTTATCCGCACAGCAGTATTTGATAACAGAAATACTGATACTCCAAATAAAGAAGATGACCGCATCGAGTTCTACAGAGTTCGTGAACAAACTGTAACGCATGCCCGTGTCGCTCTGGATGCAGCAATTGAACGTATACGCATTTATGAGCCTAGTTTCTTGCAACCCATGAAACTCCCTGCGATTCAAGAGCAACTTTCGGATGAGCATACGGTTTTCATTGCCTTCTGCATCACTGACAAAGGAAGTGTAGGTTTGGTGGTACGCAAATACGAAGAGGTACAAGCGGTAGAGGTGCCGAACTTCACCCAACAAGAGCTACATCAGCTCTTCAGCGATTGGCTTGAGGGTTATAATCGGTATCGGAGCGAACATTTTAAAACGGCTCCTGGCTCATGGCAACTAACGATCACGAAAGTTCTCGCAACACTGGGGGAGCACCTATTAGCCCCTATCCTCGCAACGCTCTCGGCTGATATCAAGCGCATCGTCTTTCTACCTTCTGCTGAATTGTTCCTCTTCCCTCTGCATGCTACGCCGCTGCTGGGTAGCGACTCAAAGCTGGTTTGTGACCGTTACGAAATCAGCTACGCACCCTCTGTCGAGGTACTGGCTAACCTATCGACGAAGTCTGTACAGGGAGTTACACCAGATCTCTATGCTGTCATCAATCCCCAAGCTGATCCTCAGCTTTTCTTCACTCCAATTGCAGGGGCAGCCATTGCCAAACTCTTTCCTGAATGCGATGTTGATATTGGGCGAGTTGGGACAAAGCAAAACGTCATTGCCAAGGCAAACGGACGAGCCTATGTCCTCTTCTGCTGTCACGGTGGGTATGATTGGGATGAACCAACAAGGTCTGGCCTCATACTCGCAGACGATCGGCTCACCTTAACAGATCTACAGAGCCGAATAGCAAATTTGTCTCATACGAGGTTAGTTACGCTGGTAGCCTGCGAAGTGGGTATCACGGATGTCTTGAAGGGCAGCGCAGAAGAGTATGTAGGAGTGCCAGCTGGATTTATGCTCGCTGGTGTTTCATGCATCGTCAGCAGTTTGTGGGCTGTCTTGGATATCTCCACGGCCCTATTAATGGAGCGTTTTTACCACAACCACCTCGTCAGTGGAATGGAATTTGCGTCAGCGTTACGTGAACCACAAATATGGCTCCGTGAGCTGAGTATTGGAAAAGTGGCAGAGTACACCGAGGAATGCTATCAAAAAGCACGACAGAAAGATAAGACAATACTCTTTAAGTTTATGCGCTTTTATCGTCAGCAGGAAATGCTAAATGCCGACCAGCGGCCTTTTGAACATCCATACTACTGGGCAGCATTTACTGTCAACGGAAGACCCGATGTACGAAGCCTGACACCAACACCAGCAGTTGGCGAGAAGGACCGAACAGTGGCAACAGGACATCTGAAAAGAGATAGCCAATCGAGAGGAGTTGAAGCTAGGCAAGAGCAGGCTGGTCAACCTATGGATGCGCTATTCTCGCCGTCTCGGATGGATTCGTCATCAATTGACACCATCGATGATATAGTCGGCAGAGCGACGGATGCCCTATTCTCGCTGTCCCGGATAGAACTATCACTGGATAAGGCTCGGAAGGGAACGCTTATCAGACCCTTGCTCATTAGCTTAATAATACTCCTTATAGGAGGAAGCTGTGGGCTGTTCTTCTACATTGTGGGTTCTTACAGTATCGCTATTAATAATGCAAACAGAGCACAGGCGACCGCTACCGATGCTGCTTATACTTCTCATCAGATCGCTGCTAATATTGCACATGCAACTGCTACAGCCCAGGTATATGCTACCGCAACTGCTACAGCAAAGGTTGTTGCCGACAATCCTGACCCCTACCCTCCCACCAACGGAAGACTCGCCCTCTATGATCCGCTCAGACAGCCGTCCAACTGGACCAACGAGTCGGATACCTCTTTAGGTGGTACCTGTCAGTTCATCAACGGTTCCTACTCTATCAGCGAAACAAAGCCACTCAATATCTTTCCATGCTATCCCAAGAACAGCGATTTCAGAGATTTTGCCTTTGAGGTGCAGATGAAGATCATAAAAGGTGAGTGTGGGGGGATGATCTTCCGAGCGGGCCAAGTGGGCTTCTACGTATACATCATCTGTTGGGATGGAGCTTATGATCTTCACCTTTTTACATCGTCCAATCAAAAGGACTTAAGGAATACGCATGTTTCAGGAGTTCACACAGGGCTGAATCAGTCCAACACCATTGCTGTTGTCGCAGATGGGAGCAAAATCGATCTTTACGTAAATAACCAGAGAATCGACAGCATCCAGGATACCACATCCGACCATGGCGGCATAGCCTTGCTCGCTTTCGATCTTAGCAACCCAACAGAAGTCATCTATACTTATGCAAGAGTGTGGACATTGTGATGTGTGTCAAGGTCATATATAGACCTCTGATTAGGATATATAACAAATTGCGCTATTTCCTACCATTTCGTTATCCGTGAGATACCTCAGCTTGGGCAGAGTATCATCGCCAGATGGCCGCATTCTACCAGTGGAAAGCTACCATAGACACACGTATTGATGTGCTCAAGGAGAGGCAAGTTGAAATGGAAAGCCAACTCGATGAACATAGGCGGGTGCTCGCCTTTATTCCTGAAATCCTGGAGTGATTAGGGCCACAGACACTTACACCTCAGCACCAACAACAAACCAAAGCGTATGTACAACAACTCAGCAAGGCAACAGGCAAACATTCTGTAACCATCTATAACGATCTCTACACAACTTTTAGCGTGCCACGATACCAGGACATTCCCGAATCCGATTGGCCGCAGGTAGAGCAGTGGTTCAAGGGACAGCTAGAGAGAAGTAAGCAAACGATTTTCGCTCCCCAGCAGCCCAGGGCTTTTCTTTTTTGATGGAAAGTGTTTCCTCTTCGCGTGTCGAGTGCGAAGGAAGTGCGAAGAACCAGTGAAGAGCAGTAGCGTAGTATTGCACCAAGATCACATGCACAAAAGTAACATGAAATACACAGCATATGTTTGAGGAGGATTCTGTCATGCGCACAGCAGAGTACGATACAACTGTTTCACAAACCATTGAGCAGTGGCTGCTTGATAAGTACGCATTGACACAGAGCAAATGTACGGAAACAACCTACCGTGATATTCTTCTTTCTCTGCGCACACACTTGCAAGAGCGAGAGATGGACCTGAATAGTCCAACGCATGAAATCGCTTCCACGATACAACTCTGGGCCAGCCTACGTGGTGCTGGCAGCAAACGCCAAGGCAGTGTTGCTCCTTCAACATATAATCAGCGTATTGCAGCTGTCTCCAGTTTTTATCGGTGGGCCATAGAAAAAGAACTATACACAGACAACAACCCTGCTGAACAACTCGCTCGTGCCTCGGTGCAGAAGTATGCTCATGCACGCACACTCAATCTAGAGCAAGTCAGTACCATGCTCAAGAGTATTGATCGCTCCACACCACGGGGTCTGCGCGATTATATGCTCTTGCAGGTTGCACTGAATACAGGACGTAGTACGCAGGAACTGGCTTCGCTCACCTGGCGTCACATCTCTCTTGAGAGTGATTGTGTCACGCTGACATTCGAGCGCTGCAAAGGCGGCAAAACCATGTATAGCATCCTTGATGTACAGCTCTCGAAAGGACTGCTTGCCTATCTACGTACTATCTACGGTGAGCGGTTGGATACTCTAGCAGCGGATGCACCTATCTGGATGTCCTTTAGCGACCGTACCTACGGGCAGGCCATTGGTTCACAGACCATTGCTGACATCTGCGAGAGTCATCTGGGTGTCTCGACTGTTCATACCCTACGTCACACCTTCGCCCTTGTTATGGACCAACTGGGAGCCAAGACAAGTACTATCCAGGGACAGCTAGGACATGAAAGCCATGCAGCTACCACGAGTTATCTGGCACGTCTAAAAAAGGCACACAATCCCTATGCACCAGCACTCGCTCACGTGTTTGGCGTTGAAGAAGTGCTCGTATCGTAAACGAGAAAGCCACTACATGGTACTGATCGGCAGCACCCTAAAGGGCTGTTGCTTCACTTGATTGGCGAGCAGCTCAATATAACCCTTCAGTTCTTCATGTCGTGCATTGCTCACTAACTGACGATGTTTGGCATCAAACAGAAGCGACTGAAGTAACACATAGAGTAAGACATGAGTCACAGACTCTCTCATATGCTCATTCTCGATATGTGCTGTTGCGCTGGCAACTGTCGCGCCCTGTTGAATGGTTGTCCAGCAACTCAACGCTTCGTTGGTAATTTCTTTGAGTGCCCTCTGGTTCAGGTCTTCCATGGCCTGGGCAAAGGTTTTGTCTTCCATGTATTTTTTCTCCAATGTCTGGCAGACATACAGAACAGCCCTCCAATACTGGGAGGGATATTTTCGCTGTACGAGAACGCTCTACATATACTACTATACATGCTTCGCTGTCACTTTTCCTCCTCTAAGAATTCAAGTAACACATCAAAGAATGCACGCGCAACCTGCGAACAGATCAACAGATTCTCTGCTGTCGTTCTTCGTAGTTGCATAATCTCATCAAGGTTAAGAATAGGTATGACTGCTCCCTCGTGGACAATAGCTACAAATGAATGCTCTACGGACTCTTCCTCCCCACGTTCCATTTCCTCGGTATCAATCGTATGCGGCTGGCTCTCGGCAAAGCCCGTATACAGAATGTCAAGCGCCTCTGCCTCTGGCCTGCTCAATAGCCCCTTCTGGTGCAGTTCAGCAACGTTTGCATTGCTATAGATCGGCCTCTCAATGGCACGATCAACTCGATTCAGTTCTTGCATCACTATCACCATCTTTCTCTGATAACGGAGGATATGGACAATATACTACAAGCTATTTAAACCATCGCGTCTTACCTGACAATTATTTTCTTGCTAACTGCTGATACACTCAGTCTCCCTCTAAGATTTTCGTTTCTAGCGTGTACATCTCTTTGCTTGGTTCCACACCCAGTTTCTGTTGCAGCAAGTCACGAAAACCTTCTAGGCGGCGCATCGCCATCATCGTATTGCCCTGCTTGAAGTAGACATCGATGATCGCCCTCGTCGCTGGCTCACAATAAGGGTCCTGCGCCAGGGCGAGGTATGCGTATTCCAGCACATCGTCCAGTTCATTGCGTTGCTGGTAGCACTGAATTAAGCGCATCAGTACTTGCACATAAATATACTCGTAATGCTGACGATAGGGGAGCAACCATTCCTCCAGGTCGTCCTCTGGCAAAAACCCCAGGGAGCAATGCGCAACAATTTTGCGGTAATAGAATGAGGCTTTCACATCCTCATCCTGCGCGTCAAAGGTACATGCTGCCTGAAAGAGGTGTTGCACCTCCGTAATGTCTGTCCACCACTGCTCATTCATATCAAACCAGTAGAAATTGTTCGCTTGGCGATGGATAAACATTGATGATTCTCTAGGACCTAATGATGGTTCAAGCAAATGGCGCAGGCAATGCATCGTGACATGCAAATTACCAAAGGCTGTCTCTAGCGATACATCAGGCCAGAAAAGGTCTATAAATTCATCGGCTGAACAGAGTTTACCAGGGTTGAGCAGAAACCACTTGAGCAGCGACTTTACCTTGTTACGACGCCACATCGTCTCTTTAACAGGCTTCTGCTCACAGAACAAACGAAATTTTCCGAAGATATAGGCACGATAAGGTGCAATTTGCTCGCGCTCACGAGGATGTATCAGATTTTTTGTGTCGAGCATCATATACATATCCTGTGGTAATGACATGCTTTTTCTCCTTCCGCTCCTGATTTTGACAGTATGCTATATACGCTTTTGGGTCTAGAGTGCTCCTATACGAATTATAGGAAGCAAATCAGTAACACACTACCCAGATTTCCCTCCCCTCGCATGCGGGATTCTTCTCACTAATGTCCTGTCGTCCTCAGTTCAGTTCCTCCTGAATTTCAAACCCCAGGTCTTGAATCATCTGCCATGTCTCCTGATAGTCCTGCCCTTTTGTCGTCAGATAACCCGCTACAAAGACCGAGTTAGCTGCATAGAGGGACAGTGGTTGCAATGAACGGAGATGCGCCTCTCGCCCAGCAGAGACACGAATTTCCTGACGTGGATTGAGCAAGCGCATGAGACAGAGAATGCGCAGACAGTCGTAGGGCTTCAAGTAGTTCAGGTGTGCAAACGGCGTGCCTGGCATTGCGAGCAAGAAGTTGACAGGAATAGATTGAGGCGCTAGCTCGCGTAGAGCCAGAGCAATATCGAGAATGTCCTCTTGCGTTTCGCCTTGCCCAAAAATTGCTCCACTACAGAGGTTGAGACCGACACGGCGTGCTGCTTCTAACGTGTTGACCCGATCTTGATACGTGTGTGTTGTACAGACATGCGGATAGTAGCGTTCACTCGTATTGAGATTATGATTGAGTTGCTCGACGCCCGCGTCATATAAGCGACGCGCTTTCTCCTCAGAGATAATGCCCACTGTGCAACAGACTGCAATGTCAATTTCTTCCTTGATGCGTCGTACAGCGTCGGCGATGAAATCTACTTCGCAGTTAGTGGCTCCGCGTGTGCTGATAGCGATACAGTAGCGCAGACAACGCGCCTCCTTCGCCCTCTGCGCCCCTTCCAGCAACTTCCGTTGACTGACAAGGGGATATCGCTCAATCTCACCCGTTGCTATTTTCGATTGCGAGCAGTAGTGACAATCCTCTGGACAAAGACCACTTTTCGCATTGATGAGCATGTGTAAATGTACTTTGTTCCCACAAAAGTGAAACCGCACCTGATATGTGGCATCAAGCAAAGCGAGCATATGTGGGTCCGGGCAATTGAGGACAGCTAGGCACTCCTCGTGCGTCAGCACCTCTCCCTGTATAGCTTTATGAGCCAATTCTTGAAACATCGTAGAAGTCCACCAATCTTCATTTGACGGGCGCCATGAATTGCGCCCCCATACGCATCAAGCTAAGCGTCCTGATGGGTTTATGTGACGGAAAGGCCGTTCGTCCCCGTAGGGGCGGGGGAGGCGTGGCGGGATGGGAGGAGGCCCTTGCGGTCGCCCAATTCGGTGAGGACGAGACCCACCCGTCATCGCGCTCATCGGCTTGGGCGACCGCAAGGGTCCCCTCCCCACATCCCAACCACCCCCGCCCCTACGGGACAGTCACAGAACCCCATCCATTCTTCGCTTGATGCGTAGGGCCGCAATTCATTGCGCCCCTCGCTCTCAAGCCCATCTCTTCCAGCATACGATCAGTGACCAAGCACTCGCCAAGCGCTTGCAATGCTGCAACGGTAAGTGTTGGAACATAGGGCAGTTGGCAGTAAAGCGGAGCCTTCCCCCAACGTCGTAATGCTTGCTCGTTCACCTCCACTGCACTATCATTGGGAGTAAGCTGCTCCGTGTTATTGAGGACGATGCCCAGGACAAAACAGCGTTGCCGAGCGACGGTGACAGTGAGAGCAGTGTGATTAATGGTTCCCAGAATGTTACGTGCAACTATGAACACCGGTAGCTTGAGTTCGACAGCTATGTCTTGCATCGTCAGTGTGTTGGTGACAGGCACGAGCAATCCACCTGCGCCCTCAACCAACACAATATCATGAGTCGCTAACAATTCCTGGTAGCATCTACGAATATGCTTCATGTCTATGCTCACACCCACTAACTCTGCTGCTATCGCGGGAGCCACTGGTTCAGGGAAAGCATAGGGTGTAATCAGTTCCATAGGAGCGCTACACCCAGAGACAGTTCGGAGGAAAACGGCGTCCTGTGGTACAAGACGACCCTCTTCCTCTCGACATCCAGTCTCTATCGGCTTCATCACGCCTACCTTGAAGCCTTGCCGACGCAGCGCCACAGCCAATGTTGCTGTAACCACCGTTTTCCCTACACCCGTATCTGTGCCGGTAATGAAGTATCCTTTGTTCACGTCAATTCCTCGCTCACTGTACACATCGCTGCATATGTGATGTCTAGTAGCGTGCCCAACTCTTCCATTGAGATGGCAAGCGGGGGCATCAGCACCAGCACATCAGAAAGCGGACGGATAATCGCTCCACGGCGACGTGCCTCCTTGCTGACACGCACCCCCACGCGCTCCTGTGCCGGAAAGGATGCACGCGTATCCTTGTCGCGCACCAGTTCGATGCCAACCATAAAGCCGCACTGCCGAATATCTCCCACCAGCGGATGCTGTGCAAACTGCTCTAAACGTTGCTGCAAAAATGCGATCTTTGGTTGCATTGCGACAAGCGTTTGATCTTGCTCAAATAGATCAAGACTTGCAAGTGCCGCGGCACAGGCAAGAGGGTTGCCCGTATACGTATGACCATGATAGAACGTGCGCCCAGCACCGAGGAAAGCACGATATACCTCCTCTGTGGCCAGCGTGGCAGCCAGTGGTAAATAGCCACCAGTAATGCCCTTACCGAGCGCCATCAGATCCGGTTCAACCCCCTCATGCTCACAGGCAAACATCTTGCCTGTTTTCCCAAAACCTGTCGCCACCTCGTCAACAACAAACAGCACACTATAGCGCTGCGCAATCTCCCACACGGCTCGTGTGTAGCCAGACGGATACACCAGTATGCCAGCCGCTCCTTGCACTAGCGGTTCCATTACGACTGCAGCCAGTTCATGAGCGTGTGTAGAGATCACACGCTCAACCTCTTCAAGGCTGGCAAAGGCGCCAGTATTGGGTGCTTGCAGAATGGGAAAAAGTAATGGATGATAGACATGCTGGTAAAGATCAATGCCGCCAACACTCATCGCACCAACGGTATCGCCGTGATACGCACCATGCAAAGAAAAGAACTTTGTTTTGTTCGGTTGGGGAGATTCACACTGTTGCCAGTATTGAAAGGCCATTTTTATGGCAATCTCCATCGCAGCAGCACCAGTGTCCGAGTAGAACACGCGACGAAGCTGTCCAGGTGCAATGTCCACCAAGCGTTGCGCTAGCTCAATCCCTGAAGGATGTGTTAAGCCAAGAAAGGTGCTATGCGCGACCCGCTCAAGCTGAGACTGTATAGCCTGATTAATCTCATGACGTCGATGCCCATGTACATTCACCCAGAGTGATGCAACTCCATCCAGATACCACTTCCCCGCGCTATCAATGAGATAACTTCCTTCGGCTCGCTCAATCACAATTTGGGGTTCTGCCTCCCAATCCTGTTGCTGCGTGAATGGATGCCAGAGGTAGGCCTTATCAGCTTGTTCGAGTTGTATTGGATCATGAAGTAATAGCATAGAGTATTACTCTCTTTCTCACGTTTGTAACAAGCCTGTATACGATGAAACAAGCACTAAATGATGCCTAGCTGTTTTCCTACGCGCTCAAACGCCTCAAGTGCGTGCTCAAGCTCAGCGCGAGTGTGAGTTGCCATCACACTGGTACGGATGCGCGAGGTACCGGGCGGAACCGTTGGCGGACGAATTGCTATCGCAAACACACCTTGCCCCAGCAATTTTTCCGTCATCTCTACTGCTCTTTGAGGGCTTCCTACAAGCACGGGTACGATGTGCGTACTCGAAGTGAGCGTGTTAAAGCCAAGCTGCTGTAACCCTTGACGGAAAAACGTCGCATTCTCTTGCAAGCGCATAACGAGCGCTGGATTCTGTTCCAGCACGTCAATAGCCGCAAGCGATGCCGCTACGACCGGTGCAGGTAGAGCAGTGGTAAAGATAAAGTTTCGTGCTGCATTCACAAGATACTCTTTTACCAGACGTGGCCCGACCACAAAAGCACCAAAGCTACCCAACGCTTTGCTCAATGTGCATACTGCTATCGCCCCCTCATACTTGATGTCTAGTTCTGCCAGTAGGCCGCGCCCACCGGGGCCAACACAGCCAGTGGCATGGGCTTCATCGACAACGAGTAACGCGTTGTAGCGCCTACAGAGATGCGCAATCTCTGCTAAAGGCGCGATGTCGCCGTCCATACTAAATACAGAATCCGTCACCACCACCGTCTTGCCTTTCTGCCCTGCCTGTCGTGAGGAGACGAGAAGAGCTTCTAAGGCTGCTACATTGCTATGCGGATAAACTTTGCTCGTTGCGCGGCTCAAGCGACAACCATCAATGATGCTGGCATGATTCAGCTCGTCACTCAGGATGAGATCACCAGTAGTAGAACACGCAGTTACCACACCCACATTGGCTGTGTAGCCACTATTGAACAGCAACGCACTTTCACTTTGTTTGAAGAGAGCAAGCCGTTTCTCCAGTTGCTCGTGTAGTGTACTGGTTCCGGCGATGAGCCGTGATGAGCCTGCACCGCACCCAAATTGCTCAGCAGCAGCACTGGCGGCACGTTTCAACTCAGGGTGCGTGGCAAGACCGAGATAGTTATTGGAACTAAGATTAAGCACACTTTGGCCTTCTACCTCTAGCCGCGCCTCTGCCCCATCACGCACTATCCGTAATTGACGATACAGGTACTCACGACGCAATGCATCAAGTCGGTTTTGCATAAATTGCAATGGTCTTCTCTGCATATTCGTCTCCTTGGGCGCCATCAATGAGGCCCCTACCTGCGACGGAGCCGTCGTAGGGGCCTCATTGATGGCGCCCGTCGTCCACATCGTCAATGTCACCGAAATTGATCGTATCCAACAACGGGCGCGATCAATCAGGCCCCTACGACGGCTCCGTCGCACCCACCCAGTGTTCCGTCGCACCCACCCAGTGTTCAGTTGCACTACGCACTTGCAGCGCTTGTTGTCCAACGGTAGATTTCTCGCCCAACGCCCGGATTGAGTTCCGGTGAGAGAGGCTGCACATACGTGTCCACTTCCGCCTTAATCTCCTTAAACAGTGGATGATTGATATATTCCTTAATAACCGACGGCAGGGACGCTTGTGCTTCTACAAAGTGCAGATAGATATCACCGAGTACCCATATATGACGAGATTTCACACCGAGCAGACGCGGCAGTTCTGTTTCGTCCGAACGCTTGAAAGCCTCGGCAATAGCAGCCTCGCTCCCGTGCTGATAGCGACCGATAATCACTCCCCGATGCATCGTATCCTGACTCGTCGATGCTGCACACATATGCTCAATACGCTCTTTGATGACGCTCTGCTGAATCTTCGTTTGCTTATTCAAGTAGGCAGTAGCCTGCGCCTCGGTAACGGGAACCTCCGTTTTGAGCGTGAACTCCTGCTCCCAGGTCATCAATGTGCGATTCTCGCTGACGGCGTCATACCACCAGCGAATCTCCATACGTTGGAATGGACCGGAGGAAGGCATACGTTCTGAATAGGTTGAACGTCGTTCTTTGTTCGTATGCCGTTGCGCAATCCAGCTCCACTGCTGTCCTTCCTCATCTGGACATGTCGTGAGCCGAAAGGTGACACAATCATCCGTTTCCTCAATAACTTCGCTACTTTGATACTCAGTGAATAACGTAGGCCACGTGCGTACATTGTTTGTGAGCCTGAACACATCATCTACTAATGCTTCGATAAGCACTGTATTGCGAATATATCCCATAGCAGTATAATTTCCTTTTCTCCTATTGAAACTGCGCGTTCACAAGCGCTACAAGTTCTCGCACATTGCCAGCATGAATAGCCTCTTCCTGAGGAAACTCAATACCAAGCAGATGCCACAGATTCGCAAACACTTCTGAAAGCCCAAGTGAGTCAACACCCAGGTCTTCCCAGGACGCGGTATCGATAGCGGGGGTGTCTGCAGGAACTCCCACCTTCTTTGCCAGAATAGTAATAACCATAGCAGGAGTACACGGCTGAACCATTTGTTACTCTCTCCTTTTACACATAGATGACCAATATCTGTTTGAGCAATAGAGTAGAGCGCAAACGTTACCAAAGTCTTCTTTCATGTGTAAGCAACGGGCAACGCCTTCCGCTTTCAATTACAGCAGTAACCTGACATTGCGAAAGGGAGGAGGGCTACACAATGAGGCGTGTTGTTATCACAGGTATAGGCGTTGTCGCTCCCGGTGGCGTAGGGCGGGAAGCTTTCTGGGAGACGCTAGAAACAGGCAAGTCCGCGTGCGATATCGTGAATATTGAGCAGAGAGAAAACTTTCGATCACAGATAGCGGGCATGGTTTCCGATTGGCTGCCCCTCTCTTATGGCTTGACTGATGATGATGTAAATCGGCTCGACCGCCACATTCAGTTTGCATTCGTAGCCTCGGCTGAGGCACTAGCTGACAGTCACCTTGACCTGACACAGTTTAATGCCTCACGTCTCGGTGTCGCGGCTGGAACAGCGATTGGTTCTACCATACGCCTTGAACAAGAATATCTGACAGTCAGCAAACAAGCAACACAGTTTAACGTCGATCCCACCCTGGCAACCCCCTATCTCTACCATGCCATTACACCATCAAGTTTGAGTGCCGAGGTTGCCGCCAGATATGCGGTGCAAGGACCTGTTGTCACCATTTCAACAGGATGCACCGCCGGCATTGATGCAGTCGCTCATGCCTTTGAATGGGTGCGCGATGGCGAGGTTGATATTGCTATCACAGGAGCATCAGAGACAGGTATCTGCCCCATTAATATAGCGTCCTTTGACGCCATTAAAGGCACAACGCCACGTAATAGTGAGGCGAAAACAGCCTCGCGCCCATTTGATAAGACCAGAAATGGTTTTGTGCTTGGAGAAGGATGTGCATTCCTCATCCTCGAAGACCTGGAACATGCCTATCAACGTGGTGCCCATATCTACGCCGAAATCAACGGCTATGGAAACTCGTTAAATGCCTACCACATGACAGGACTGCAGCGCAACGGCCTGGACATGGTACAAGCTATCACAACCGCTCTCGCAACCGCTCATATCAGTCGTGACACAGTACACTATATTAATGCTCATGGCTCCTCAACAATGCAGAATGATATCCATGAAACCAATGCATTCAAGGCAACATGGGGAGAGCAGGCACACCGTATCCCCATCAGTTCGATCAAGTCAATGATAGGACACTCGCTCGGTGCGATTGGAGCCATCGAAATTGCCGCTTGCGCACTGATCATCCAGCGTGGAGTTATTCCACCAACCATTAACTATAGCACCCCTGACCCTGAATGCGATCTCGATTATGTTCCCAACACAGCCAGAAAGCAGACAGTTGATGTACTGGTTTCTACAGGAAGCGGTTTTGGTGGCTTCCAGTCCGCACTGGTGATGTCGAAAGTAAAGGATGAGGAGTATGTCTAAAGAAGCAGTGATCACAGGTTTGGGAGTTATCACAGCAGCCGGAACAGGCCATGCAGCGTTCTGGAATGGCGTACTCACCGGGAAATCATTCCTTACGCCTATTACGCGCTTCGATACCACACAGTTTTCAAGTAAGGTTGCTGGCGTTGTCCCTGCTTTCCAACCAACGAAGGTCATTGACCCTCGCATCATCGCACAGACAGACCGCTGGACGCATTTTGACCTCGTCTGTGCGAAAGAAGCCATAGCCGACGCCAACCTCGACCTGCAGCAGGAGGAACCAACGCGCATTGGGGCTGTTTTCGCAGCGGGCACGGGTGGCAATGAATTTGGTCAGCAGCAACTCCATATCTGCTGGGAGAAAGGCCCGCGCTATGTCAGTGCCTACCAATCTATTGCTTGGTTTTATGCCGCCAGCATTGGGCAGGTATCCATTAACAATAACATTCGCGGCTACGGACGCAATATCTGTGCTGAGGCTGCCGGTGGTTTGATTGCCCTCGCCCATGCCGCAAAGATCATCGAACAGGGAGTATGTGACATTGTGATCGTTGGCGGCTCAGAAGCTCCTGTTGCTCCATACGCTTTTGCCTGTTGCCAAGCCTCTGGGCTGATATCCTCTGAGACAGCTCCCTACCCGTATCGACCCTTTGATGCCACCCGCTCCGGCACTATTGTTGGAGAAGGTGGAGCAGCCTTCTGTATCGAAAGTAAAGAGCATGCACAGCGACGTGGTGCCTCCATCTATGCACACATTGCGGGCGGCGGCCAGTCGTTTGACGGCAAACAGACACGCGAACCAAGTAGCTCAGGTCAAGCGTATGCATACGCAATGCAACATGCACTGAAAGCCGCCCAGATGGAGCCATCTGAGATTGACTGGGTACTTTGTGATGGACTAGGCACACATGAAGGTGATATTGCAGAGGTACGCGCTTTGCAACGTGTCTTCGGTGACGATCTCGCCAGTATTCCCGCGTCCGCTCCCAAATCGATGTTCGGACGCCTCTTGAATGGCGCATCAACCGTTGATGTTGTCATGGCACTACTTGGGCTACAATCCAACGTGATTTTGCCAACTGTAGGCTTCACACAACCTGACGCACAATGTCTCATCGATTGTGTCCCCAACCAAGCTCGTTCTCACACTCTGAAAAATGTGCTTGTAGGAGCACATGGCTTTGGTGGCTTTAATGCTTCTCTCGTTTTAAGTAAGCCAGCGTAGTCAGGGAGCAGAGCATGTCGCTCTGTATGTTTATGAAAGGGTGCATGTCGTGTCAACTCACATTTCCCGTAATGCCTTTTCAGCTGAAAAAGCAGTGCAGTCACTAGGAGAGATGGAGATTCTGGCTCGCTATCAGCGAGCCACAAACTACCTGGCTGCCGCTCAAATTTACTTACAGGACAATGTTCTGCTCAACGAACCTTTACGGCCAGAACATATTAAAGACCGCCTCCTTGGGCACTGGGGTACCTGCCCAGGCATTAATATGATGTATGCTCATTTGAATCGGCTCATCGTGCGCCACAACCTTGACATGTTCTTGATTACCGGTCCTGGTCATGGCGCCCCCGCGAACCTTGCGAACCTTTACCTTGAAGGCTCACTAGAGCAGTTCTACCCAGCCCTCACGCATGACAAAGACGGTCTTGAACACTTTGTGCATCGTTTTTCCTGGCCCAGTGGTTTCCCCAGCCATCTCTATCCAGGTGTTCCTGGCACCATTCATGAAGGGGGCGAACTGGGCTATGCACTAGCAACTGCCTTCGGTGCCGCAATGGATAATCCAGATGTGATCGTCGCCTGTATTGTTGGCGATGGAGAAGCTGAGACAGGCCCCACGGCGGCTGCATGGCATAGCTACAAGTTCCTCAATCCAGTTGAGTCAGGGGCCGTCTTGCCCATTCTACACGTGAATGGCTATAAAATTAGCAACCCTACCATATACGGCTCAATGAATGATGCTGAGTTGACGCAACTTTTTAGCGGCTACGGCTACACAGTACATATCATCGCGGCAACGCAGGGTGATGCACACGTGGCGCAAGCGATGGATGAGGCGTATCACGAAATTCGTTGTATTCAGATCGCGGCTCGCTCCGGCCACCCTGTCGCTCAACCTGCTTGGCCGCTGCTCATTCTTCGCTCTCCAAAAGGCTGGACCGGTATTAAAAAACTCAATGATAAACCCATTGAGGGTTCTTATCGCTCTCACCAAGTACCAGCTATCGATCTGAAAACCAATCCACGCTCACTGCAAGCGGTAGAGAACTGGCTACGCTCCTATCATCCCGAAGAGCTATTCGACGCACAAGGCAGCCCACAGCCAGAGCTACTAGCTCTCTGTCCGCAAGATGAACACCGTATGGGGAGCAATCGCCATACCTTTGGTGGCCGTCTCCGCACCGACCTAGAGTTACCCAACCTACATGAGTACGCAGCACCTAGCAGAGGGAGCCAGTGCAGCAATATTGCTCCCGCTGCCAACTACCTCAAAGAAGTCGTTACGCGTAATCCCCACACCTTTAGAATTTTCTGCCCTGACGAACTTGAGTCCAACCTGCTAGGTGCCGTGTTAGATGCCACCTCGCGTAACTACCAGTGGCCGATAGCATCTACCGATACTGAGATTAAGGCTGACGGTGGACGTGTCATAGAGGTATTGAGCGAACATCTCTGTCAGGCATGGCTCCAAGGCTATCTCCTCACAGGCCGCCACGGTTTCTTCCCCAGCTATGAAGCGTTTCTCACCATCATCGCTTCTATGATGGATCAGTATGCGAAGTTCCTGAAAATGTCGGGCGAATTCTCCTGGCGTCTACCGGTCGCTTCTCTGAACTACTTGCAAACCTCCACATTGTGGCGGCAAGAACATAACGGCTTCTCACATCAAAATCCCGGCTTCATCAACACAGTACTCAATAAAAAGTCGGAGGTGTCACGCATCTACCTCCCTGCCGACGCCAACTGCGTACTCTATACTCTTGATCGCTGCTTGCGCGATACCAACACGATCAACCTGATTGTTGCTGAAAAGAGACCATTTCCACAGTGGCTCTCGCTTGATGAAGCAATCGCACACTGCCGTGCTGGTGCCTCCGTCTGGCGATGGGCTAGTACTGACGACGGCATCAACCCAGATGTTGTGCTGGTCTGTATCGGCGATAACCCGACGCTCGAAGTGATGGCTGCCGCGCAGATTCTGCGTACCGAACTGCCTGAGCTACGCGTACGGGTAGTGAACGTCGTTGATCTCTTTGCCCTGGCACCACATACTGAGCACCCTCATGGAGTAGATAACGAGGTCTTTGAGGGGCTATTCACCGCTCACACCCCGGTAATTATCAATTTTCATGGCTATCCATCAGCCATTAAACAGTTACTCTTTGGCCGTCCCAACATCGAGCGTTTCCATGTCAATGGCTATCGCGAAGAAGGAACAACTACCACTCCTTTCGATATGCAGGTATGCAATAGCACCGACCGCTATCACCTTGTGATGCAGGCAATTCGTCTCGCCGCCATCTCCTCCGGCAACCAACGTGTCGCCGTACAGATGAGCGAGCGGCTGAGCCACTATCAGTCATTGCTTACAGAGCATCGTCGCTTTATTCAACAGTTCGGAAAAGACCCGGATGACATCGCAAAGTGGCAGTGGCACATCGCGTAAAACAGAATAGTACGATATTAAGTAGCAGCACATACATGAGGAAAGGAGGATCAACAATGCAACAACGGGGTAGACAACAAAGACCGCCTACTAGACGGCTACTAGACAGTGATGCCCAAAGAGGCCAAGTACGTTCCTATAAGGCCATGGAAACGGACTACGATGATGTAGGGTCCTCCTCTCGTATGCCGAGAAGTACACGTCGCTACCAAAATCACACTGATGTCTATAACATGGAAGAGCCTGTACAACATGAAGGCCAGCCAGTCGTAAGCGATAGGATGTACTACTACCCAAGCATGTCCGGCACGCGCTCGCAGATTCCGCCTCGACGCACAGCAACCCAGACACGCCTTCCTGCACTACAGACTCGCCCACAACCTGTTACTCGACCAGAGCGGAGAACAGAAGAGAGATATATACAACCAGCGCATAGGCTTGAGCCGTCGGTCATGCCAACAACACAGAGACGACGTGCCCACTGGCTGCTGTACGTCGGCATGGGCATGCTTGTGATGGTTCTCACATGGATACTGGGGGTACAGATAACGAACTGGTGGCAGGTAACACAAGATGATTGGCATTATGGTCGTCCCAGAACCTACCAAGTGAATGCGGTTGTTGGTCATCACGACTCAGCCAGCAATCCCAGCCACTTTATTGCCCTTAACTTAAATGGCCACATCCAAGTCATTGAATTTCCTGGCAGCGATTCTTCGCAAGCGAAAATCTACGTTGGCCCAACGTTACTTGGTTCTGGACAAGACCTAGCTATCATCACGTTGACCTTCAAGGATGTCAATAAAGATGGCAAGCCCGATATGATTGTCAATGTTGGCAGTAACCATTTTGTCTATCTCAATGCTCATGGGCAGTTCGTAGCAGAGAAGTCATGAAGGGAACAGCACCATGATGATTCTATTCCTTTTTTTGTTCCTGCTCATTATCGGTTGTGTTGCGCTACTGCTAAACACACAACCGCATAGCTCTTATACACAGACAGAAAGGCATATTCTTGTACCCTCTTGCTGTGAAATGGTGCAATGCGGCATCATTCCTTTCGAGAATGAGCAAGAGCCAATGCAAAATGACACGCCAAAACAGGAGGTATACCATCCACACTGTATAGCTGACGAGGAGCAGTGGATAGGACAAGATGTCTCTCTAGAGCAAGAATATGATGACCAAGAATATGATCTGTACGACAGTATGAGACAACAGCTCTTCGCCGCTTCAATGCATTTAGGAACAGCACGCGTTCTACTGCACCAAGACAGTGATGCCGCTGCAGCAAACGTGGATAAAGCAGAAAAGATTCTCTGCCAGATGCAACAAGAACTACTTGCCTGTGGCTGATCGACGGGGTGACATCCTTTTTGCGGTTGTGTTGCAAGAAATTAAGAAGCAAACAAACTGAGCAGGGTGTCCCTCTCCCCTATTCAGTTTATGCTGCTACTCCGAACAGCTTAGCGACCAATGCAATCTGGCCTCTAATATCCTCTTTGTCCACCTCTTCCACTTGTCCCTTTCATATCATATTCATCACCTCGAATCCTTGTAAGGTTCGCCATGCTGTCTCGAATGAAAAGAAACCCATTCCGGGTCTCGTCAACCGTTTGATGAAACGATGGTCTTGCTCGACCAGATTATTGAGATATTTGACTTGCCTTAACTCACAGCTTTCAGGGATGCGTCCTTCTGCTTTCAGTTCAGCAAAGGCTTTCGGATAGGCGGCGTTTTTATCCACGTTGATCACACGCGGTTCGGGAGGATGAGAGGCAGCGAGGGTTTTGAGAAAAAAGCACTTGGCGGCTTTCGCGTCTCTAGTCGCACTAAAGAAGAATTCGAGCGTGTTGCCCTGTGTATCGACAGCTCGATAGAGGTATACCCACTCTTTTTTGACTTTGATGTAGGTCTCGTCTACTCGCCAGGAGTCGGCTGTCGTCTTCACAAGTGGCCGGCAACGTCGGTCGAGTTCTGGCGCATAGCATTGAAGCCAGCGGTAAATGGTGGTATGATCGACATACAAACCGCGTTCCAGCATCATCTCCTCCAGTTGCCGATAGCTTAACGGGTAGCGCAGATACCAGCGTACGCATAGCAGGATGATGTCGGACTGAAAGTGACGCCACTTGAACGGGTATTGCTCTGCCATGAAAAATAGACCCCTTTTTCACTCACTTTACCAGATCAGCTTCTTTCTTGCAACATAACCGGTGTGACAATTGTGCCTATACCATTACTAGTTACGCGTAACCAAACAGATGTATAGTCCTCCAAAAAGACTTTCGCTAGGAATTGAGCATGGCATATGCAATTGCTCACCCTTGTGGTATACTTCTTGCCAGAAGAATCATTTAGCGAAAAAGGTATATCTCTTCTCAACATATCTCATCCAGTAGTGATGCTTTCTAGGAGCGTGCGGCTGGTGGAAACCTTAACAACAAGCGATTGGTTCGCATTTTGATGGCAACGACCTATCAGCGAAAGGAGAAGGAGGAACAAATTTCTGTTGCTCCATGATACAAGACAATGGGATCAATATTTTCCTTTGCCCTCCAAAAAGGTGGGGCAGGCAAAACGACGACGGTGCTGAGTCTCGCATCCATTCTGGCCCATCGTATGGGGAAAAAAGTGCTGTGTGTCGATATCGACCCACAATTTAACTTAACGCAAGGGCTGGCTATTGATATCTCGCAAGTGGAGTACAGTGTCTATGAGGTCTTGCTGAACCCTGAGCGAGGCTCCTCCTTTGCTATTACACAGACTGCGATTGGTGTTGATTTGATCCCTGCGACACTCGACTTGTCAGGAGCTGAAATGGAGCTTGCTGGACAAGTGGGGCGAGAATTGCTCCTGCGAGATGCGCTCTATACGGAAAGTACCCCAGGAGCAAATGATGCAGCAGTTAATTGCTATGATTATATCCTCATTGACCCTCCACCTTCCCTTGGCGTCTTTACCTATAACGCGCTGGTCGCCTCAACATCAGTTATCGTTCCGCTCGAAATGGGTGTTTACGCATGGAATGCCATGCCACAACTAGAGGTGGCTATTCAAAAATGCCGACGGCTCAATCCAGGACTCCATTTAGGCGGACTCGTGTGTACCAGATACAATAAAAGCAAGAATTTGAGCAAGGCGATTGAGCAGCAGGCCCGACAAAAATATGGAGCGCTGGTTTTTGAGCAGGTAATTCCTGAAAATGTGAAGGTTAGTGAAAGCCCAGCAGCGGGACTCCCCATTGATCTCTACTCGCCAAATAGCCCAGGCGCACTCGCGTATGGTGAGGTGGCAAAAGCCTTGGTAGAGCGATATCCAACGCCCTCCACTGTAGGAGGAAAAGCATAATGGCAAAGCAAGATTTAGGGAAATTACTCTCTCAAAGTGCTGCCAGAAGTACTCCTGTGGAAATTCGTCGTGGAAAGGGGGTTGGTCTTTCTATTGAGGAGCCGAGTTCTAATCCGCAAGAACCACAAGTACTCTGGATTGCCATTGACCGTCTTCTCGACAATCCTTATCAGCATGCTGAAGAGATTGACCCAGAAGATTACAAAGCCCTAGTCGAGTCGATCAAATTGGATGGATTCCAAGGAGCGCTCAATGTCAGTCCTACTGATGGTCAAGACGGATATTATTTCATTACTGGGGGTGGACACCAACGCCGGAATGCGGCTCGTGATGCGGGATTGGAAAAACTCCCGGTTTTTGTAGGAGCCTCGCCAGCCGAAAAGAAGCAATTAGGACTTCGCCTAGCCAGGGAGAATACTGCTCAGGTCAACCGATCTCCTGTCAATTTAGGCTTCCTATACATTCAGCTCATTGAAGAGTTCGGCATGACCCAAGCAGAGATCGCTGCAGAGATTAAAAAAGATCGCTACCATGTGAATTTCGCCATCATGGCAGCACGCTCAACTTCAGATATTCGCGCTGCATTGCGGGAGAAGTACAGCCCACGAGTGATGACCTACCTACGCAGGCTTGAGACGAAAGAAGACCGTGCCCCTATCATTACACAGTACTTGGCTGGTGAGCTGACAGTAGATGGCGTGCGTAACGCTGTTGAGAAGGTACAAGCAGAGGAACCGCAATCCAATGCATCCCTGGCCCAACAACAGGCAGTGCATGAAGATGCCTCCACTCCTACACAAAAAGAGGTTGACCCTTCCACTCAGATGCAAACGCGTGAGCAACCAGATGCACATGCCCTCTTGCAAGAGGTCAAAGCTCTTACTCGCGCTGATGAAATAGAACTCGGGACTGGAGAACTACTCAGCAACAAAGAAACAAAGGGAGATCAGCACACCTCGGAACAAACAGCAAAAGCACAGTCAGCATTTAGTCGTATCGAAACCTATCGACGCTATCTTGAGAGAAAGCGTGCCGATGGAGTCGCCGTTGTGCTCTCAGACCAGGAGGCAACACTGCTAGGAAAGATCATTGACCGCTGCCATACCTTGATCGATACCTATGGGAAAAAAGTGATATAACAACCGCGAGTACTTGGTTATGCGTAACCAAACCTGACACGGATAAACCCTTCGGGTAGGGCATCCCTGAGATAGAGGGTTTTTCATAGACACTTGAATTGTATATGGGATAAAGCACATCGCTTGCCCTGCCTCTTGACTTGTGAAACGTGAGGGAAGCATGTACACTACAAGCAATCTATCAGCAGCTACTGCATGCCTCCCAAAGGTAGAAGGCACTTTACTCAACAAGGGGGGCATGCGGCATTATTGCACCAGCGACAACGAGGAGTGTTCTATCTATGGAATCCAATACCCAGGCTGGTAATGCGCCATTCGAGTTCTTAACCCCGTCATCGGGTTCGCTTCGAGCTCATCCGATCACATTTAAGGAGGTACCCGCAACGTATTTCTGGTTGTGGGTGGTGATTGATCCATTCACTGGAAGTACGCTTCCCAAGGGATGGCAGGAAGTTTCCTCGCTTGAGAACGATGCCTTTCTCATTCTCGGCAGCCAACTGGGGCGGATTGTAGTAGAGCTAAACGAACACGAGCAAACGGGCCGCTATTTTGTGAGGATAGAGGACCTCCAATTTGCGAGCCAGTATCCAGTTCTTCTCTCTCACCAATCTCCCGCAACCGTACCGCCTCAAGAGCCACAGGATCGGCTCATCGGAACACACGGTGTCGTTCTAGAAGGAGATGCCATCCGCTTTTGTCCGTTAAATAACCTCAGTGATGCTGGAAAAGAGGTCTGGCAGCATCTGCAGCAGGAGGTAGCTCTCATGGTGCCTCCTACACTCGTCGCCAAGCGAAGGCGACCACCCTTGGCAAAGGACATCGAGCTGAGAGACGAGCATTGGGAGCATGCACGAATGGCGGCTAAACAGCTTGCAGTCCTCTACTGGCACTTTCATGAAGAAATGAAGAAGCCAGCCACCTCGTCACAACGTACCTTACCGAATACGACGAGCGTTCTGCGTGGAAAAGGCATTATCATCCCACAACTCGATCCAGTGGAGGGTGTTTTGCTCGCACTCAGCCACGCACAAAAGGAGACCGGAGAGTGGAAAGAAATCAATGCCATCCCAACCTATACCCACCAAAAATCAACGAGCACCACGGAAGTTTCCGTTCGTCCGCACGAAGCGCAGGTCGTCACAGGGGACATTACCGGTCAACTTTGGCAGCGGGTGCGGCAGTTCAACGATACTGATGGTGACATTTTTTTAGCAATGCTCGCCCAGTACCTGGGAACACCCTCTGACACGCGTGGAGGGACGTGGATCACCACGCAGCAAATCCTAGAGTACCGAGGCATTCAACCGAAGACGCACAGGAAGGAACGCCCCAAAACGGGCGATGTCCTGCATCGGCGAGCCGGACATCGATACGAGGATATGCAGGACATCGCCGATGGCATCAACCGTATCCGGGACACACATATCACCGTACGAACCTGGAAAGAAAGTCACAAACGCAAGACCAGCGACAAACCAACCAGAAGACGGATATTTCAGCAAGAAAGTTATCTGGTGACGGTCTCAGATTTCATTCAGCAATCTCAACTGTTACTTCCAGAGGAGGATCCGCTCCTAGACGCCGGACTTGCAGTTGCTTGGTACTATCAACCGGGGACCTGCATTGAGACCTTTTTGGCTGGCCCGAACTACCGTGCCTCCTGGCTACTTCAGCAGGCGCTGCGCTACGACCCCTACCACGAACAGTGGGAAAAGCGGCTGGCACGCTATTTTACGTTCCAGATGCGGATGAACGCCGACTTTGGTGGGACGACCATCAAACGGACCATAGGTACGCTGATTAACGAACTCGCGCTGTCGGTGAATACCAATGATCCTAGCAAAACGAAAGAACGATTTGAGAGGGCGATGAATCGGCTTCAGGAGGATGGGATTATCTCTGATTGGGGGCCGAAAGAGCGTTATGAGCAAGCAATGAAGCAGCGACCGCGCTATAGCTGGATAGAGACCTGGCTTGCCTACGAAATTGAAGTCTCGGCGGACCCGCTCCCCTGGCAACATGTACAAGAGGTATTGGAACACCTGCGGGAGAGGCGCAAGCAACGACAAGCCTTACCACAAGAATTTGCGGAGGGAGGCGAAGAGGTGGGGTAAATAGAGATGGTTCGGGGGGGTAGGCGACGTTATCTGGCGGCTCCAGCGACGTTATCTGGCGGCTCGCCGCTGCACTTAAAAATTGCTCAAGTGGCTTTAGAAGCCGTATAAGAAGAAGGAGAAACCGAAATATAGGGAGAAAATGAACACATTCTCACACGCCCCTACTGACAAAATACCTCGCTTCCAGTATACTTGATTACAATCCAAGTGTAGGTTGCTCTATACACCTTTGTGATTGATGAAGTTTGGGTTCAGAAGCAACCAGTTTCGACCCTGAAAGATTATGAGAGAGAAAAGAGAGGCACCCTACTCTCGCAGAACCATCGGTTGGGCACCAGAGAGGATGTTTGCAATGAGATAACAACGAGGCTCATGTCAACTATCCCAAAAAATGAGGATACCACCATCGGGAGCTAGTGGTATCCCCAAAGATAATCTGACGTACAGCACTGGTTAGCATACCCAAAGAGCTTTTCCAGAGCCACGTGTTTTTGCAATCCAATTATACCATATTTTCGCAGCGGAGTCCATAGCGAGTTGTCACAGTGGAAAAGCTCTTCTTCGTCTCCCACCTTTCCTGGTCGACCAATGCTTTCTGGCAAATAGCATAAAAATGATATGACACACATGTAGAAGAAAATTTTAGGGAGGAAGCGTGTTACTATGTCCAGTCCTTCTGGCGTTTCGCCAACACTCACTCGAGGCGATCCTCTATCCCTTTTTGAGGCGGAGTCACAACAAGCAGCCCCACCCTCAACGTTGCAAGTACTTGCCCATCTCTTTCCTCCACCGACACTAGGACAAATCTTTGTGGAGCGATTTATACAGTGTGCAAGCGGTGAACGATGCATTCTCCCCGATCTCGGCAAGGAGGATCTCGTCGTTTGCACAAAAAGCATCGCCACCTTGGCTGAAGCTCTCGGCCTCTCGTACGATACGACACAGAAATATGTCGTTCTCTTCAAGGCTCTTGGCATTCTGCAGAAGCGCACATGTATGGGTCAACTCGCGTTTATACTCTCACTTGGAATCTACCATGCTCCTCAAACCCTCGAGGCAAATCTCGATTATCTCTTACAAAGCCTTCTCAAAACGAACCGAAGCAAATTTTATCGATTGGTGGTGGAGGTCAAACAGCGCTGTTTCGTCTACGGGCTAATCTCACAGGAATTTACACGAGCACTCAGCCAACTGCATACCTTAGTCAACGCACCGCCTGGTGAGACGAAGCGGCGACTCGAACAACGCCTCGCTCAAGCACACACGCTCATGGGCCTCCTGATGACTCAGGTTCACAACACACGTCTCTCTCATCCTCACACCCAGGTAGATTCGGTGCATACGCTTCTCCCAAATCATTCCCATGCTTCGCTCGTGGGACCAAGCGAACGAGAATGCCTCGCTCTCTGCGAATCTACCCAGAGTAAGGGGTACGAGGGAGCACTCCCCCAGAGGGAGAAGCTACCCGTTCGAGAGGAACAGCAGCATGGTTCGTCTGCATCTTCTCAAACCGGAAGTATTGGTAGATTCCAGCAACGAGAAGAAACAGCGAATCTTCCTCTCAGGGGGGCCAAAGTAGATTCTCACATACAACTGCACACATCTGCATCTACCGCAGTGCCCGTTCAGGGTAGATGGCACGACGAGCACCTCCGTTCGGGTCTACCCGCTCTCCTTCAGCAGGTAGATTCCCGTCACCATCCGCAGGAGCTACCATCTACCCACAGTGATCATCGGGGTGAATTCACAGGAAAGCAAGAAGGTGAGAATCTCTCCCAAGAGCCAAGCGGGGTAGATTCTCACACCCCCCTACGTAACGTAAACGTAATAGTTATTACGGAGTTTTTTCTTACGTTTACGTTACGTGACCCCCGTAGCGTCGCGGAGTTTCTAGCGGAGCAGCTTGAGCAAGATCGGCGCGTCTACCCCAAATACCAAAAACTCCTCAGCATTCAAGAAGGAGTGCCTCGTTCCCCTCAGACGCTTGTCGCTGCCTTTCTTTGCACGAAAGTGCGCATCTTGCGGGATGGGTGGACGCTTCACCATCCAGGTGGATTCTTCACGGCGCGTTGCCGCGAGTTCGATGCGGGCATTCCACAGGAGGTCCAAGCATGGGTTGAGCAGTATGGGTCGCTCTCCGCCGCTTCCCTTCTCGAAACGCTCCCAGCTCAAGGACTGGCTGGGAGGGCAACGAAAGGAGCTGCCGTTTCGTTGTCTTCAGTAGCAAAGCCCGCACCTCTGCCGCTCCACCCCCCGTTGACCCTTACTCGTGGTACTCAGGTCGATCATGCGCACATGGTAATGAGTAAAAGCGAGGCGGGGACACTCATGCAGAGGATTGCCCAGGACCACCGCACGGGCCTGTTGCACACGGCCCGCTTGCGGCATGCGGCGACGAGCCGATACGCCGTGCTCGTAGACGCCACGACTCCAGGAGGTGCTTCTCATCAGATCGTGGTCTACTCGGCGCAGGAGTGGGAGCGCCGACTGCAAACCATGGGAACATGGCGCGACCTCTTTGTGCCTTTACACCCCACACAGGGATCAACAGGCAAGGAAGAACATGACCAATGAGTCGAGAACGGATGGTTCCGCACAACATTGAGGCCGAGTGCAGCGTGCTAGGCAGCATCATCATCGATCCTGACGCGGTCGTGCTCGTCGCAGACTTTCTCTCGCCGGAGGATTTCTATCGCGATGCTCACCGACTTATCTACAGTGCGGTCATGCAGCTCTACAATCATCGCATTCCTGCCGATTCGGTCACCATCAACGATCTCTTGGAGCAGCAGCAGCACCTCGAAACAGTGGGGGGGCCAGCCTATATTACTTCACTCATCAATTACGTCCCAACGTCTGGAAATGTGGTCTACTATGGACGGATCGTCTCACGCACGGCGCTGCTGCGCCGACTCATTCAAGCTGGTGGGCAGATTGTCGCCCAGGCGTTTGAGGATGACGAGGCCGACGCCGCAATGACGCTCGAGCGAGCAGAGCAGTTGATCTTTGAGATCAGCCAACGCTATAGTAGCGCGACCGCCTCCTCCGTCCACGTTCGGGATTTGGTGACTTCCTACATGGAACGGCTGGACCATGTGCATGCCAATCGGGGCAGCGTCGCAGGAGTTCCCACCGGCTTTGCTGACCTGGACCGACTCCTGGGTGGCTTACAACGCTCCGATCTTATTATCCTGGCGGGCCGACCGGGGATGGGAAAGTCGGGGGTGGCCCTCTCCATCGCCCACAACGCGGCCCGTTTCCATCAGCGCAAAATCGGCATCTTCAGTTTAGAAATGAGCAAAGAGCAGCTGATCCAGCGCTTGCTTGCCGTGGACTCTGGGGTGGATCAACAGCGCCTGCGAACGGGATGGATTGAAGACGCAGAGTGGGAACGGATAATCGCCTCGATGGGGACCATCTCCGACATGGATATCTGGATCGACGACACCTCCGCTATCTCTACGATGCAGCTGCGCAGTAAGGCGCGGCGCTGGCTCTTAGAGCACGGGATCGAATTGGTAATCGTGGATTACCTGCAGCTCATGCAGTCCTCCCAGGCCGACGGGAGCAAGCGGCGCAACCGCGAACAAGAGGTGGCCGAAATCAGTAAATCGCTCAAAGGACTGGCCCGCGAGCTAAACATCCCCGTTTTAGCCTTGGCCCAGCTCTCCCGTGCGGTCGAGAGCAGGGCTTCTAAAGTGCCACAGCTCTCGGACCTCAGAGAAAGTGGTTGTCTAACAGGGGATACGCTTATCTATCTTCCTGAGAGTGGCACGTATCGAAGAATAGATGAGATGGTTGGTCAGTCAGGTTTCAGTGTATTGGCTCTCAATCCTGAAACCTGGAAACTTGAATCGAAGCAAGTGACGCTTGCATTTAGCACGGGAAGGAAGACGGTTTATAAGCTAACAACACGCCTGGGTCGTATCATACGAGCTACTGCAAATCATAAGTTTCTAACAATTCAAGGATGGAGGAGATTGGATGAGTTACAAAAAAAGAATCATATTGCGCTTCCCCGTCAACTGGTAAGTCCAGCCATACCAGCAACAATGAGTGATGAAGAATTAGGGTTACTAGGACATCTTATTGGAGATGGATGCACGCTTTCGAGGAGGGCAATTGAGTATACAACAGGGGAGCGGTCACTTGCAGAATTGGTTTCGACATTAGCAAGGGCTGTGTTTGGTGATAAGGTACGTCCGCATATTAAACAAGACAAACGCGATACACATGCCACTCCTCGCTATTATACCTATCTGTCTATGTCTGAGCATCAAACCCATCGAAGGCGGAATCCTGTATCGCTTTGGTTGGAGTCGCTTGGCATTTTCAATCTACGCTCTTACGAGAAGTTTGTACCAGAGAAAGTTTTTACTCAACCTCCTAAGAGTATTGCTTGTTTCCTTCGTCATCTCTGGTCAACTGATGGTTGTATCCATCTGAGTCAGGGAGTGAGTCACTACGCGAATATCTCCTATGCAACTAGTAGTCCGGTTTTAGTATTGCATGTTCAATCTCTGCTTCTTCGTTTGGGGATTAATGCCACGGTAGCACGACGCTCACAAGGGCAGCGAGGAAGAGACCAGTATCATGTGTGGGTGAGCGGTAAAGCGGATATAGAAAAATTTCTCACATTGGTTGGCGGCTTGGGTGAGAAGAAATCTATGCATCATGCTGCTATTCTTGCCTATCAGCAGGATCGTGTAGCGAATACTAACCATGATATCATCCCTCGACAGGTATGGAGAGACATTGCTGTACCTGCTATGGCGGTAGCAGGAATTACAACACGTCAGATGCAGTCTGCTCTTGGCAATGCTTATTGTGGAACAGGCTTGTATAAGCAGAACTTGAGCCGCGAGCGGACGGGAAGGTTAGCCAGTATAGTCCATTCTGAAGCATTGCTGCATCTTTCGCAGAGTGACGTGTATTGGGATGAAGTTCTCTCCATAGAGCCTGATGGAGAGGAAGAAGTCTATGACCTCACGGTAGATGGGCATCATAATTTTGTAGCGAATAACATCATTGTTCACAACTCAATTGAAGCTGACGCAGACGTCGTCATGTTCCTCTATCGTGACGAGGTGTACCACCCAGATACAGGTCGCCCCAACACGGCTGACCTCATCGTTGCTAAGCACCGCAATGGACCCGTAGGAGAGGTGTGTCTGTTGTTTGAGAAAGCGCAAACACGTTTCCGAGATTTCGTTGTGAGCGGTTCGACAACAGATCGGGGTATATCCCAAGAGCAGGATGATGACGTGGCAGACGAAGATATCGTGGTGTAGGCGAATATTTGCAATTTCTTATAGCCATAGAAATATAAGGAAACGCACATCGTAAAGAAAAGGGCGAGATGTGTGGAAGCAGTGCCCTATACTGCTCACTCTTGCGTGCAAAAGACATATTTACGTTTACGTTTACTTACCGTGTTTCTTGAGCAGATCAGCGACTGCTTCATTCAGCAACACCGTTTTTGACTGACATTCGCTTTCTGCCAACTCTTCAAACTGCGCCTTCAACTGTCGATCAATCCACAGTGTAATACGCTCATGTGTTTTCTCAAAAGCCTGTGCGCCCCGCTTGCGCCTTGTCACACTGTCTGATGGCAATGCTGTATCTGTTGACGTATACGTAAACGTATCTGTAGATACTTGATGCGTTTCAGGTTGTCCATTGGTGCTTGTTGGCTGCGTCAATGGATTCACAAATTTCCTAGCTTCCTTCGGCACGATGTAATACCTCCCTTACCAAACTAGTATAGGCTTTTGCTCCAGTGCTCTGTGGAGCATAGTCATAAATACATGCTATCTGGTTATGAGCTTCCTCAACTTTGATGTTGCGAGGAATAATCGTCTGGAACACCTTCTCCTCAAAGTGTTCTTTTACCGCTATAAGCACATCGTTGCTCATGCGTGTGTGATCATCTAGGTTTGCAACGACACCGAAGATTGGCAGTGCGACATCCAAGTTATCACGTAGCTCTTGCATCGTTCTTTCAAGGATGCTGATACCAATGAGCGCATAGGTGGTGAGAGCGATGGGGATGATCACATCAGTACAAGCAATAAAGGCGTTGACGGTTAGTACCCCCAAATTAGGTGGAGTATCAATGAGAACATAATCAAAGTTCTTCACTGCTGCGAGTGCTCGCACTAATTTCTTTTCTCTGCCAGGCATGGAGGCCATAAGGAGATCGGCTGCGCTAAGGTTGATGGAGCTTGGAGCCAGAAATAACCCTTCTTGTTGAGTTGGAACGATGATACCTTCCAATTTGCTTCCAGTAATTAAAACGTCGAATAGTGTCGGCTCATGGTCCATGCTGCCCCGTAATGAGTAGGTTGTGTTGCACTGAGCATCTGTATCTATGATAAGTACCTTGCGTCCCTCGCGGGCCAATCCGTAGCCGAGATTTACTGTCGTCGTCGTTTTGGTAACGCCTCCCTTATTATTCGCGAGGCAAAACACACGCATAACCCCTCCTTTTTATGACGTATACGTTTACGTTGCTGCCTACACATCTGTATACATAGTATCACAACAAGGCAAACAGGCATCGTGTTAAGGGTGGCTAAAAGCAAACCCGCTCTCACTTTGAGAGTGTGAATCCCCTCCACTCAAGATGACATTACTTTAGTCATAGAAAATCCTCTGTTTTTGCTTTTTTTATCAATAGATGTATCCTCATATCATCATTTTCGGTCTAGGCACTCACAGTTTACTATTGGGTTAAGAGTGCTTTTCCAAATTAGAGTTGTTTTGAGTGAAAGGACTCTCTTTTATGCATACCTTTCTCCTACTCGCCCACAAGCTTTTGCAGAAAAGCACTTTTGGATTCCTTATCCTTTTTGTAACTACTCAGGTCTACGAGAGACTTGCCAAAAACCGTCCAC
>JRHI01000572.1_pt1 | contig 38570 bp, 34 predicted proteins | sample 215371 | NCBI WGS metagenome assembly JRHI01 (sample SAMN02929681, study PRJNA255918) | sediment metagenome | biome: cave system; feature: Ice Cave; material: Sediment; isolation source: sediment from deep within a dark volcanic ice cave with no known source of... ... | reverse complement strand
GAATCCATGATTTGCTAGTGTCCTTCAGATCGCGAAATTCGCTCCGAGCCAGCCCCACATTGAGACGAATTTCGCGATCAGGACACTAGATGGCGGTCGTAGGCGCGAGATCGGTCATGCTCGCGGCCGGCGGGACGGGCGGTCACCTCTTCCCCGCCTTTGCCCTGGCGCAGGAGCTTGGACGGCGCGCCATCCCAGTCGACTTGGTGACGGACATGCGCGGGGACCGCTACGGAGGGGATTTTCCCGCGCGCGCCGTCTACCGCGTCGCCTCAGCCACCCTCTCGCAACGCTCTCTGTTTGGAGCCGCCAGGACCAGCTGGACTCTCCTGCGCGGCATCGCCGCTGCGTTCAAGCTGCTGGGCGAGGTGCGACCTGGCGCCGTGGTGGGATTCGGCGGCTACCCGGCCTTCCCCCCGCTCGTCGCGGCCAGGCTCCGCCGCATCCCCACCGCCGTGCACGAGCAGAACGCCGTGCTCGGCCGGGCGAACCGGATGCTCGCGACCCGCGTCAACGCCATCGCCACCTCGTTCGAGCCGACGAAGCATCTGGAGGGGACCGCGCTCGGCCATGCGCGTCTCACCGGCAACCCGGTGCGCGATTCCGTGATCGACTGGGCGGCGCAGAGCTATCACGCGCCCACCCGCGAGGGGCCGTTCTCGCTCCTGGTATTCGGCGGCAGCCAGGGAGCGCGCTTCTTCTCCGACATGCTCCCCCCGGCGCTGGCCCTGCTGTCGCCCGAGATGCGCGCCAGCCTGTTCGTCGTGCAGCAGTGCCGCGAGGAGGACTTGGCGCGCGTCGAAGCGGCCTATCGCGCCGCCGGCGTGCGTGCGCATTTGGCGCCGTTCTTCGCCAATCTTCCCGAGGAAATGGCCAAGGCGCACCTCGTCATCGGCCGCGCGGGGGCGTCAACCGTAGCCGAGCTCACGGTCATGGGCCGGCCGGCGATTCTCGTGCCGCTGCCGCATGCGATCGACAACGACCAGTTGCAGAACGCGAAGCGACTTGCCGAATCGGGCGGCGCTTGGTGCATAGAGCAGAAGGAGCTGACGCCGGAGCGGCTCGCCAGCGCTCTCAGCCGTTTGCTGAGCGCGCCGGATATGCTGGCGCAGGCGGCAGCGGCGGCGAAGCGCCAGGGTCGGCCGGATGCCGTCGTCCGGCTCGCCGATCTGGTCGAGGAGCTGGTAGGCAGAGGTGGCAAAACGGCGTAAGGCTTCACCGCGTAGTATGGGCAGCGGCCGGCGGGCAGCGAGGGAACTGTTACTGATGCAAATGCCCGGCAAGTTGGGGCCCGTGCATATTCTGGGCATCGGCGGCATCGGCATGAGCGCGATTGCCGAGATCCTGCACGCCAAGGGCTACACGGTGCAGGGCAGCGACCAGAAGGACAGCGCCAACGTCCGCCGTCTGCGCGCCAAGGGCATTCGCGTGTTCGTCGGCCACGATCCGGTGAACCTGGTCGGCGCGCGCTTCATCGTCATCTCCACTGCCGTCAAGCCCAGCAATCCCGAGCTCGAGGCCGCGCGCAAGCGGGGCCTGCCCATCATGCGCCGCGCCGAGATGCTGGCGGAGCTGATGCGGCTCTACGCCACCGTCTCCGTCACCGGCACGCACGGCAAGACCACCACCACCTCGCTCATCGCCCACATATTCAATGTCGCAGGCCTCGACCCCACTGTCATCACCGGCGGCATCATCAACGAATGGGGCTCGAACGCGCGGCTCGGCGACGGCAAGTGGATGATCGTGGAGGCCGACGAGTCCGACGGTACCTTCATCAAGATGCCCACGCAAATCGGCGTCGTCACCAACATCGATCCGGAGCATCTCGATTACTTCAAGACGGTGGAGAACATGCACCGCGAGTTCGAGACGTTCTTTCGCAACATTCCCTTCTACGGCCTCGCCGTCACTTGCATCGACCATCCCGTGGCCGCCGAGATGATCGAGCGCCTCGAGCTGCGGCGCGATGGGCGACGACTGTTGACGTACGGCACGTCACCCAAGGCCGATCTCGTCTTGAAGTCGGTGCGCGTGGAGGGTTCGGTCACGTCCTTCGATGCCGATCTCGGCGCGCGCGTGCAGGGCGGGGCGCGCGAGATCAGGGGCTGGAGCGTACCGATTCCCGGCGAGCACAATGCTCTCAACGCGCTGGCGGCCATTGCCGTCGCCAGCGAGGCCGGCATCGGCGATGACGTCATACGCTCGGCCATGGCCGGCTTCTCCGGCGTCAAGCGACGCTTCCAACTCACCGGCACTTGGAACGGCGTGGCGATCTACGACGACTACGGCCATCACCCCGTGGAGATCGCCGCCGTGCTGAAGGCCGCCCGGGCGGGCGCGCGCGGCCGCGTCATCGCCGTCGTCGAGCCGCACCGCTACACGCGCGTGCGCGATCTCTTCAGCGAGTTCGCCGCCTGCTTCAAGGACGCCGACAGCGTCATCGTCACGCCGCTCTACTCGGCAGGCGAGGTGCCGATCGACGGCGTGGACCACATGTCCCTGGCCGAGGCGATTCGTGAGGCGGGCCATGCCGCCGTGGTGACGGTCGGCAGCGAGCGCGAGATCGCTCCGGCGCTCGAGAGCTTCGCCGCCTCCGGTGACATCGTCATCTGCCTGGGAGCCGGCAACAGCACCGAATGGGCGCACGCCTTGCCCGAGTGGCTCGCCGGCGAGCCCAAGCGCGCCGGGGGCGCGGGATGAGCTTTCCCGATCTGCTGCCCGAGATCGCTACCCGGATGCCGCAGCTGCGGGGACGCGTTATCGCCAACGCCATGCTGGCGGACATCACGTGGTTTCGTGTCGGCGGACCGGCGCAGGTGCTGTTCACGCCGGCGGACGAGGCCGATCTCGCCTATTTCCTCGTGCAGCTCCCGCGCGAGATCCCGGTGGTGGTGATCGGGCTCGGCTCGAATTTGCTGGTGCGCGACGGGGGCGTGCCGGGAGTGGTCGTGCGCTTGGGGCGCGGTTTCTCCAGGGTCGAGGTCGAGCCGGGCCACCGCTTGCGGGCGGGAGCCGTGGTGCCCGACGCCAAGCTCGCTCGCGCCGCGGCGGATGCGGGCATCGCCGGCCTCGCGTTCTATCGCGGCGTGCCGGGATCGGTGGGGGGCGCGCTGCGCATGAATGCCGGCGCGCACGGCCGCGAGACCAGGGAGGTGCTGGTCGAGGCACGCGCCGTCGACCGCGACGGCAACATCCATATGCTGCCGCTCGAGGCGATGCAGCTCACCTACCGTCACTGCGGCGTACCGGACGACTGGATATTCACCGAGGCGCTATTCCAGGGCAGCCCCGGTGAGCCGGCCGCGATCCTTGAGCAGATGGAAGAGGTGGCCGAGTACCGCGAGGCCAATCAGCCGATCAGGGAGCGCACCGGCGGCTCCACCTTCAAGAATCCGCCGGGCTCCAGCGCCTGGAAGCTGATCGATCAGGCAGGCTGTCGCGGCTTGCGGGTCGGCGGCGCCAAGGTCTCCGACATGCACTGCAACTTCCTGATCAACGACCGCAACGCGACGGCCGAGGATGTCGAGCGGCTGGGCGAAACTGTGCGGGCGCGGGTGCGGGAGACGAGCGGTGTAACGCTGCAGTGGGAGATTATCCGCTTGGGGTTACCCAAGGCCGGCCGGCCGACCGGCGAGGCCCTTGTAGAGGCGTTTGCGCAATGACTGCGTCGTCCGGCTCGCGCCGGTTCAGCCATGTCGCCGTCCTGCTGGGCGGCCTGTCCGCCGAGCGCAAGGTCAGCCTCGATTCCGGTGCCGCCTGCTCGCAGGCGCTGGAGAGCGCCGGATACAGAGTCACCCGCATCGACGCCGGCCGTGACCTCGCCCAACGTCTGGGCGAGGTGAAGCCCGAAGTCTGCTTCAATGCCCTGCACGGCCGCTGGGGCGAGGACGGCTGCGTGCAAGGTTTGCTCGAGCTGATGGGCATTCCCTACACCCACTCGGGCGTGCTGGCCTCGGCGCTGGCCATGCACAAGGACCGTGCCAAGCACGTGATGCACGCGGCCGGGGTGCCGGTCGCCGACGGTCGGGTGGTGCGCCGCTCGGAGGCGGCAAAGGCGCACGTGCTGCCGCGTCCCTATGTCCTCAAGCCGGTTGCGGAAGGCTCCAGCGTCGGCGTCCACATCGTGCGCGAGGACCACGAGCATCCCCCGCAGGAGCTCCACGATCCAGGCTGGGCATTCGGAGAATGGCTGCTGGCCGAGCGCTACATTCCCGGTCGGGAGCTGACCTGCGCCGTGATGGGCGATCGCGTGCTCGGCGTCACCGAGATCGTCCCGGCCCAGACGCTGCGCTTCTACAACTACGAAGCCAAGTACGTGGAAGGAGGCTCGGTCCACCTGCTTCCGGCCCCGCTTTCATCGAATGTTTACGAATTGGTGCAGAAGTTAACGTTGACGGCTCATAAAGCATTGGGCTGCCGAGGCGTTTCGCGGGCGGACTTCCGCTACGACGACACCGCAGGCGGCTCAGGCGAGTTGGTCTGCCTGGAAGTGAATACGCAACCCGGCATGACCGCGACCTCGCTGGTACCCGAGCTGGCGGCACATGCGGGACTGACGTTCGCCGAGCTCGTGAGCTGGATGGTGGAGGAGGCTAGTTGCGACAGGTAGGGTCCGGGTCGACCATCTGGAGGCGGGCGAGCCAATCGCCAGCGCCCCGCCCGGTCCTGAGAGCAGCGAGCCCTGTCGCCTCTCGTGCCCCTCGCCCCGCCCGCCGGCGTTTCGCTCGCAAGTCGAGGCTGCAATTGCCAATGCTCGCCCTGGCCGGCGTCGGCGTCGTTACCTTTCTCGTGTTTGCAGGATTGGCCAGGCCGCTGAAATCCCCGGCACCCGCGCTGGCCGAAATCGAGCGCATCATCGAGCTTGCGGGTTTCGGTTTGACCCAGGTGTCGCTGACGGGACACCGCTACACGCTGGACAGCGACGTGTTCGATGCCGTCGGCCTGCAAGCGGCGCACACGATGCTGAGCTTCGACAGCCGAGCCGCGCAGGACCGCATCGAGCGCCTGCCCTGGGTGGAGCGGGCGAGCATCGAGCGCGTGCTCCCCGATCGGCTTGAGGTGCGCGTCAGCGAGCGATCGCCGTACGCCGTCTGGCAGCTGGGGAACCGCAATTTCCTCATCGACAAATCAGGGCGGGTTCTCACCGCTGTTCCAAGGGGCGCAATGCCATCGTTGCCGCGTGTGGCCGGCGAAGGGGCGGCCACGGAGGCATCCAGGCTCTTCACGCTGCTCGCCGGCCACCCTGCTCTGATGGCGCGCATCGAGATAGCCGAGCGCATCGGGGGGCGCAGATGGATGCTGCGGCTCGCCGACGGCGGCACCGTGCAGCTGCCGGCGCGCGGGGAGACGGAGGCACTGGCTCGCGCGCTGCGCTTTGCCGGCGCACGCGGGCCCGAGGCGAGCGAGATCGATGTCAGGGTCTCGGCGCGCACGCTGGTGCGCGAGCCGGAGAGTCGCAAAGAGATCATGGAGCGGGAAGGGCCGGCGGTGATTGGCGGCATTTGATAGCCGTTCGCGTGGTTTGAGTAAGCGTTGGAGTGTGTTGCGTGCGTACGGGTCTGGGATCGAACAGGCGGACTGACGACGTCCTCGGGCTGCTGGACATCGGCACCAGCAAGACCGTTTGCGTCATCATAGCGGTGCCCCAATCGCGGGCCGCAGCGAGCCTCAGGCAGGTGGAGGTACGCGTATTGGGTATCGGGGTCTGCCCCTCCCGCGGTCTGAAGAGCGGGACCGTCTTCGAGTTGCACGAGGCGGAGCAGGCCGTGCGCGATGCCGTGGCGCAGGCGGAGCAGGCGGCGGGCATGGCGGTTGAAAGTGTGTTGCTGGCGGTGGCTTGCGGCCGGTTGAAGTCGAGCACCTTCACGGCCGACACGAATATCGAGGGACGCGTGGTCGACGCGGCGGATATCGAAGGGCTGATGGCGGCGGCGCGCAAGCACGTGGAGCGCGACGGACGCACGCTGTTGCATATGAACTGCATCTCCTATCGCCTCGACGGCACGGCAGGCATCGGCCACCCGCTCGGCCTTGCCGGCAAGACCCTGGGCTCGGACCTGCATGCGGTGACCGCGGACGAAGCGCCGCTGCGCAACATGCTGCACGTGGTGGAGCGTGCTTACCTGACCGCATCCGGCCTGGTGCCCGCTCCCTACGTCAGCGCGCTCGCGGCGACCACCGGAGAGGAGCGCCAGGTGGGCGTCCTCTGCCTCGACATCGGTGCAGGCACAACGTCTATGGCAACCTTCGCGCAAGGACATCTGCTGTCCAACGATGTGGTGCCGATCGGCGGCAATCACGCCACTTTCGACCTCGCGCAAACTTTGTCAGCTTCCGTTTACGAAGCGGAACGAATCAAAAAGGATCATGTCACCCTGGCAAGCGCCGCGGGCGACGATCAGGACGTGATCGCGTACGTGCTTGCCGACGAGGAGGCAGGTGCTGCGTCCTCCACGACCACGGGACAGGCTCGCGCCATCGTCCGCGGCCGCATGTTGCGTCTATTCGGGGATGTTTCTGGTCGGCTGGAGCGTTCGAATGTGGCTCGCTATGCCAAGCGTATCGTGTTGACGGGCGGGGCGAGCCAGCAGGCCGGGTTGAGCGAGTTGGCGGCTGATTTCTTTGCCCGGCCGGTGCGTATCGCCCGGATCCAGCCGGTCGGGGGTCTGCCCGCTCAGTTTGCCGGTCCGGCGTACTCTACTGCCGTCGGCCTCGTCCAGGTCGCCCTCGACCCCACCGCGGGAACGCAGTGGGAGCAGGGCGGAGTGGAGGCAGGCGGTTACTTGCAGCGAATGGGACAGTGGCTTCGCGAGAGCTTTTGAAGGGCTCAGGAACATGAGACCGCGCATAGCCGTCATTGGCGTGGGTGGGGCCGGCGGAAACGCCGTCAACAATATGATTGCGGCCGGGCTCACGGGCGCCGAGTTCATGGTGGCCAACACCGACGCCCAGGCGCTGGAAGCCTCCGGCGCGGAAAAGCGCATCCAACTCGGGCCGAGTCTGACGGAAGGGCTGGGCGCCGGGTCCAAGCCCGAGATCGGCGAGGCCGCCGCGGAAGAAGCCATCGAGGACATCCGCGCGGCGATCGCCGGCTGTCACATGGTGTTCATCGCCGCGGGCATGGGCGGCGGCACCGGAACGGGTGCCGCATCGGTGATCGCGCGGGTGTCGAAGGAATTCGGCATCCTCACGGTGGCCGTCGTGACGAAGCCCTTCCAGTTCGAGGGCTCGCGCCGCTTGCGTGTTGCAGAGGCCGGCATCGGCGAGCTCAGAAAGCACGTCGACACGCTGCTCGTCATCCCCAACCAGAACCTCTTTCGCATCGCCACCGACCGCACGACGTTTGCCGAGGCCTTCGTGCTGGCCGACCAGGTGCTTTACTCCGGCATCGCCTGCATTGTCGATCTGATCGTCAAGGAAGGCCTCATCAACCTCGATCTTGCCGACGTGAAGACCGTGCTGAGCGGCATGGGCACCGCCATGATGGGAACGGGCGAAGCTTCCGGGGAGCAGCGCGCAATCGTTGCCTCCGAGGAGGCCATCGTCAACCCGCTGCTGGACGACACGTCGCTGAAAGGCGCCAGGAGCCTGCTCCTTTCGATCACCGGCGGTCGCGATCTGACACTATGGGAGGTGGACGAGGCGGCGAACCGCGTGCGCCAGGAGGCCGATCCCGACGCCAATATCATCGTGGGCGCAACCTTCGACGAGGCGCTGGGCGACAGGGTGCGCGTCTCCATCGTGGCATCCGGGATGTCGCGCTCGCAGTACCAGTCGCAACCGCATGCCGCAAAGAACGACGTCTGGACGCCGCGAGCTTCCTCCCCCCCCAAGCCCAAGGCGACGGCCAACGACTATCGCATGCGTCTCAGCGAGGCCATCGATGACGCCAGCGGTCAGGCTGGCGCCGGCGCTGATGACAGGGCGAGCGAGGAAGCCTGGCGTGCACGGGGCAGCGTCTATATCACCGAGGGCCCCCCACAACTCTCACCTCTCGGTCACGCGACGCGCGGGGGGAATCGCGCTAGGAGCCTCGAGGAACAGCCCCTCGAGCTGGGGCAGGAGGGAGGGCGTTCTCCCACCGTCAATGATTTCCCACCGCACGCGCAACGCGAGTATTGGGCCAAGACAGGCGAGAGCGCTCATCGCGGCACACCACCGGAGCCACCGTTCGTGTATCAACGGCAACCTGAAGCGACCAGCCCCAAGACGAGCCTTCTGCGCCGCCTGACGGGTGGAGCTCTCGGCAAGCGAAGCGCGAGCCGCGACGCCCAGTTGTCGAAGCATTCCGGTAGTAGAAACGGCACTGGCGACAATGAAGAACAAGTTGATCTGCCGGTGTTTTTCGGACGCGGCAAGCGTTAGGGCTGGAGCAGCCAGCTCTCGGGTGCGGCCAGACGGTAACACAATGAAAGAAACCGTGATTTGTCCCCGATCCACACAGCACATATCGTTTGATTCATAAACCCGAGCGAATCAAGCCAGTGGGCCACATGGGAAGGCCCAAGCATACGAGAGGCGGTCGCAAAGGGTAAATGACGAGGGGCGCAGGATTATCCGGCAACGAACGGATTTCCTGGGCCGACGAGGGGACCGAGGGACTTCGCACATGTCGAAGCGGTTTATCGGGTCGCGACAGACGACGATTGCCCGGGAGATCGAGCTGTCAGGAACTGGAGTGCACAGCGGTGCCCCGGTTTCCATGGTTCTTCATCCCACGGAAGCCGATACGGGCTACCGGTTCCTGGTCAGCAAGCGCGGCCGCATCATCGCTGAAATCCCTGCCGATGTCCGCTACGTCAAGAACCTGACGCTCTGCACCGTGCTGGGCGACGAGTCGGGCGTCACGGTCGGCACCGTGGAGCATCTGCTGGCGGCGCTGCGTGGCCTCAGCATCGACAACTGCTACATCGAGATCGATTCCCGCGAAGTGCCAATCATGGACGGCAGCGCGGCTGCCTTCGTGGAGGCAATCGACGAGGTCGGCATTCGCGAGCTGTCCCAGCCGCGCAAGTTCATCAAGGTTCTCAAGCCGATCCGCGTGCAGGACGGGGATTGCTGGGGCGAGCTGAAGCCGCATTCGGGCTTCCATCTCGACGTCGAGATCGACTTCCCGACCCCGCTGATCGGCCGCCAGCGTCTGGCGCTGGAGATGAATTCCGGAGCGTTCCGCAACGAGATCTCGCGAGCCCGCACGTTCGGCTTCATGCGTGATGTGGAAAGCCTGTGGAAGGCCGGGCTGGCGCTCGGCGCTTCCCTCAACAACACCATCGCGCTGGCCGACGACCGCATCATGAACGCGGAGGGGCTGCGCTATCCCCAGGAGTTCGTGCGCCACAAGATGCTCGATGCGATGGGCGATCTGGCGCTTGCCGGCGGCCCGATGCTGGGCTCCTACCGCTCCGTGCGCGGCGGCCATCGGCTGAATGCCAACGTCGTGCAGGCGCTGCTGGGGGATACGGAAGCGTGGACCATGGTCCGGGCCCCCTGGGTGCGCGACACCGTCCCGGTCGATGTCTCGGTCGCCCCTGCCGCCGTCAATTACGCCGCCGACCGCACGTGAGAGGCTTGAGGCTCGTCCCTTGCATCGACTTGCGGACGGGCGGATCGGCAACAGGGGGCTGAGCATGCCCTGTCGCGTCCTCGGCCTCCTTAATTTGCACCAAGTCTCGACCAATATTCACGTTGCCGCGACAGCACAGNNGCKSCTAGAGCAGGATCGCTTCAGAYGGAATCACATCGCCTCCAATTCAACGTCGAGGCTGAAGCGTGATTCCTGCTCTATTTCTGAGGTTTAGAGCGAGATTCACGTTCCTGGATGGAAGCCCCTGTGCTTCCATCAGGAACGATCTCGCTCTAGTGGTGAGCCTGTCGAACCACGGCAATGCGGGTGCGGCCCGTCCTTCGACGAGCTCAGGACTGCGTGGAGGCTCAGGCTAGGTAGAGCCTGCAAACAGCCCTCAGCCCGCTGCCAGCGCGCGGACCTGGGTGAGAAGATTGGTGTCCACCGTCACGCCTTCGAGTTGAGCCCTCTCGCGCAGAGCGATACGGCGTGAGCCGGGCAGGCGGGCACCGGCGTCGGCGTCGATCATGCGCACCAGCGCGGCAACGCGGTCGAGGAAGTTCTCCCGGCCGGCGAAGGCACCCGGATCGATGGCGACGAGCAGCTGGCCGACGCCGGGCGGCGGCCCATCTGCGTCGAAGAAGGAGCTGGCCTCGAAGCCGAAGTGCGCCCCCGTCAGCGCCACGGCCAGGAGTTCCACCATCAGCGCCAGCGCCACACCCTTGGCGCCGCCGATCGGCTGCAGCGCGCCTCGGAGCGCGGCGGCGGGATCGGTGGTCGGCTTGCCGTCCTCGTCGACGGCCCAATCGGCGGGGATGGGCTCGCCCCTCTGCCCGGCGGTCAGGATCTTGCCGCGCGCCACCTGGCTCAGCGCCATATCGACGACGATCGGCGGCGCATTTCTCTGTGGCGCCGCGAAGGCGAGCGGGCTGGTGCCGAACAGCGCGCGCTTGCCGCCCCAGGGCGCGATGGCCTTGGGTGTGTTGCCGAAGGCGAGAGCGACCAGGCCCGCCTCCGCCAGGCGCTCGACATGGCGACCGACGACGCCGAAGTGATGCGAGCGCACGAGGCCCGCCGCAGCGATGCCGGCGGCGGCCGCGAGGGCGGGCAGCCGCTCTACGCCCAAGTCGATGGCCGGAAAGGCGAAGCCGTTGGCCACGTCGATCATCAAGGTGCCGGGTCGCGTCTGGCGCACGATCGGCGTCGCGTGGCCGTCGACCTTGCCGGCCCGCGCCTGCGCCGCGTAGGTCGGCACGCGGCTGATCCCGTGACCCTTCTGCCCGTCGATCTCGGCCTGCGCGAGCGCGCGTGCCACCGAGCGCGCATTGGCCTCGGCCGTGCGCGAGGCGATGAGCGCGGTGGCGATCAGCCCTTCGAGCTCGCTTGCGCCTATTGTTGCAGTCTCTGCCATCGCAGCCTCTCGTCGAGGGGGGTCGAACATGCGCAGCTGCAATAGCAGAATACCGCGACTTTGCGCTATTCTGTCGGCCCGGAGGCTCAGGGGACGGTCATGGCCTTTCTGATCGCCAGCAGCTCGCGTGCGGAGGAGTTCGCGGCGTTCGCCCGCGACCTCGATCCGGCGCTCGACGTGCGCGTCGCGCCCAATCTCGGCAAGGCCGAGGAGATCGAGTATGCGCTCGCCTGGCAGCCGCCGAACGGGCTGCTCGAGACGCTGCCGAACCTGCGCCTGATCGTCTCCGTCGGCGCCGGCGTGGATGCTCTGCTCGCCGACCCCGACTTGCCGCACGTGCCCATGGTGCGCTTCGTCGATGCCGACCTCACCGGCCGCATGACGGAATACGTGGCGCTGCACGTGCTCTACCACCATCGCCGCATGAGCGAGTTCGGTGAGCTGCAGCGGCGCAAGGTGTGGAAGTATCTGCCGGAGCCGGCCGCGCACGAGGTGCGTGTGGGCCTGATGGGCCTCGGCGTGCTGGGATCGGCCGCAACGCGCGCGCTCGGGGTGTTCGGGTACCAGATGAGGGGCTGGAGCCGATCGCCCAAGTCGCTCCCGGGCGTCGCGTGCTATTCGGGCGCGGGAGAGCTCGATGCCTTCCTGGCGGAAACGGACATCCTGGCCGTGCTGCTGCCGCTGACGCCCGACACGCACGGCATCCTCGATCGCCGGCTCCTCGCCAAGCTGTCGCGGCGGGGACGCGACGCGCGGCTGCCGGGGCCGGTGCTGATCAACGCGGGACGCGGCGGGCTGCAGGTCGACGCCGACATTCTCGCCAGCTTGGAGGCCGGCGAGCTCTATGCGGCTTCGCTCGACGTGTTCGAGGCCGAGCCGCTGCCGCACTCGAGCCCGCTGTGGTCGCACCCGCGCGTCGTCGTCACGCCGCACAACGCGGCGGAAAGCGCGCCCGCCGCGATCGTGCGCTACGCGCTGCGCCAGATGGCGGCGCTGCGCAGGGGTGAGCCGCTGGAGAACGTCGTCGATCGCAAGCGGGGGTATTGATGGGGAGAGGGGTCGGACCCCTCGCGGGAACGTCGCGATTCCTGCAGCAGCGGCAGGGGCGAGGGGGCTGACCCCCTATTCTCACCGCGACGCGGCGAAGTCGTGCCGGCTGGTGCGGATCAGGAAGACCAGCGGAAAGGCCAGCAGGGTCATCCACATCATCAGCTTGAAATCGTTGGCGTAGGCGATGATCGTCGCCTGCTGGGTGATGAGGTTCTCCAGCAGGGCGCGCCCCATGTCCGTCGTCGGGTCCAGCATCGCCGCGGCAGGATCGGCCATCGCCTGATTGAACGGGGTCAGGCTCTCGGACAAGTGGGCGCGCATCATGATGGTCTTGTTGGTGAGATTGGCGATGACGATGGAGACGCCGATCGAGCTGCCGAGATTGCGGATCAGCGTCCACATGGCGGTGCCTTGCGTGCGCAAGGCGACCGGCACCGTGGAGAGCGCGATCATGTTCAGCGGCACGAACATCAAGCCTAGCCCGAACCCCTGCAGCATGCTGACCCACACGATCGTGCGCGTGGCCGTGTCGGGAGTGAAGTCGATGGAATAGTTGAGCGACACGACGCAGCACGTGAGCCCGGAGAAGAGCAGGATACGCGGATCGATCAGCGTCATCATGCGCCCGGCCATCAGCATGGAGACGCCCATGCCGAGGCCGCGCGTCCCCAGCAGCACCCCGGCGTCGATGATGGGATAGCCCATCATCCCCTGCAGCATGGGTGCCATCAGCGCCATGCTCGCCACCAGCATCACGCCGCACACGAACATGAAGACGAGGCCGATGTTGAAGTTGCGGTCGCGGAAAATTTCGATGGAGATGAACGGCCGCTCCGTCGTCAACGAATGCGCGATGAAGAAATAGAAGGCGACAAGCGAGACGATAGCCATCAGCACGATCTCGTTGGAATCGAACCAGCCCACCTGCTCGCCCCGGTCGAGCAGCAGCGGCAGCGCCCCAATGGCGATGCCGAGCGCAGCAAAGCCGAGCCAGTCGAAGGCGAGCGTGCGGTTGCCCTCCGTCTCGGCCATGAAGGTCATGATCCCGATCACGGTGATGATGCCGACGGGCAGATTGATGAAAAACACCCAGCGCCAGGAGTAGTACTCGGTCAGCAAGCCGCCGAGGATCGGGCCCATGATGGGGCCGATCATCACGCCCATGCCCCACAGCGACATGGCCCAGCCGCGCTGATTTGGCGGATAGATCTCCAGCATCACCGACTGCGACAGCGGCACCAGCGCCGCGCCGAACATGCCCTGCAGCAGGCGGAACAGCACCATCTCCTCGATGCTCTGGGCAATGCCGCACAGCATGGAGGCGACGGTGAAGCCGCTCACGCAGATCAGCAGCAGCTTCTTGATGCCGAACCGGTTGGCAAGCCAGCCGACCGGCGCCGTCATGACGGCGGCCGCCACCACGTAGGACGTCAGCACCCAGCTCACCTGGTCGAGCGTGGCCGAGAGGCTGCCTTGCATGTAGGGGAGCGAGACGTTGGCGATGGTGATGTCGAGCACCTGCATGATGGTCGCCATCATGATGAAGATGGTGACCAGCAGCCGCTGCAGCTCCGGGCTGACGCGCCCCCGCGCGCCTCCAGACGTCATGGGGGCGGTCATGGGTCTGGATCCTGGGCCACCCTGCTCGAGGAGAACAGCCGCGCCACCCTGCCGCGATGGCCGGTGTCGATCTCGACGGTCGTGCTCATGCCCGAGCGCAGGCGGTGCATGTCCTGGCCCGGCTCGAACTCGATCCTCAGGGGCACGCGCTGCACGATCTTGATCCAGTTACCGGCTGCGTTCTGGGCCGGAAGAATGGTGAATTGCGCTCCCGTGCCCGGGCTGATGGCCGCGACCGTGCCGCGCCACTGCCGGGAGGGGAATGCGTCCACCGTGATGGTCACCGGCTGGCCGGCGCGCATGTAGGTGAGGTCGGTTTCCTTGGGGTTGGCCTCCACCCACACGGTATCGGTGCCGATGATGCTGAAGACGGCCATGCCGGCGGTCAGGTACCGCCCCATCTGGATGCTGGTCACCTGCGTGGCGACGCCGGCGATGGGGGCGCGCAGCACCGTGTTGGCGAGGTCCCGCATGGCGCGGTCGAGTGCGACGGTCGCCTCGATGTACTGGGGATACTTGTCGAGCGGCAGCGCCACATCGCCCAGCAACTGGTTGCGCGCGACCGCCTCCTGCTGCACCAACTGTTCGAGCAGCGACTTGGAGGCCATCAGCAATACCCGCGACTTGTCGAGATCGGAGGGCGTGCTGATGCGGTTGTTGAGCAGCGAGGTCTTGCGGTCGAAGTCGGCCTGGTTGGCGGCGACGCTCTGGCGCCCCAGCTCGATCTGCTTGCCGAGACTCGCAAGCGAGCTCTTGAGGTTGTCGAAATCCGTCTTGATGCGCGCCAGCCTCGCCTCGGCCTCTTGCGCCGCCAGGCGGTACGGCACCGGGTCGATCGAGAACAGCTCGTCGCCCGGCGACAGCTGCTGGCCCTCGGTGACGGTGATGCGCACGACCTTGCCCGACACCTCCGGCGTGATCAGCACCTTCTGGGCGCCGACGTAGGCGTTGTCGGTGGACACATAGCGCCCGCTCACGAGATAGAAATAGAGCCCGATGACGGCGGCGAGCGCGGGGATGACCAGCATCAACGTCGCGCGCAGCGACGGCGCCCGTACCGTCAGCGCGGCAGACGCTCGCAGCTGCGTGAACGTGCTAGCCGACATTGCTGGTAGTCCTGGCACCATTGGCGACACCGCGCTTTCCGGCGGCACGGCGGATGTTATTGCGAATGAGCAACAGCTTCTGCAGCAGATCAGCCACGTCGGCCTCGTCCATGGAGGCCAAAACGTCTGCCCCAATCTCCTTCCCGAGCGGGGCGAGATGCAAGAGCGTCGTGTGCCCCTTTTCGGTCAGGTAGAGCCGATTGGCGCGCCGGTCGCGCGGATGTGGGCGGCGCTCGACGAGGCCGTGGAGGCAGAGCCGGTCGATCAGGCGTACGAGCGAGATGGGCTGTATCTCGAGGTTTTCGGCCAGCTCGGCCTGCGTCATGCCCTCCTGTCGCTCCAGACGCACCAGCGCACCCCACTGGGCCCGCGTCATGCCGTGCTCCCGGGCGCGCTGATCGATGTAGGTTCGCATCGTGCGAGCCACCTCGGAGAGCTGGAGCAGGATCTCCCGCCGCGAGTGTGCTGGTCGCTTCATGAGCTTATAATAAGCTTGCTTATTATCTGGCGCTACTGGGGCTCTCGGCAGGGCTGCCATGCGGCCCCGCCGAGCCGTGGCATTCGCGTCTTAATCTCGAAACCTTAATGGAACTGCGCGAAGGCAGGGGGAGCTCCAGACGCATGGTTAATGGGGGTCTGAGATCTCGAGGCAACGAGGAGCACGCCAAGGGCTTCCTGCGACACCGGAAGCGCGAGCGGAGCCACCGGGCGCGCTTCCGTCACGATGAGCCGCGCAATTGTGGGTTGCGCGCCGATCGGCTATCTAGCTGAATTAAGGGATCGCATGTCCGAATTTTGCAGCTGCCAGCTCACCCCGCCGTCCAACTCCCCTGAACTTCGACACGCTCGCCTCTCGCAGCGGGGGCTCCTGTTGAAGCGTCCTCCGCCCGTCCTTGGAAATGTGCAATGAGTAGACGTTTCATCATTACCGGCGTGGTGATTGCCGCGCTTCTCGGCGGCCTCGGCTACTTCCAGTTCGTCTACAAGCCGCAGATGATCCGCTCGTTCCTGTCGCAGATGAAGCCGCCGCCTGCGACGGTGACGGCCGAGCCGGCGCGCACCGAGCGATGGATCGAGCGGCTCTCCTCCATCGGCACGCTGATAGCATCGCAGGGCGTCGACGTGACGAGCCAGGTTGCCGGCATCGTCACCGAGGTGCTGATCGACAGCGGCAAGGAGGTCGAGCAGGGCACCAGGCTCGTCCAGCTCGACATATCGGTCGAGGTTGCCGATCTCGCCAGCGCCGTCGCCACGCACCGCGAGGCCGAGGTTGCCTACGCGCGCCAGACCGACCTGATGACCAAGAAAGTGACGTCGGAGGCGAACCTAGATACGGCGCGAGCCAAGCAGGAGACGGCCCAGGCGGCGGTCAAGCGCATTCAGGCCGTCATCGCGCAGAAGGCCATTGCCGCCCCGTTCAGCGGCCGCGCCGGCATCCGCAAGGTGGAGAAGGGCCAGTACGTGTCGGCCGGCATGGCGCTGGTCTCGCTGCAGGCGCTCGACCCCATCCGCGCCGACTTCCCCATGCCAGAGCAGTACATCGGCAAGCTGCGCGTGGGCGAGGCGGTCGAGCTCACCGTCGATGCGTTTCCCGGCCAGGTCTTCCAAGGCGAAATCCAGTCGCTCGATGCGCGCGTCGCCCAGGACACGCGCACGCTGCTGGTGCGGGCCATCCTTCCCAACAAGGAGCGCAAGCTGCTGCCCGGAATGTTCGCCAACGTGACCGTTCTGGTGGGCGAGGCGGGAGATGTGGTCACCGTGCCGAGGACGGCGATCACCTACAGCCTGTACGGCGACAGCGTGTACGTGGTGAAGCCGGCGCCGGAGAAGGAAGGGGCGGCGGCCCCGCCGGCTGCGGCCGGCCAGCCTGCCGGGGAGCAGCTCATCGCCGAGCGCCGCTTCGTGCGCACGGGCCAGGTGCGCGATGGCCGCGTCGCCGTTACGTTCGGCCTCGCCGCCGGCGAGAGGGTCATCACCACCGGGCAGCTCAAGATCAACCCGGGGGCGTCGATCCGCGTCGACAACTCGCAGCCCCTCACCCCGCCCGACGTTCGGCCGAAGCAATAGGGCGGCGCCATGTCGTTCACCGATATTTTCATTCGCCGTCCCGTGCTCGCCAGCGTCGTGAGCCTGCTGATCCTGCTGATCGGCCTCGCCTCCGGCTTCAACCTGTCCGTGCGGCAGTATCCCAAGATCACCAACACGACGATCACGGTCACGACGGTCTATCCCGGCGCCAATGCCGACCTCATCAAGGGCTTCATCACGGTGCCGATTCAGCAGGCGGTGGCGAGCGCGGAGGGCATCGACACCCTCACCTCCTCCTCGCAGCAGAACGTCAGCACCGTCACGCTGAATTTGCGCCTCGACGCCAATCCGGATCGCGCCGTCGCCGACGTTCTCTCCAAGATCCAGCAGGTCAAGAGCGTGCTGCCGCGCGAGTCGCAGGACCCCATCGTCATCAAGCAGACGGGCGAGTCCACCGCGCTCATGTATCTCTCCTTCAACAGCAAGGTGATGGGCGCCTCGCAGATCACCGACTACCTGACGCGCGTGGTGCAGCCGCGACTGCAGACGATCAACGGCGTGGCGAACGCGCAGATCCTGGGCGGCCAGACCTTCGCCATGCGTATCTGGCTCAACCCGGACAAGATGGCGGCGCTGGGTGTCACGCCCGTCGACGTGCGCAACGCGCTCGCCACCAACAACTTCGTTACGGCGGCTGGCCAGGTGAAGGGCGATTTCGTGCAGACGACGATCAACGCCGAGACCTCGCTCGACAACGCGGCGGCTTTCGGCAAGCTGGTCGTGGTGACGCGCGGGGACGCACTGATCCGCCTCGACGACATCTCCACCATCGAGCTGGGCCCGGAAAACGCCGATTCCTCGTCCGTGTTCGACGGGCTGAAAGCCGTTTTCATCGGCATCTATGCGACGCCGACGGCGAACCCGCTCACCGTGATAGGCGACGTGCGCAAGTCGTTCCCGGACATTCAGCGCCAGCTGCCAGCGGGCATAGAGGCGGCCATCGCCTACGACGCCACCAAGTTCATCAACGCCTCGATCGAGGAAGTGGAGAAGACGCTGCTCGAGGCCGCGCTGATCGTCATCGTGGTGATCTTCCTGTTCCTGGGAAACTTGCGCTCCACGCTGATCCCGATCGTCACCATCCCGCTCTCGCTCATCGGCGTGATGTTCGCCCTGCTGGCGCTGGGCTATTCCATCAACCTGCTCACGCTGCTGGCGCTGGTGCTGGCCATCGGCCTCGTCGTCGACGACGCCATCGTGGTGGTCGAGAACATCCATCGCCACATCGAGGAGGGCATGCAGCCTTTCGATGCGGCGCTGAGGGGCGCGCGCGAGATCGCCGTCCCCGTCATCTCCATGACGATCACGCTGGCGGCGGTGTATGCGCCGATCGGCTTCGTCTCCGGGCTCACGGGTGCGCTCTTCCGCGAGTTCGCATTCACGCTCGCCGGCGCCGTGGTCGTGTCGGGCGTCATCGCCCTGACGCTGTCGCCGATGATGGCCTCCAAGCTGCTCAAGGGCGAGCAGTCGAGCGGCCGCTTCGTGCGCTTCCTCGACCGCACCTTCGACAGCCTCCGGCAGCACTACGCGCGCCGGCTCAACCGCACGCTCGAGCACCGGCCGGTGACGCTGCTCATCCTCGCCGGCGTCATAGCGGCGGTGGGCATCATGTACATCGCGGCGCAGAAGGAGCTGGCGCCCGAGGAGGACCAGGGCATCCTCTTCAACATCGTCAAGACGCCGCAGGCCGGCAATCTCGACTACCTGGAGCAGGGGACGTACGCGCTCAACAAGGTGTTCGAGACCGTGCCGGAGAAGGAGCACGTGTTCATCATCAACGGCTTCGGCAGCAACGTGCATCAGGCCATCGCCGGCATCCTGTTCAAGCCCTGGGACCAGCGCCAGCGCACGCAAAAGCAGATCCTGCAGAGCCTGCAGCCCGCGGTGGCCGGCATCGCCGGCGCCCAGGCGATCTCCTTCGCGCTGCCCTCGCTGCCGGGCTCGACCGGAGGGCCGCCGGTGCAGTTCGTCATCACCACCACGGCGGACTATCCGCAGCTGGCGCAAGTGCTGGCCGAGGTGCAGGGGGAAGCCCAGAAGAGCGGGCTCTTCATCTTCACCGACTCGGACCTGAAATTCGAGACGCCGCAGGTGGAGTTCAAGATCGACCACGACAAGGCCAACCGCCTGGGCATCAGCATGCAGGACATCGGCACGTCGCTGGCGACGCTGCTGGGCGGCAACTACGTCAACCGCTTCAATCTCTACGGCCGCAGCTACCAGGTCATCCCCCAGGTGCCGCGCGACTTCCGGCTGACGCCCGAATGGCTCAGGCGCTACGAGGTGCGCACCGCGGGCGGCGCGCTGGTACCGCTGTCCAGCATCGCCTCGGTCGGCCAGTCCGTGCAGCCCAACGCGTTGACGAGCTTCCAGCAGCTCAACTCCGCGACGCTGTCGGGCGTGCCGTTTCCCGGCCGCACGGTGGGCGAGGCCATCGACTTCCTCAAGGCGACGGCCGTCCACAAGCTGCCCGAGGGCTTCTCCTACGACTTCCAGGGCGAGAGCCGGCAGTACGTGCAGGAAGGCAGCACGCTCGTCATCACGTTCATCTTCGCGCTCATCATCATCTATCTCGTGCTGGCCGCGCAGTACGAGAGCTTCCGCGATCCCCTGATCATCCTGATCGCGCTGCCGACCGCCATGTTCGGCGCGCTGATCCCCCTCAACCTCGGGCTCGCGACCGTCAACATCTACACGCAGGTGGGGCTGGTGACGCTGATCGGGCTCATCTCCAAGCACGGCATCCTGATGGTCGACTATGCCAACCGTCTGCAGGAGAGCGAGGGGCTCTCCCGCCGCGCGGCCATCGAAAAGGCGGCTGCCATTCGGCTGCGTCCCATCCTCATGACCACCGCCGCCATGGTGGTCGGCATGGTGCCGCTGCTCACCGCTAGCGGGGCGGGAGCCGCCAGCCGCTTCTCGATTGGCATCGTCATCGCCGCCGGCATGACCGTCGGCACGATCTTCACCCTGTTCGTGACGCCTGCCGTCTACACCTACGTGGCGCGCGAGCATCGGGCGGAGCGAGCGGCGCGTCCCCAGCCGAGCGGCACTCCCCTCGGCGAGCGACCCATCGGCTGAAGCGGGCTTGCAAGGAAGCCACCTGTCTATTCTCATTTCAGGCGCAAGGGCTTATGGTGTGCGCCATCTGAGGTGGGATAGCGCAGGGCCTGGAATCCAATGCACGTCTTGCTTCGGGGCGGTATCGCGCAGCGCTTGAGGATCGCGACCGGCCTGATCCTGTTCACCTTCGCCACCACGCATTTTCTCAACCACGCGGTCGGCTTGGTGGATCTGGAGACGATGCACGAGGTGCAGGCCTGGCGCCAGGTGGTGACCCGCTCCTTGCCTGGCACGATCGTGCTGGCGCTGGTGACGCATATGGCGCTCGGGCTCTTCAAGCTGGCGCGGCGGACCACGCTGCGGCTTCCCCCCTGGGAGCTGTTCCAGCTCGGCCTCGGGCTGCTCATCCCGTTCCTGCTGCTGCCGCACATCGTCAACACGCGCATCGCGCACGTGTACTTCGGCGTCGAGGACAACTACCTCTACGAGCTGGCGCGGCTGTGGCCGGCAAGCGCCCTCCTGCAGAGCACGCTTCTGCTCATCGTGTGGCTGCACGGCTGCATCGGCATCCACTACTGGTTGCGGCTCTATACGCCTTACCGCGCCGCCCAGCCGGTGCTGCTGTTCATCGCCATCGCCGTGCCGCTCGCCGCGCTCGGCGGTTTCATGGTCTCCGGGCGCACCGTCGCCACCTCGATCGAGGATGCGCGCACGTTCGCCAAGGTGAAGGAGCTGACGCACTGGCCGAACGCCGCCGACGGCGCGAGCCTCGAGCTCTACCGGTGGATCGTCCGGTTCGGCTTTGCCGGCCTCCTGGCCTTCATCGCACTGTGCATCGGCGTGCGCCAATTCCTGCTGAGCACCCGGCCAAAGATGGCCATCACGTACACGGGCGGCCCGACCGTGCGGGTGCCCTTCGGGCCGACGCTGCTCGAGATCAGCCGCATGAACAAGATCCCGCACGCGTCGGTTTGCGGCGGGCGCGCGCGCTGCTCGACCTGCCGCGTACGCATCGACGAGGGTGCGGGGTCGCTTTCTCCGCCCGGCTACCCGGAAGCCATCACGCTGGCCAGCATCGCCGCGCCGCCCAACGTGCGCCTGGCCTGCCAGGTCCGGCCGGCAAGCGCGATGACGATCACGCGCCTGCTGCGGCCGGCCAGCACCGGGCCGGAAGGCGCCGAGCTGCAGGAGCTGGACTCGGCGGGGGTGGAGAAGAGCCTGGCCGTGATGTTTCTCGACCTGCGCGACTTCACCCAGCTGTCGCAGAGCCGTCTCCCCTACGACGTGGTTTTCATCCTGAACGAGTTCTTTGCGGCCGCCGGCGCCGCCATCCACACGCACGGCGGCTGGATCGACAAGTTCCTGGGCGACGGCCTGCTCGCCATCTTCGGCCAGCGCCACGGCGTGGAGGCCGGCTGCCGGCAGGTGCTGCGCGCGGCGCGCGCCATCGACCTCGCCCTCGACCACGTCAACGCCAAGCTCGGCCTCGAGATCGGCAAGCCGCTGCGGGTCGGGATCGGCATTCACGCCGGCCCCATGCTGATCGGCCGTATCGGCTATGGCGAGGCGGTGGACCTCACGGTGGTGGGCAACGCCGTCAACGTGGCGAGCCGGCTGGAGGCGGTGGCCAAGCAGAAGGGCTTCCAGATCGTCATGTCGTCGGATGTCGCCACCTATGCCGGCTGCCTGGACGACGCAGGCCCGGTGCTGATCGTCAACGTGCGCGGCGTGGACGCGCCGATGGAGGTCGTGGGCATCATGCGCGGCCGCGACCTGCCGGCCAGCATCCTCGCCGCCGCCGAGGCGGAGGGGCCGAAGACGACGGCGCGGCGCCTCAAGGGGCAGGAGCTGACGACGAACCCGTGAAGAACCACACAAGGCGGGTGCGGCCGTCCTTCGACCCTCGGAACAAGTCCGAGGGCATGCAGGCTCAGGGCGAGGTCGTGACTGAATTGAGATGCGGCGTTGCACGTCATCGCCGCCGGCCCGCAATAAATGCGGCAATCGCGAGCCCCTGCACGAGTGCGGCGGCGAGGAACAGATGCGGGGCCGCACCGGCGGCCGCATCGGCTGCGTGGGGCGCGAGTTCACGGATCAAGCCGAAGAGTGCGGGTGCGAAGGCGTAGCCACCCTGCGAGATGCCGACGATGAGGCCGACGACGCGCGGCACGTCCTCTTTGACGAACTCGACCTGGGCGATGAGCGGCGGCAGCGACGTGGCGTTGCCGAAGCCGGCACCGAAGAGGACGACCCCGAGCAGCAGCAGCGGAACGCTGTAGCCTGCCGCGGTGACGAGCGTGAGGGAGCCCGCCAGTTGCAGGGCATAGCCCACGCAAGCCATCAGCCTCCTGTCGGCCCCCAACGGCATCATCCAACCGAGGAGACTGCGGCCGGCAATCGCAAGCACCGTCACCAGTCCGATGGCCAGGCCGGCCCGTTGCGAACCGAGTGCCGGCGCCAGGAGCGAGAACAGGTGCGCCACCAGACCGATCTGCGCGAACAGACCGAGGCCCATGCCGGCCGCGAGCGTCAGGAAACGGCGGTCGCGCCACAGCAGCGCTCCAGGCAGCGGCCTCGCGGCCGCGGAAGTTAGGGATGCCGCCAGTGTGCCGGGGGCATCGCCGTCGGGCGTCAACCCCATCTGCTGCGGCGTGCGCGAGAACACCGCCTCCGCCAGCACCCACATGGCGATTGCCATGAAGCCGCCGATCGCTGCGGCTGCGAGCGGAAATCCCAGCGCGCCGATCGCGGCCACCCACAGGGGCGAGAAGATCACGCCTCCGATGCTGCCGCCGTTGTAGGCCATGGCCAGCGCGGCGGGGCGCGAGCGCACGAACCACGGCGAGACGATCGCATTGAGCGCAGCCGCGCTCATCGAGCCCCAGCCCGCGCCGCTCAGCACGCTCACCACGAAGAGCTGCCAGGCGTCTGTGACAGTGGCCCAGCCGACGACGCCGGCAGCGAGGCAGAGCGCGCCGACCTTCGTTACGGCCGCAGCCCCGAAGCGGCGATGCAATGCCGACAGCTTCGCCCCCGTGACCGCGCCGACCAGGAAATGGAAGCTGACGGCCGTCGAGACAAGGACCAGCGGCCAGCCCCGCGTCTCGCGCACGACGCTCAGGAACACCGGTGGGCCGAAGAAGCCCACGCCCCAGCCGAACGCGCCGAGCACGAAAGCGGCGCCGACCACCCGCCATCCGTAGAAGGTGCCGCTGCGGGCCTGCATGATCACCGGCATCACTCGCCGCTACACCTGCCAGAACCACTTTGCGCACTCGTCCTCGCGCTCCCGCTCGGTACAGCCGACGTCCTCCAGCTGCCGCGCATCCAGGTCGCGCAAGTGATTGCGGGTGGCGATCACGGTGCGCATCGGGGGTCTCCTAGCTTTTCTTAGGCGGGACTCTGCGCGACGGTGCCGAGAAATGTTACGGTGGCGGCCGAAGCATCGCCCGATCGACGCACCTATGATCGTGCCGCGCCCATCAGGAGGTCAGCGATGGCCAGCAATGCCACGTTCGCGGAAGTCGCCGCGCTTGCCGGAGACCCTGCACGCGCGGGCATGCTGCACGCACTGATGGATGGACGTGCGCTCACTGCCTCCGAGCTCGCCCGCGTCGCCGGCATCACGCCGCAGACGGCAAGTACTCACCTGGCGCGCCTGTGCGTGGCGGGGGGCTGCTCGAAGTCGAGAAGCAGGGGCGGCACCGCTATCATCGGCTGGCCTCGCCCGCGGTGGCGCAGATGATGGAAAGCATCATGCTGGTGGCGTCGCGAACGGAACCTTCGAAGGCGAAGCTCACGATCGGCCCACGCGATGCCGCGCTGCGTGCCGCCCGCACCTGCTACGACCACCTCGCCGGCCGTCTCGGGGTGGCGCTCGCGGACGCAATGGTGGCCAAAGGCCAAGTCGAGCTGGCGAAGGACGGCGGCTTGATGACCGAGACCGGCATGGAGCTGCTGGCCAAGCTCGGCATCGACGTCGATCCCATGGCGGCACGGAGCAGCCGGAGGGGACGCGTTTTGTGCCGCCCGTGTCTCGATTGGAGCGAGCGGCGCCCGCATCTTGCCGGCGCCGTCGGTGCCGCATTGTGTACGCTGTCCCTCGGCAACGGCTGGGTACGCCGCATCGAGGGGACGCGCGCCGTCTCGATCACGCCGAAAGGCCAGCGCAGCTATCGCGAGCTGTTCGGAATCGCTTCCGGATAGGCCGGGATCTGGAGAGCGCAAGCGCCGAAGCTTGCTCGACTAGGTTCCCCGCCCCTGCCCGCGTCCGGCGTCCCTCACCGCGGGATCAGCGGATAGCGCCAGAAGTCGCCCTTGGGCGTGGTGACTCGCTGCAGGATGGGGATGCGTTTCTCGGGCGGCCGCTCCCCGGTCTGCAGCAGGAGGCTGATGTCGTTCAGCAGTGCGCTCTTCTCGGCGTAGGAGGAATGATTGAGCGCCAGGTAGTCTGTGCTCGTTTGGCTGATGTCGATGGTGTCGATGCCGGCCAGCACGATCGGCCCGTCGGATGGCACGTCGCCGGCACGTGGGATGCCACCCGCCACCCGGCGCGCCGCCGCCATCGCCCGGTCGTTGGACGAGCAATAGAGCGTGACCCCGCGTCCATACTGCTTGATGTTGGCGGCTAGGTTCTCGAACAGATTGCGGTCGACGTCGGGCGCCGCCAGGATGATCTGGTTGAGTTGCACGCCCGGCGGCAGGCTGGGCCCCAACGCCTGCAACACGCGCAGCAGCGGCATGTTGCCCATGCTGTGCGCGATCACGCTGACGCTCTTGGCGCCCGTGTCCTTGACGACCAGCTCGATGTACTCGCGCAGGTAGGGCTCGGCCTGCTCGGAGCTCTCCCGGTCGTAGCCGTAGCCGGTGAACGCGGCGCCCGAGGGCCAGCTGTAGAGGAACGTCGCGCCGTCGAATTTGAGATCGTAGGCCATCTGCGCGGAGCGGAAGAGCGCGTAGTCGAAGGTGGTGTTGTAGCCGTGCACGAACACCACGGCCTGGTCCTTGTAGGAGGTGCTGCCGCCGATGCGTTTGCGGGCCAGATCGATGAACTCTTCGCGCGTCAGCGCCTTCAGCTCCCGGATCGTGAAGTGCTGCTTGGGATCCTCGGCCTGCTCGTAGATGGTGACGTTGATGAAGGGCACGCGGATCGCAAATGGGCGCTCGATATTGGGCACCTGGTGCGACTTCGGCACCGTCACCAGCGCGTGCCCGAGCTCGAGCCTGGTCGCGCGGTCGGCAGTGTAGGTGATGCGCTTGGGCTCGTCTTTGTGCACGCGGTCCGTGCCGTAGAAGACCGGCACCACGTCCCAGTCGGACTCGGGCTGGGCGGGTACGCCGGGTGGCGGCGCCGGAGATGGCGCTCCTGAACCCCCGGTCGGTGGCTCCGGCCTGGCGGACCGAACCTTCGGCGCTTCGGCCGAGCGCGGGGTTGGGGGCGGCGCAGCCGGTGCCGGTTCCGCTTCCGGTGGCGGCGGGGCAGCCGGGCGTGCCGTCGGCACCTCGGCCGACTGCTTTGCGCGCGCCTCCTCGGCTGCGCGCCGCTGGGCTTCGGCCTCTGCCGCGCGCTGGCGCTCTGCTTCGGCCGTATCGCTAGGTCCGTTGCGCGTTGCCTTCTGTTCGGCCGGCGGTGCTCGGCTCTCGACGTATGGCGCCGTCGCCTGCTTGGGGGTCGTGCCGGACACATAGATCATCACCGGGACAACGAGTCCGAGCGGCACGACTCGTGCCAGGATCTTGGCCACGCGCGACAGGTTACGGCTCGCAAACCAGATCAAGGCATAGATCAGCGTCCCCGCGATTAGAATCGTAATCTCGACGCTCGCCGGCGAAAAGTCGGCCATGTCGGCACTCCCCCTTGTTGCGAGCTCGACGCTTAAGAGCCATGATCGAAGCCAAGTACTTCGATCAGGGACGATCTTGCTCGGTGGGCATATCTATGAGAAATGCGGCGCTTGCCGCAATTGTCCATGCTCCCACCTGCCGAGCTCCGCGCGTGCTTGCCAGGGAGTTTTGACCAAGGCATGACGTCGCACGCAATGCCGCGCCAAGACGCCAATGTTGGCCCATGCCGCCTCGTCTTCTCGCCGCCCTCTCGCTCATCGGTGCCATGGCGCTCACGGGTGCCAACGTGGCTTTCGGCAAGGCCATTGCCGTAGCCATCCCCGTCTACATTTTCGTGCTCTTCCGCTTCATCGTGGCGAGCCTCGCGCTTGCCCCCATGGCGCGCCGCGAACCAGGGCCGAAGCTCGTCCAGATGAACCGGGGCCAATGGCGCGATTTGGCGCTGATGGCGCTGCTCGGCATGGTCGGCTTCACGGTGCTGATGCTGGAGGGGCTCAAGCGCACGGCCGCGGCCGATGCCGGGATCATCACTGCGACGCTGCCGGCGGTGGTGGCCGCACTCGGCGTGCTGTTTGCGGGGGACCGCCTGTCGCGCCTGCAGACCCTCGCCGTGGGCCTGGCCGTCGCAGGCCTGCTCCTCGTGCAGACCACGAGTGCGACGGGAGGCAGCGCGACACTGATCGGCAATCTGCTGGTGGCGGGCGCCGTGCTGTGCGAGGCGAGCTTCGTCATTCTCGGCAAGCGGCTTGCGCCGCCGTATAGGCCGCTGCGGCTGGCGCTCGGTGCCAACCTGGCCGGTCTCGTGATCGCAATCCCGCTCGCGCTCGTCGACGCGCCCAGCTTCGATCCGCGCTTCGTGACGCTGGACATGTGGCTGCTCGGCACCTGGTACGCACTCTCGGCCAGTGTCTTCTGCCTGTGGCTGTGGTACGGCGGATTGCCATACGTGGAGACTTGGCTGGCCGGCCTGGCAACCGCGGCCATGCCGGTCGCCGCACTTGCGACCTCCGCCCTCTACCTCGGCGAGGCCATCGACACAACGAGGCTCGCCGGTGCCGCGCTCGTCATCGCGGGGATCGTGCTGGGGGCACTCTCGCCGCAGGTCGGCAAGGGCACGGGCGCAGGTCTCCCGCCTCCGCGACCGTGACACGACAGGGATAGAGAGGGCACGCTCTCGCGAAGGGCAGACCCTCGTACTGTCAGGTCGCCTTCGTGTATCTTGTCGCGAACTGGCAACGGGAGGGTTCGCCATGCAGCCGGGGAAGAGACTGGTCGGCAAGATTGCGATCGTGACGGGAGGGGCATCGGGCATAGGTGCCGAGACGGCACGCATGTTTGCACAGCACGGCGCCAAGGTGCTGCTGACCGACAGCAACTCTGCCTTGGGCAAGCACGTGGCCAAGGAAATATCCGACAGCGGTGGAACGGCGATGTTTGTCGTCCAAGACGTGCGCGACGAGGCGCTGTGGGCGACGATCGTTGCGCAGGCTGAGAAAAGCTACGGCCGGCTCGATATCCTTTGCAACATCGCCGGCATCTCCGGCCGCGATCCGAAACTGAACATCCAGACGAGCGTCACCGCCGGGCCGCGTCTTGCCGAGCAGACGCTCGAGCAGTGGAACCGCGTGATGGAAATCAACGCAACGGGCGTTTTCCTCGGCACCAAGGCCGCGATTCCGGCCATGCAGCGCGCCGGCGGCGGCTCGATCATCAACATCTCGTCGATATGCGGCATCATTGGCTCGCACGCCAATGCGGCCTATCACGCGTCGAAGGGAGCCGTGCGGATCTTCTCCAAGGCCGCCGCGATCCAATACGCGCCGGACAAGATTCGCGTGAACTCGGTGCATCCGGGCTTCGTCGATACGCCGATGACTAGGCCTGGCCATTCCAATCCCGAGGTCGCGAAGCATCGTTTGGATGCGACCCCGCTCGGCCGGTTCGGAACGCCTGCCGACATTGCCGCTGGCTGCCTCTATCTCGCCTCCGACGAGTCCTCGTGGGTCACCGGCAGCGAGCTCGTGATCGACGGCGGCATGACCGCGAATTGACGCCGGTCAGGCTGCCCACTGGAGATGCTCCATGTCGGCCGACGTATTCGTGATGGTTCTCGGCGCAGCACTCGTGCACGCGACGTGGAACGCGCTGATCAAGGTCAATGGGGATCGGCTCGCGCTCATCAAGGTGATGTCCTCGACACAGCTCGTCCTCTCGCTGTGTCTGTTTCCCTTTGTGGAAGTACCCGCTGCGGAGAGCTTGCCGTACCTACTGGCGAGCCCAATCCTCAACACGGGGTACATGCTGTTCCTCAATCGGGCCTACCAGGCAGGCGATCTGAGCCTCGTCTATCCCCTCGCGGTGCATCGCACCGTTGATCGTGGCCGTGGTCTCGGTCGGGCTCTTGGGTGAGCACTTGAGCCATGCGAGCCAAATCGCGGTTCTACTCATTGCGTTTGGCATTACGAGCCTGGCGTTGACGCGTGGCGCGGCCCCACTTCGCGATCCACGCCCCGTGCTTCTCGCCCTAGGGACGGGCGGTTTCATTGCCGGCTACACGATCATCGACGGTATTGGCGCTCGCGCCGCGGGAACCGCGCATGGGTACATGGTTTGGATCTCGCTTCTGACGGCAATCCTGATCGTAGGCTGCGTTCATTGGCTGCAGCAGGGGCGCCGAACGCCTGTCAGCCGGTGCAGCCGCGGTGCGGGGATCGTGGCGGGGATCATGAGCTATGGATCGTCGTGGCTGGTCATCTGGGCGCTGACGCTCGCGCCATTGGCGCTGGTCTCCGCACTGAGAGAAACCGGGATCGTGTTTGCCGTCATTATCGGTGTCGTGTGCCTGAAGGAACGCCTGAACCTAGCGCGATTGGCGTCGATCGCGACGACTCTGGTAGGAACCACCATCCTCAAGCTCGGTCGGTAAGGAGTGCCTGTATGCCAATCCCGACACGCAAGCTCGGCAGGACCGGCCTGGACGTCACCGTTCTCGGCTTCGGAGCCGCTCCGCTGGGCGACATCTACGAGGTGCTGGACGACGCCACGGCCATCGCCACCGTCGAGGCGGCGGCCGCGGCCGGCATCACGCTGTTCGATGCGGCGCCGCTCTACGGACAAGGCAGCGCCGAGCACCGCGTCGGCACGGCGCTGCGCCGCCGGCCGGCCAACAGCTTCGTCATGTCCACCAAGGTCGGCCGCCTGCTGACGCCGGCGCCCGGGGGCCGCACCAAGACCACGCGCTATGTCGGCGGGCTGTCGTTCAACGTGGTGCACGACTATTCCTACGACGGAGCCATGCGCTCGCACGAGCAGTCGCTGCATCGCCTCGGCTTGCCCAAGGTCGACATCCTGCTGATTCATGATGCCGACGCGTGGTCGCACGGCCCGGAAGAGGGCCCGAAGCGCTATCGCGAGGCCATGAGCGGCGCCTACAAGGCGCTGGAGAAGTTGCGGGCCGAGAAGGTCATCAAGGGCATCGGCATCGGCGTCAACGACCCCGTCTATGCGGCGCGCTATCTGCGCGAGGGCGACTTCGACTGCTTGTTGCTGGCGGGCCGCTACACGTTGCTGGAGCAGCCGGCCTTGCAGGAGGTTTTGCCGATCGCCGAGCAGAAGGGTGTCGGCGTGATGCTTGGCGGCGTGTTCAGCTCAGGCATTCTCGCCACCGGAGCGATTCCCGGCGCCAAGTACAACTACACGCCTGCGCCACCCGAGATCCTGGATCGCGTGCGCAGGATCGAGCGCTTGTGCGCCGGGCATGGCGTGCCGTTGCCCGTTGCGGCCATGCACTTTTCTCTCGCGGGCCCCGCCGTCTCGAGTCTCGTGCTGGGCAGCGTCACCCCCGACGAGGTCCGGCGCAACGTCGCAGCAATTTCGGCAACCGTGCCCCCCGGCCTTTGGGCGGACCTAAAGACCGCAGGCTTGCTCGAACAATCCGCCCCAACGCCAACAAGGGCGTAGCGACAAGCGGCAGCACCCATTTCGAGGGGACTGGGCCGGCGTCAAGCTCGCGCGAGATGCGTCTGCGCGTATACATCCGGCAAGGGACAGGCAAACGCGATGCTCTCGAGCCGCAGGGTGCCGTCAGGCCCGATCTCCTCGGGCTCTGCCGGCCAGTTGCCGTCGGCGCCGCGCCGCAGCACTTCCGCCATTACCCGCGTCGAATGCACGACGATGATCTCGCGCACGCTGGGGATGGTGGTGGAGGACCACACGTTGTCCCACGTGTCGGACGCGTTTCCAGGTGACAGGATTTCGATCAGGAGGATGGGGTCGGGCAGGGTCTGCTGACCTGCTGCATCGGGTGTGCAGGTGACGCCCAGATCAGGGACGCGGAGATTGATGTTGGCGCGTACACGCGTGGCGACAGCGGGCTCCGTTACGACCTCGCACGTGCCCCCGCGTTCTGCAAGCCAGTTGCCTATCAGTCGATCGAGCTTCGACTGGATCCTGCCGTGGGTGACGCTAGCCGGCGACATCGCCCTAAGCTCGCCATCAACGAGCTGGAACTTGCGGCCAGTCCCATCGCCTGGCCAGTCGAGGAAGTCGGCGACTGTCATGGTCTCTGGGATCTTGCGCTGGGTCGAAGGCATTGTCGCATTTTCGTCGCGAGTGCGTAAGCGGCTCACATAGGGACCTGCATGAGGTACAAGGCAAAGATCTCACGCTCAGCCGAATGTTGTTGATCGTGTAGTGGCAAGTCCCTCACCGCCCCGCGGCGTACCCCTGCATGCCGCGTGCGTTGGCCGCGGCCTTACGGCGGACCCCTTCTTGGGAGGCGGCGCTGAGGCGTCCCTCGGACCAGTCGGGGCCGACTTCGACCTTGTGTCCGCGCCGCTCCAGCTCCTTGATGGTGGCCTTGGGCAGGCGGCCTTCCACCACCAGCACGCCGGGTCGCGCGGTGCGCGGCCAGAACGACAGCGGGAAGTGCTCGATGTGCCAGGCCGGCGCGTCGATCGCCTCCTGCAGGTTCATCTTCGGCTTGGCGCCGTGCTTGCTGGCGTGGCGCAGGAAGAACTGGCAGCTCCACTGGTCCTGCTGGTCGCCACCGGGCGTGCCAAAGCTCATGTAGGGTTTGCCGTCGCGGAAGGCCATGCCGACCGAGAGCGACGAGCGCGGTCGCTTGCCCGGCGCCAGTGAGCCGGGCAGCCCCTCCTCCAGCCAGAACATCTGCCCGCGCGAGCCCAGCGGCCAGCCGAGCGCCGGGATCACCGGGGAGGACTGCAACCAGCCGCCCGACGGCGTAGCGGTGAACATGTTGCCGGCCTTGTCGATGATGTCGATGTGCACGGTGTCGCCGATCACCTTGCCGCTGCTCTCGACTTTCAGCTCGTCGGCGCCGTGGCCGGTGTGCAGCCGCGCAAACGTGGGCTCGCCGGCGCCGGCCGCGGCCTCTCTCGCGCCCTTGACGATCACGCGTCCGCTGTAGCCCTCTATTCTGCCGGGTCGTTGGTCCATCGAGGCCTGCGTGCCGACGAGCTTGCGCCGCTCGGCATTATAGGCTTCCGACAGCAGCGTCTGCATCGGCACGTCGACGAACTTGGGATCGCCGTAGAAGGCCTCGCGATCGGCATAGGCGAGCTTGGCGCACTCCACCCACGTGTGCACGAAATCGGGATCAGTGGGGGAGAGCTTGTCGAGGTCGAAGCCCTTGAGCAGCGCCAGCATCTGCAGCAGCACCGGGCCCTGCGTCCACGCATGGGGCTTCATCACGCGATAGTTGCCGTAGTCGAGATGGACCGGCTCCTCGATGGTCGGCAGCCATTTCGCCATGTCATGGGCCGTGAGCACACCCTTGTGCCGCCGGCCGCTGACGTCCATCACCTCGCTCGTGCGGCAGAACGCATCGATCGCCTCGGCGACGAAGCCCTGGCTCCAGGCGCGCCGCGCCCGCTCGATCTCCGCCTCGCGCCCGCCGCCGCCGGCCTCGGCCTCCTTCAGGATGCGCTCGTAGGTCTCGGCGTGCCTCACGTTCGTGAAGAGCGAGTTGGGCGCAGGCACCTTGCCGCCGGGCAGATAGACGGCCGCCGAGGTCGGCCAGTGCTCGCGGAAGAGCTGCTCGACGGTGGATATGGTGGAGCAGGCGCGCTCGACCAGCGGGTAGCCGTTGCGGGCGTAAGCGATGGCGGGCTCCAGCACGTCGCGCAAGTTGAGCGTGCCGAAGTCGCGCAGGATCATCATGTAGGTCTCGAACGTTCCCGGCACGCAGGCGGGCAGCAGGCCGGTGCCTGGGACGATGTCGAGCCCGAGGTGGTCGCGATAGTGCGCGATCGTTGCGCCGGTGGGCGCCGGGCCCTGCCCGCACACGACGATGGGCTTCCTCGCCTTGGCGTCGTAGAGCATGACGGGCACGTCGCCGCCGGGCCCGCACAGGTGCGGTTCCACCACCTGCAGCGTGAAGGCCGTGGCGATACCGGCGTCGAACGCGTTGCCGCCGCGCTCCAGCACGCCCATGCCGACGGCGGTCGCGATCCAATGGGTGGAGGCGACGACCCCGAAGGTCCCGTCGATCTCCGGCCGGGTCGTGAAGGCGCCTGCGTTGATGTTGGCCATTGGGTGCTCCGGCTCGCGTTGGCGGCGGCTTTTCCACGATTTGGCGTACACTACGGGTGCGAGGCTGCGAGTTCAATGACGACGCCTTGGTAGGTTGGGTCGAGCCTCGCCGATTACCCAACACCGACGAGACAGGTCTGCGCTTCGCCTGACCCAACCTACGTGCCGAGCTTGTCGCGGGATCGGCCGCACATGCCATCCCTAGACTAGCCTTATGCTCCGCAAGCGCAGATAATCGGCGTGCGTTTGCAGGGCGGGGGAAATGCGAGGGAGCCCATGACGCTTGCGCGTGTCTTCGTTGCTGTTGCCTATCTCATCCTCGGCCTGTCCTTCGTGGCCTCGACCGGCCTCCTGATCCAGGAGTTCCAGGGCACCGACTGGCGGTCGATGATCATCGCCCACAGCCACATCTTCCTCTTTTTCCCCGTCTTCGGCATTCTGGCGCTCGCCGCCTTCTATCTGCCCTCCGTCGTCTTCATGGACCTCTATTGGCGGCGTCTGCCCTACGGCAAACTGCGCTTCCTGGCCGGCCTCGCGGGGCTGGCGGCGATCTCCTACGGCGTCGCCTGGTGGCTCGATGCCAAGCCGCGCGCCGTCTGGGAGGTCTCGCCGCGTGCGCTGGCTGCCGACAGCGGAGATCCCGCGGGCTGCGGGGCCGGCGCGGGCAGCGCGCCGTGCCGACGCGCGCCAATCCTCGCTACGCTGGCGAGCCTGCGCAAGGCGGGGCAAACCCGGGTGGGCCTCTCCAAGTTCGCGCGCAGCTGTGAGACCGACCCGATGCTGGAGACCCCCGAGGAGATGGAGAAGGAGCGCCACTGCTTCCCAGCCGACGCGCGGCTGAAGGCTGCAGCTTGCTGCGAGGTGCAAAAGCGCTTTGCCGACGAGGTCGCGCGGCTGCAGGCCGATCCGACGCAGCGCTCGCACGTGGCCGTCTATGAAGCAATCCTCCTGCCGCTCAAGATCTTCTTCGTCTTGATCGTCATCGCCATCGGTCTCCTGCTCGCTTCTTGGCGCGACAGGATCGATCTGCTCTACCGCGAGATCATTCCTGCGGTCGAGCGCGGGGTCATCATCGGCGCCTTTGCCATGCTGTTCTGGCCGGCCATGGACTACGGCTACCAGGAGACCGCCGACGTCATGTTTGGGCGCACGCAGAGCGGGCCGCACTTGCGCCTGAGCCTGGTGATCGCACCTTGGGCACTGTTGCTGCTCTTCTATTTCCTGCGCCGACTCGGCAAGCAGGGTGAGACGATCGGCCAGATTGCGGGTGTGGTTACCGCCGGCGTCGCCGTGCTCCGCTACGAGGACCTCAACGACTGGGCAGTCCGCCTCGTCGGGATTGGAAGCCAGGAGTGGATGATCGCCGGCCTCCTCGTCCTCGCGCTGGCCGGCTTCGTTGCGCTCCTGTGGCCGTGGCGCTCACACCTGGCGGTGTAGCCGACGAGTGCCACCGGGTCGTGACGATGCGACGCGCCTTGCTCCGGGAGGCGACTGCGCGCTTGCGACTCGCCCCGAAGTTCGGGCAATACCGCGGTTGAGAAAGCAGGAGACCGCCGATGCTCACCGTGTACGACGCCATGGAAGGTGTGCTGATCAAGCACGAGGGGCCGGCACCGATCACCCCCGCCGCGGTCTGGATCGATCTGTTGAACCCGACCAAGGACGAAGACCTGCTGGTGGAGCAGGCCCTCTCCATCTCCGTGCCGACGCGCGAGGAGATGTCCGAGATCGAGGCCTCAAGCCGCCTCTATCACGAGGGCAGCGGCTACTACATGACGGCCGTCGTCCTGCACCAGGTGGACCCGTCGCTCGAACCGCCGGTCGGCACGCCTATCACCTTCATCCTCGCCGGCGGCCGCCTCGTTACCGTGCGTTACGCGGAGCCGCGCGCCTTTCCGATCTTCCTCAACCGGGCGCAGAAGAAGGACGCTGCATGCATGACGGGCGCGGCCGTACTGGTGGGCCTGCTCGAGGCCATTATCGACCGCGAGGCCGACCGGGTGGAGCGCGTGCAGGGCGAGGTCGACAAGCTGTCGCAAGCCATCTTTTCCGGCAAGCGAGGCGAGCGCACGCGCACGCGTCGCTTCGACGTGACGATCCAGATGATCGGGCGGGAGGGCGAGCTCACGTCGAGATCGCGCGAGTGCCTGCTCACGCTCGACAGGCTGTTGACCTACTTTGCGCACGCCATGGGCGAGCGCGGCGACGAGAAGGCGTTGCGAGCGCGCGTAAAGACCGCCAGCCGCGATGTGCAATCTCTGGCCGACCACGTCGGCTATCTCTCTGCCAAGATCACATTCCTGCTCGAGGCGACTCTGGGCATGATCAACAACGAGCAGAACACCATCATCAAGATCTTCTCGGTGCTGGCGGTGGCATTGATGCCGCCCACGCTGGTCGGCACGGTCTACGGCATGAACTTCAAGCACATCCCGGAGCTCGAATGGCTGTGGGGCTATCCGTTCGCGCTGGGGGTGATGGTGGTTTCGGCCGTGCTGCCGTGGGTCTACTTCAAGCGCAAGGGCTGGCTGTGATCATGGTAGGGCACGATAGTCCCGACCTTGCTCGCGCGGCAGAGGGCGGGGCCGGGTGACAGCCCTTCCCGACCCCATCAGCAAGCGCCGGCTCTACGAAGCCGGCTTCTCGTCATCCCAGACCTTGTCCGGCATCGGCAGCCCGTCGAAGGTCTCCTTGCCGATCGGCCGGTCGGGCGTAATCCCGAGCATGCCGAGCACCATCATCATTTGGCGCACGTGCTGGCCCGAATGCCAGGTGGTGTGCTCCAGGTAGTCGTGCAGGGTGACGTTGCCGTAGTAGACGTTGGCCTTGGCGTCGAAGTTCGCGGTCTGGCCTGGGCCGCGCCACCAGGTCTCGATCCCCGACAGCACGTTGCGGCCGTAGTCCAGGATCTGCTCCTTGGTCTTCATCTGCGGCGGCGGCACGCGGTTGTACGCCCCCTCCTTCAGGGGCAGGCCCTGCACCTCGTGCTCCAGGAAGGCGTCGGCGATGTTGAAGATGTGGTAGGCAAGCTGGGCGTAGCTGCGCGGTCGATTGGGCAGCTGCTGGCCGAGCTTGTCGTCGGGGATCTGGGCAAACAGCCGCTGCGCAGCCTGTTGTATCGTCACGAGTCGGGAGACGAGCTCAGGCGCAGGGAGCATCTTTGCGCCACCCCACTTGATGCCTGCCACGCGCGCCACGTCCTTCAGCACCTGGCCGTTCGCCCAATCCTTGCCGCGGCGCACGATCGGCACGCTGCGGATGCCGAGCTCGGCGAGCTCCGCGAAGGCGGCCTTGTCGGCCAGCACGTTGACGGAGACGAACGGCACCCCGTGCCTGGTGAGGAATTCCTTCATGCGCAGGCAGCTGGTGCAGCCGGGCTGCCAATAGGCCTTGATGGCGGGCTCGGCGGTCGCTTGGGCCATGGCGTTACTCCCTCGTATTTGGATTGGCAAGGGCCTCGCGGCTGAGGCTAGTATAGCCATCGACACTTGGTGCCGCAGCGCGATTTGTGAATAACGGACCCCCCGGAAGTGCCGATCATCGAGCCAGCGCCCTGGCGCCACCAGTATTTCGATCCCGTGGATTGCCCTCCGGATCTTTTCATTCCCACCGACGACCCAGAAGCGTGGGAGTGGAACCCCGCCCACCGCTGGGTGTTCGACAAGCTGCAGGTGGCGCTGAGCCAGGGTCTGGCGGCCGGGCCGCACGGCACCATGCCGCCGCAGTTCCCGGTATTCTCCAAGCCCATCATGAACTTCCGCGGGCTCGGCGCCGGCAGCCGGATCCTGCACTCGGCGGAAGATTACGACCGTCACCACACGGCCGGGCATTTCTGGATGACGCTGCTCGAAGGCCGGCACGTCTCGAGCGACGTTGCACTCGTCGCCGGCGTGCCCAAGTGGTGGCGACATGCGACCGGCCTTGCAACCGGCGAGGGCATGTTCGACCGCTGGACCATTCATGCGGCAGCCGACCCGCCGCTGGAGGCTGCGTGCGGCACCTGGATCGCGAAGAACCTCGAGGGTTTCACCGGCATCCTCAACCTGGAGACCATCGGCGGCACCATCATCGAGGCGCATCTGCGGCTCTCCGACCAGTGGCCGGACCTCTACGGCGCCGGCTGGACCGAGGCCTTCGTGGGCCTCTATCGCGACCGGGTGTGGCGCTACGCCGACGCCGACCGCCGCGACGGGTACAGCATCGTGCTGTGCGGGCCCTGGGGCCGGCGCTATCGCCATCCGCCGTCGGCGCTGGTGCAGGAGGTGGCGGGCATGCCGGGGGTCTCGAGCGTGCAGATCACCTTCCACGAGGACAAGGCGCCGGAACGGCATTCCATGCCCCCGGGCGGGTTCCGGGTGGCGATCGTCAACGCGTTCGACCTGGAGAAGGGGGAGGCGGCGCGCGAGGTGCTGCGCAAACATTTTTTGGGTGCGGAGCCCGCCGTCAACATCAAGCGCGCCGATAGCCTATAGTCGGGCCGCGATGCACGGAAACCATTTCATTCTGCGGGCGGCGATCGCCCTGACGATTGCCGCGGCGGCGTTGGCGTGGATGCCGTCGGGCGCGTGGGCCCAGGGGATTCCCAAGGATCTGGCCGACAAGCTCACTCCCGCGCAGCTCACCACCTACGAGACCTACCGCACGGCGAGGGATCGCTTCGAGCGGCAACTCAAGTCCTATTGGCAACGGGTCGAGGCCAAGCGCGACGCGCGCAAGGCCAAGCGGCTGCTGGCGCAGGAGTACGATGCCGAAGACTACGTCGCAGTGCAGCCGCCGAAGTACGCGGGGCCCGATCTTCCCCCCGAGATCGCCAAAATCGTCGCCGAGGTGAAGCCGTCCGTTCCCGAGCGGCCGCTGGCGACGGTCGCGGATTTCCTGGCGAGTGCGAAAGAGCAATACGGCTTCGTGCCGACGCCCACCACCGAGCGCGATTTCAAGCGCAGGTATGCCCAGGAGGCGCTCGCCGTCGGCCTGACCAAGGACCAGGTGGTGCGCATCTACGCGCTGGAGACCGGCGGACAGGGCACCTACGACATGCAGTCGGGCTTCAATCCTATCACCAAGACGGGTAGGCCGATCTCTTCGGCGCTCGGCTACGCGCAGCTCCTGCACGCCAACTCGACGAGCGAGCTGGTCAAGCACGGGGAGCGGTTTGCGCGGCGCCTGCTTGCCATGGCCGCCACTCCCGGGACGCCGCCCGCGCGGGTCGAGGCGCTGAAGGCGAAGGCGGCGATCGTGCGGCGCATGCTGAGGGTGGCGCGCTCGATCCCCAACGAGTGGAGCCATCATGTGAGGTTCGCCGGCACCCCGCCCGGCCTCGGCATCCACGCCCTCAACCTCGACGCCGACGTCGGGCCGTGGCTGCAGGTCCTCAAGCTCCGGGGCCTCAAGGACGATGCTGCCAATGCGGGACGGGAGAGCCTCGCCGGCGCCGAGATCGAGCTCATGAACCTCGCCGGCCCCCGTACCGGGCTCGAGATGATGATGCCGGTGGCTCAGAACATGCCGACCTCCAACTTCTTCAGCGAGGGCGGCTACTACCGCAACACCATCGTGCGCGAGAAGACGGCGGCCGAGCTGTTGAAGGCGCTCAACGACCGCATGGAGGTCAACATCAAGAAGCCGGGCGCCGTCGAGTTCGCGCAAATCTTCGACGAGGTGGCGGGAAGATAAGTCCCGTCCGTCGCGGCGCGGCGTCTCAATTGAGGGCGGCGATGGCGATGCTGGCCCCGATGAAGATGAAATGCGCGGCAAGGAAGACGAAGGAGCGCGGAAGAAAGCGTTTCATGGCAGTATGGGCCTCGGCGATGCGTTCCCCGCACTACTATGCTTGCAAGGAGCAAAGCGAAGGTTAACTGCTTCGCTGAAATTTCGCGCGATGTCGTACGTCACTTCCGCGGGTTGGGTTCAGGTTCGGGTACCTCAAGGAGCACATCGATGCCTTCATCGAGCGCTACAACGACGACGCCGAGCCGTTCGTGTGGACCAAGGCGAAAGTCCACCAACGACGCGTCAAAGGCCGCCGTCTCAGCGACTTGTGATTCCGGGTACTAGCATGCTTGCGCGTGCTCCAAATAGTCGCGTCCGGCGTCAACGCGAATCGGGATTGTTCGCTCGCTGAGCCCGAGCTGATGCTAACCGAATGGGGCGGCGAGCAGGACTCCAGCAGTGTCTGCAGGAAGCACGGTCCGGGCCCACCGAATTGCTCCAACTTGCTGAATCGGCAATTGCCTAGAGCGAGATCGTTCCAGATGGAAGCACTGGGGCTTCC
>JRHI01000571.1_pt1 | contig 38674 bp, 35 predicted proteins | sample 215371 | NCBI WGS metagenome assembly JRHI01 (sample SAMN02929681, study PRJNA255918) | sediment metagenome | biome: cave system; feature: Ice Cave; material: Sediment; isolation source: sediment from deep within a dark volcanic ice cave with no known source of... ... | reverse complement strand
CACACTCCAATCCTCGCGTTACTCCTGTGGATATGCACTAAGCAACTGAAGAGCGCAGAGGCAATTCGCATCCTCGATGAGGTGACTGGCATTAATGTGCGCATCGGCGAAATTGTCGTGGCTGAACTGGGGCTGCAGCTGGACCGCTTTCCTGATGAAGCCCATCTTTGCTCTTGGGTCGGTCTGTGTCCAGCCGCCAAGATCAGCGCGAACAAACGGCTCAGTAGCAAAATGGGCAAAGGCAACCGCTGGCTGCGTCAAGCTCTCATTGAAGCTGCCAATGCCGCTGCACGCAGTAAGGGACCCTTTCTGGGCGCGTATTACCAGCGACTTCGCAAGCGCATGGGACACAAGAAAGCGATTGTGGCGCTGGCTCATCGCATCCTAGTCATCATCTATCATCTGCTCAAAGAGCAGCAATCCTATCAAGAGCTGGGACCAGACCATGTTGACGAGAAAGCCATCGAGGTGGCTAAGCGTCGAGCACTTCGTACCTTGGAGCAACAGGGCTACGATGTCACCCTTCAATCGCCAGAGGTTGCCTGATTACGATGGGCAACAGGTTATTTTCAGAGGATTCGGGATGGCATCAGGTTTGGTTCCAGCACCTGCTCACAAACGGTAAGACAACGCTGGTAGAAGACTTCGGCGTGTTCGTACTTCCCTTGATGACGATAGAGCAAGCCCAAATTATTGAGGGTTTCTGCCACACGAAAGTGTTTGACTCCTAGCTTTTGCTCATAAATAGTGAGGACGCGTTGGAAGAGGGGTTCAGCTAACTCATATTTACTTTGCTCGTCATAAAGTGATGCCAATCCATTAAGGCTTTGAGCCATGTCTGGATGATCTGATTCTAGGCTATGCTCTCTGATAGCGAGATTACGCTGATAAAAAAGCTCAGCTCGCTCGTATTTGGCCTGATCTTGGTAAAGTTGTGCTAAGCTATAGAGAGTTGCACCAACATCAGCGTGATACGTACTTAGAACTTTCTCACGAATCGTCAATGTAAGATTGTAAAAACTTTCTGCTTCTATATACTGAGCACGCTTTTGTAAGTAGTACCCTGCTCGACTCAGTAATAGTGTAGTTTCAGGAAAAGTTAAGCCACATTGTTCAATTAATCCCTTATATACCTGAACATGTGGCAGGKATACTTGGCATATAGGCCATGTTGCAAACTCTACTTCTGGAAATGCATAATTGACCATGTGTACCGTCCGCCCAGCCCATTCCCTCAGCATATCCTTACTCATCCCATCTTTCATCACCACCTGTACCAAGCGATGAATATTGAGTATCTTCCCTTCCGGGTCACGCTTGATCAACGAATACTTATGCAGTTCACCAATTGCGTCGTTCAAATCTAGCTCATCCTCTGCCATAGGTTGCAAAGTTGGTCCTAACTCAGATGCTCCTCCCATAATCATACTTTCTGGAATAGCATCAGGATGCAGGAATGCGAGTAGGCGTAATAATTCGGCAGCGGCAGGATTGGCACGTTCGACGCGCTCGAAGGAAAGCGACCACGTGGTGGCTACCGGTTCAGGATGGCCGCTAGCATCTCTTCCCCTGGTGCGTAACAGACGGTTGCGTCGTGTTTTGTAGAATTTGAGATAGTCGCTCAGACTACAGCCCGTTTCTTCAATATAGGCTCCCGCTTGGTCAAGCGCAAGAGGAAGACCATCAACCGCTTCCACGACGGCCTGGGCTTGCTCTCGCACGGTGGCAGTGACCGTTTCCAGTGCTGCATTGCTTTTGCAGCGTTTGATGCGGCGTAGCAGAAAGATGGTGCCTTCCTCCATGCTCATCTTCTCAATTTCGATGCGCTGTGCGATGGTCCCGATGGCCTGGGCACGGGTGGTTAGAATGATATGCCCCTTCTCAGCCGTTGGCATAAATGCCTTGACCATATCAAGATCATCAGCGTTATCGAGGATGAGCAACCAGCCCTCGTGGGTATCGAGCTAACGCAGGACGGCGCTAACCACTTTCTGCTGCTCTTGTTCATTGCGTTCGGGCAGAGTGAGCAGGCTGGCAATGGTCAAAAAGTCGGAGATGAGCAGGTCTGCGGAGTCAGCACGGCCCAGAAGACCACACTATACGTCTCACGATAGCGATAGGCATACTCAATGGCGGTTTGTGTCTTGCCTATGCCACCAAGTCCACTGATCGCTTGCGGTTGAGCGAGTGCGACTGGATGCGCTTCCGAAGCCAGTTCGTTGCGTAGTTGGGCAAGGATGTCTTCGCGTCCAGTAAAGAAGAGGTTACGGCGATAAGGTACATTCCACAAAGAGGCAATAGGGACGGTTGTGGGAGTTGTGGCGAGGGTTTCAATGTGCTCTGTTGGCGCGTTTTGTATAGGACTATTCGTGTTACCCTTGGTTTCAGCGACCAAGCCGAGTTGCTGGGCGCTGAGTCCGAACAGCGTGGAGAGTTGTTGGCGGAAGTGCGGTCCAGGTTGGGTGACTCCACGCTCCCAGTGACTAATATTGAGTGGGGTAGTTCCGACTTGATCGGCGAGTTCTTGTTGGGACCAGCTGCGACGTTCGCGCTCATAACGCAACTTCTTATTCGGGGTGGGCTTGACCGTTTCTGTCATTTCTGTGTATCTCCTTTTCTAGCTCTTCTCACGTGCAATGTATATCATATCACGATTGTCAATCGCATAGTTATTGTGCAGAATGCAAAAGCAAGAGGAGACGAGAATCATTACTCATGCTGTATTAAAGATATACTAGGAAGGCGGAACAGAACAGCAGGTAAAAGATATACAGGGATGGATGCAGCACGAATTACTTAAAAAGTTCGGTGACGGAGCGCCCATCGTGGATGCGGCTAATGGCACCAGCGAGTAGTTCAGCGACAGAGAGGACGGTCATGTTGGGGAGATGTTTCTGTTCAGGAAGCGGAATAGAGTCTGTGACGACAATCTCTTTGATAGGAGCCTTGCTCAGGCGTTCGATAGCTGGACCGGAGAAAACACCGTGGGTTGCACAGCAATAGATATCGCGTGCTCCCTCTTCATGCACGACACGCACAGCCTGAGTGAGTGAACCAGCGGTATCAATCTCGTCATCCACAATCAGTGCGTGGCGCCCCTTTACATTGCCGATAATGCCCATAGATTCAATGCGGCCATTGTTGCCGAGGCGACGCTTCTCAACGATGGCGAGCGGCGCGTTGAGCCGATCAGCAAGCTGACGTGCTTTCTTGGCAAAGCCTTCATCGGCTGAAACAACGGTAAAATCTACCAAGTCTTTTTCGGTGAAGTAACGCGCCTGGATGATCTGGGCCGTCAACTCATCAACGGGAATGTTGAAAAAACCTTGAATTTGGCCTGCATGCATATCCATCGTCAGGACGCGGTGAGCACCTGCAACCGTAATGCAGTCGGCAATGAGGCGAGCCGTGATAGGTACACGCGGCTGATCTTTCTTATCTGTGCGACCATAGGCATAATATGGAATAACAGCAGTGATGCGGGAAGCGGAGGCACGCTTGAGCGCGTCAACCATAATGAGCAGTTCCATGATCGAACGATTCACAGGCGTGCTAAACGGCTGAATAATAAACACGTCGTGTCCACGCACGTTGTCATTAATCTTGATAAAGATATTTTCGTTGCTGAACTGAAATACGTCGGCATTGCCTAACGGCATACGTAAGTGTTTACAGATCGCATTTGCTAATTGACGGTTCGCGTTCCCGCTAAAGATGCTCAGGTCATCCATGCTATTGCCTACCTCCTGCCAGCTCAATTATATCATAAAAGAAATGTCGTAGGGACCAGCCTCAGCGCGTCCGCCCAGCCTGATTGATCGAACGAGGGTCCGCATTAAGGAAACTCGCTCAATACATTGAGCCGTGGACGCGCTGAAGCTGGTCCCTACGACAGCCTATAATCTTGCTAGCTGGCAGGTTCTTCGGGGCCAGAGATTAAAATGCGCAAGAAGCGTCTTATGGCCCAGAAGACTAACCAATACACAGCCATACCGATCAGTGTGGACCACTCAAATGCCTGATTGGTGCGTATTGAAGGTGAATGGACGATAGAGCTGAACGGAAAAAGAATAATATCAGTCAATGAATAGACGAAACCAGCGAACAGGTTGAATGGATCAGCACCAATAAGCTTCAAGATAAAGCGTATCAGTAGTGTGACCTCTAACACCGCGGCGAACCATTGTAAAAAATCGGTAAGCTTACTCACTGCAAACTGGAAAGTAAGTCTCTCTTCCTGTTGTATCTCCGCACTATTATCCGGTGCAACCTCAGTTACAGGCGCTGGTGGCGCAGATTGCTTAGTGTCCTGTTTCAGTGGGATATCTTCCATTCTCAATCTCCCTATACTAGTAAAGCTCACCCTAATGCAGTGATGTGAGCAATTTATCCCCGTGCTCGAATTATAACATGAATGAGTCGTTTACCGCTACGTGCCAACACGTACCAGTAATATTACACCCTCGGCTTGCGCAAGGTTACGAAACTGCCCGGACTGCCGTAGCTGGTTTAGCTCATTGGTAGCGCTCACCCGCTCTTCGGGAAAGAACGCATTGAGATCAACAAGAATATATTGCACACTCTCATTCTGGCTCTTACCCGATGATGAAAATGTCGTTGCAGGAAAGACGGTCACATACAAGCGTTCACTTAGATGCGGATTGAGATTATCACTGGCAGAGACCGAGGCGTTAGGCGGAATCATCGCCAACAGCTGCTGAATGTGCTTCTCGCGGTCACCCGGCAGATGATCGGCCCAAAAGATATTCAGTAACGGCGTCATAATAATAATATTGAGGATAACCATAGCCACGATGAAGGTACACACCACAGCTTGTAAGCGCGAAGTAGAGACCTCTTGCGCAAGAGGTCTCATGCGCTGGCTAAAACGTTGCCATTGGGTTTTCCCTCTCTGCTCAAGTACACGAAACCGTGGTTGTATTAGTAGAGATGAACGCACAAATGCAGGATTTGCCACAAAAGCGTGTGTCATGTTGTACCAGAATGTTATAAGAAAGGCGTTCGTCCCCATAGGGGCGGGGGGGGTGGTTGGGAGGGGTAGGGACCCTTGGGTCGCCCAAATTCGGAAAAACCCTCTCATGTCACCTTGGTGCTCCGACGTTGGGCGACCCAAGGGTCCCCACCCCTCCCAACCACCGCCCCTACGGGAACGAACAGCCCCTACGAGGGACGGAACCGCTTCTCCGCGCCAACCCATCCAAGTGTTCAAGAGGCGGCGTGTGCCGTGGATAGCGGCGATGACGACAAATGGGATGATGGTTGCATTATAGTGATACACACCACTATGCAATAAAGAATCAGTACTCAAGAGATTGACCGCGAGACTGGGCAAGGTAGGAAGTAGCCACTCTGGGGCAAGTACTGCGAGAAAGCCCGTACTGCGTACGAGGCTGGCTAAATAGTATAGGCGGTTGAGCGTGAAAAAGACCATGAACAGCAACCAGGGATGAAGAAGCAGGTTCACGACTGCCGCTCCCGGCGAACTGCCGAGGTCCGCATAACGATACCAATAATTATTGTGCAACGCCCCAGGATCAAAATGGGGGATGACCACCGCAAATGCAATCGTTGTCCAGAGTATACCACCAATAATCAAGGCGATACCCAGGCGTGGTAGCTTATATTTCCATATCACTAGGATACCTAATGCCGCAATAGTCAGTGGCACATCCTCTTTCGTAGCGGCAGCAAAGATACACGCGACCAAGAACCAAGCATAACGTTTGTGCTCCAAAGCCAAGATTGCATACAACAACAGCGGCGTCGCCAAGCTCAGCGGATGAAAATCGAAGAGATTGATACCCATGAGAGCGGGTGAGAGCACATAAGCCAGCGCCATAATGGGGGCGAACAGCGGCCAGCCAGGAAGGTATTTGCGTGTTAGTAAAAAGACGGGCAACGTCCCTGTTACCAACACAAGAGTTTGGAACATAAGTAAGATACGGGGGTCCGCATGAAAGAGGTACAGGAGAGAAATAAGGAATAGAATAGGTTCTACATGAAATCCTAGCCGTGTCGGAGGGCCATACCAATCGGCACCCTGGTTCGTGAACTGAAAAGGTCGCCCATGAATGGTATTCCAGATTGCTTGATCCATGTTGCCAAGATCAAACGCGGTAGCCTTAAAAGTGTCATAGCGTAAGATGGTTTCATAGCTCATCCACACGGTATAGGCGCAAACAATTGCGGCCAGCAGTATCCATGCTAGCCGTAGTTGTACGTTCTTATCCTGCAGGTTCAGTCGTTTCATGCGCTCAAATCGTTATAATAGATTGCCAGACACCCACTCCAACCAGAATGATGAATGACCAGACAATCACAAATTCAGGCCACGTGCCTGTCTTAAAACGCCAGTGCGAGTCTGGTGGAAAGCCATAGCGCTTATGGCTGGGCCAGAGCAATGGGACACCTCCCAGCGTTAGTGCATCAGAGGCAATATGCATCACGCATCCAAAGAGGACGCCAAAGAACACCAAATGGGACGCCCCCACAAACTCCGCTGACAACACAAAACCACGCTGCTCCAAGAGATACACTACCACCCGTTCCAGGCCGATAGCCAGCAGCGAACCAATGGCTAGCCCAAGCAAGCTGTGGAAGACCGTGCGATGTCCAGCTAAACGCTGTATCTCTTTACTAACCACCCCAAATTTATGCCCAAGTGTACTACGAGCATTATCAATGTCAGGTAACAACGCCCCAAAACCCACCGAAAAATAATACACTGCTTTTTTCACGAGCAAGATAAGTGGAACCGTCTTTGCCAATGTCAATGGATCACCCGACAAGTGGACAATGCTATCTAAAACGACTCCTGCCGTCAACCCGATCAGGAGATGTGATCTACCTTCCATACATATCCTAACCTTCTCCATTTCATGATTGAATGTTACATGCACGGAATTGTAGGGGCTTTTGGAACAAATGTCAATCTGTTTTTGGGGTTGGAGTGCAGCTTGCCGCAAAGTCGTCGTAGGGACCAGCTTCAGCGCGTCCTCGGCTCAATGTATTGAGCGAGATTCCGGATTAAGGGATCGCGGCCGATAAATCGGGCCGGGCGGACGCGCTGAAGCTGGTCCCTACGACCCTACGATCACCCGAAAAGTGGTAGAATACATATACTCATCGAACATAACATATCTTGAAAGGTGGGATATCAATGGTAACTCAACCATCACGACCACATATAAGCGTGGATGAGTGGCGAGAGTTGGAGCGGACGAGCCATGACATCAAGCACGAATACATAGATGGACAGGTCTACGATATGTCCGGTGGCAGTCTTGCCCACTCGCGCATCGGCCTTAACGTCTGTACCGCCCTTGAGCGTGCGCTCACGGCAGCAGGCAAATCTTGCTTTGTCTACAACTCGGACGCAGCAGCACGCTTATCATCGCGACGTTACACATACCCTGATGCATCGGTGACATGCGAAGAGCAAGATCAGCCCACACCTGACAAGACAGAGATACAATGTCCTCGGGTGATTGTTGAGGTGCTCTCAGCTTCCACCGAAGCTTACGACCGAGGGGAGAAGTTCGGCTATTATCGTTCCTGTCCTCATGTGCAAGAGTATGTGCTTATAGCCACAAGGTATCAGACCGTCGAAGTCTATCGCCGCACATTCCCCAAATGGACCTATGACGCGTATGGACCGGGTGATGAGATAGAGCTAACGAGCCTTGATATACGCTTGCCACTAGCCGCGCTATACAGAAATGCTGGCATACCAGAGGCAATCAATGATCCAGAAGGCGAAGTGTAATTCCACTAGTCAGGAAGGCTGATATACACATCATTGCCTTCGACCTTTATAAGATAGGTCATCAAATCCTGACGAGCGGGGCCACGCAGAACTTTGCCGCTGCGTACATCGAATTGAGCTAGGTGCCAGGGGCAGGTCAGGACGGGACCATTGATCTCACCTTCATTGAGAGGGCCGCTAATATGGGTACAATTGTCGGTAAAGGCATAAATGGTACCATCCACTTTGGTCAGACAGACCAACTCTCCGTCTACCTCCATAGGAATGAGGCGGCCTTCTCTGATATCGTCCACTTCGGCTATTTTGATGAAATCGGTCATGTAGTATATTGCCCTCGTTGTGTCCTCGTACTCTGCCAAACTTCAATCGACAGAGGCGTCGTAGGGGCCTGATGTATCGCGCCCGTCCTGGGCAGAGACAACGTTGGAGGAATTGACTGCCCCCAGGACGGGCGCGATACATCAGGCCCCTACGACATATTCTAATCATGGGTGCGTAACGGGTAGGAGAACACCACTGACACCATCGCTGGCTGATGAGACCAGGAAGATGGCGGCTTCGGCTATTTTGTCCAGGCTCACCCACCGTTTCTTTTTATCTTCCTCTGATGGCTTCATGGAGTCGAGATTGGACTCGGTAATGAGCAGGCCAGGACCGATAGCATTGACGAAAATATTGAGACCTTTGCCCTCTTTGGCAAACGTGGTGGTGAGGGCATCTACACCGGCTTTTGCGCAGTTGTAGGCTACCATGTTCGCACTGGAACCCTCAATACCACCGGCGCGGCTAAAGTTCAGTATCTTCCCGCTCCCTTGACTGCGCATGAGAGGCCAGACGGCACGTATGCAGAGGAACGTCGAGAGCAGATTGTTATTGAGTTCGCTTTGCCAATCTACAAGACTGAGTTCATCGGATGGGCCATATTTGGTGAGGCCGCCCGCCAGATTGACGAGGATATCAATACGTTCGTAGGCACCCACAGTTTCTTGTATCAGCGTCTTCGCACCCTCTTCGTTGGTCAGGTCGGCGGCAATCGGCAAGACCGTGGCTCCCTGCTTACGTAGTTCCTCGGCACGTGCATTCACACGTTCCTCACTACGAGCACTAATAGCCAGTTCGGCGCCCTCGCGGGCAAACGCTTGAGCGAGTGCGAAACCCATCTGTCCCGCGTGACTCACACCCGTAATAATGGCAACCTTTCCTTTGAGACGCATCTATTCCTCCTCGTCTTTCTCTACTTTCTCTAAACCTGCCATAGCGAGACCACGATGGAGGACACGCAGTGAAAGAAAGGCGCATTTAGTACGCGCCGGACTAATGGGTACGCCCAGAGCCTCTAATATGTCATCTTTGCCAAGCTCTACGACCTCTTCTACGCTTTTCCCCTCAATCATTTCTGAGAGCATAGAGGCCGCAGCTTGGCTAATGGCACAACCACGCCCCTGAAAGCGCACCTCCGCAATACGGTCGCCCTCCACTTTCAAGTCCATGCCAAGCTGATCACCGCAGAGAGGATTCGAGTCTTCTGAGTGGACGCTCGGTTGTTCTAACTTCCCATAGTTGCGCGGATTACGGTAGTGATCCAGAATATATTCACGATAATCCATCATAAGCGTGTCCTCCCAAGGACGAGTATTTTATAAAGCAAAAATTTCTTTTGCTTTATATAACCCTTGAACCAGAATATCTATTTCTTCTTTGATCGTATAGATATAAAAACTTGCACGTGCTGTGGATGCTAATGCATAGCGCTCGTGCAATGGTTGCGCACAATGATGACCAGCACGAACGGCAACACCAACCTCTTGATCGAGAATTGAAGCAAGATCGTGTGGGTGAATATCGCCCAATGTAAAGGCAACAACACCACCACGTTTGCTAGCCTCTGGCCCATAGATTGTCAGATCAGGAACCGTTTGCAACTGCTGCATCGCGTAGGCCGTCATTTCTTGCTCGTGCCTGTGTACCTGCTCCATACCTAGCACTGTCAGATACTCAACTGCTGCACCAAAACCAACAGCTTCCGCAATAGCAGGCGTGCCTGCCTCAAACTTCCACGGCAGATCATTCCAAGATGATTTGCGCAAACCAACTTTACGAATCATATCACCGCCGCCCATAAAGGGGGGCATAGCTTCGAGCAGGTCGCGCTTGCCATACAGCACACCGATACCCGTTGGGCCGAGCATCTTATGTGCGCTGAAGCACAGGAAATCGGCATCCAACGCCTGTACATCCACTGGCAGATGTGGTACGCTCTGCGCTGCATCAATCAGAACCACAGCACCTGCTGCATGCGCCTGTGCGGTCATATCCCGTGCAGGGTTAATTGTTCCTAACACGTTTGACATATGCGTAAAGGCGACAAGCTTTGGCTGCTGCTTCAAGAGTTGCTCATAAATATCCAAGCGCAACAAGCCATCTTCAGTCACAGGAATGAACTCCAGATGTGCCCCCGTGCGCTCTGCAAGCAGCTGCCACGGAACGAGGTTGCTATGGTGCTCCATCTCAGTCAATATAATCAGATCGCCAGTATGAACATTGGCACTGCCCCAGCTATAGGCAACCAGATTAATACTCTCGGTGGTGTTGCGCGTAAAGATCACTTGTTTGCTCTGGCGAGCATTGATGAAGCGGGCAATCTTGACGCGGGCCTTTTCCATAGCCGCCGTTGCCTCTTCGCTGATCGTATACACGCCTCTGTGTACATTCGCATTATAGCTCTGGTAGTACACATCCATAGCCTCTAAGACGGCGTTGGGCTTCTGTGAACTGGCGGTGCTATCAAGATAGATAAGCGGTTTGCCATGCACCTGACGTGACAAAATGGGGAAATCAGCGCGAATATCCTCTATGGAGCGGATAGTGCTCGCTCCCTGCGTGTTCTTGATGGTTGTCGTCATAATAATCCTCAATGAATATTAAAATTATGGCAAGTGCAATCTCGCATGCGAGATTGCACTTGCCATAATTTTAATATTCATCCAACTTAATTTCTTCGTCTTTGGGGTTGCCGTCAAGTCTGATGGCCCCCTCATCAACGCCTTCGATTTCCCAACGCTCCTGCGCATCAACCCAGGTATCCGCCTCGGTCTGATAGCTACCACGCATACGGCGCACAATACTGCGGCGTAGACGAGTACGCAGATTTTCCAACGGAATACGCTGCAAGACAGGCTCAAAGAAGCCCTGCACAATGATACGCTCAGCCTCTTCACGAGGAATACCGCGCACCATCAGATAGAAGAGTTGCTCTTCGTCAATCTGTCCACTTGTAGCACCGTGGCTGGCACTCACTTCATTTGCAGCAATCTCAAGGCCAGGAACGAGTTCCACACGCGCCTTTTTGCTCAGTAGCAGGCCGTGGGCCGAGAGGAACGACGCCGTTTGTTGTGCATGAGGCCGAATCCGAATCATGCCGTCAAACTCGACGCGAGACTCATCGGTGAGCACACCCTTAACAAGCGTTTCCGCATTCGTGGAAAGCGCATTATGATCTGACAGGGTGTTGATGGCAAAGCGCTGATCGTGGTCGGTAAAGAAGATGCCGACCAGTTCACCCACGCTTCCGTTGCCGTGAAGTCCAGCGCCAATCGTCTCATGTGTAAGCTTACTACCGAGGTCCGCCATCACAAAAGTCACGCTTCCATCTTTATCGTAGAGCGCATTCTTATTTGTGATATTCCAGACGTTCTGTCCCAGGTCTTGCAGATTGCTGAACTCGACACGTGCCTCATTCTTGGCGTAGACCTCGACGACATCGCTCAACAAGGCCAGCTGATCCTCCGCGATCTGCGAGGTATATTCCTCCACAAAGCGCACGCTCGACTGCGGTTCCGCTATGATGAGCGTGTGCGCAAAAGATGCGGCTGCTGGCGAGTCAAGGAAGACTTGCGCTAGCAACGGAGCCTCAATCTCTACACCTTTGGGCACATACAGGAAGAAGCCGCCGCTCCAGAAGGCTGCATGCAATGCAGTGTATTTGCTACTCCCAACCGGAATGCACTCGGTCATAAAGTATTGCTGTACTAGTTCTGGATACTCGCGTACGGCGGTATCAAGGTCGGTAAGCAACACGCCTTGTTGCTTGAGCGCCTCAGTCAACTGGCTATACACGACGGACCCGTTATGTTGCACAATCAAACCAGAACGTTCGCTGACGACTGCTTCTTGCAACGATTGCTCGATGCTGGCAGGAAGCGTATCACCCTTTTGCGCAGGCACAAACGGCTTGAGGTCCTGGAACCTGAAGTTTGAGATGGTGCGTAGTGTGCCCAGATCGCCACGGCGTCCTAACGGTGTTGGCATCTGCTCGTACGTTTCCCACGCGTGCAGACGCTTTTGCAGCATCCACTCAGGCTCACCCTTGAGGCGCGACAGTTCCTCAACCGTACTACGAGAGAAACCGGTTGCCGAAACATTAAGCATGAGCCGTCACCTCATCATCAGTCGGTTTGAGCCACTCATAGCCCTTATCTTCGAGCTCAAAGGCCAGTTCTTTGCCACCGGACTTGACGATACGCCCATTGAACATGACATGCACAAAGTCAGGCGTAATGTAGTTCAACATGCGCTGATAGTGTGTGATGAGCAGAATACCCAGGTTTGGACCTGTCAAGGCATTGACACTCTCTGACACAATCTTGAGCGCATCAATATCCAGGCCGGAGTCGGTCTCGTCCATCAATGCGATTTCTGGCTCAAGCAGGGCCATCTGCAAAATCTCAGCACGCTTCTTCTCGCCGCCAGAAAAACCATCGTTGATTGAGCGGTTAATGAAGCTGTTGTCCACTTTGAGCAATTTCATCTTCGCTTGCAACTGTTTGCGGAACTCGCCAGGGGGAATGCTCTTACGCTTGCTGGTCTTGCCTGTGGGGTTCTCACCCTCTGCAAGAGGTTTATTACCTTCACGCACGGCCTCTAGCGAACGACGCAGGAAGTTGGCAACACTCACGCCGGGGATTGACATCGGATATTGGAACGCTAGGAACAGGCGCATCCGAGCGCGACGGTCCGGCGAATACTCCAGAATATTTTCACCCTTGAACCAAATCTCACCATCGGTGACTTCATATTTCGGGTTGCCCATGATCACGTTCGCCAGAGTGCTCTTGCCCGAACCATTCGGTCCCATCAGAGCATGAATTTCACCCTGCTTCACAATCAGGTCTACACCGCGTAAGATCGGCTTTCCTTCAATGTTAGCATGCAAATTCTTAATAACAAGTTCTGATTCCATGAATTATATACCATCCTCTATAAAATCAGGGCACCCGCAAGGGGACGCCCCTACAATGATGACGACGCATCGTAGGTTCTTCGTGTCTTTGTAGGGGCATCCTCTTGCGGGTGCCCTAACACTACAATGAAGCATCCCTTTGGCGGTATTCCGCTTGCGGATGCCCTAACGCACAGTTAGCCACATAATGGCGTTTCTGACTGGCTATGCAGGGAGAATCCTGCTGAGGTCGGCCCTACATGAATATCTGCAAGGGCAATAAAGTGTTGCGGTCCTTGCTTTGCTGACTCATTGGCAAGCTCATCAAGCGTCATCATATCGAGCGTGTTTGCGATAGCGTCACGCACCTTGGCCCAGAGATATTTTGTTTTACAAGCGTCGAGAAAGCCACATATCTGCGTCATCTCGCCTTCGGTTGCGCAGATCATCGGCGAAATAGGCCCTTCCAACACACGCACGATCTCACCCATAGAAATCTGTGATGGATGGCGACTGAGTCGATAGCCGCCATGCGCTCCCCGTGTACTGATGACAAGCGGCGGTTCTGCTTCGCGCAACAATTTCACCAACTGCTCCAGATATGCCAGAGGCAACGTTTCTGCTTGCGAGATATCGGTCAGCGAACGGGGGCGACCGCCGTAATTACGAGCAAGATCGACCATAATCCGTACGCCATACTCGCCTTTTGTAGATACTCGTAACATTATGGCTTCTCCCTTCTCATAGTAACGTGATGTTGTAAGGTGATGTACCTTTGGTGGCCCACCAATTAATCCGACTTATTCACTAGGATATATTTTACCATCTCTTCACCGAGATTGCAACAAACCATCTTCAAGCAAAAAACACAGATTGTCGGCATGTTTGGCGAGGCCAAACATGCCGACAATCTGTGTTTTTTGCTTATCGGGATTTCCGGCCAACGACAATTTGGCGCGTACCACGGCCAAATGGTTTCCAATCATAGCCACCATAAATAGCTTCAATAGCAAAGCTGCTGACGAGAAAGAGCAGTTGTAGCTCTCTGGGGAAGAAGATGTGCATATCCAGCTTGGTAAGATAGCGTTCGTTTTCACCTGTTTCTTCAAAGAACTTTTCATGCGTCCAGGTAATATGCTGCGTCTGCTCGATCTGATCATACTTGCGACTACTGTATAACAACATAGTAAAGTCTTCTTCCGGCGACACGATTTCGTCCTCCAGATAGACGTTTGATGGACGATTCAGTGCGTTACTCAGGTAGTCGATGTCGGGCAAGAAGGTATCGATGACAAAGCGGCCACCAGGAGCAAGATGGTCGTAGGTGTTGCGAAACGTCTCAAGCTGCTGCTCGATTTCATAGAGATGTGTGATAGAGTTAAACGGCAAAAGAATCAGGTCGAATTGGCCTTTGTGTTCAAGCTGATAGTCACACATATCACCTTCGTGTAGCTTCACGCGTTGCTGCATTGTTTCTGCTTCACGCTCCAATTTACGAGCATAGGCTTTAAGCATATCTGCCGAGATGTCCAAGCCTTCAAGCAAAAAATTGCCAGGACCACGCAAGAGTTCGAGGCCAATGCGACCACTGCCGCAAGCCAACTCTAACACGCGTTGTGGCGTATAGCGTGTCACCAACTCACACCAGAACGGCACGTCATGCTCCGACTGGCCCTGATACTCAAGGTCATAATCACTGACGCGTTCGTAGTATTCTCCCATTGCATAGGGCATAATGTTTGTTCCTCAATTGTGCGCTAATAAAGAAAGATAGTATCTAGAACATCTTTTCACGCAAAGAGTAACACAGGTTGAGGCTAAGAAGCAAGTAAAAGTTGTTTGCCACGTTCGCACAAACAACTTTTACTTGCTTCTTAAAATCCCCTTGCGTACTCTGTGCGGATGGTGTATTATATAGACGGTTCGCACTCTCAGATGTAGAGTGCTAAATATTTACATTGTGTTGATCAGCTTACCCTTTCAACATACACATACTAGTGAGGGAGAAAGAAACATGACAACAGTAAGCATCAAACTGCGTCCGATGGGTGATCGCATCATCGTCAAGGCTTCAGCTCGTGAGGCTGTCACCAAGAGTGGCATTGTGTTGCCAGACACCGCTAAAGAGAAGCCCCAGGAGGGCGAGGTCCTGGCTATCGGCCCAGGAAAAGTGCTGGACAATGGCAAACGCCCAGCGCTTGAGATCCAGGTCGGCCAGCGTGTGCTCTTCGCAAGATACGCGGGAGCCGAAGTCAAAGTCGATGGTGAAGAGTATCTCATTATGCGCGAAAGCGATGTAATGGGCATTATTGAGTAACAATAATGCTGCTGGACACATGATATCGTCCAGTCTCAATATATACGTAGGAGTATAATTCGTGGCAAAGCGTTTACAATTTAATGAACAAGCCCGCTACTCCCTGAAAAAGGGTATTGATGAGGTAGCAGAGGCAGTAAAAGTAACTCTCGGCCCCAAAGGCCGTAATGTCGTGCTAGACAAGAAGTATGGTTCACCTACCATCACCAATGATGGTGTCACTATTGCTCGTGAGATTGACCTGCCCGATCCATTTGAAAACATGGGTGCGCAGTTGCTCAAAGAAGTCGCCACCAAGACCAATGATGTCGCCGGTGACGGCACTACCACCGCTACTGTGTTGGCACAAGCCATCGTCACAGAAGGCTTGAAGAACCTCGCCGCCGGTGCGAATCCGATGATTCTGCGTCATGGCTTAGAGAAGGGTGTCGAGGCCGTCATCGAAGAGATCAAGTCGATGAGCATCCCCGTTGACACCCGCGAGCAGATCGCTCAGGTTGCTGCTATCTCTGCCGCCGACAGTACCATCGGTGAGCTGATCGCCGAGGTCATGGAGAGAGTCGGCAAAGATGGCGTCATCACGGTTGAAGAGGGCCGTGGTATCGAGATGGAGAAAGAGTATACCGAGGGTATGCAATTTGACCGCGGTTTCATCTCTCCCTACATGGCAACCAACCAGGACAACACCGAGGCAGAACTTGCTAACCCCTTCATTCTCATCACAGACAAGAAGATCAGCGCGATTGCTGATATCCTATCTATCCTTGAGAAGGTCTTACAGTCTGGCAATAAGAACCTCCTGATTATCGCCGAAGATGTAGATGGCGAAGCATTGGCAACACTAGTAGTTAACAAGCTACGTGGTGCATTCAATGTAGTAGGCGTCAAGGCACCTGGCTTTGGTGATCGCCGCGAGGCTATGCTCGAAGATATCGCCATTCTGACCGGGGCCACTGTGATGACGGAGAAGCGGGGTATAAAGCTGGAAAGCGCTACGCTGCAGGACCTTGGCAGCGCTCGCACTGTGACCGTCACCAAAGATTACACCACCATCGTTGAAGGTGCTGGTTCGCATGGTGATATCCAGGCACGTGTCCATCAGATTCGCGCACTCATCACCGAGACCACCAGTGAGTATGACCGTGAGAAGCTTCAAGAGCGCTTGGCGAAGCTCGCAGGTGGTGTTGCTGTCATCAAGGTTGGTGCCGCAACCGAAGTCGAAATGAAAGAGAAGAAGCACCGTGTTGAGGATGCATTGTCCGCGACCCGCGCCGCTATCGAAGAGGGTATCGTCCCTGGCGGTGGTTCAGTGCTCGTCGCAGCCATTCCCGCCCTCGACAAGGTCCAAGTAGCCCCAGGCGACGAAGCGACAGGTCTGAACATCCTGCGTCGTGCCCTGGAAGAGCCACTGCGCCAGATCGCCCTAAACGCCGGTAGAGATGGTGCCGTTACCGTTGCCCACGTACGCGCTGGCAAGCGTGGTCATGGTTTCAACGCCCTGACTGGCGACTATGAGGACATGATTCAAGCTGGTATCGTAGACCCCGTCAAGGTCACACGCTCGGCCCTGCAAAACGCCGCCAGCATCGCCGGTATGGTGCTCTCCACCGACACCCTCATCAGTGACGCCCCCGCAGACAGCGATGCAGCCCCCGCAGGCATGGGCGGTATGGGCGGAGGCATGGGTGGTATGGGTATGGGCGGCATGATGTAAGCCCAGGCTCATTCAAACAAGATTTGGTTAGGGAACAGCCCAGACATAATTCAAGCAAGATTTGGTTAGGGAACAGGGCGCCCGCAAGGGGACGCCCCTACAATGATACGAAGCCGCCTATGACGTACCGTTATCATTGTAGGGGCGTCCCCTTGCGGGCGCCCTGTTCCCTATCCATGTATTCATCATGTATTGCCCTTGCGAGCGTCCTGTTCCCTGCAAACCACAATTGTTATGTCAGCCACCCCCATCACACCGCCTGCCACATCTGTACCGTCTTATCTTCCGATGCAGAGGCTATACGCGTATCATCCATCGACCATACCACTGATATCACCTCACTAGAATGTCCTCTGTAGGTATAGATATGCTGACTCGTTGCTGCCTCCCAGATTTGCACTGTATTATCAGCAGATGCCGATGCCAGCCACTTCCCATTATGCGACCATGCTACTGACCACACATCACCAGAATGTCCCGTATACGTGCATTTGCGTTGACCCGTTGCTGCATCCCACACCTGTACTGTCTTATCACCAGAAGCAGATGCTAACCTATCATCAGTAGGATCCCAAACAACATGAGATACTGAGGCAGAGTGACCTGAATAGGTAAGCATTGTTGTTGTCATACTCCATATCTGTACCGTGTCATCATTAGCAACTGAGGCAAGCAACCTTCCATCCGACGACCATGCTACCCACTCTACACCTTTAGAGTGTTGCGTATATGTGTAAACATGTCTTCCTGTCCTCGCATTCCATATCTGTACCGTCTTATCCTCAGCAGCCGAGGCAAGCCTTTTCCCATCTGGCGACCATGCTACTGACCAAATCCAATGAGTATGTCCGTTATAGACGAGGACACGTTTTCCTGTTGCTGCATCCCAGACTTGCACTGTTCTATCCTCAGCAGCTGAGGCAAGCCTTTTCCCATCTGGCGACCATGCCACTGCACCTACACTTCCGCTATGTTGATTATAAGTAAGGACGCACTTTCCTGTTGCTACATCCCAGACTTGTACTATCTTATCATCAGCAACTGAAGCGAGCGATTTTCCATCTGGCGACCATGCTATACCTCTTACTGTTCTAGAATGCCCTTTATACGTGAGCAACGTTGTGCCAATAGGGACTTTTCGTACTACAACTGGCGTGTGGGTGGTCTCACCGCTTGTGGCTTGCTCGCTTTCTCCAACTCCTCTGCGAACTCGCGCACACTGGCATATCGCTGTGCATGCTCTTTGGCTAGCCCTTTCATCAGCACCTGTTCCACCTCTGATGAGACGGTGACGCCTCTTTCTTTGAGTGGTGGTATCGGCTCGTGGGTGTGTTGATAGCCGAGTTGGATAAAGTTGCCATCTGTGAAGGGCGGTTCGCCACAGAGCCATTCGTAGGTGGTGATGGCGAGGGCGTATTGGTCGGTGGCGGGGCGCGGCTTGCCTTTGAATTGTTCGGGGGCCATGTATTGCGCGGTGCCTGCAAGGTAGTTCATGTTCTGACTAGAGGTGTGGCGTGCGATGGTAGCAAGGCCAAAGTCGCTGATGATGATGTTGCCGTTGTGGGTAACGAGCATGTTTTCGGGCTTGATGTCGCAATGGATAAGCTGTTCATCGTGGGCATGTTGCAGAGCATGTGCTACCTGTTTGACATAGGTTACAATGGTGGATAGAGGTACTTTGCTCCCTCTAGGGTGCAAGTCACGCAAGTTGCCTTGCGGGGCATATTCCATGATAAGGAAAAAGAGATCATCGCTGGGGTGCTTGCCAAAGTCCAGGAAGCGCACAATGTAGGGGTTGCGCAGGCGTTCGATGGTCTGGGCTTCTTGCAGAAAGCTGGTCATGACATTTTGCTGAATCTGTGTATGAAGCACTTTGATGGCTGCATGTGATTTGAGTAGGATGTGCTCGCCGAGGTAGACATCGGCGAAACCGCCAGTGCCTAGAAGTTTGATGAGGCGATAGTTGCCTAGCTGTTGCCCTGTGCGGTCCGGCATAATGCGTTTTCCTCTATCTCTATGGGTGTCTTTTGATGTAGAATTGATGGAATTGTAGGGGATAATAGAAGGGTTGTCAAGCGAAATTTTCGGATATGCCTATCCACACCAAAAAGAAACCTTCGTTCGTTATCATCAGTGGCGGACTTATTTTCTATCGATAACGATGCATATGAAAGGACTCCTGAGAATGCAAGCTGATGTAAAACCAAATCAATTCACGTTCACGGGTGATGGCATTAATGTCACCTACTATCCCGTCAAGCCAGGACCGATTGTTGTTCCCGACCCTGACCCAGCTCCCGCCGATCCATATGGCAAAGACTCAAGAGATGACTCTTCTCTGCTTACAGGTAATACGAGCACAGGCCCCACTTCTCTGCTCGCATACCAGGGCACGGAGGGTAATCTCTCTTTTGTTGGTCAGCAGGTCGAGAAGCAAGATAGCCCCTTCGGTCAATTACTCACCGTCACCGTCAAGCCAAGCGTTGATGCAGGCGTCACGCGGCTGAGTATTGTGCTTCCGCAGATCAACATGGCAGGCGAACGCGAGCGCAATTTCGAGACGTTCGCCATCAAAACCACCAGCTATGGCATCCTACCGCATGTGGGCGCCGCCCTCAGTTATCAGGTCGTGCCCCTACAAGCAAAAGCCGCCGCAGTCATTTTGCCCGTATGATAATGTGCAATCCGTGGTAGGGGCCTGATTGATTGCGCCCGCTCGTGGCAATAGTCAATGTCGCCGAGCATTACGCATCCAACGAGCGGGCGCGATCAATCAGGCCCCTACACTATGTATGTTGGGTCGTCGGGCGATAGCTCGTTCTGATCGTTGACCTCGGCGCCGGGCGGTGGTGGCACGGGACCTTTGAGCAGTGGGTCATCGGTGCTCTTCATCCAGTTTTCGAGTCTACTACGCATCTCGTTGAGTGTGGGCTTGACCGCAGGATCATGGACAAGATTGTGCCCTTCCATCGGGTCAAAGATCAGGTTGTAGAGTTGTTCGGGGTCAAGTTTCTGTTTGGCCCACCCATGTTGTACCCATAGATCTTTGCTGGGGCTATCATCGCAATTGACAAGTACGGGCGTGCGGCGTTCATCAAAGCGACGAATGTATTTCCACTCCTGTGTACGTACAGCCCGTTGTGGCTCGTAGGCTGCGTGATAGGTGGCCTCGGCAAAAATGGCGTCATTGACCTGCTCCGCCTCTTCTTGTACCAGAGGCAAGAGCGATTTGCCCTGTATCCACTCTGGCACTTCCACATCGACGAGATCGCAGATAGTCGGGAAAAGATCAATGTGTGATACCAAGGCATCACAGACTTTCCCGCCAGAGAAGCCGCCTGGCCCACGCAGAATGAGCATCACGCCAATACCATGATCGGTCAATGTGCATTTCATGCTGGGAAAGGCAAGACCATGATCGGTTGTACAGATCACTAACGTGTTATCGGCGAGACCATCTTCTTCCAAGGCGTTGAGCACTGCCCCAATACCACGATCTAACGATTCGGCGCTAGCTTTGAATGCGGCCATGTCAGACCGTGTTTCAGGCGTATCCGGTATAGTCGGGGGCGGCAAGGTATACTTGACTGCCTCTGGCGAATCGGCTTCAAAAAATTCACGATGTGTCTCAAAAAAGCCAATCGAAAGAAAAAATGGCTGCGAACCGACGTTGCGCAGTAGGTCAATGGCAATAGGCACAACTTTATCAACATGACTATTTTCTATTTTGACAACACGATCATAGCCAATAATGCCGGGTTCTTTAGAAATGTGTTGTTCACCGACTAAGGCCGAATAATAGCCGACTTTGCGTAGGGTATGTACAATATGATGATGATAGTCGCGCAAGGAGAAGCCACGATGGGCAAGACCAAGCATTCCGTTGCTATGTGCGTATTGGCCTGTCAAGAGACAGGCACGACTGGCCGAGCATGTAGGTGCCGCGCAAAATGCCTTGCGGAATAACACTCCTTGTTCAGCAAGGTGCTGAATATGTGGAGTAGCAATGCCGTGACCATAGGGTTGCACATAGCGTCCGGTGTCGTGCGAGTGAATGTACAGGATGTTAGGATAGACCGGTTGCATATGTATGTCCCTTCCACGAGGATAAAAAAAGACAAGGGCGATGGGTTAGCATCGCCCCTTAATGAATAATCTATTTCCATTGTATCATATCAGTCAGCGAATAAGGGCCTTTGTTGTACCCTACATATTTTATAACGAAAGTGAATAAAATAAATAACTTGAAAGCATAATAAAAAATATGTTATGCTCTGAATACTCAGATTGCTGAGCCACTAGAACTAGCAGGGAGGCCACAATGCAGCCACACAGTGCCTATCTTGTCTGTGCAACCCCTCGTAGCGGCAGTACCTTATTATGTGAGGCTTTGACTAACACTGGTATCGCGGGACACCCCAAAGAATACTTTGAAGCTCTCAAAACAACTGGTTTGCCGCGTCGCCCACGCGAATACTTTGAAGACGCTGAAAACGCTGACATTAGAAAATTCCTGGGAAGTTATTCCAGAATAGATGATGAGCCAACACCGCTGCACTCTGGTGAAGCATACCTGGACTACCTCGCCCGCGTGTTTGAGGAGGGAACGACGCCAAATGGCATCTTTGGAGCAAAGGTCATGTGGGGCTACCTTGATGACTTTGTGAGCAACCTCCGCACCATTCCTGAATATACAAACATGGCAGTTCCACAACTCTTAGCAACCATCTTTCCTAACCTGCGCTATCTCAGAGTCACACGTCGTGATAAGGTGCGGCAGGCGGTCTCACTCTGGAAGGCTATTCAAACACAGGCATGGCAACAGGATGAGGTATCAGGTACAACACACATACGCTATACGCATACACACGAGGAATTGGTCTTTCATTTTGACGCGATTGATCACTTGGTAGCACAGATGATTGCGCATGAGGCTGCATGGCAACACTACTTTGACACCATCGGCATTCAGCCAATGATGATAGTCTATGAAGAACTCGCAGCTGCTTACGAGGAGACCGCTCTCAAGATGCTGCATTACCTGGACATTCCCATTTCCGACGATCGCGTTTTTGCTCCACGCAAGATGAAACAGCAGGCCGATGCTCTTTCTGAAGCCTGGGTAAAGCAATATTATCAGAATAAAAAATGAACAACGCGGTTTTTGACAGTAGGGACGGGGGTGGAGCGAGATGGGAGTGGGGACCCTTGTGGTCGTCCGTCATCGCAAAAACGTGAAATACATCTACTCGACACGCAGCATATTGGCAGTGATGATACCCTGCCATTTCAAAGTGCCGAAGCAGATCCCCAACCTGATAATCCCACATCACTGTTCAGCGATGGAAGTGATACGTCTGCCTTTGCCAACTCGCAGTTCGCGACGCGCACACGCGTACAAATGAAAGTGCAGGACGGCTGCGATAATCGCTGCACCTATTGCATCGTTCCCTATGTGCGCGGTGGCTCACGTAGCCGTAGCATTGCCTCCGTCGTTGAGCATGTCAAGCGCAAGGTACGAGCAGGCTTTCAAGAAGTGGTCTTAACAGGCATCCACCTGGGCGACTATCATCCCGAAGGAGACGAGCAACGCGACTTGGGCGATCTCATCACTGCCCTATTACACGAAACAGAGATACCACGTATCCGCGTTTCATCGCTAGAGCCAGAAGATTTCCGCTTAGAGTGGCTTGCACATTGGGAGAACCCACGCATGTGCCGCCATCTCCACCTACCCATGCAAAGCGGATCGGACGCCATCTTACGCCGCATGGCTCGTCGCTACAACACTACTCGTTATCAAACCATCGTCACCGCGGCCAAAAGGCTCGTCCCTGGCATCGCTATCAGCACCGACATCATTACCGGCTTCCCCGGTGAGAGCGACGCCGACTTCGAGCTAACCTATCAACTCGCCGAAGAGTTGCAATTTGCCAAAACACACATCTTCCGCTTCTCACCTCGGCAAGGCACTCCAGCTGCCAGAATGAAGGGACAGGTCAAAGACCAGATCAAGAAAGCCCGTAGCGAACGCCTACTCACCCTCAACGACGCACACAGTCGCCACTTCCGCGAGCAATTCCTCGGCCAAACCGTGCAAGTATTGGTCGAGCATTCCCACGACGAGCGCTGGGAAGGACTCAGCGACAACTACCTCCGTGTCGAACTGCACAACCTCCCACCCCACTCAGGAAGCTGGCAACACTCCCTCGTCAACGCCCGCCTGACCCATTTAGTGGACGATGGGATATATGGTGTGTACATACCATAGATACATGTGACACAAACGACACAAGTGATACATATTGCCTAGCCACTATCCCATCATGATAAAATAGGAGAAGGAAACAGAGAGATAGAGACTATAGCATTTGGGAGAATCAAGATTATGGCAATGCAACATCGACATGATGATGATAACCAGAAAAAAGGACTCGTCATCGATATTGTTCCCGAACTACGCAGGCGTATCGCAGAGGCAGCCGCAGAAAATAACCTTTCTGTACAAGAGTATGTTGCACATCTTCTTGAAGAAACGGTGCCTGTGCAGAAAAATCCTACGCAGAAACGCACCGGGCGGCTAAACCATACAGCAATAGAGAAATTAAGGAGAACTCGTGAGGAGATTAAGCGTGCTCATCCTGGGCAGATGTTTGAGAATTCATCAGAACTGATACACGAGGCTCGTGAGGAACGAACCAGAGAGTTGGAACAGCTATGAGTGGAGTTGTTGTGGTTGATGCGAGTCTTGCTCTAAAATGGGTTCTTGATGAAGCAGATTCCGATCTAGCGGACAAGCTCTTAGATAGTTGGAGCGACGAAAGCATAGATGTGATTGCTCCTGCATTGCTTGCCTATGAGGTTACTAACACACTTCATCGCCAAGTTGTGAAAGGCAAACTTACTTATGAGGAAGCAAGACAAGCGCTAACCGACCTGTTCTCGACAGGTATCCTCCTCAATTTCTCGTTGCATGAGGATATTAGTACACAAGCAATGGAGTTTGCCCATGATTTTGGTTTACCAGCTACCTACGATGCACACTATCTTGCATTGGCATATAGTGAGAGTTGTGAATTCTGGACAGCTGACACTCGGTTGTGGAATGCTGTGAAAGGGAAACTAAATTGGGTAAAGTGGTTTAGTGATTATCACTCCTTATCAGAGTAACTAACTGCTTTGTTAATTCCGCGCCGCTACATCGTGATAAAATGGTGGGCGAGTTACAGAGATAGAGAGTATGAGGCAGTAACCTTTGCGATTGCCAATTTGAGGAGAAACATAAATTGAGAATCCACTATTCCCGGCAAGGGTGGCTCTACCTACCCTATCTCATATTGCTCAGCATCTTGCTTGCAGCTTGTAGCAATACCACAGTTTCCAATAGTGCTTCGACAAGCAGCACGACGCAAACGGGACTAACGCCTGCTATTTCGGCTATAGGAAACTTTGCAGAGTACTCTCTGCCACAGACGGGGAGCGGCTTGATGCGCCCTGCCATTGATCACCAGGGGCGTGTCTGGTTTGGTGAGATGGGGCGTAATTATCTAGCATTTTTTGACCCTCATACGAACACATTTCGACAGATGATACCACCGCGTGGAGCATTTGGCATGATGGGTATTGTCGTTGCTTCCGATGATACGATCTGGTTTGCAGAACAATATGCCAACTACATTGGGCACTATAATCCTGCTACTCATCAGTACACGCTCTATGACTTGCCAACACTCAAGGTGCCAGACCCCAGCAATCCGAACACTACACTCACATTACCGAGCGCACCCAATGATCTTGTTCTTGATACTCACGGCGATATCTGGTTCACAGAACTCAATGCCGACGCCATAGCTATGCTGGATACGCACACGGGCAAGACCACACAATATCCGCTCACGCCGAACAAGAGTGTGCAAAAGCTCAATCCTTACGGCATTGCCGTTGATACGCGTGGAATGATCTGGTTTAGTGAGGCCAGCAGCAACCATCTTGGTCGTCTTGATCCCACATCAGGGAAGGTTACCTACTTTACGCCCCCTGGTGCGGCCAATCCTTTGATGGAGGTTGTTAGTGACCCACATGGGCTGATCTGGGCCACCACTTTTAATAGCGGACAACTTGTCAGGTTTGATCTCCGCACACAACAGTTCACTTCCTACTATGCCCCTGCATCATCGGGCAACGCGGGTGGACTCTATGGACTCACCATCACTCAGGATGGGGTACTTTGGGTCACAGTCTCCACGGAGAACACCATTGCCCGTTTAGATACTGCCGCACAGCATTTTGTGTACTATTCCATTCCCACACCTAATAGCCTGCCACTTGGCATTGTTGAGGGGCCACAACACACACTCTGGTTCACAGAGGCAGGGGTAAATAAAATTGGGATGTTACACCCATAGGATTGTGCGCCCACACAATCCTATGGGTGTAACATCCCAATTTTATTTACCATTACTTGAGGTATTTAGCAAACCAGCTTTGAATGTGGCGCAGACGTTCCAGACGCGAGTGAGGATGTCCACCACGAGAGAGACCGTGGCTTTGTCCATCGAAGCGCACCAGACGTACCTCGCGCCCTAGCCATTTGAGTGAGGTGAACAGTTGCTCAGCCTGTTCAATTGGGCAGCGCAGGTCAGAAGCACTGTGGATGATGAGCAACGGTGTATGCATATTCTTCACATAGTGAATCGGTGACATGTGCATATACTTGTCCAACGACTCCCACGGCGTTGTATCCAGATTATCATAGCCCAGGTCCCAACCAACATCACCCGAACCAAACATCGATGCCAGATTCACCACGCTACGATCAGTCACCGCCACCTTGAAGCGGTCATTGTGTCCAATCAGCCAGTTGGTCATGAAACCACCATAGCTGCCGCCCGTGACACCCATACGTTGCGCGTCAATATAGCCACGCTGCAAGAGGGCGTCAACCCCGTTCATTACATCTATGGAATCTTTTTCGCCCCAGGCACCATTGACGGAAAATGAGAAGTCGTAACCATAACCACAACTACCACGCGGATTGGTATAGAGCACGACATAGCCCTCTGCCACCAATAATTGCATTTCGTGGAAGAAGCCATAGCCATACTGCGTCTGCGGCCCACCATGAATCTCTAACACCAGCGGATACTTTTTGGCAGGGTCAAAGTCATGTGGTTTGAGAATCCAGCCATCAATATTCCAGCCATCGGCACCTTTATAGGGCATGTATTCAGGAGTGGCAAGTATCAACTCGTCAAAGAGTTCACCATTACAATTCGTGATACGCTTCGTTTCGCTAGCGGACGACGTGGAGCAGATGAAGATTTCCTGCGGACGCGTAGGACCACCAATCAGTAACGCGACCTTATTTTTAGCAGCATCAATGCTATAGTCACGCACATGCACATTCCCCGGTATCAGCGTTGGAGGCTGCTTCCCTGCTCCACTCGCTGGAATAGCGAAGAGTCGTGATGCGCCACGTTGTGAGGCAAGCACATACAACGTTGTTCCATCAGGCGACCAAGCAGGTGCAGGCAGGAGATGTTCATCACCGATATCGCTATTGGTCCAATCCATGCATGTGCCTTCAAAATCACGCGAGAGGCACGTTGCATGCTGCTTATTCGCATCCGCGGCAATTGAGTACAGGTAGGTATGTCCACCTGAATGCACTTTAGACGCTGCTAGGAAAGCTATTATCTTGCCGTCTGGAGACCAGGAAGGCGAACTGCAACCAAGCGTGCCGTCGGTCAGGCAATGTTCCTCGCTCGCCTTGCCATCCTTCACAGCAAGCGTGTAGATGTCTGCGCCAAGAATGCGCCAGCGGTCTTCAGCATGATTCGAGGCAAAGGCAATCTGTGTACCATCAGTCGACCAAGCCGCATCGGACTCATCCCAATCACCATCGGTCAACTGCTGCGGCTCGCCTCCATTCACATCTAGGAGGAAGAGGTGCGTACGGCGCTGATAGATAAAACCGGCCCCATCGAGTCTATACCAGAGCCTATCGATGACATGCACCTTGGGCAATGGCTTGCCATCCTCGGTCTCCTCATCAGCAGACCCAACCTCGGCGCTGAAGAGCACAGACTTGCCATCAGGCGACCAGACAGGCACTGAAGCTCCATGCTCCATAAACGTAAGCTGGCGTGCCTCGCCACCATCCATTGGTAAGAGCCAGATTTGCGGCTTGCCCTTACCCAGCTTTTTCGCATCCTTCCCCTCCTTGTCTGCTAACTCACCCTCGCGCTCAGAAACGAACGCTAGGTAACGCCCATCAGGAGACCACATGGGACCACTTGTATTGGCAGGTCCAGCCGTAAAGCGTCGCGCCTCGCCACCATCTGTCGGCGCAACCCAGATTGCGGAACGATACGCGTGCTTCTTCTCATCAATAGTCGTCACTACAAACGCCACGCGCTGCCCATCAGGCGAGATACGTGGCCTACTCACAAACTTCATCTTGTAGAGGTCATCTACTGTAATTAATCGTGACATATACTATGATTATCCTCTCTGTTGGAAACTTTGTACGCATAGCATATCACGAGACACAACTCCTGTGAACCACCTTTCTTAACATTGACACAACACACAATGAGGAACTAGCTCGGACATGGCACTTTGTGCCATGTCCGAGCTAGTTCCTCATTGTGTGTTGTGTCTCCTACATCACTGGGAAGGTCTCGTACACCGTGACCTGGCCGCCACTCTGCAGTACAGGACAACTCTTGGATGCCTCGACTGCTGCATCGAGTGAATCAGCCTTGAGAATGGAATAGCCTGTCGCCATCGTCCCCACTGGACCATCACTGACTTTTCCATTGCTCGCAATGCTTTTGGCTGCTGGCGTAAACGGATTGCCTCCGTCCACTAATGCACTACCAAGTCCACCGAACCAAGCACCCCACGCCTGCATGATAGCTGCTTGTTCAGCTTCACTCTCCGCCATGCCACCACCACTATAGACGAGTACAAAATTTGCCATGTTGTGTCTCTTTCTTTTCATAGAATTGATGAAGAGCATTCAGTTTCGCCCTTCTGCTAGAACAACGAATGAGATTTGGCAAAATCGACAGTATTTCGCTACGATAAAATATGTAAAAAGTTGTAGGTTGGAGCATCCACATGCGGATGCTCCAACCTACAACTTTTTAAAATGTCCATACTTTCGCGTTGCTAAAGACAACCTCAGTCGGCGCCGTCAGATACGCTGCAACAACCCCCACTTGCCCATAGCCATAGGTACCATCATTGATACTCGTATTGTTGACGTGCTGTCCGTTAACATACAAGTCTATGGCGTTTCCACGAGCCACGACTGCAAGCAGATTGTCTACGCTTGAGCCTGTATGTACAGCCGATGCCATGCCAGTAATGAGCGTCTTGGCATTCGTACCGGATGTGCTACTATAGAGGTAGAGGCCATACGAGCCATTTCGCCCAATGCGGTAGTAGTAGAACCTGTTCTCAGACCCGCTCGCACGAAAAATCATCCCACCGCCATCACCTTTAAGAATGGTCATGTGTATTTCGTAGGCAAAATTGCCATAGCCAGTAGTACCAGCAATACAGTAGCGGAAGGAACCCACCTGTGTTGCTGAGGCATGATACGTATTTTGTGTGAATTGGCAACCACCTCCATCAGGGCCAAGGCTACTCGGCCAGCTATATCCTCCGTTATCATCACGCAAAAGGTCACTCAGTGCGAGTGTACCACTATTGGGTGGATAGGGTATTGGTCCAGCTTTTGGCAGCAAAGCCAGGAGACCCACGCCACCAACCACAAGAATAACGAGTATGCTAGCCGCAATGCCTAGCAGCGCCATTCTCCGTCGCGGGGGAAGGTTTGTTACACGCTGATAGATGTTTCTCGCCGTACGTCTGGGACTCCCAGCAATAGTAGAAAAAGAGGGAGAGATAGGTGATTTCTTTTTGGGCTCCGCAACAATCACTGTAGGTAGACTGGTCTCCGTCGCAGCCACTTCTATCGTTAGCAACAAAGCCTCTGGCAATCCACCCGTCACTGAAGGATCACCAAAGCCCTCTAGTCGAATAACCTGACCATCCTGTGCGCCCTTTGGTATGGCAATAGAGACACGTCGTCCTTGCGGTAACGTGATCGTTCGTAGTGTCCCCATCAATGCTTCCGTACTATTAATAGGGAGAGTGGCACGTAAATTGCCATCGATAGTTGCTTTTGGCACGCTCACAATGAGCGACTCTGGCGCACGTATCGCTTGCTGTAAAGCACCGGCGAAGGCAAAAATTGAAGGGAAACGATCTTCAGGGCGTTTCGCCAGCGCATTCATGAGCACCACGTCTAATGCGGATGACACCCGTTGATTGACAGCGCTTGGTGGCTGTGGCTGCACATTCAGATGTGAATCCATCAACTGTGCAGGTGGACCTTGAAAAGGCGGCACACCAGTCAATAACTCATACGCTACGACCGCAAGTGCATATTGATCTGTTGCGAATGTGGAACGTCCCAACCACTGCTCAGGTGCCATATAGAGAAGCAGGCTGTTGGCAGGAAAGCTGCGATTGGTGCCGGAGATTGGACGCGCAGAGACACCAGGAGACGCCAGATGTATCGCCATCTGCTCCATATTCTTGCCATCTAACGAGAGAAGAATCGTGTTAGGATTCATATCCTGATAAATACTCTGCTGATTATGCAATTCCTGGACAGTATAGGCCGTCTTCCGTATGATCAACGCAATCTGCGGTAAAGAGAGCAGGCCCGTTTGCTCACGTGTCCAGAAGGCCAGTGAACCATCGAATGACACCTTTTTCTCCTTTCTTCCATCAATGAGCAGCAATGTAAATGTTCGCCCATTCCGTCGGGGGCGTAACACCAAGAGAATTAAAGGCCAACCCTTGCATATAAGGCTTGAGCAACGTCAGCGCTCTGTATTGCAAGAGTGGAATCCACGCCACCTGATTGACTAACTGCTGCTCTGCCGTTTGATAGAGACCTAGACGAGTTGCAACATCTGTCTCAGTATCAGCTTGCTCTAGTTGCTGCTGTACAGCTTGCTCCTGGAAGGCATCTGCACTGCTATTTTGCCCATAGTTCATATGGTTTTCTGACACCCCCTTGCCAAAGAGTACAGTCGTCCAGTCCTGTGGGTCGGGATAATCGGAACTCCAGCCAATCATCCACATCTGTAAACCTTGCGGATTGTTATTCGTGGCGTCGAGTTTCGTCAATAACGAGTTGAAATCGATAGGATCAGGTATGACACTCACATTTAACACACTCTTCCACATACCAATTTCTGCTGTCACCAGCTTATCATACGCAGGACTTTTACCGTAGGTCAGTTTGATGGAAGGTATCTGTGAAACATCTGACCATCCCTCCTCGTGTAAACCGACCTCAAGCAGTTGTTTGGCGACAGAAGCATTTCCCCTAGTATCTTGTACACCCGCTGGGCCAACAAGACCGACACCACGGTAGCCTATCATACCTTGCGGGATGATATGGTAGGTAGGAATGTTTGCCCCATTATACACCTGATTCAGAATATCACGATTAATCGAGAGCGCAAATGCTTGGCGAATGTGCAGGTTGTCAAATGGCTTCGCCAAGAAATTCATGGCGATGTAGCGCGTTAGCAGGCGCGGCGTTTGCGTAAATTCGCTGGAAAGCTGTGTTGCCTCCGCGAGACGGTCTGGTGGAACGGAGGTTATATCAAGCTGACCAGCTTGATAGGCACTATATGCCATATCGGGCGTTGCATAAAAGAGGATGACCACCTTCTGAAAGGTCGGTTTGAAGTTATAGTAGTAGGGATTCGGAACGAAATCAATCTCTTGTTTATGAATGTACTTCGACATCACAAACGGTCCTGCACCTCCACCCTCCGTCAGGTGATCGGTGAACTTACCATTGCCGTACTTGTCAATCAAGTGCTTCTCGACGACATAAGCAGTAGGATACGTCAGAGTATACAGGAAATATGCAGCTTTTTTGACCAGCCTGAACACCACGGTGCTCGCATCAGGCACGAGGATGCTTGTCCCTATAAGCGTTTTGATCTTGTCTTGATTCAGCTTGTCTGCGTTCATGATAAGTGAAAGATAGGTCAGGGCAATATTAGACTTGGTGGCAGGTTGCAGTGTACGGTCAATGCTATAGGCCACGTCCTGTGCTGTGAGCGGAGTTCCATCACTAAAGGTCAAATGTGGGCGGAGATGGAATGTCCATTGCAATCCATCAGCCGACCGCTCCCAGGATTGTGCCAGTTCCGGTTGCACTTGAAGGTTATTGTCAAAGCGAACAAGCCCATTAAAGTTCATACTTACCGCAGTAGAGGAACTTACATCATTAGCGAGAGCGGGGTCGAACGTGGCAATATCCAGATCCGTTCCGACAATAGGCATATGATATACCTGTTGATCATATGGTGCCTGCGGCGTCCCTACCACAGTAGGCGTTGGAACATTCTTATCATATCCACTAAAGCCCTGATTATTACCGCAAGCAGTGAGCAAGAGTGTCATCAGGCATACGAAGAGGGCGGGGAACCAACGGCTATGTTTTCCTTTGGCTAACATGAGCGACTTCTCCTTTAGTGCATACAAGATTCAACCGTGTAGAGGAAACGTCTACAATTTCCATGTCTTCGCGTTACTAAACACAACCTCACTAGCAGCGTCAGCGACAAGCCCAATTTGGCCATGTAAAGAAGTGGTATCGTCGGCGCTATTAATTCTCACGCCGTTTATATACAAGTCGATGTGGCTCCCTTTAGCGACTACCGCCAAAAGATTGGGTTTATTTGGGTCAGTCACAATCGATGAGGAAAAGCCACTCAACAGCGTCTTGCTACACGTTATACCTGCGTTCGTACATGCAAAGAGGGCATAATATCCGTCTGTATTGATACGGAAGTAGTACGCGGCAGAACCTGTAGCATGGAACAAGATACCTCCTGCATTGCCGCTGGTCACAATCATCTGTACCTGGAAAGTCACATCACCAGTATCGGCAGTATTCCGCGCAACACAGGGCTGTGGCGGCGTGCCCTGACTACGGACATGATATCCTGCTGGAGAGAAAAAACATGCTCCTGCTTGTTCATTCCACTGGGCACTGCTATTCATTGTCAATACCTCGTTTGCTACCAGCATCTTCTGATCTCTATCGTAGGGGTTGTCTACTACAGTGGCGGTCGCAGCACTATTCGCCTGGACCGTCGCTGTTGCCCCAGTTGCACTTGCTGTCGCAGTAGTGTTCGCCGCTTGATGAGCTATGACCGTGCTATTCGCCGCAACATTACTAGCAGGACTATTGTGTGGAAAAAGATTGGTTCCCAAAGTGTATGTACTCGCAATCAATGCTATGAGCAAGACTACAAGGCCTATAGGTAACACATATTTCCACTTGATACGCGATTGAGGCATGTCAGGGATAGCCTCAATGATTGCAGCCTCTGTTGTTGGCACAATAGCTAGTTTGATAACTACATTTCCTTTTGGTAGATTTAGCTCTACTGTTCCGACTTGCTGCGGTAAGATGAGCACTTGACCGTCGAGAGCGCCCGCCGGAACGGTCACGCTGATTGAATGACCATCTGGCAACGTCACCCTCTTACGCGTTCCAGCAATAGCCTCTGTCGTACTAATGGTCATTGTTGTACGCACGTCACTACTCGGTATAACACTGGTTGGGAATGCAGCCTCGATATCTGGTGTGTCTTTCGACACAGCAGGCCCCAAAATAGATGAGGATAAGAGAGATGGAGCAGGTGACATCTGTGATAGCGATGGCTGGCCCGAGTTCGGCGTTGGGAGCATCCAGTTGCTCCCAGAAGGGATGATGTACGGTCCCGATAGGCTGGGGTTCGTTGGTATCTCCATGATCGCTCGCTGCAAAGCACCAGCAAAATCATGAATAGAAGCAAAGCGCTCGGTGGGCTTTTTTGCCATAGTACGAACAATCACTGCATCAATAGCTGGTGTTAGACGCAGATTGGTACTACTAGGCGCTGGAGGGGGCGTCAAAATATGATGAAACATCACCTGCTCTTGTGTTCCTTGATAAGGAGGCCGTCCCGTCAGTAACTCATAAGCCATAATCGCCAAAGCATACTGATCAGAGGCAGGTTCTGCACCACCACTCCACTGTTCGGGTGCCATGTACGTAGGAGTCCCACGAATGGTTTTGCTCACATTTATCGTGGCCTGGGATATGCGGGCAATACCGAAGTCCGCCAGCATAATATCCGGAAAATTGCGCGTGTCCTTCCGACTACGAGCCAAAAAATTCGAAGGTTTTACATCACGATGAATAATCTGTTGGTCATGAGCATAGTCCAGGGCATCAGCGGCTTGTTGCACAATCGCAAGGGCATCACGTGGGGCAAGCAGGAACGTTCCATTGTGCTGACGTAACCATGATGAAAGTGAACCTTCTGCGCAATAGGGCGTGACAAGGTACGTGAGTGTCGTCCCATCGACGACCTCTTCACCATAATCGAACAGAGGCAAGATATGTGGATGACTCAACATCGCAATCGTCTGTGCCTCATGTTGAAACTGACGCGTGACTTCTTTAAGCGCTTCAGGGCCAAGGTCTTCACTTTGCACCACTTTAAGGGCGACTTGGCGCGGAATACGTTGGTCCTCTGCGAGGTACACAACGCCCGTTGCTCCACGTCCAATTAAACGGCGAAGACGATACCGACCAAGCTGCAATCCTTCAGTAAGCATTCTTACTCCCCCCAGCTATAGAGTAAGCAGGCGATAATACATGTACGTGAGGATAAGTGCACCAATAGTATATCACGTAAACGGTAGAGGCGAAAGATTTTTGCAGCTTTCTTTTTTCCCTTGACCTCATGTTCTCAACACTCTATACTGCCATCACAAACTATATTTCTCACTGAGAAGAGTCGAGGTAGAAGAGTCATGCAACCGTATTCCGCTTCTGTCGATTTGCCCCAATTTACCGACCTCTCCACATTTGCCCTGAACGTAGTGCAGGCGTGCAATGTATGGCGTGCTCCACAATCAGGTGAAGATATGGCGAGCTATTTCGCACACGCACCATACTATACAGGCGATGAACACATGTTGCGTGCCACCTTAATCCGTGAACGTATTCTCCCACTCTTCAACTATGCCTCTGAGCAAATTGAGTATGAAAGCACTGAACACTTCGACCTCGTATTGCATAGCAACAATCTACGAGACAGGCGACGCATTGCTATCATCGAGACGAAGAGCGCATCGGTACGCAACTTATCGACACGAAGACAGGGACGCGAGACACCTGTTGAGCAACTCGAACGCTACCTAGCACAGGCAGGACTTTATCTTGGTGTGCTCACTAACGGCGATGAATGGCATCTCTTTGACTTCGCCATCGGACACGAACCGCTCGCGTCTTTTAGTATGATAGAACTCATCAAGCTATTGCAAGGCGCCACGAGTAAAGAAGTAGTAGAGCAAAGACTGAACAGCCATCCATTGCTACGACAGGCCCTAATGGTGACATTCTACTATCTGAATGCACAACGCTGGGAGCAAGCAGATATCTTTCGTGAGCACCTGGCAAATCAAGCATATTATCATATCGCGTCATTATGAGAACCACAAAACATAGAAACGCTGGTGCAATCAATTAAAAAGGTTTTGGGGTCGCTAAAAGACACCATCCGTGCTCAGTTTGGCCTGTTACAGCAGCACTATGAAGAATATCAACAACGAGCGGCCTACACGAGCGCCGGCGACCAGCGCCCATTCGATCTAGCCTTACGGTAGACTATATACTAGACGCGCTCGGTATTCCCTCTAGTGATGAAGCAGATGACATGAAGGCTCGTGCATTTCTGGAAAAGAGCGTCGGCGATCTCTCCTGCGGTAGTGGCACATTCCTTGTTGTCGCCGCATTCCGCAAAAGTATGCTCTTGCAACGCCTCGTCAAAGCAGGGGAAATAGATCCAAACTATGCCTTACAATTGTTGACCGAAACCTTTCTCGGTTTTGATCTGAATCCCTTCGCGTGCTACCTCGCCGAAATCAACTTGCTCATTCAGTGCTTGCCGCTCCTCCTGGATGAAAACGGGCAACTATGCCGCAGTGTCCAGCGTTTCCATATCTATTGCACCGACACCCTCGTGCCAACTGTCGCTGAGCAGGTGCGTGCCATTATTGACGAAACCGCAACAGAACGTGTCACACTGCCACCGCCACGGCCAAAGGGACATATGATCACAGATGATGAACGGACCATTTTACGCATCAAAGACAGCAAAGGACTACCAACCGAACTGACCCAACTCAGCTTGGAGCAACGCGGTTTAGATTATCTCTTAGGTAACCCTCCCTATGTGAGCGCAGGCGAAAGTGAAGATAACCTACGTTACCGTACCAACATTGCTAACTTTGGCACCTATCATCTGCTCCACCAACGTTGGGATATGTTCGTGCCCTTCTTTGAACGCAATTTACAATTCCTGCGCCCAGAAACCGGACGCTTAGGCTTGATTGTATCTAGGGGCATCGAGACAGAGGGCTATGCAGAGAAACTCCGCTCCTTCCTCAGCAGTCAGTATCGCTTATTGCAAATCGACTTCTTTCCTGGTTTGCGCCTTTTCCAGGATGCAGCTATCGAAAACACGGTTGTTCTCGTCGAAAACCGTCTGCCCGATGAAGAACACGAAGTCATCCGCCGCAGACACTATCAGACCGATGGCAAGCGCTTTGAAGCATTGCCCAACGCACTACAACTCGATGCTAATGGTCAGATTTTCCGTTGGCGCTATGACCGTCTCCTCGACCAAAGCATGGCAGAAGGCACAATCTCGCTTTGTGCAATCGTTTATATCGGTACAGGTATAGAAGCACAGAGCAAGGAAGGGCTTGATCCTGTCATCGACGGGAAACGTCAAAAGCTCTTCACGCTTGATGATGTCTTTTTACCCCCATCTGTCAATAATGCACGTCCAACAGGTTTTACGGACGATGGTGTACTTGGCAACGACGTAGACCGCTATTTCTTACGCCGCACACGCTATGTTGCCTATGAGAAATATCGTACACAAATGCGTCGCCCAAGAAGTTTCCTACTCTTCAAAACCTCTGAGAAACTCTTGCTCGGCGAAACGTCTGGCGGCTACTATGATCGCTCCGGCTTATTCGCCAATCATAGTGTCCAGGTCGTCGTCTCGTGGCGAGCCTTAGAAAACAGCGGTGCAATAGAGGAAAAAGGCATTAAGACGGTGCTGCGCGAGTCACACGAACTTGCGGATATTCCTGCCAATCTTGTCCAGATAGCAGACCTGTTTGATCTCCGCTACCTACTGGGTATCATCAACAGTCGTTTTATGCGTGACTATCTCGCATCTAACAAGCTCGAAGGCACACGAGAAGGACGCATCTATCCCGATGTATGGAAGCGCTTGCCCATCAAGGTAGCATCCACGGAGCAGCAACAGCACGTAGCCACCCTGGTCGATGCTCTTCAAGAGCACTATCGGCAACTCGCCGCACTACCCACTCTTAGCGACATAGCAGCAGATCCCAACATCATCTATCGAGATATACAGGCGTATCTCGTTAGGCAAAACCTGCGTTTCGTAGGGAATATCCAGAGCACTATTGCCGAAAAACCGATGCTACGAGATGGACGTCTGGTACTACATCGCCAACCGCTCAGCTACCTCGAAGCGCCAACCATGCCCGAATTACTACGCTACGTCGAGTTATACCTCACCCAGTTGCACCCTGAACTGCAAGGCTATACCTGGGCAGAAGCTCGCACCCGCATACAAGTACCACCAACGCTGCCCGCGTTACGCTCCTTCTTAGCAGCCATCGATAACGTCGTGATACAAGAGCAACAAGTACACACCGCTATTCACACTCTGCTTGCACAGATGGAAGAGGTAGTTGCAACCATTTATAGTACGCCAGCAGACGAAGAGAGAATGAAGAACATACGGGCACTTCGCGTTAAAAAAGTGCAAGAGCAAAAGCAGTTCTATTCACCCCGATAGTCACGTCAACAAACATCATGCCCCAAAAATTATCTCGTGCAACGTACTGATAGTGAAAACTCTTCACAAACGAGGATAGTGAAGATATAATTCACGTGGGGGAACACAAAGAATACCATCCTCAAATTGACTTCGTTAACTGTGAACAACGTCACAACAATTCTACGCTTGGAGAACCTTGTCATGAACAGACCGCGTCACCCTCGTCTTTTGGTCTCTTCAGCAGTGGTGCTGATCGTGCTTCTCAGCGTCGTGAGTAGCATATTCTCTTTTAGTGCAACTGCCCAAGCAGCTACTGCAAAGGGGAATTTTGACTCTGCACGGATCTTTGGTGCTCGTCCTCTTTGGAAGTATGCTTCTAAACTCTCGGCAAATACCGCCGTGCCGACATCTTCCGCCGCAATACCGCCGTGCCTTACGAAGGCTACACCGCCTCGTTGCTACAGTCCAGAGCAGATTCGTAGAGCCTATGGCATTCAGCCGCTCATCAACAGTGGTATCACAGGGAAAGGACGCACGATAGTCATTATCGATGGCTCGTCCAGCCCAACGCTTATGTCTGATGTTCACCTTTACGATCAGCTCTATGGATTACCAGATCCTACTATCAACGTTATATTCCCATCTGGTACAGCCAGCTTCGATCTGAATGCTTATGTGGAAACAGCACTCGATGTAGAAATATCGCACGCGTTGGCTCCCGATGCCACCATTGACCTTGTGATTGCTGATACCAGTCTCGCTCGCTCACCAGCAGACTTCGTGTCTATTCTGCTCGGTGCGACAAAATATGCGGTCGATCATAATCTTGGTGATGTCATCTCGCAAAGCTACGGTGTCGGCGAAAGCTGCGTCGGCTCAGCATACCTTCAGACTGAGCAGCAGGTCTTTGCAGCAGCACGTGCCAAACATATCACTGTGCTTGCCTCTTCTGGTGATTCCGGCGCACTCCAGATCATATGTAATGGAGGACAAATTACTCTAGGTAAGGGCGTGAGCATTCCCTCCTCTGACCCTCTGGTAACGGCTGTAGGTGGCACAACGCTAGATGCAACACTGGGTACCGGACAGTATGTTGCTGAGACCACATGGAACGAGTGGAATGCCAATGGTGGTGCCACTGGTGGCGGTTTCAGTTCGCTCTTCGCCACCCCTAGTTACCAGAAGGGTGTTCCTGGCATTGGTGCCACACGTGGCGTACCTGATGTCGCTTTTGACGCAGACCCCTTCACGGGCGTGCCTGTCGTTCTTAGCTTAGGTGGCAACACCTACATCGTGCCATTCGGAGGCACAAGTGTTGGTTCACCTGCATGGGCAGGCATCGTTGCGCTTGCCAACCAATATGCAGGCCATCGTCTGGGCTTCCTAAACGACAAGTTGTACAAGATTGTGACAGGGAATAGCTCAAGATACGCAAAGGCTTTCCACGATATTACAACGGGCAACAACTCCGTCACAACCTTTGACCAGAACGGCAACCCCGTTCCTGTGCCCGGTTATGATGCCGGTCCTGGCTGGGATGCCGTCACTGGCGTAGGAACGCCAAACGTGAGCAGCTTGGTGAAAGTTCTTGCACAATTGTAAGCTCTATTAGATAGCAAAGAGAGGCACCTATGGCGGCAATTGCCGC
>JRHI01000570.1_pt1 | contig 38709 bp, 39 predicted proteins | sample 215371 | NCBI WGS metagenome assembly JRHI01 (sample SAMN02929681, study PRJNA255918) | sediment metagenome | biome: cave system; feature: Ice Cave; material: Sediment; isolation source: sediment from deep within a dark volcanic ice cave with no known source of... ... | reverse complement strand
GTCTAATACCGGATAGATGTGACCTCGGCCACCTTAGAAGCTTGTTCCGAATGTTAAAACCGGACGGAACGAAAGATAGTCACGGGTCAAGCCGTCGGCTGACACCCGTTCGATAGGACCGATAAAGCGACTGTAGGACTCCTCCAAGGCCAACGAGGGGCCAAGGTGACCAAGCGGCAACACACGAGCGCCAAGAGTCAAGCTGACGCTGTTGTTGTAGAAATAACCCCGCGTGTCTGCCGCGGCGGACACCCTAGTGTAGACTTGCACGGGGTGCTCGAGCGCCCCGAACTCGCGCCCGCGCTCGGCCTCTGCAAAAAAAAATTCATTCTCATAGCGGCCGTAATACACGGCGCTGCCGAAAAATGAGCCGGTAGCACGCCGCGGATTGTTGATGAGGTCGTTCCAGTTGCGATAGAGTTGCAGGCCGCCGCGGAAGTCGCTGCGCTTGAGATTCCAGCCTGCCGGGGTTTGTGGACCAAATGCGAACGCCGCCCCGACTTGGGCAAAAATACGCAGTCCGGCCCTACCTTGGTACTGCATGCCGCCGGCGATCAAACCGTAGTTATCATTGACGGTTTGCGGCAATACGCTGCTGGCATCGCGTGAATCGCGCTGCAAGCGCACTTCAAGATACGGACGAACCGGATTTTCAGGGCCCAGCGGCTTGAGCGCTTCCACGGAGTAAAATGCGTCGCTGGCGTGGGAATCGTGCAGGGCGTACGCATAGAGAAAGCCGGTGTTATCAGCCAGCGCTCGCGCGTTCGTCGCAAGAAGAAGCGCCACCAGGACTAACGGCGCAATGAGCGGTTTCATCCGCCGCTGATCTCCTTTGGTGTGTGCAAATGGCTCTGCCGCCCACATTTCGGGCGTGCCATTACAAATCCGCCAAGAAAGGCCGGACGAAGCGCATTGCTTGCCGTCCTGAAAAAAGGGACACACCTGAACGGGAGGGCGCCGCGCGCCCTGAGAAAGTGTTCCCTGCGGACCTACCTGCGCGTGGGCGCACGCGTCCGGCCATCTCGGCTTTTGAGGGAGGCGTTCGTGAGCAAACCCATCGAGCCCGAACACGTACTGCTCGAATTTTATACGATATGCTCCTTTCACTCTGATCATGAACCGGCAGCCGAAGCAGTTCCACTCTTTGTTCTCGGTTTTCGAGAAGGCGGCGAGCCGGTTTTCGTTTGGTTGGTGAACAAGGACGGCTTCGACGGCTCACGTTTGACGAAAGATCCATACTGGATACACGCGCTCGCAAACTTGGAGCAATATTTTCACAAGAAACTTTCCAAGTGCGCCGATGAAGAGGGCTGCGTCCGGGGCGGCATCGAGTTGTTGGTATCCACATACCAAAAACAATTACGCTTCACACCGCTGACACCGGTATCCGACCATGCTTTTGGTCTTCGCAAAGTCCCCGAATTAGCGCCGGTCTAGAGCCCTGCGGCACCAGGCCCTACAGGGTGCAATCTCGGCGGCCGGCAGGCCGCCTTTCTTTTTGCCGTAATAAGTTCAGATGCTTTACGCCACCAACTCTAAGAGAGAACGCGTTATCTTGGCCGGCGTTGACACCGGAAGCGATGCCCTGTTGTTCGACGTCGAGATGAAAGAACTTGAAACACTCGCTCGCGCAGCCGGAGGCGACGTCGTGGGAACAATGGTGCAGCGTCGCGATCGCATCGATCCTGCCACGCTGCTGGGATCCGGTAAGGCTGATGAGCTTGCGCTGAGCGCGCGCCAGCTGTCTGCAGACGCGGTGATAATTCTCAACCCGTTGCGGCCGCGCCAGAAGAGCGCCTTGGAACGAAAAATGGGAGACACGCGTGTCATGGACCGCTCCGTGCTCATCCTCGATATTTTTGCCAGCCATGCGCGCTCGAGCGAGGGCAAGTTGCAGGTCGAGTTGGCCCAACTGCGTCATCGTGCCGCCAACCTCATCGGTTCGCGCGACGAACTTTCGCGATTGGGTGGCGGCATCGGCACTCGTGGACCCGGCGAGACGAAACTTGAAGTGGACCGGCGCCGAATTCGCTTGCGCATCGAACACCTGCAGCGTCAGCTGGACGCGGTGCAACGGCGCCGTCGCGAGCAGCGGCGCAGCCGTGAGCGCACGCCGGTCGTCGCGCTCGTCGGTTACACCAACGCCGGAAAGTCTTCCTTACTCAACGCGCTTTCGGGCGCCCACGTCTTGGTGGCGGACCAACCCTTCGCAACGCTCGATCCGACGTTGCGAAAAGTTCACCTTGAAGACGGCGTGGATGCCATTCTCGCCGACACCGTCGGGTTCATCAGCGATCTGCCCAAGGAACTGGTTGCCGCATTCCGCGCTACGCTGGAAGAAGTGACCAACGCCGACCTGCTCATCCATGTCATCGACGCGAGTAACGCGTTTTGGGCGCGGCAGCGCGATTCGGTGCGCGTGGTCTTGAAAGGACTAGGTGCCGAGCGCAGACCTGTGCTCTACGCCTGGAATAAAATAGATGCTCTCCCTCAGGCGCTGTCTGATGAGGTGTCGCGACTCGATGGGGCAGCCGCTGTCTCCGCCAAGACCGGTGAGGGCATAGCAGCGTTGAAATCCAAAATCGCTTCTCGATTGCTCGAGTCGGCAGCGGAGTCACCCTCATCTAACTGATCTTCAGATAACTGTTCAGATTCTTGGTCTTCGGTGAGAGCCGGAGGGTCGGGCACGGGGAAAAGCCCGTCGGTCACAGCGATCATCTCAGGCGCTTGCAGTGCCCGCGTAGTTGTCTCAACCGGCGCGTTAGGTTCGATCTCAGCCTCGATGCCGAGCGCCTTGAGATCCTTGAATTTGCGCGCGCTCACGAGCACGCGGGCCTCCAGCGTTCCCACCGCTTTGTTGTAGGAGTCGACGGTCGTTCTCAAGGAGCCGCCGAGCTTGAAGAAATGAGCGCTCATGTCGGCGAGGCGCTTATATAATTCCTTGCCTAAGTCGCTGATCTGTTTTGCTTCAACCGCGACGGCTTCTTGACGCCAACCGTAGTGCACCGCACGCAGCAGCGCGATGAGCGTGGTGGGCGTGGCCAGAATGACCTGTTGCTCGACGCCCATCTCTATGATACCGGGATCGCTTTCTAGGGCTGCGCTGAAGAACGCTTCGCCCGGCAAGAACAGCACGACGAACTCAGGCGTCTGCTCGAACTGATCCCAGTACGATTTTTTGGACAGATTGTTGATGTGAGTGCGAATATTCTGGGCGTGGGTCTTGAGGAAGCCGCGCCGCACCTCGTCGTCGGTCGCGTCAACCGCATTCAGATAAGCCTCGAGCGGAGCTTTCGCATCCACGATGATGTATTTGTTGCCGGGCAAGCGCACGCGTACATCCGGTCGCAGCCTGCCATCGTCGGTTTGGATCGTCTTCTGTTCGACAAAGTCGCAGTGGTTGACCATGCCGGCCATTTCGACGACTCGCTTGAGCTGGATCTCTCCCCAGCGGCCACGCACGGTGGGCTGACGCAGCGCTCGTACCAAGTTGGTGGTCTCGGATCGCAACGCGCTTTGGCCGTCCGCCAAAGAACGAACTTGCTCGTGTAGGGCAGCGTATGCTCCGCTGCGGCTCTTCTCCATCTCCTGAATCTTCGCGTCGACCTTCTCCAGCGATTCCCGAACCGGCAGCAGCGTTTGCGCGATGGCCTGTTGACGCTGATCCAAGTCACCCTTGGCCGTTTCTTGAAATTTTTCCAGTTGCGATTTTGCCAGATCTAAGAATGAGCGGTTATTCGTCTGCAGCGCTTCGGCGGAAAGCGCGCGAAACGCGTCTGAGAGCTTTTGCTGCGCCGTTTCGAACAGGGCCAGCTTCTCCACCCCTGCGCGCCGTTCGGCGTCCAGATTGGCTTCGAGCTTGCTGCGCTGCTCCTTGAGCTCAGCCAGATCGCCGGCCAATTTCTCGAGTCTTGCGTCTCTATTGGCGACGGTTTCTCGCAATGTGCGCGCGTCGCCGGCGCGGAAAAGCCAGAGCAAAAGCGCGCCCGCCACGAAGCCGACCAAGAACAAAGCAATCGGTACGATTCCGTTCATGTGCTCGTGTATTCGTGAAAATGCGCATAAGGCTTCTTCATCGCTAGAGTTTGATGCCTTCGCGCGCTAACAACTCGCGTTTTCGATTCTTGCCTGAGGCTCCGTATGGACCGATCCGGCCATCGGCGTAGATCACGCGATGGCAGGGGACGAGCAGCCACAGCGGGTTTCGCGCCATCACGCTGGCGGCCGCTCGTACTGCGAGCGGTCTTCGTGCCGCGCGCGCGAGCCAGCTATACGAGCGCGTCTCTCCGTAGGGGATCTGCCGCGCGGCCTCAAGCACGTCGCGCTCAAATTCGCGTGCCCAATCAAGATCCAGCGGCGCATCCACCTTGCGGCCGCGCGCCGCGCCGTTCAACGCTTCCCGCAACGCACCCGGAAACGCGGCCTCGATCAAGTCCGCGCCCATTCGTTCTTCCATGCGGCGCTTTGCCTTGAGCGATTCTTCCTCTATATATGCGATACCGGAGTTGGTCCAAGCCACCCGCAAACGCTGGCCTGCAACCTTGACGGCGGCGGTGAAACACGAAGGTTTGAACCGCTCCATGAGTGCGCGCCTACCTCCCGTAGCGATGCATGATCTGCAGCAGGCGATCGTGCGGCAGCCCGTACACCCTGTTGTTGTCGCGCCCCACCATGGTTTGTCCGGCAAGCAGTGAGTTCACGACCGCCTCTTCCGTCGCTTCAACGGTGGCTTGGAACAATGGGTTCATGTGATAGAGATCCATCGCGGTGAGTGGATAGGTGCCTGCCTGCGGGTAGTGGGGGACCGTATTTGCCGTAGAAAATGCGATCACGAGATCGCCGCTTCCCGTCCGTGAGATCGCTCCGGTGCGTGCCCAACCGAGAGTCGCGTGATGCGCCAAGCGCAACAGCGAATCGTGCAAGAGTGGTGCATTGGTCGCGATCACGAAAATAATCGATCCTTCGCCGGGCGTACCCGAGGCTGGTAAAAGATCCCTGATGTTCTGCCCGACGGGAACGCCCCCTATTGTGAGGTTTTGACGCGCTTCGGCATTGTTGTTCACCAAAACGCCAACGGTATAACCACCGTCCTTGGCGGATACGACGCGCGACGCCGTTCCGATGCCGGCTTTGAACAAGTAAGACATCATGCCCGTCCCCGCGCCCACGCCCCCTTGCGCCACGGGCCCGCTGGCAGCGGAATCCAGCGCTGTGATGACATCCTGCGGCGAACTGTGGCGCCCTTGGATGTCGTTGAGAAAATCGTCATCGCATTCAGCCACTACGGGCAGCGGCACGTCATCGGTTATGCCGATTTTCGGATACTGCCGGATCATCCACGACACAACGCCGTCGTCGACGCGCCCAACATTGAGGCTGTTGGTCAACAGAATGGGGACTTCTAAAAAACCTGATTCGTTCACCCAGGCCGTGCCGGTCATCTCGCCGTTGCCATTGAACGACCAGGCTGCGGCCTCGACTTTCCGGTGCCACACGTCACGGCGCGGAATTATAGCGGTGACGCCGGTACGCACGGGTCCTTTACCTGGAATGAGTTTGCCCGAACCTTCGATCTGCGTGACCTGGCCGACCAGCACCCCGGGAACATCGGTGATGGCATCATATTTGCCGTGCTCTAAAAAGCCGAGATGGATTCCCAAGGCGGGAGCTTTTGAAAACGGACCGGATCTGGCGCCGGCGGGTGCCGTGGCTGCGTCAGCGCACGCGGCGAGTTCGTGCTCGACCACGGTGGCAAAAGCAACGGAGGACACGATCAGCCAGAGAATCGCGAGCGGTTTCACAATTATTTTCATGACCGCTGCTTCGTCGCTTCCGGCGATTCGCCTAGTCTCGCGTGCACAGGAGCATCGACAGACGAACGACAAAAAGCAGCTTGATGTTTGCCTATGAAACGTAAAACGTTCTTGAGCGGCAGCGTCTTCGCCATCGGTGTTTCGTGCTGGGCAGCTAGGCCGTCCGCTGCAGAAGTTTCAGATGCCACGAGCCAGCTGCGTCCTTTCCGGGTAAAAATCTTTGCAGGCTACGATCTCAGATCCATCACGATTGTAGGTTCACCGCTGCGCGTTCGTGTCGCGAGCACGCAGTATTCCGGGCAAATGCTGAGCGTTAATGCGGGATCGAACTCCGCGATGCTCGATGAGCAAAGCCTGCCGTTCGACCAAGACTTCTCCGCCACAGGCGCTGACGGTTCGCTGACGGTCCGTGCGGCGACGCCGAAAGGGGATCCCATTGTTCGACGGTATGCCGGCGAGTTACAAATCCTAGCAAGCCGCGGCGCCTTGAGCGTGATCAATACAGTGCCGGTTGAAAGTTACGTCGCCGCAACGCTTGCGTCGGAGGCCAGTCCAAGTTGGTCGTCAGAAGCGCTCCGAGCGCAAGCCATTGCAGTTCGATCCTTCGCGGTCCACGCTGCTTCCGCGAAAAACGCACGGAAATTCGATCTGACGGACGACACGTCCAGTCAGGTTTATCGTGGAACAGACGGCGTCACGCCGGTTTTTTCGCATACGGCCGCGTCAACCCAAAATCAAGTCGTCACGTGGCAGGGTGAAACGGCCGCCGTTTTCTATAGCGCCACCTGTGGTGGTCACACGGCCTCCCTCGCTGAACTTAACGGCGAAAAATCGCTCGCATATCTTGGCGGCGTCGCGGATGTGGAGCCTAGCGGGCGTCCCTACTGTGCGCCGGCCCCATACTTCCGATGGAGGAACACCTTGAGCGCGGATTCGTTGGCGCGCGCTGTGGATGCCCGGCCGGGAACGCTTGCGGATTGCAGCGTCAGCGAGCGCTGGCCCGATGGGCGGGTGCGGACCCTGCGCGTGGTGCAAAACGGGGCACCGGAAGTCACGATCAGCGGTCGGGCATTTTACACGCGCAGTCTGCAATCGCTGGGTTACAAAGTCGTGCCGAGCACGATGTTCGACATTCAACGCGACGGCGATAAGTTCATCATCAGCGGGCACGGCATCGGTCATGGCGTCGGGCTGTGCCAGTGGGGAGCGCGCGGACGTGCCGATGCCGGACATAAGGCAGCTGATATTTTGCAGGCCTATTTTCCCGGCACAGCGGTGACCGCACTGACTGGATATTGAGGGCGCACTGACATGGATGGAATCAGGGTCGAAGCGGTGCGAACTGCGACGGACGAGGTACGGGAGCTGATCGGTGAGCTCGAACACGGGCTGGGGGAAGTATATCTTCCGGAGCAACGGCACGGATTAAGTGTGGACGCGATCTTCCAACCGCACATGCGGTTCTTTATCGCACGGCTCGATGGCATCGCCGTGGGCTGCGGCGGCGTTGCTTTGTTTCCGGCGTTCGGAGAAGTCAAGCGCATGTTCGTGCGCGATAGCATGCGCGGCCGAGGAATCGCGCGGGCGTTGCTCTCACGAATTGAATCGGAGACGAAAGATAGCGGGCTCGACATACTACGTTTGGAGACGGGAGATCAGCAACTCGCCGCAGTGCGGCTTTACGAACGCGCTGGATTTCGGCCTTGCGCCGCCTTTGGCGAATATGCTGCGATGGCGCCTCGAGCGATTGCGACGAGCCTCTTTTTCGAAAAGCGGCTCAGCCCCGCCGCTCCTTAACACGGGAGCTACTCGTTAACGCTGCTAATAGCGCGCGAGCCGAGTCAATATTTCGTCTTCGCCGTCCCAAACAGCGTCGAGCCCATGCTCCCAGTCATTGACCAGAAAGACGAAGATGAGCGGCCCGTGGTGCGCCGTGAGCACGTATCCCGCGATGCCGCTTGCGCCACCGATGTACCCATCTTTAGCATAGACGCGGCCCTTCGCGTCAGGCTTGAGATCGCGCACTCTTACCGTTCCCTCGATACCGGCGCGCGGCAGCATTTTGTAAGGCTCGGGCAACGGTTGACGCGCTAGTACGCCTAGTGCACCGGCCAGCATCGCGGCAGTGATCTTGTTTGTGGCAGAGAGTCCCGAACCATCGGCAAGCACGGAACCATCGTGCGCGATTGCCTGGCGTGCTAGAAATGATCGTTCCGCCGCGAGCGATTTCGGCAACGTTCCGGCGCCAAATGTCTGCCAGCCCACCGCGCGCAGTAATTCTTCTGCGATGTGATTGTCGCTGTCGAAAAACATCCGCTGCACGATATGCTGGAGCGGTCGCGAGCGATGCTCCCAAAGCGTAGCGTGCTGCGCCGGCGCCGGCGCTTCGGCTGCGAAACCATCCACGGTCATGCCCGCGAGGCGCAACATTTGCAGCAATGATGCGGCAGCGGCGCGGGTGGGATGTGGCACGCTGCGCCAATATTTTTGGGGTGCGCCGTATGGTATCTGCCCACTGATTTGATACCCGGAACCATCCGGAAGGGTGTCGATGCGCAGCGTGTTTTCGGCATCGGAGGAAGCCGTGCTTACAGACGCGATGACCCGCTGCGCTATACCCGGCGGATCGACGGCGACAGCGGCCTCGCCGCCGGCTTTGGGCGTAATGGTGAATTGCACCGAGCCTCCGTCAATCGAGATCGCGCTTGCCGGAGCCGCCCAACCATAGGGCAAGTCTTCCGGCAACCAAGTCGCGTTGACTGCGTCGCTGCCATAGCGCGATCCATCAGCGTAGACGTTGCCGCGAATGCCGGCGATGCCATGAAGGGAGATCACGTGAACGCCGCGGCGAAGGTCGTCGCTCGTCAGTTCCGGGTCGCCACCGCCGACAAGCCACAGATTGCCGTCGAGCTTATCGGAGTTGACCGCGCCATCGGTGACCGCTGACGTGGTAAATCGATGTTGCGGTCCGAGCATCTCGAGCGCAGCTGCTGCTGTGATGAGCTTGATCGTAGAACCGGGAACCAACGGCATCGCCGCGTTGTGTTCGTACAGCACTCGGTTATCGCGCGCATCCGCGATCAATGCCGACGTGGTGGCCGGAAACACCGCACCGTTGACTATTGGAGCGACATCGTGGCGGAGGCGTGTTGTTTGTGAGCCGGTCCAGACGGCTCCCGACTGCAAAAAGCTAGCGTGTTGCTGCGCTGCTGGAGCAGCCCTGTTCGCCGCGGCGCTCGATGCGCTGGATATCTGCGGATGGCGCCGCCAGGCAGTGACACCCACGATAGCGAGACAACACGCGACCACTGCGAGGATTGCCAGTGCTGTCAGCCTCGCACGGCGCTGGGTGCGACGGCGGCCTTGCCAGCTGGGGTAAGCTTGCTTAAGCGCTGGAACGGCCTTGCGCATCGCTCCACCATTCAAGCTGCGGCTCCCAACGTCCGAACCAGTACACGAGCGCTTGCCACTTCCCGTAGCGCGCAAAGCGGCGGCGGATTTGAGCTTCGGTGGGGCGTTTGCCTCGGAAGAACTCCCTGGTGGCGTATGCGAAAGTGGCGCTGTCGACGCTGATGTGATCGTAATGCCCAAGCAGGCTCAAGAGATAGTGAGCGGATGATTTCCCGATGCCTTTTAAACGAACGAGCGACGCATACAATTCCGTCGAGTTCATAGTACGCGAGGCTGCGTCCAAGGCATCCAAATCGATCGCCCCCGATTTTTGCTGCCGCGCGATTTCAAGAATGTACTGCGAGCGGTAGCCGGCGCGGACGCGGTCGCGCAAACATTTTTCCCCCGCACGCACGACTTGCCCCGGTGTCGGCCATGCGTGCAAGGATGGATCCGCCGGGCAGACGTCTCCCAGCGCTGCCAAGCGGTTGATCATGCTGACCGCTTGACGCCAGGTCACGTTCGTGCCGAGAATTGTTTTGATGACGTCTTCCCAAAGCGAGGGTGCTCGCATGCACCGGCCCCCGCCCGCGCGCAACGCTCCTTTAAGATCGGATGTCATGCGGCACAACGCAAAGAAACCGTCCAGTTTTTCATCAACGCGCAACATGACGCCGCAACGGCGCCCCATTTCTTGCGCGACGCCGGGATCGGTCGCGCCTTCTCCAATAACCTTCACGACGACGTCGCGATAGCCACGTCGTGCGGAAGCTTCTTCGTGCATGCGCACCAGCATCACGCGGCCGTCCTGTAATCGCTCGGCGCGCTCCAGCGAGTCATCCTTAGGTTGCCAGCGAAATGGCAACGTTTGATACCAGCCGTGCGAGACCGCCGTGGCGAAAAGACTAAAAGGCTTTCGTACGGTCAAGCGTGTCGTCGCCGATTGCATGCCGACCAGTTGCGTGCAAATGGCGCAAGCCCTGCCGTGCGCGTTGCGCAGGCTCACGCAGAATCCGGCGGGAAGGTTTGCGTATATGCCAGAGCCGCCCCGCTCGCAATTTTCCAACCCCACTGAGCTGGCACACCGGGTCGTCGCCGGTGATTGGCGCGCGTTGGCACGCGCAATCACCAAAATTGAGAACAACGACGAACACGCTGCGGAAGTGGTGGCGGCTTTGTATCCGCACACGGGTCATGCGCACATCATCGGCGTCACCGGACCGCCGGGCTCGGGGAAGAGCACCCTCGTTGACGGGCTTGCCGCTGCGATCCGCAAGGATGGCCTGTCCGTTGGGATAGTCGCTGTCGATCCCTCTAGTCCGTTCACCGGAGGCGCGGTCCTTGGCGATCGGGTGCGCATGCAACGTCACGCCGGCGATGCGGGCGTCTTCATCCGGAGCATGGCTGCGCGGCAGAATGCCGGTGGCCTTGCTCCCGCAACGCGCGACGTCATACGAGCGCTCGATGCTTTCGGACGCGACATCATCATCGTCGAGACGGTCGGAGTCGGACAGGTTGAGCTTGAAATCATGAAGGTCGCCGACACTGTCGTGGTCGTCACTGTGCCGGGATTGGGTGACGGCGTACAGACGATCAAGGCGGGGCTCCTCGAAATCGCTGATTGTTTCGTCGTCAACATGGCTGACCGTCCTGGTGCTGCCCAGACCATTACAGATCTGCGAATCATGTTGACCTTGGGGGGCTCTGAGGAGCGGCGTCGACGCTGGGTGCCTCCTATCGTCGAAACCATTGCCACCACCGGAAAAGGCATCCACATGCTGTGGGCCGCCTGCCAGCGCCACCGGTTGGTTCTAGACACCGATGAACGGATGGGTCGCTCGAAAGACCGTCTACGGCAAGAGGTCGTTGAGGCGGTCGCGCGCGGGATCGGCGCCTTCGTCAATGACCAGATGGCGGCCAACGGCGCCATGGACGCAGTCCTGGCGCGTGTTCTGCAGCGCGAAATCGACCCGCGCAGCGCCGCAAACCAGATAATCGAGGAACATTTCAAGCGCTAGCGAAACGATTCAGTCCACCACATAGTGGAAGCTTACTTCTAGGATATGGTTTTTAGAGTTAAGCATTTGGGGTAAGCTTGAAGGCAAAGGAGGGTGCGATGAAATCGTTCCCGATCAAGCTGATGTCTGAGCTTACTGAAGACGACGTTCTTCGTATCGATCCCGTCTCGGAATACGAGCGGCGCGAGATTTTGCGTGACCGGGCCAACCGCCGCTTGGCGCAATTCGGTGACTCCGAGGACGATGTGATCGCACGCGGTCGCCCCACCGGACCGTAACCTCAAATCTTCCTTATGTAGGGATCTGCGATACCTACGACCCCTAGATTTTAATGACTTCTCCAGCGCGTGCTACCGCGACGGCACACTTGTATTGTTGCCGGAGCGCAGCGGCGAGGGCTTCTGCGGGTTTCGAGTCGGCGTGCACGACGTATGTTTGCGGCGTATTGGTGAAATTAGAGAACCAACGCAGCAGTTCGTTGCGATCCGCGTGCGCCGAGAAGCCGTCGATGTGGTCGATGTGCGCGTTGACTTGGACCGGCAGACCCATGATGCGCACCGCTTTTTGACCGGCGCGTAAGTACGAGCCGATCGTCCCAGGCCCTTGAAAGCCTACAAAGCAGATCGTGTCGTTCGGCCGAGACAGCCGATTTCGCAGATGATGCAACACGCGCCCGCCGCTCGCCATGCCGCTGGAGGCGATGATTATGGCGCCCGATTGGAGGTGGTTGAGTGCGATAGAGTCTTGCGCTGACGTGATCTCCGTGACGTACTTGGCGCCCATGCTTTTGTCCGCCGGACCAAAACGTTCGCGCAGATTGAACCGCATAGCCTCGGGATGCCGCTCCATGATCGCGTCAGCCGCGATCGCCATGGGGCTGTCGACGTAGATCTTGCTCTGTGGAATCTTGCCTGCTTGTTGCAGCTGGCCGATTGCGTACAGTATCTCCTGCGTACGCCCAACGGCGAAAGCTGGGATGACCAACACCCCGTTGCGTTGCTGCGCGTTGCGGATGACGACCCCCAAGTCGTCCTCAGGGTCGTTTTGCGGATGCACTCGATCGCCGTAGGTCGCCTCGCAGATGGCGTAGTCGCTTTGCGCAATTGCTGCCGGGTCTCGCAGCAATGGTCGCCCATAACGCCCCAGGTCACCCGTGTACGTCAGTTTCTTAGCATCGAAAAAGATCTCGGTGATGGCTGAGCCGAGGATATGGCCGGCGTCGCTGAACCGGAACGTACAGCCGGGGACGTCCGCGCGCATCTCAGCGTAGCTCGTGCTCTTGAACAGCGGCATCAATTTATCAACATCGTCGTTCGTGTAGAGCGGGTTTGGATGCAGTCCGCGCTCCGGATGCTTGCGAGCACGTTGCGCTTCATCTTCTTGCAAGTGAGCCGAGTCTCGCAGAACGAGTTCAGCGACCTCGACCGTGGCCTGTGTCGCATAAATGGAACCTTTGAAACCCTGCTGCACCAACGCGGGCAAATATCCGCAGTGATCGAGGTGCGCGTGAGAAAGCATTACGGCTAGCAACGACTCGGGATCCACCGGCGGCGGCGTCCAATTGCGCTCGACGAGTTCGCGCAATCCTTGGAACATGCCGCAATCCAAGAGCACGCGCGCGCCCGCACTCGTTTCGAGGAGGTGCTTGCTGCCGGTTACGACGCCGGCGGCGCCGATGAAGGTGATTTGGGCCATGTACGCTCCGCAGTTTGGGAAGATTCTTGGAAGGTTGAAGGATGCTTGTACTTACTTTTGTGATATCTGTCGATGCAGAGCTGCACGAGCGTTTCAGGATTCGGCTCGTAGATCAAAACCGCGCCCGTTTCTTTGTCAAGCTTCGGAACGATGCGCGCTATCTCGTCAGCGATTCCACCCGTTTCCGTGAGGATGCCAATTAGCTTGCCCTCGTCGTACGCAATAGCGAACTCCCCCAGCGTGCCCGAATGACCGCCCGCGATGATCACGATGTCAGACGAATGGATGTTGTGTACTTCGCGCCCCATGAGGCCGCTGCCAGTATAGATGATGACGTCGTAGGCGTCGACCGGCGAAGCGTATTTGAGCACGTGTTCGCTGCGTGAGAGGGCAGGCGAGACACCCACAGACAAGCCGCCGCCGGCGCGTGCCCCGAGTGCGCAATCATACGGATAGCCCGGGCACGCCCCGGTGATCAGCACGCAACCAGCCTTTGCGATCACCATTCCCAAATCGTAACAACGCCGGCGCACCGCTGCATCAAGAGTTCCGCCGGAGGAGCCCATCATGCCAATGGTTCTGACCGTTGGATCGTAGGCTGGATCGTATGATGGGTCGGCATCGGGTGAAGACCGCCCGGTGTACGGACGCACTTCGTCTCGCACCGAATTGTCGCGTTCATTCGATTGCTGCATGCGTTAGGTCGCTTCGTTTGGATTGTTGTGCCTGCCTGCGGGCGAGGCTTCATGGTGTCAGAAGCATAAATGCCGTAGTACAGTGCATACTCGAAGCAATATTCGCAATATCGGTATCGTCGCGCACGTCGACCACGGTAAAACGACCTTAGTCGACGCGATGTTACGCCAAGCCGGTATCTTCCGCGACCCGAGCTCGATGGGCGAGAGAATAATGGACAGCAATCCGATCGAGCGCGAGCGCGGCATCACCATCCTGGCAAAAAACACCGGCATCGTGTGGAACGATATCAAGATAAATATCGTCGATACGCCCGGTCACGCTGATTTCGGCGGCGAGGTCGAACGCGTGCTGCAGATGGTCAACGGGGTGCTGTTGCTGGTGGATGCGGCTGAAGGCCCGCTGCCGCAGACGCGGTTTGTCTTGCGCAAGGCGCTCGAACAAGATTTGCCGGTCATCCTCGTCATCAATAAGATCGATCGCAAGGATGCTCGGCCGGCCGAGGTTCTGGATGAAGTATTGGCGCTCTTTATCGATATTGGTTGCGCCGATCACCAGCTCGATTTTCCAGTCGTCTACACAAATGCTCGCGAAGGAACGGCGACGCTCGATCTGGCCGACAAGGGTAACAATGTTGACGCCCTCATGAAGACGATCATTCACTATATCCCGGAGCCGCCGGGCGATGACGAGGGCCCCTTCCAAATGCTCGTTTCGAACATCGACCATAACGAGTACGTTGGCCGCATCGGGATCGGTCGTATCTTTCGCGGCACCGTTCACAAGGGCGACACGGTGATGCGGATGTTCCGCGGCGGCAGCGCTGTGCATCGCGTCACCGGTTTATACGATTTCTACGGCCTGCAACGCCGCGAGTTGGAGTTGGCGAGCGCAGGTGACATCGTCGCTCTTGCCGGCATCGAGGCGATCAACATCGCAGAGACCATCGCGAACGCCGAGCATCCCGAAGCCGTTGATGCGGTCTTGGTGGATGAGCCGACGGTCGCCATCGACTTTTTGGTAAACACCAGTCCCTTTGCCGGACGCGAAGGCAAGTACGTCACCAGCCGCCATCTCAAAGAGCGCTTGGAGAAAGAACTCGAGAGCAACGTCGCGCTGCGCGTGACCCCCACAGCGTCACCCGACACGTTCACCGTGTCGGGGCGTGGCGAACTACATCTTTCCGTGCTCATTGAAACGATGCGGCGCGAGGGCTACGAGCTGGCGGTTTCCAAACCGCAGGTGATAGCCGTCGAACGTGACGGCAAGATACTCGAACCCGTCGAGTACCTTGTGGTGGACGTCGCCGAAGAGTACGCGGGAACCGTAATCGAAGCGCTTGGACGCCGGCGTGCGACGCTCTTGAATATCGTCACCGTCGGGTCGCAACGCCGGCTGGAGTCAACCATCCCCACCCGCGCGTTGTTCGGCTTGCGCGGCGAATTGCTGACGCTCTCGCGCGGCACGGCGTTGATGAGTCACATCTATCACGATCACCAGCCGCCGGAGCAGGTCCAAGTCGATCGTTCTTTTGGTGCTCTCATCAGTGCGGAGACCGGTCCGGCAACGCCCTATGCGATGGATAATCTGCAAGCTCGCGGCCGATTTTTTATCACGCCTCAAACCCTGGTGTATGCAGGCATGATCGTCGGCCGCGCTAACTCTGAGGACGATATCACGGTCAATGTCTGCAAAATGAAGAAACTCACCAACATGCGAGCTTCCGGTTCTGATGACGCGCCTAATCTGGCGACACCCGAAACGCTCACGCTCGAGCGCGCGCTCGAATTCATCAGAAGCGACGAATACATAGAAGTCACGCCGCAGTCAATACGCTTGCGCAAGCAGCAGCTTACGGAAGACGCGCGGCGTAAACTAAGAGTGAGGGCGCGCTAGGCGACAGCCTGGCAAACAACCTCGATGCGCAACCCGCTTGGGTCGCGCACCCACATGGCATAATAGTCTTCGCCCATTTCGTTGACGACCGTCGGCGCCTCGTCGATATCGGCGCCCAACTCGTCAAGAATTTTCGCACATTCATCCACCTTGACGCGTGTATCTGCCGTGAACGCCAAGTGATCGAACCCGACGCGGCGCTGGCCATCGTAGAGGTCTTCCTTTAGGCTCTGGCCCTTGATGACGATCAATTCGAACCCATCGCGCTGATAACCGAACGAGTCGTCTTTTTCAAAGACCTGATCAAAGCCAAGCGCGGGCAACAACGCGCCATAAAATTTCTTCGCCACGTTAAAGGCGTCGGTGCCGATGGCTAAATGGTGAATCGGATGAACTGGCATAGGCTGGGTTAGTTGCGACAACCCAAACGGCCATTTCCTGCCGGTTTACGACGCTTTCCTCGAAATGTTGCCGAAACTTCGGAATGTCGCGGAAACAAGGAGTGGACTTGCTCGTGGCGTGAACTCGCTCACAGTGCAAAGCGCTTATTATTTGCATTCGTTGTGCAGCACGCGTTCTTGAACAGCGGCATGATCGCCCTCGCGCAATACGGCTTGTTCATCTCCGGTGTTGTCTTGATCATCGCGGTCGTGAGGCAGCGCGCCTATTCATCGCTACCATGGCTCGCAATGGCCGCGCTGATCGCAACAGGATTGAATTTGGCAGCAGGTCATTTGATTTTTGACCCGCGCCCCTTTACGATCTTGCATGTCGCGCCGCTCATCCCTCATTCAACCAATAACGGCTTTCCTTCGGATCACAGCACTGTTGCAGCGTTCATCGCAGCGGCCGTATGGTTCATCGACACGCCCATGGGAATCATAGCAGTTCTTGCGGCGCTTGTAATCGGATTTGCTCGCGTCTATTGTTTGGTGCATTGGCCGGTCGATGTCGTGAGCGGCTGGCTCATCGGCGCTCTTCCCCCAATCGCCGCTATTTATGGATGGAGGAGATATGGATCATTCGCTCGTCACCACCGGCTTTGAAGTCATCGGTCATCGCCTTGTGAAATCGCTGGGCATGGTACGCGGCATTATCGTCCGTTCGCGCAGCATTTTCGGAACTTTTGGCGCGTCCTTGCAGCAGCTGGTCGGCGGCAACATCACTTTGTACACGGATCTCTGCGAGCGTACCCGCGCAGATGCCTATGAGCTCATGATCCGCCACGCTGAAATGATGGGCGCTAATGCGGTTATCGCGGTGCGCTACGATGCTACCGATATCGGCCCGGGCGTCACCGAAGTGGTTTGCCATGGAACGGCTGTGGTGGCCGAATGAGTGGGCGGGAAAAGGCTGCGGGCAAACCCGCAGCCCTATATTAGAACCCCCGCAGCTTAATAAGAAACTCCCGCAGCCTACATTACGTTGGTTGAAGGGAATTACGAGGCTTGGCCGTCCGGAAAAGCCTTTTCTTCCTCTGACGGCTCGTAGCGCAGCGCGAGCGCTTCTTTGAGAACCTTGAGGCCCAACAACGCGCATTTTAGCCGCGCGGCCGAGATGGCGATGCCCAAGTTGGCGAGCACATCTTCCTTGCTCATCTTGTTGATCTCGTTGAGTGTCTTGCCCTTGATCTCTTCGGTCAACAACGACGCCGAGGCTTGTGAAATCGCGCAACCGCGCCCGCGGAACTTCACGTCGCTCACAACCCCGTCATGCAGTTTGACGTCCATGCGAATCTTGTCGCCGCACAATGGATTCGTATCTTCAAAGCTGGCATCCGGTGATTCCAACGTTCCTGCGTTGCGCGGGTTACGATAGTGATCGAGGATGAAATCGCGGTACAGGTCTTCCATGCAAGCTTACGTTATCTTGAAGATACGTTTGGCCTTTTCGATGCCAGCCATGAAGATGTCAATTTCGGCAGGCGTATTGTAGACGTAAAATGACGCCCGTGTGGTCGCCGCCACGCCCAGTTTTTCCATGAGGGGCTGATTGCAATGATGACCGGCGCGTACGCAGACGCCTTCGCTGTCCATGATGCTGGCCAGGTCGTGCGCGTGGATGTCGCCGACGGTGAACGAGATCACGCCGGTGCGGTGTCGCATTGCGGGCCCGTAGACGATGACGTTTTTCTGTTCGGTCAAACGCTCCAGCGCGATACGCGCGAGCTCGAGCTCGTATTGATGGATGCGCTCGATACCTATTGTCTCGAGGTAATCCACCGCTGCGCCCAATCCCACGGCTTCGGCGATGGCCGGCGTGCCCGCCTCGAAGCGAGCCGGCACGTCCGCATAGGTCGATGAGTTTAAATGCACGACGTTGATCATGCCGCCGCCGGCCAGAAAAGGCGGCATGGCATCTAAGAGCGCCTTGCGCCCCCAGAGCACGCCGACACCCGTGGGGCCCAACATCTTATGCGCGGAAAATGCGATGAAGTCGCAGTCCCAATCACCGACGTCTACCCGCATCCGGGGCACCGACTGGCATGCGTCCACGATGACTAATGCCCCCGCCGCATGGGCGCGCGCAGTGAGCGCTCGGGCCGGATTGACGGTACCGAGCGTGTTGCTGACCGCCGTAAACGCAAAGAGCTTTACGCCTGCAAGCAGCTCCTCGAGATGGGTGAGATCTAAGAGGCCGTCGTCGGTCACCGGAATAAAGCGCAGCGTGGCGCCTTTTTCCTGCGCAAGAATCTGCCAGGGTACGAGATTGGAATGATGCTCCATCTCGGTGAGCAGGATGACGTCGCCGGCCTGGACATTGCGGCGGCCCCAGGCATACGCCACCAAATTGATGCCTTCGGTGGCGTTGCGCACAAAAATGCACTCGGCGGCGCATTTACTGCCGATAAAGCGCGCCACTTTGGCGCGTGCTTCTTCGTACGCTTCGGTTGCGAGTTCGCTGATATGGTAAACGCCGCGGTGGATGTTCGCGTGATAACGGCGATAGTAGTCGTCCATTGCTTCGATGACTTGAATCGGCTTTTGCGATGAGGCGGCGCTGTCCAAAAACACCAGCGGCTTACCGTGCGGCGTTTCCTTAAGTATCGGAAAATCCGCTCGTATGCGCGTGATCTCAACCGGACTCAGACTGAGCTGCGATTGCGGGGCCGGCGGGCGAACTGCGGCTTTCATGGACTTTGCGGGACCTCCACCGAGATGACGCCATCGCTGACGTGTACGGGATAGGTTTGCACCGGACGCACCGCCGGCAATCGAGTTGGGCGCCCGCTGGTAACGTCAAAGCGCGCACCATGCCGCGGGCATTCGATCTCGTTGGCGATGAGCTCGCCTTGTCCCAGCGGACCGCGATCGTGCGTGCACACGTCGTCGATGGCGTAGATCGAACCGCTGTAATTGCAGAGCGCAATGCGCCTGCCTTCTACTTCGACCACCTTGACCTTGCCCTCCGGCACTTCTTCAAGGCGCGCGACTTGCACCGCCTGTGCAGGCATGTCAGTGCGCTCCGAGCCGGCCCAAGTGCGGTGACACCTTTTCCGCCAGCTTCTTCGTCACGCGATCGTCGCCGAATTTCTGGAACACTTCTGCAAAGAACCCCTCCACGATCAAGCGCGCCGCGTTGTCGGGTGAGAGGCCGCGGCTGGCCACGTAAAACATTGTCTCTTCGTCGATGGGTCCTACGGTTGCACCATGCGTACAGCGCACGTCGTCGGCCTCGATCTCGAGCATCGGCTCAGTATCGGCGCGCGCGCCGTCGCTGAGCATGATGTTGCGGTTGGCCTGGTACGCATCGCTTCGTTGCGCGCCCTTCTCTATATTGATGACGCCAGTATAGCTGGAACGCGAGTTATCGTCCAACGCGCTCTTGAAGAGCAGATCGCTGCGCGTATCGTGCGAGCGGTGGCCCTGCAGCGTGTGGAAATCGAACTGTTGCGTGCCTTCGCCAAAGACCAATCCGAGCATATCGCTTTCCGCACCCGGCCCTTGTAGTTCTACCTCGACATCGGCGCGAGAGAGTTTGCCGCCGTTGGCAAAATTCAAGGTGACCAGCTTCGCGTCGCGCCCGACGCTGGCATATTGATGCGAGAAAACAACCGTGTCCGGGCCGCACTCTTGGGCGTGGGCGTAGCGCAAAATGCCGCCGTCCTCAACGAAGATGTCGACGACGCCGGAAATCAATCTCAGGTCGTTGGCGTGCTGCTCGATGAGCGAAGCGCTGGCTCCCTTTCCGACGATCACGAGCAGACGCGGATACGGTCCACTCTGCCACTCGACTTCGATCGGTTCCGACACCGCTACGCCGTTGGGCACCCGGATGAAACCGCCGCCCTGCCACATGCCGCGCGCTAAGGCGGAGAATTTTCCCAGCGTCAATCCGGGGCGCACTTGAGCGAACTCCGCGATCATACCGTTACCGGCGGCGCTTTCCAGCGTCGTCGCGATGACGCCGAGCTTCGCGTCAGCGGGCGCCACCCGAATGGTGCAGGTCGAATGAGCTGGAGCTAATGGCTTCAGATCGATGCCCGTCAGATTGGTGCGACGCCAGCCAGGGCTTCTCTCGTCGGGAAGCGGCAGCGTTCGGTAGCGGTCGAATGCGGCGCGCCGCGCTTGTTTCACGGCCTCCGGTTCATCCGAGCCGTAAAGCGACTCGACCGCTAGGCGGTCGAGTTCTGTCTCCAGGGCTGTCTCGGGCATAGTCTTATCCGACAGAGCCTTCCATCTCGAGCGCGATGAGGCGATTGAGCTCAACCGCATACTCCATCGGAAGCTCCTTGACGAACGGCTCGAAGAATCCGTTGACGATCATCGTCGTGGCTTCAACTTCCGTCAGTCCGCGGCTCATCACGTAGAAGAGCTGCTCCTCACCAACTTTAGAAACCGTCGCTTCGTGCTCGATGCGCACGTTTTTGGAGTCGATCTCCATGGTGGGATAGGTGTCGGAACGCGATTCCGGATCCATGAGGAGCGCGTCGCAGCGCACGTTGGATTTCACGCCGTCGCAACCCTCATAAACCTTGACCAGACCGCGGTAGCTCGTACGTCCGCCATTCTTGCTCACGGATTTGCTCGTGATCAGAGATGTCGTGTTGGGCGCCGCATGCACCATTTTCGATCCCGCGTCCTGATGCTGGCCTTCGCTCGCATAGGCGATGGAAAGCACGTCGCCACGGGCGCCCTCGCCGACCAAGTACACCGATGGGTATTTCATCGTCAGCTTTGAGCCAATGTTGCCATCCACCCATTCGACATGAGAGTTCTTCTGCGCGAGCGCGCGCTTGGTGACGAGATTGTAGATGTTTTTGTACCAGTTCTGAATCGTGGTATAGCGGATGTGCGAGCCTTCCTTGGCGATCAACTCAACCACGGCGGAGTGGAGCGAGTTGCTGGAATACGTCGGCGCGGTGCATCCTTCGATGTAATGGACGAACGAGCCAGGCTCGGCGATGATCAGGGTGCGCTCAAACTGGCCCATGCTCTCAGCGTTGATGCGGAAGTAGGCTTGCAGCGGAATATCGACGCGCACGCCCGGCGGGACCCAGATGAAAGAGCCACCCGACCACACCGCTGAGTTGAGCGCGGAGAATTTGTTGTCGGCGGGCGGAATGATGGTGGCGAAGTGCTCGCGCACGATGTCTTCGTGTTCGCGCAGCGCAGTGTCCATGTCTGAGAAGAGCACGCCGAGCGCTTCCAAATCCTTGCGCATACTGTGGTACACGACTTCGGAATCGTACTGCGCTGTCACGCCGCCCAGAAACTTGCGCTCCGCTTCGGGAATGCCCAGCCGGTCGAAGGTACGCTTGATGTCCTCTGGTACTTCCTCCCAGGTCTTGCCCTCGACGTCGGACGCACGCATATAATAATAGATGTCGTCGAAGTTGATTTGGCCGAGCAGCTCCAAATCCGCCCACGGGGGCATCGGCTTGCTGAAGAAAATGTCGAGCGAGTGGTGGCGAAAATCGCGCATCCACTGTGGCTCTTTCTTCATCTGGGAGATCTGCTCCACGATATCGTGGTCGATTCCCTTACGCGACTTGAACGAGTAGCTGGCGGTCTGGTCGTGAAAACCGTATTTATAATCTTGGTCGACCAGAGCTTGTTCTTTGAGCGCCATGTAGTTTCTTTATGCCTCCACGAGTTCTTTGATGAGCGGATCGTAACCGCGCGCCTCGAGATCAACGGCGAGTTCGGGCCCGCCTTCTTTCACAATCTTTCCTCGCACCAAAACATGCACCACGTCCGGCTTGACATAGTTCAGAATCCGCTGATAGTGCGTGATCAGCAAAATGGAGCGGTCGGGACCGCGCTGCGCCTCGATGCCTTCGGCGATGATTCGCAGTGCGTCGATGTCCAACCCCGAGTCCGTCTCATCCAAAATTGCGAGATCGGGTTCCAATACGAGCGCCTGCAACATTTCCAAGCGCTTTTTCTCACCGCCCGAGAAGCCATCGTTGACGTAGCGGCCGAGGACGGACGGCTCCATTTTGAGTTTCGCAATGCCCTCGTCCAGCAACTGTTTGAATTTCGCCGGTTTTAGCGGCGCTTGGCCTTTGTGTCGCGCCATGAGCGTGTTGCGCAGGAAGTTCGCCACCGTTACCCCGGGCACGGCCGACGGGTACTGGAAGCACAAGAACAAGCCGAGCAACGATCTTTCGCTGGGCGGCAGCTCCAAAACGTTCTGGCCTTTGAAAATAATCTCGCCCTTGGTGACGGTATATTTCGGGTGGCCCATCAGGGCTAGCGAAAGCGTGCTCTTACCCGACCCGTTCGGGCCCATCAACGCGTGAACAGTGCCGCGGTCGATCTCCAAGTTTATGCCGCGAATGATCTCCTTGTCCCCCACGGCGACACGAAGATCTCGAATTTCGAGCAGTTTTTCGGCCATTTAACCCTTTCAGAGCTAGACGTCCAGCTGGCACACTGCCCTTGGTCGCGCAGTGCGCCCACGGCGTTCGCTTGATGATATTCTACGGTTACCAAGGTAGATAGTCAAGATAACTCTTGAAAATCTATGCTACTTTCTATATACTAGCGATAGATCCGGCATAAAATATGAGGGAAGCAAGCTTTTTCCAAACACCACGCGGGCGCATCGTGCAGTCGCTCAAGAAGCACCACACGCGTACCGCTGCCGACTTGTCAGGCGAGCAAGGGGTCACTCCCAACGCTATCCGGCAGCATTTAGCGCGTCTCGAACGTGACGGCCTGGTTAGCGGACGCGCCCAGCGCCTCGGCCGCACCAAACCCACTTATGTATACTCCCTCACGAGCGAAGGCGAGCGGCTTTTTCCGCAGCGCTATCCTCTCCTGTTGCGCGCAGTCCTGGACGAACTTGAGCGCGACGGTGGTTCCGATGGCGTAGCGAAGGTCTTTCGCAGTATCGGGCGGCATTCGGCCCAACGGCACGCTGGCAGATTCGCAGGCAAGGATCTCGGTGGCAAAGTCGCCGAGCTAGCCGATTTCTTACGCGAACGCGGTGTCATGGTCGAGCATGACAAGACAGCAAGCGGATATGTTTTGCGCGAATTCAATTGCCCCTTTCGGGATACGGTAGCGGACCATCCCGAGGTATGCTCGGTGGTGCACACCCTTATGGAAGAAGTTTTACCCGCCAAAACGCGGCAAGTACTGTCCATAGCGCGTGGCGATGATCGCTGCGAATTTGAAGTCCCTTTACCGGCATCCGACGCGGTCGCAAAGCCGGTCACCAATCCCGGCCTGCCGGCCGAAACTTGCGAGGTATAATGGATTTTCCAAAGTTTCAAGAGCTCGTCACCAATCGGCATGGATTTGCCCAAATGGAAAATCCAAGCGCTACCGGCGAGTATTTTTCCGATTCTTGCGGCGACATGTACACGTTCTATTTGAAGATAGGGCCGGATGAACGGATCGAAGACATCAGCTATTTCACGACCGGCTGCGGGTTCGGAGTAGCGACGTGCGCGATCGTCACGCAACTGGTGAAAGGCAAGACGGTGGCGGAAGCCGAGAACATCAGCGCGGCCGACGTCGAGAGCTTTCTGGGCGGGTATCCTGAGAGAAAGAAAGATTACCCTGAGAGAGTATTGGAAACGCTGCGAATCACAATCGCGAACTACCGCAAGTCGTCCGCTCCCACGAGCGCTGCGGAAAGTTTCGCAAAAATTCACTAGCTTTTAACGTCTCGGCACAACAATCAAGCTCTAAGGCACGTTTAAGATACGTCGCTTAGAATGAGGGCGACGGGCGGCTACGGCTACCCGTTTCCCCTCTCGCGGCGTTGCTGCCATTGTTATGCCGGCCTTATGCCAGGCCTATGACAAATGGCACAATGACCCCACACTTTTTACTCCCCATATGAAACGGGTGCTGCGCGCGGCGCGTACAAGTACAGAGAACCGAATGCAATTCTCAGACGTATACATTTACAGAAGACGCGGGAATACTCTAGGGCTTAGAAAGGCCGGCGAAAACCGGTCAAGGCAAATGAAAGTAAATACGGTCCTGCTGGAACGTCCAGCACGAGCTATCGTAAGCTCGAATGACACCATTACCGTCGGAGCACGCTTAGACGCTTCGTGTGCGAAGCAATTTGCGCGCGCGGTTGCGCGCCTTGCGGAGAACCGCACGCGCTTTGTCATCATTGACATGGCCCAAACCAAAGCGGTTGATTCATCCGGCTTTGGCGCCCTGATCGCCGGCTTTCGCAAACTTGCCGAGTACGGCGCAGCGGCAGTCGTCGTGTGCGCGAACCCGACCGTGCGTAAGCTATTCGACTTCGCGGGGGKGGCTAAGATGATCGCCATCGTCGATCGCATGAAAGAAGCGCGTCGCCTGTCGTTGGCGCAAGCCGATGACGCGCTGGCGTCATAATATGTCAGGCATTCGAATCTTCAAGAGCGTCGAGGAAGCACAGGCGGCTGGTTTTTCGGTATACGAGCGAATTCCGGAGGGCTACCTCGTTCGTAAGTCGTCTGGGACTGCCTTCGCGCTAGCGATCGTCAAACTCGTGAAAAGCGATCCGGAAAAAACCGGCCAGGATAAAGATGGCTCAACGAGCGAGCGCGAGCCTGCCAACCACCGCTAAGGCGACAGGTCGCAGCGCAAGAAAGTCCTCACAATTTCGGGATCGAACTGCGTGCCTGCGTTGGATTGAAGTTCTACGCAAGCTTCGGCCTGCGACAACGCACGGCGGTGCGGCCGGTCGCTCGTCATCGCGGCATACGCTTCAATGACGGAAAGCATTCGCGAGACCTGCGGTATTTGATCGCCGGCTAAGCGCGCGGGATAGCCCGATCCGTCGAAACGCTCCTGGTGATGCAAGACGGCTTGCGCCATCTCCTCACAGTTTTGTAAGCCGCACAACATCTCAAAACCCAACTGCGGGTGACGCTTGATCACGTCGTAGTCTTCTTTTTCGAGCTTGCCGGGCTTGCTGAAAATGACGCCCGGAATCGCAAGCTCGCCTATGTCGGCTAAGGTGCTAGCCACGAGCAGGCAGGCTCGCTGCTTCTCTTCTAGGCCTGCCTCTATCGCAAATCTGGAGGCCAGTTTGTTGGCCTTTACGAGTTGCTCGCGCTTGACGCGCCCTGAGTTCGCGAGCGCTGCGACGAACGCGCCGAAGCGGCTGAGATCGCCTTCCAGCAGCGAGAGAATGTCTTGGGTGGTCATCGCCTCGCGCGTCTCACCGCGCTTTGCGGCGTACAATGCTGCATCCGCGACGCCCAGCAAGTCGTTCTGCTCTTCACATTCGTCTGGGTAGACCGCAACCCCGATCGACAAGCGTATCGGGATGACTTGCTGCTCGTTGATCTGGAACGGCTTGCGGCCGATTTCTTGAGCCAGCCGTTCTTTGAAGATATAAGCCGCCTGCTTATCGGTTTCAGGAAGAATCGCGCAGAATTCGTCGCCGCCATAGCGGCCGATGACGTCGGTCGTGCGCGCGACGCGGCGCAAGACATCGGCGACTTCCTTGAGAACCCGATCGCCGACCAAATGCCCGTAGTTGTCGTTGAACGATTTGAACTTGTCGATGTCCATCATGAGCAGCGCGAGCGGGCTGCCCGAGCGCCGCGCCCGCTTCAGTTCGTAGTTCAATCGTTCTTGTACCGAGCGCTGGTGCGGCAATCCGGTGAGCGCATCGTTGTCGGCCAGTATGCGTGCCTGCTCGTACAATTTCGCGTTCTGTACGGCGACCCCGGATTGCTCGGCGATCGCCGAGAGCAGCTTCAAATGGCGCTCGTCGTAGGCATTTGGCTCGTACGACTGCGTTGAGATCGCACCGATCGTCCGCCCCCGGACGTTCATAGGCACCGCGACGATCGATTGGACCGTGGTGGGCCCTTCGCCGATTTTTTTGTGGGTGAGGAGATCACGTTCGTGGATGTTGCGCGCGAGGACGGGCTTGCCCGTCGAGATGACGCGTCCGACGATCGTGCCTTCCATCTGATGCTCGGCCGGCGGAAACACGCGATCGCCCTCCACCAAGTATTCCAGCGTGACGGCATCGCTCTCACCCGAGCAAAGGGCCACGAAGAACAACGGCGCATCGATGACCCTTTTCACTTGGCCGTGGATCTTTGCGAAAACCCGGTGCAAGTCAAGCTCGGACGAAACGGCGCTCGCGACCTCTACTAGTAGGTTGAGATCGGCGGCCCGCTGCGTGCTGGCGTTGAGATTTTTTAGGTTTTCAACGGCGACGGCGGCTTGTTCCGAGATGGCCGTCAACAGATCGCAATCGGTGTCGTTATACGAGGCTGCCCGCGGGCTTTGCACCGACAAGACTCCTACCACACGATCGCCGACCTTCATGGGGACGATCAGCGCCGAGGCGGGGTCGGATGCTTCGCCCAGCGTTACAGAGCGCACGCTGTGCCAATCTTCGGGGCGGCGAATGATGACGGGCGAACCAGAGCGCAACACATCGCCCGAGACGGTGTTGAGCGGCAGGSGKACTCGCTCGACCGACCGGCGTCCGAATTCGGCACTGTATTCGATCTCCAGATGTTCGCCATCTTCAGTCAGAAGCGCGGCCACGAAGAGCGACGCGTCCATAACGCGGCCAACCAGCGTGTGAAACTTGGCGAACAGATCTGGCGGATCCAAACCACTGGAAAGCGCCCGTGCCGTTTCCAGCAACATGTTGAGCGCGCGTGACGCGTGAACTCCTTGCGTGTTTTCCCGGCCGACTTCCAGGTCTTGACCGATGAGAACGGTGGCGAAGTTCAACAGAAAGATATCAGCTTGCGTTAGGGGTTCATCAGATTGGAAAACGCAAAAGCCTATGACGGATCCGGCTACGCGCACGGGACCTACCATCACATGTGCCAGCCGCCCGGAAGGAGCGAAGCTGGGTTGCCCGATGACGCGCACGTTATGGATGGGCGGCAGCTCGCGCAAATTCTCCGCGCCTAGCGCCAACGCCAACGTCTGGGAGTCGAGCGGTTCGGTGACCAACGCTGCGCGATCCACATTATAGCGGTACTGCACCGGGCTTGCCACATCCCGATTGATGGTTGCCACCGTCAAGCGCCGGACGCCGCGCGGAAACAGCGCATCGTGCACCGCAGCGATCGCTTTTTCACCGTTCAAACGCACGAAAACATCGGCGATTGCAGCGAGCACGGCTAGGTGCTCGGCCGTGCCGGGAGCCGATTTGGCTATTGCCTCATCCATGTGGCCGAGGGAACTCCTGTGGTGTAAGGGCTATTCTCTCATAAATATCGGCAGCCGGGGTCCCAGGAAGTGCCGTTCCATATGGTCGGGACGCGGCCCACGTCACAGTAGCAGAGCAAGCGGCCCAGCGGCGTCACGAAGCCGGCGGCCCGCAGTCACATGAACGGTACGATATTATGCAACCACGCGATAAATTTTTTAACACCCTTTTGAACATTCGGGCGACCGCTAGCGCGCCTGAGTCTGTCGCTGCCGGTGAGCCTGCTGTTCTTGACGCCGGCAAAGCCCTCGACTCACTCGCGATGGCGGCGTTGCGCGAGGCGATGGCCAGCAGCGCACAACAAGGGCGCTGGAATTACGTCCTCGATCTTTCACGCGTGACCGCGGTCGACTCTTCCGGACTCGGCATGCTCGTCAGTGCTTTGCGCAGCGTGCGTGACGCCGGCGGCAGCGTGGGTTTGGTCACCAACCGTCCAGCCGTGCAACGAATCCTCGAGTTGTGCGCGCGCAATCGCAACTGCTTCATATTCACTCAGACCGCCGATGCGGTCGCCGCATTAAGCCCGTCCACTCGCCCGAAGACCGCCGCCTAAGCTAAAGCAAAGGTCCGTTTCGCGCAAGGCGATAAGCAAACGTCATGCCGCGCGACATCCCTGTAGGAAACGGTTCCATGCTCGTCACTTTCGACGGGCGTTACCAGCTGCGCGATATCTATTTTCCTTATGTAGGCGCGGAAAATCATAATCCGGGCGATGTCTGCCATACCGGCATCTGGGTCGATGGCCTGTTCGCCTGGCTGTCTGACGATGGGTGGCAGCGCGAGATCGAGTACGAGCTGGATTCCATCGTCACCAAAGTCACGCTGCTGCACGAAGAGCTGCAGCTGCACATACTGTTCAACGACACGGTAGATTTTGATCGTACGATCTTGTTCCGCCGTGCGATCGTCACCAATCTAGCCGATCGTCCCCGCGCCATCCGCATGTTCTTTCATTACGATCTTCATATCGAAGGCAACGATATCGGCGATACCTTCGCCTATCATCCCAACATTCACGCCTTGATCGCATACAAGCGGCGCCGTTACTTTTTGATGAACGGCCAGATCGGAGATGAAGCGGGCCACCACATAGGTATTTCCGGTTGGGCAGCGGGGCTGAAGGAAGTCAATGGGCTGGAAGGCACGTGGCGCGACGCGGAAGACGGCGTGCTGAGCGGCAATCCGATCTCGCAAGGCTCGGTCGACGGTACCATCGCCCTCAACGCCCCAGCCGTGCTCCCACAAAAGCAAGTGCATTTCTACCACTGGCTGGCCATTGCCGAATCATGGACCGACGTGCGCGCGCTCGATGACTTGGTGCGAGAGCGCGGGCCAGGCCAGTTTGTGCAACGCACGCTCGATTACTGGCGCCTGTGGATCAACAAAGAACCCATTGATGCCGCCGATCTGGAGCCTCGGCTCGTAGACGCCTACAAGCGCAGCTTGCTCGTGATTCGCACGCAGATCGACAATCATGGAGCGATAATCGCCGCCAACGATACCGATATCTTACGCTTTTCTCGCGACACGTATTCCTACATGTGGCCGCGGGATGGAGCGCTCGTCGCCTGTTCTCTGATCAAAGCCCGCTATGAAGCGCCGGTCGCGCGCTTTTTTAGTTTTTGCGCGAGTGCGGTCACCGAAGCCGGCTACCTTCTGCATAAATACAATCCCGACGGCTCGCTCGCGTCTTCCTGGCATCCTTGGATGGATGCAGCCGGGCGGGAGCAGCTGCCGATTCAGGAAGACGAAACCGCCCTTGTCGTGTACGCTTTGTGGGAACACTACGAGCGCTATCGCGACGTCGAGTTCGTCCGCCCTCTGTATCGCCTGTTAGTCACGACCACCGGCGATTTCATGTGCCGCTTTCGGGATCCAGTCACCAAGCTGCCGCTTGCATCGTACGATCTGTGGGAAGAGCGGCATGGTATTCACGCCTTCACCTTGGCCGCTGTGTGGGCAGGTTTGCGAGCCGCTGCGCGCTTCACCGAGTTGTTCGGCGAGAGGCGGCGCAGCGCCATGTACAACGCTGTCGCCGAAGAGATTCAGACCGCCGCTGCGCGGTACTTATGGTCTCCCGAACTTAACCGATTTCTGCGCAGGATCAACTTCGCCGACGACGGCTCGCTTATCGCCGATGAAACGGTGGACAGCAGTCTTTTTGGTCTCTGGTATTTTGGAATGTTCCCGGCTGACGATTCACGCATCATCGCCACTATGCAGGCAGTGGCCGACAGTCTATGGATAAAAAGCGATGTGGGCGGCTGCGCTCGCTACGAACAGGATATGTATCAGCGCTGGTCAGACCTGCCCGCAAATATTCCAGGCAATCCCTGGTTCATCTGCACGCTCTGGCTTGCGCAATACGCGATTGCGGCAGCCAAGACGCCCGCCGACCTCGCGCGAGCCAAAGGACCATTGCGCTGGGCGTGCGACCATGCGCTGCATAGCGGCATCATGGCGGAACAAGCGCACCCGCTCAGCGGCATTCCACTTTCGGTGTCGCCGCTGACATGGAGTCACGCGACATATTGCCTGGCCTTCAATGAATATGTGCAACGCTGGAACGAGCTGGTGGGGCAACGCCAGCCCGAACCTACGATCGCCGTTCCGCAGGGCTCTTGAAGAGACGTAGACCTCAGAGACGCTTGTAGGTCGGACCGCTCAGCAACGGCGCGTCGGGCTGAAAATCGCGCAGCACCTCGAGTACGTGCAGTTCAAAGCTGCGCCATTCGGCGTCTGGCGTTGTGGTTTCCGGCGCTTTGACCGCCGCGCGGACGCTATACGCGGCCGCATCCAAGACAGACCAAAGCACTGCCCGGCGGCGTGCGCTCAGATTCTTCGATGAGTGAGAGGACGCGTGCAGTCTTACGTGCAGCGTGGTTTCGTCCGGCGATGTTATCTCTGACGCGGAAATGATCGCGACACGGGAAAAGCCGTCTTCATCGACGCTGATCAGGAGCGCCGCGTTTGCATGCTGATACTGCGCGATATTTCCCAGCTCAAAGCGTAATGGCGGCGGAAGTTTGTTGCCGGCGTGTTCTGACATTGACCCGTTCCTCTCTAAAGCGCGGCGCCTTATTTAGACTTACGCACAAAGCGCGCTAGAACGAACTGGGCGATGCGCTTCGCTGCAATCATGGAGTAGTAGCCGAATTGGCGGGGCGATGTGGCGGTCTTGGCCATCGCGTCATCGATGACGCCGCGGGCGAATGTCTCCAATTCTTCGTCACTACGGTACCGGTATGGATTGAATGCGCCGGCGTCCGCGTCATCGGAACCGGCAACTTCGGCGGCTTTACCTTCGGTTGGACCGGTCACGCGTGTGACTGCAGAAACGGGTTCGTGCGTCGCTCGGCGCCGATCGAAGTTCGCGGACCGTGGCCGGGCACGACCAGCGCGTCGTCGGGCAATACTAGCAACCTGCGCTCGATTGACTGCAGCAGTGATTCAAACGAACCGCCCCATAAGTCGGTGCGGCCGACGCTGCCCGCGAACAGAGTATCGCCGCTGAAAATCGTCGGATGCTGTTCGTCGAGCATCAGACTGATGCTGCCCGGTGAGTGCCCCGGCGTGTGCATTACCCTCAGTCCGTGCTTGCCGATTCCTATCGAGTCGCCGTCAACGACGAGGCGATCCAACTCCGTGATTGCCGGCATCGGCACGCCTAGCCAAGCGGCCTGCACCGCGAGTTGCTGGTAGAGCGGCACGTCCGCCTCGTGCAGCATGGCCGCAGCCCCGGTGCGTTGTTTGAGTTGCGCGAGTGCACCGACGTGATCGATATGCCCGTGCGTCGCGACGATCGCAGCAAGCTGTAATCCGTGAGACTCAAGCACCTGATAAATGCGGTCGCATTCATCTCCCGGATCGATGACCACCGCTCGGTGGCTTTCTTCATCTCCGAGAACGATGCAATTACACTGCAACGGACCAACGGCGAACTGCTCCAAAATCACTGCTGTGAGTTTGGGCGGTCTCCGGTGCTGCCCTGCCGCCTGTGAGAGGTTGGGAAGCACGCCGTTCCTAACAAGTGCCTGTTTTGAAGCACTCCCTCGCTGCGGGCGAACTCGATCGCCGCATCGCAGCGTTCATACAGCGACCGGTTGTCGGCGAAGCGCGATTCGAGGAGTCGCTCGCGGCGCAATTCGCGTCGCTCGCACTGGCGTTGTTTGAATATCAATACCTTTTCAACGAACCCTACAGGCGCTTGTGCGATCAGCGCGGGCGGACGCCGCATGAGGTGAAGAACTGGCGCGACATACCGGCGGTTTCCGCTGCGTCGTTTAGCGAGGCACGTTTGGCGACGTTCCCGCGCGATCGCGCACGCCTCGTCTTCGAATCCAGCGGCACGACTCGTGAGGGCGCCCGAGCTTCGCGGCTCGAGTTGGAAGATCCAACTTTGTATGACGCATCGTTATTAACGCATTTCCGGCGCCGCGTGATGCCCGATCGCGAGCGCATGCCGATGGTGCTTTTCTCGCCTTCCTTCGACGAGGCGCCGCACTCGTCGCTGGCCTACATGCTCGCTAAGATATTCGAGCGTCATGGAAGCGAAGGGGGATTCTTCATCTCACGCGGTGTTCTGGATCATGAGCGAGCCGTTGAGTCTTTGCGCAGCCAACGCCAACCGACGCTCGTGTTCGGTACCGCCTTTGCCCTGCTGCATTTCCTCGACCGCTGCCGTCTGGAAGAAGTAGTTTTCAATCTCCCGGCAGGTAGCCGCGTCGTCGAAACGGGTGGTTTCAAAGGGAGATCTCGCTCAATCGAGCGCGCCGAATTTTACGCGATGCTGACCGCGTTTTTCGGCGTGCCACGCGAGCTCTGCCTCTCCGAATATGGCATGTGCGAATTAGGAAGCCAGTGGTACGATGCGAACGTGGCGGATCATTTCGCCGGTTGCGTGCCGCGTTGCGACCTAAAGATCGGGCCACACTGGGGACGCCATCTCATCGTAGACGCGGTCACGGCAGAACCGGTAACCGATTCACCGGGCTTGCTGCAGCTGCTGGATCTGAGCAACCGCGGTTCCGTAGCCGCCGTCCTGACCTCAGACCTGGCGCGGGATGAAGGCGAGGGGTTCGTTTTCATGGGCCGCGCCCCGGGTGCACCGCCCAAAGGGTGCAGCATCTCGGTCGACCGCCTTCTCACTAATCATGCTTGACGCGGGCGTCGAACGGAATCGACAGCTCGGGACGCTCTTGCGCGGTGCGCAAGAATGGGGCGATCCGCAGTCGGCCGTGCGCTGCAAAGCGCGCGCCGCGCTGCGCGAGGGGGAATGGCCGGAGCAGACCGTCGAGCGCGCGCTGGATTTCGCGTTGCTTGACTTCGAACGCGCGTTGCGCGCCCAGGTACCGTCAACGCCGCCTGCAAGCTCGKGGAGTCAGAGCGTGCTGTGTATTTTGGCCGGCAACATCGTAGGACCGGCGGTCACCTGCGCGTACTGCGCCGCGGCCACGTGTACTCGACTGATCATGAAGTCGTCTCATAGTGAACGGCGGCTCGCCGGGCTCGTAGCCGAACAGTTTGACGGCCTCGGGCCGCCGCTGCGCGGTATGCTGCAACCCGTGTATTGGAAGGGCGGCAATACCGAACCAGAGGCGGAGATTTTGCGAGCGGCCCGCCGGGTTGTCGTGTTCGGCCGGGATGAGACCATTGCGAGTCTCGAACAGCGTGCTCCCGCGCAGACTCGGGTCATAGGATACGGCGACGGTGTGAGCGTGGGGTTCGTCTCGCAGGCGGCGGATATCGCGGCTGCGGCGCGTGCGTCTTCGTGGGATGTGGCAATGTTCGACCAACGCGGCTGCATGTCGCCGCAAACGATCTACGTTGAGGGTGACGACAGCAAAGCGGTGCTGTTCGCCCAAGCCTTGGTTTACGAATTAGACAGACGTGAAAACGATCTCCCTCGCGCACGGCCGGACGATGCCGAAAAGGTGGCGCTGGCTGACGTCTTGCGGCGGCTGCAAGTCGCCGCACTGCCGGCTGCGACACACGCGCTCGGCACCATACTCGTTGGACCGAAGAAACACGGCGTTCCCGCCTTTGTCGTAGCGGTTGCGCCCTTCGCGCCCCCGACAATCGTCGGCTTCGGACGCGTCGTCGTCGTCAAACCATGTGCCGATGCCAGGGCGGCGGTGGCAGCAGCCGCCGCTTTGGGCTCGAAGCTTGAGACGGTTGGTATCGATGGAGTGCCGGCGAGCGTTTTTGCGAGCGCCGGGGCTCGCCGCGTGTGTCCTCTCGGTGAGATGCAGGCACCACCGTTCGGTTACCGGCCTCGCATCGCGGACTTTTTAGCGGAGATCGCTTGATCACGCTGCCTTACGGTAGGCAGCTGGGCGAGATCGTGGAGCAGCCTCCCGGTCCGAACAGCCGGCGCCTTGCGGCGCAACTGCGCCGCTATGAAAGCCGTAACATCACCTATATCAGCGATGACTTCCCTATCTTTTGGTCTCGGGGTCTCGGCGCCAACATCACAGACGTGGATCAAAATGTCTATGTCGACTTGACGGCTGCGTTCGGGGTGGCCGCCGTCGGACACAGCAACGAGCGTGTCGCCGCTGCCGTTTCTCGCCAAGCGCACCGGCTGTTGCATGGCATGGGCGATGTGTACCCCACCGGCAACAAAGTAGCCCTGGCAAAGATGCTGTGCGAGATCACGCCCGGCGGCGAACCGAAAAAGGTTATTTTTGCTTCTACCGGCTCGGAAGCGATCGAGGCCGCCCTCAAGACCGCGGCCGTCGCGAGCGGGAAGCCGGGAGTCATTTGTTTCACGGGAGCCTATCATGGGCTTACGTATGGAGCGTTGAGCGTCACCGACCGCAGCCATTTCAAAGAACCGTTCTTGCAGCAGCTCGGTGATTTCGCCGTCCGCGCCCCCTACCCGTACTGCTATCGTTGCCCCCCGGAACTCGCCCACCCGACCTGCTCCGAAGGCTGTTTCAACGCGCTGCGCGAGATCGTCTTAAGCGAGCGCGGAGCGTCAGTGGGCGCTGTGATCCTCGAGGTCGTCCAAGGCCGCGGTGGCGACATCCCGGCGCCAGTCGATTGGCTGCGCAACGTACGGCGGCTTTGCGATGAACGGCAACTCATACTGATCGTTGACGAGATATATACGGGTTTTGGCCGAACCGGTCACTGGTTCGCATGCGAACGCGCCGGCCTGATCCCAGACATCATCTGCGTCGGAAAAGGACTGTCCTCGGGGTTCCCGATCGCCGCATGCGTCGGCAGCGCCGCGGTGATGGATCGTTGGCCCGAGACGACAGGCGAGGCGATCCATACCAGCACCTTCTTGGGCAATCCGACCGGCTGCGAAGCCGCTCTTGCTTCTATCGCTGAGTTGCGCGACGCGGACCTGGTGCAGCGAGTTTCTGCGCTCGAGCCGACGATAGCGGAAGCCTTGGAAGACCTGAAAGCAGCGTCCAAGGAACGTATCGGCGACGTGCGTGGTTGCGGACTTATGTGGGGGGTTGAATTGGTAGACCGCAGCGGCGCTCCCGATGGCGCCGCGGCTCAAGTCGTCGTCATCGAGGCCATGCGGCGCGGCGTGCTTGTCTTGACGAGCGGGCCTGGCGGCAATGTCATCGCTATTTCCCCGCCACTCGTTATCACAGCCGAGCAACTGGCGTTCGCGCTCGGCATTTTGCGTGACGCAGTGGCTGAGTTTTCTATAAAGTAGAAGTATCCACAGCGTTGTTCGCAAGGTTATTCACATGACGCAACTATTGTCCACAATTTAATTCGAAAAACGAACATTCGTTTCGTTGCGCCCTCATAAGTGGTCGAGTATACTGCCAATACACCGACCGCGGTGCCGAGAAAGTTAAGCAACAACGGATGCTACGCTTGCAAGCGTAGAGAGCAGAACTTCTCGGAAATGGTACCCCTACCGTTGGGGATCTGGCTCTAAGCCAGGTGATGGCTCTGGGGATCATGTCCCAGTTAAGCCGCGCGAACGAATCTACTGACTAGAGAGTGAGATTCGGAAACGCAGCGAAAGCGCCATCGACCTAACAGTAAACGATCGGGCTTCACGCTCGATCGTTTCTGTTTGCGGGGTTTGAAAGCGCTCGTCTTAAAACCAAGAGAGCATGTCGCCGCACGACGGTACGGGATCGGATGAACAGCTTGTACCGCCCGCCCCAAACAGGCGCTTAGGCGCACTCACCTACCCCGAATTCCGCCTTCTATGGTTTGGACTTATCGTTTCCAACACGGGCAGTTGGATGGCCGCGCTTGGGCAGGGCTGGCTCGTCGTGGAACTTTCCCCTAGCCAAACACTTGCCCCGTTCTACTTGGGCCTGGTGGGCTTTGTGCGTTCCGTCCCTGTGGTGCTGCTCTCCGGATTTGCGGGCACCATCGCTGACCGGGTCGACCGGCGCAGAATTTTGGTCATCGCCCAGATCATTTTGGGCCTGTGTGGTCTCACGCTCGCAATCTTGTCGCAATTCCACTTGATCAGGATTTGGCATGTGCTGGTGATCGCAGCGCTGTCGTCGGCTGCGTCGTCCTTTGAGGCGCCCACCAGGCAATCCATGGTGCCGCTGCTCGTGGGGCCGCGCGATCTGATGAATGCCATCGGCCTGAATTCAGCGGCCTTCAACGGCCCGGCTATTTTTGGTCCGGCTATTGGCGGAATCTTGGTCGGCACCGTCGGCGTCGCGATGTGCTTTTACGTCAACGCGCTGTCCTACGTGGCGGTGCTGATCGCGCTCGCCTATATGACGCCTAAGCCGCCGATGTCGATCCCACAGAGGCCTGGGATCCGGCAAGAAATGATGGAGGGCTTGCGTTACGTCCGGACCCACGCGGACATTTTTGCGATCTGCATCCTGGCGGCGATCGTAGCCGTCATCGCGCGGCCCTACATTCAGCTGTTACCCGCTTTCGTCAAGACCGTGATGCACGGCGGACCGAAGGTGCTTGGAGCGGCGATGGCTGCGTCCGGGGCCGGGGCGCTCGCGGGTTCCATTGCGACCGCAATGATCGATATGCAGCGCAAGCGCGGCATGCTGCTCGCAGCCAGCGGGATCGCGACCGGACTGAGCTTGACTTTATTCGCTCTTTCGCATGAGATCGTGCTCGCGCTCGCCAGTCTCGTCGCGCTTGGCATATCCATCATGCTCTTCATGGGGATGACCAATACCCTATTGCAAGTGTACACGCCGATTGAGATCCGCGGGCGTGTCATGTCGCTCTATACCATGATCTTTTTGGGCTTCATGCCCTTCGGCTCGTGGCTGCTGGGCAGCGCAGCGTCATTGACGTCGTTGCCAGCGACGCTTGCGTTTGCCGGTTTGGTGGTGGCCGTCGCGTCGCTCGTGGTGCGCAGCCGCAAGACACTACCCGAGCTGGCTTAAACGGCGAACGTCTCCAAGCGGCGCTTGACCGATTGCAGGAACCGCGACGCCACCGCGCCATCGAGCACGCGGTGATCCAAGCACAGGCACAGATTCATGATCGAACGGATGGCGATGGCCTCGTTGATCACCCAGGGCCGTTTCACGATCGCTTCCATGGTGATGATGGCCGCTTGCGGCGGATTGATGATGGGAACCGAGGCTACGCTGCCCAACGCGCCTGTGTTGTCGACGGTGGTGGTGCCGTCCGACATCTCCATGATGCTGAGCTTGCGTTGACGCGCCTTGCTTACGAGTTCGTTGATGGCCCGCGCCATCCCGGAAAGGCTCAAACGATCGGCGTCACGCACCACCGGAACGACGAGACCCTCCTCGATTTCCACGGCGATGCCCACATTGATATGTTTGCGAATGATGATCTTGTCGCCGGCCCAGGTGGCATTGACGGTGGGAAATTCACGCAACGCGCCGCACACTGCCAACACCACGATCGGTAGGAACGTCAGGTTGACGCCGTCGCGCGCTTTGAAGCCTTCTTTTTCGCGCTCGCGCCAGCGGACGAGATCAGTGAGGTCGGCTTCCACCATCGACCAAGCGTGGGGAATCGTCGTTTTTGAAAGCACCATGCGCTCTGCGATGGTCTTACGCATCTGCGAAACGCGGATGACGGAATCGCCTTCGGCTGGCGGCGGGATAAGCACGGCGTGTGGATGCACTGCGGGAACGGACAGCGGCTGGATGGCGGCTTGGCCTTGCACCCCCGTGGCTGTCTGCGCCGTGGGTGAAGGGCGATTGCCACCCGACTCCACGACACGAAGCACATCGTGCGCCGTGACTCTGCCTCCCCGGCCGGTTCCGGGCAAGTTACGCAAGTCCAAGCGATGTTCGCGGGCAAGCTTGCGGACCGCGGGGGAGTAGCGGACTCCATCTCCGCCGGTTCCGCTTTCGTCGGGAGCTGAGGCGGGCGACGATGAGGCGGACGACGGCGAGGCAGCGCTCGATTCGCTTTGCGCCGCTGATTTCACCGGCGCGTCAGGGCTCGCGGGCGCAGTCGCACCGGGTGAAGAGGACGAGCCGGACGCGGTTTGCGTTGAGGGAGCTGCATCTCCGATCTCGCACACCGGCGCACCGACCGGCACTGTGGTGCCTTCTTCGACCAATATCTTGCTGAGCGTCCCCGCAAAAGGCGACGGAATCTCTGAAGCGACCTTGTCGGTTTCTACTTCGAGAAGGGGCTCGTACTTAGCGACCTTGTCGCCCTGCTTCTTTAGCCAGCGGCCGACGGTGCCTTCGGTTACCGTTTCACCGAGCTGCGGCATGCTAACGATTGCCACGCGAGTCTTCCTTTAGAATGCGGCGAGTTCACGCATCGCGGTTGCGATGCGCTCTGGGTTGGGCATGAACGCTTCCTCGTATTCTTTCGCATAGCCCATCGCGGGAACGTCCGGCCCACAAACCCGGCGAATGGGCGCATCCAGATCGAGGAACGCCTCTTCGGCGATGATCGCGGCGACTTCGGCGCCGACTCCGCCGAATTTTTGATCTTCATGCACGATGAGAGCTCGGCGCGTCTTCGCAACGCTCGTAAGAATTGCATCGCGGTCCATCGGTCGGATCGAGCGCAGGTCGATAACCTCAACCTCCACGCCCTCCTTAGCGACGAGCTCGGCCGCTTCGACAGAAAAATGCCGCATCAATCCGTAGGTTATGACGCTGAGGTCCTTGCCTGGGCGCGCGACATCCGCCTTGCCGATGGGAACGGTGTAATCGCCGTCGGGCACCTCACCCTTGATGAGGCGATACGTCCGCTTGTGTTCCAAAAACAAAACAGGATCGTCGTCGCGGATCGCGGCCGTCAGCATGCCTTGCGCGTCTGCGGCAGTCGATGGCACGCAGATCTTCAGGCCCGGCACGTGATAGAACAGCGCCTCGATGCTGACTGAATGTGAGAGCGCTCCGCGCACGCCTCCGCCGTAGGGCGTGCGGATGACGAGCGGGCATGTGTTGCCGCCTGCGCTGCGATAGCGGATCTTCGCCGCTTCACCAACGATTTGGTTATACGCCGGATAGATGAAGTCAGCGAATTGAATTTCGGCGATGGGGCGCATGCCCGCCATAGCCGCTCCGACCGCAACGCCGACAATGGAAGCTTCGGCCAATGGTGTGTCGATGACGCGATCGCGCCCGAAC
>JRHI01000569.1_pt1 | contig 38769 bp, 31 predicted proteins | sample 215371 | NCBI WGS metagenome assembly JRHI01 (sample SAMN02929681, study PRJNA255918) | sediment metagenome | biome: cave system; feature: Ice Cave; material: Sediment; isolation source: sediment from deep within a dark volcanic ice cave with no known source of... ... | reverse complement strand
CACGCTTCGCGCGGGGCGACTGGCGACGCCGGGTGGCTCGCGCCGCTAGTGCGCCTGCTCCCAATTGGGGCCGCTGCCGACGTCGACCACCAACGGCACATGGAGTTGGGCGACGCCGGCCATGCGCAGCGCGAGCTCGGCTTTCACGCGATCGAGATGGTCTATGGGCGCTTCGAGCACCAGCTCGTCGTGAACCTGCAGGACAAGCTTGGCGCCCACGGCCTCACGGTCAAGCCACGCCTGTACCTCGATCATCGCGAGCTTGATCAAATCGGCGGCCGTTCCCTGCATCGGCGCGTTGATCGCCGCGCGCTCGGCCGCCTGGCGGCGCGGGCCTCCACCGGCGTTGATGTCCGGCAGCCAGAGCCTGCGCCCGAATACGGTCTCGACGTAGCCCTGTGCGCGGGCAAGCTCGCGGGTGCGCTGCATGTACCCGGCCACGCCCGGGTAGCGGATGAAGTACTTTTCGATGAACTGCGCTGCGGCCCCGCGCTCGATGCCGAGCTGTTGCGCTAGCCCGAATGCGCTCATGCCGTAAATCAATCCGAAGTTGACGGCCTTGATGTAGCGCCGCTGCTCCGAGGTCACGTCGGCGATCGGAACGCCGAAGATGTCGGCGGCCGTTGCGAGGTGGATGTCTTCGCCTGCAGCGAAAGCCTTCAGCAACGATTCGTCACCCGACAGATGCGCCATGATGCGCAGTTCGACCTGCGAATAATCGGCCGAGATCAGCGTGTGGCCCGGCGGCGCGACGAATGCCTCGCGGATGCGCCGGCCCTCGACGGTGCGGATGGGAATGTTCTGCAGGTTCGGTTCGGTGCTGGCGAGGCGTCCGGTGACCGCCGTGGCCTGACCGAAGCACGTATGGACCCTGCCCGTGCGCGCATTCACCATCTGCGGAAGCTTATCGGTGTACGTCGACTTGAGCTTCGACAGCGTGCGATGCTCGAGCAGCAGTCTCGGCAGCGGGTAATCCGCGGCGAGCTGCTGCAACACATCCTCGTCGGTCGACGGCTTTCCGGTGGCCGTCTTCTTTAGCGCCGGAAGCTTCATCTTATCGAACAGGATTGCGCCCAGCTGCGTGGGCGAACCGAGATTGAACGGCTGGCCGGCTTCCCTGTACGCCTGCTCCTCGAGAATCATCATCCGCTCGCCGAGCGTCCGGCTCTGCGCCGCGAGCACCGATGCGTCGATCAGCACACCCTCACGCTCCATGCGAAAAAGCACTTCGCGGGTGGGAATTTCGATCGTCGAGTAAATGAAATCGAGCTGCGGATTCTGTTTGACCTTCGGGTAAAGCGCGCCGTGCAGCTGCAGCGTGATATCGACATCCTCTCCCGAATACTCGGTCGCCTTGTCGATCGAGACCTGGTCGAAACCGATGTGTCCCGCGCCCTTGCCCGCGACGTCGGCATAGCTGATCGTCTTCACGCCGAGATGGCGCCAGGCAAGGCTGTCCATGTCGTGCGCCCGCTGCGATTCGAGCACGTACGATTGCAGCATTGTGTCGTGGGCAACGCCCGCAAGCGCGATGCCGTAGTTGGCGAGCACGTGCTGGTCGTATTTGACGTTCTGGCCGATTTTTTTCCTGGTCGTGTCCTCGAACCAGGGTTTCAATCGCCGCAACACGTCGTCGATCGGCAGCTGCGTCGGCACTCCCGCATACCGGTGGGTGAGCGGAATATACAAGGCGCGTCCGGGCTCGATCGAGAATGAAAGCCCGACAATGCGCGCTTCCATTGGGTCGAGCCCCGTGGTTTCGGTGTCGAAGGACACCAGCTCGGCGCGCTGGATTGCATCGAGCATCCGTTGGAACGTTGCGTCGTCGAGCACAGTTTCGTATTCGCGCGCGATCGGCTGGCGCACGAGTTCCGGCTCGACGTCCTTTTCCTGCACGGTCGCGGCCGGTGGCACTTCTGCGTTGTTTTGGGCGACGTCTTTCAGCCAGCTCCTGAATTCGAAACGCTCATAGAGCTCGCGAAGCTTAGCCGCGTCGTGCGGTTGAATCACCAGCTCGTGCGGCGCGAACGGCAGCGCGCAATCGGTCTTAACGGTCAGCAGCCGCTTGCCTTGCGGCAGCCACGACAGCGCACCGCGCAGGTTTTCGCCCACCGCGCCGCCGATCGATCCTGCGTTGGCGATCACCTTGTCGAGCGTGCCGTGCTCGGCGAGCCACTTGGCCGCGGTTTTCGGTCCGACCTTGGGCACGCCTGGAATATTGTCCACGGTATCGCCGATCAGCGCCAGATAGTCGAGCAGCTGATCGGCGCGCACGGCGAATTTATCGACGACGGTCGTCATGTCGAGCAGCTCGTTGCTCATGGTGTTGACCAGCGTCACGCGCGGCGTGATCAATTGCGCGAGATCCTTGTCGCCGGTGGAAATCAGCGTATCGATGCCAAGCTGCTCGGCTTGTCTGGCCAGCGTTCCAATCACGTCGTCGGCCTCGACGCCTTCGATCATCAGTATCGGCCAGCCGTGAACGCGGATCAGCTCGTGCAAGGGCGCGATCTGGGCGACGAGCGCGTCCGGCATCGGTGATCGATTGGCCTTGTATTGCGGGTACCAGTCGTCGCGAAATGTCTTGCCGGGAGCGTCGAACACCACCGCGAAGTAGTCCGGCTTGCCGTCCTCGATCAATCGGCGCAACATGGAAATGACACCGCGAATGGCACCGGTCGGCTCGCCGCGCGACGTGCGCAAATCGGGCAGCGCATGAAACGCCCGATAGAGGTACGACGAGCCGTCAACCAAAACGAGCTTAGGCATGATTCAGACGAGCAAGATTCCGGAGATTATCGACCCGCAGTCGATGTACTCGACGAACGGCCAAGAGGCGTGGCGGGTGCTCGGCATTATGGCAGAATTCGCCGTCGCGACCGAACGTCTGCGCGGCATACGGCCGGCAGTAAGCATGTTCGGGAGCGCTCGCATCAAGGCCGGCCATCCGTATTACAGAAAAGCGGAATGTATCGCGAGGCTCCTTTCCGACGCGGGCTTTTCGGTCATTTCGGGTGGTGGCCCGGGTCTGATGGAAGCAACCAATCGCGGCGCACACGCTGGCCGGTCGCCGGCGGTCGGTTTGAACATTCTTCTTCCTCACGAGCAGGCCGGCAACGGCTTCCAGGACGTCGGAATCAACTTTCGCTATTTCTTCGCGCGCAAGATGATGTTCGTTCGCTTCGCGTCGGCGTACGTCGTGTTGCCAGGAGGCTTCGGCACGATAGATGAGCTGACCGAATGCCTGACGCTGGTCCAGACGGGCAAGAGCCGCAAGATACCGATCATTCTGGTCGGCGGCGAATTCTGGAAGGGACTGGTTGCCTGGATGCATGACAAGCTGGTCGGTGAAGGCATGATTTCCGCGAACGACCTCGACTTGTTGCGGATCATCGAAGAGCCTGAGGCAATCGTCGAAGCAATATTCGATTATTATGAAAGCCGGGGGTTTCAGCCGACGCGCGCCGAGCGCGACAAGATGCTGAACCTGTGAGCTCGCCGGGATTCCGGCGTCGCAAGAGTGATTCCTGCTAGAATAAACACGTCTAATCGTACGACAAGCAACATGCGCCTTCGCATCACCACCCTCTTGTCAGCGATCGCCTGCGCAGTCGCGCTGACCGCGACTGCGCAGAAGACGTCTCCGGCGAAGCTCGAGGCATTGCCCGAACCTCCGCCGATTCCGCCTGAGATTGCCAACGATCCCGACCTCGAGCCGCAGATTACGATTACTCGCCGCGCGACGGAGACTATCGAGGAATACCGTGTCGGCGGTCGTTTGACGATGATCAAGGTCACACCGAAAACCGGCCGGCCGTACTATCTTGTCGCCGACGGTACCGACGGAACGTGGGTTCGCCGCGATAGTCTGGACACCGGCCTCAAAGTCCCGATGTGGCTGCTGTTTTCCTTCTGATCGCATTCCCTCATAACCTTTTGGGTTGAGCACGCGCGGCTTCGCCGCCGGCTCGTCGTGTCCGTCGATGGCTGTCTACACCACCGTCTCCGCCGATGATCTCGCCACGTGGCTCACCCGCTACGCACTCGGCGCCGTGCACGAATTCGAGCCGATCGTTGCCGGCATCGAGAACACGAACTATTTCCTTACCGCCGACAACGGACGTTTTGTGTTGACCCTCTATGAGCGAACACCGGCGGAAGAGCTGCCTTTCTATCTCAACTTGATGGCGCACCTCGCGCACGCGGGCGTTCAGGCGCCCGCCCCCGAGGCTGACCGCAGCGGCGCGTTGTGGAGTTTTCTCAACGGCAAGCCTGCGGGGCTCGTCGCGCGACTTGACGGCGCGCCCGTCGAACACCCGCAAATCACGCACTGCGCCGCCGCCGGCGATGCGTTGGCGCGGATGCATATTGTCCTCGGCAATTATCGGGGGCGCTTGTCCAACCGTCGTGGACCGGCATGGTGGCGGCAGGCCGCGCGTGCCGTACGGTCATTTTTGTCGGTCGAGCAGAATGACCTGCTCGCGTCTGAAATCAAGTTCCAGGCCGGGCATGCCAAGACCAGGCTGCCGCGTGGCGCAATTCACGGCGACCTGTTCTGCGACAACGTCCTGTTCGACCGCGGGCGCGTGTCCGGAATCATCGACTTCGGATTCGCAGCCACAGACGCGCTCGCCTACGACCTCGCGATCGCGGTCAACGATTGGTGCAGTGTCTCCGAGGGCGCAAGCGCCGGCGCATTGGACCCGCCGCTCAGCGTCGCCATGGTCGCGGCGTACGAAGAGGTGCGGCCGCTCTCGGCCGAGGACCGAGCGCAGTGGCCGGTGTTGCTGCGCGCCGCGGCATTGCGGTTTTGGTTGTCGCGCCTCTATGATCTTTATCTGCCACGCCCGGGGGAGCTGACGCACGCGCACGATCCCGCCCCATTCGAGCGGATACTTCGCCATCGCGTTGCAGGCCAATGAGATGCCGATGAGACTGCAATGAGTTCCGCGACGAGCCCCGTTTCGATTCCGTTCGCGCGCCGCGACGCGCGAAACGGCATCGTCTGGATCAAGCGCGCCTATGCCATGTTTCGCGCCGCTCCCTTGCGTTGGCTGCTGCTGCTGTTCACGTATTACCTGCTGATCGCGCTGATGGAATTCGTGCCGCCGGTGCAAGCGGTGGGACAGTTCATCGCACCGCTTCTGAAACCGGTGTTCGCGGTCGGCTTCCTCGCCGCCGCCTGGTCCCAGGAACGAGGAATCGCGCCCCGTCTCGAGCACCTGGTTCGTGGCTTTCGCAGCAATCTTCTCGCGCTTCTTCCGCTTGGCGCGGTATTTCTCGCCGGCATAACGCTTGCCGTCATGGCGACAACGCTGGTCGATGACGGCAGGCTGATCGCGCTAATGTCAGGCGCTGAGAAACCTACCGAAGAAGCGCTCGCAAGCAGCCGGGTACAGCTCGCGATGCTGTTCGGGGCAGCGTGCGCGATACCTTCGCTGCTGGCATTGTGGTTCGCGCCGGCACTCGTTGTATTCAACGATGCCGGCGCCGCGAGAGCAATGGGCGTCAGCCTTCGCGCCGCGATCGCCAACTGGCGCCCGATAACGGTCTATTGTCTGGCTGTCTTCGTACTGGGCGGGGTGCTGCCCGTGTTCGCGCTATCGATCGCCCACCTGCTCGGCGATGCGGTGGCGGGCATGGTAGCGCTGTTCGTCGTGGTCCCTTACCTGTTCGCGTTTGTCGCGACGCTGCATATTTCCGATTACGTCAGCTATCGGGACCTGTTTCACGGCGACGAGCCGCCCCCGGGAACATCGCCGGACTCGCGCGATTGACCGTACGGTCTCGTTCACGATGGGTCAAGCCGGCTGCAGCTTGGCATATTCCAGCGCCAGCCACTTGACGCCCCCGTCGCGAAAATTCACCTGAACGCGGGCGTCTGTGCCGCGCCCCTCCGCATCGATGATGATGCCCAGCCCGAAGCGCGAGTGCTTCACACTCTGCCCGATGCGCCATCCGGCTCCATCGCGGACACGCTCCGCAGCGTTACGTCCTGCGAGTGCTTCAGGCTCGGCGGCAAAGTCGCCGCGTTTCGGGGACAGCCATTGCACCATCCCCGCCGGGACCTCGTCGAGAAAGCGCGATGCGACGTTGTACCGGAGTTGCCCATGAAGCATGCGACTTTGCGCATGCGTCAGGTACAGTCTCCGCCGCGCACGGGTAATCGCCACATAGGCAAGGCGGCGCTCCTCTTCGATGCCGTCGTATTCGCTGAGGCTGTTCTCGTGCGGGAACAGTCCCTCCTCGAGTCCGGTAACGAACACCGTGTGGAATTCGAGGCCTTTCGCCGAGTGCACGGTCATGAGCTGCAACGCGGGCCGGCCTTCCGCGGCCTGAGTTTCACCGGCTTCCAGCGCGGCGTGAGATAAAAACGAGGTCAGAAGGTCGTCGATATTTTCGCCTACCTCGCGCTCGACCTCGCGCATGAAACTTTGCGCCGCGTTGATCAACTCCTGCAGATTATCGATGCGATCCTCGCCGTCTTTTTCTGCCTGATAGTGGCGAAGGAGGCCGCTCGCGTGCACCACGTGCTCGACCTTCTCCGCCAATCCCAGTTCTCGCGTTGCCGTCCTCATCGAATCGACGAGCGTGAGAAATGTCGCGAGACTGGCACCCGCCTTGCCCGCGACCGGAGCGGCGCACGCCACCTGCCACAGGCTCGCGCCTTGCGCCTGCGCACGCTCCTGCAGCGTTTCCAGCGATCGCGCGCCGATGCCGCGCGGCGGAAAATTCACCACGCGCAGGAACGCGCCGTCATCGTCCGGCGCGGCGATGAGCCTCAGATAGGCGAGCGCATGCTTGACCTCGGCCCGCTCGAAAAAGCGCATGCCGCCATACACGCGATAAGGCATCGCGGCGTTGAATAGCGCGTGCTCGACGACGCGTGACTGCGCATTGGACCGATACAGCACCGCGATCTCCGCAGGCGACACGTTATCCTCGACTAGGCCTTTGACCACGTCGACGATGAACGCGGCCTCGTCCAGGTCGGAAGGCGCGGCGTACGCCCGCACCGGTTCGCCATGCGCGTCGGACGTCCAGAGGTTCTTGCCCAGGCGTCTCTGGTTGTGCTTGATCAGCGCATTCGCCGCATCGAGTATGTGGCCGTGAGAGCGGTAGTTCTGCTCCAGCTTGATAAGCTCGACCGGAACGTCCGCAGTGCTGAAATCGCGCTCGAAATGCTGCATATTGGCAACGTTGGCGCCACGGAAGGCGTAGATCGACTGATCGTCGTCGCCGACCGCGAAAATCGCGGCCTGCGTGCCCGCGAGCAGCTTCAACCACTTGTACTGCAGCGCATTGGTGTCCTGGAATTCATCGATCAGGATGTGCGAGAAGCGGCGCCGATAGTGCTCGCGCAGTGAATTGTCGCGCGACAGGAGCTCGTAGGTTCGCAGCAGAAGCTCGGGGAAATCGACCACGCCTTCGCGCTGGCACGCTTGCTCGTACAAAGCGTAATGCTCGACCTGCCGGCGGCTGAATTCATCGAACGCCTCGACCTGGTTGGGTCGCAGCCCCTCCTCCTTGGAGCCGTTGATCAGCGCCTGGAGCTGCCGCGAGGGAAAGCGCTCGTCGTCAATGTTGTGCGCCTTGTACACCCGCTTGATCAGCGCCAGCTGGTCCTGCATATCCATGATCTGGAACAGCTTCGGTAGCCCGGCTTCGCGGTAATGCGCGCGAAGCATCCGGTTGCACAGTCCGTGAAAGGTGCCGATCCACATGCCGCGTATGTTCACCGGTGTCAGGATCGAGAGCCGCGTGCTCATCTCCCTCGCGGCCTTGTTGGTAAATGTCACCGCCAGCACCGACAGCGGGCTTGCCTGGCCGGTCGCGAGCAGCCATGCGATCCGCGTCGTCAGAACGCGCGTCTTGCCGCTGCCGGCGCCGGCGAGAATGAGCGCCGACGCGTGCGGCAAGGTCACCGCGGCAAGCTGCTCCGGATTGAGGTTCTCGAGAAGAGGTGACGCCATGGAAAAACGAGCGAGGGCGAACGAATCGCCGTCGGAGGGACTAAGTGGGCAATGAGAGCAGGCAATGAACGTCTAATTATAGGCGATTACAGGCCTTGAACGGACATGAGCGGCCGCTTGAGCGCCCGAGCGGCAACGGACGTTATAATCGCTCCCGCCTTCCGGCTGGCCACTTTTCCGATGCCCCGAATCCCGCGCGTCAATCCGCCCGCCCATTCCGCCACCGCGCGGGCATTCGTGCAATGGATACGCTCGGCCGCACCCTACATTCATGCCTTCCGCGGCAAGACCTTCGTGATTGCGTTTGGCGGAGAGGTCGTCGCCGACGATACGTTTCTGGGCATCGTGCACGACCTGAACCTCCTGCACAGCCTCGGCATCCGGCTGGTGGTGGTGCATGGATCACGCCCACAAATCGAGGCCATTCTCAAGCAGCAGCATATTAAGAGCCGCTACAACCGCGGCTTGCGCGTCACCGACAGCGAGACCCTGGACTGCGTCCTCGAAGGAACAGGGCATGCTCGCAGCCGGATCGAGGCTCTGCTCTCGCTCGGCGTCGCCAACTCGCCCATGGCCGGTGCGCGCATCCGGGTCGTCGGCGGCAACTTCCTCACCGCCAAGCCGATGGGGGTTCTCGACGGAGTCGACATGCTCTGGACCGGCGAGGTCCGCCGTGTCGACGTCGAGGCCATCCGACAGCGGCTCGATGACGGCGATATCGTGCTGGTCTCGCCGTTGGGCTACTCGCCGACCGGTGAGATTTTCAACCTGGCGCTGGAAGAGGTCGCGACTCAGGTCGCGGTGTGGCTGTCGGCGCAAAAGCTCATTTTTCTGATGGATACCGATGGAGTCCGCAACGGGCGGCGCCAGCTTCTGACCGAGCTGTCCACGCGCGACGCCGAGACGCTGCTCGCCAAGCGCTCCAAGGTGCCGGCGGACGTGCAGCACTATCTGCCGTGCGCGATTCGAGCGTGCGACAACGGTGTCAAACGCGCTCACCTGCTCTCCCGCCATCATGACGGCGCCCTGCTCCTCGAGCTCTTTACCCGTGATGGCGTGGGAACCATGATCGCCGCCGCGCCGCTGGCACAGTTGCGCAGCGCGGCCATCGACGATGTCGGAGGAATTCTGGCGATCATCGCGCCGCTCGAGGACCAGGGTGTGCTCGTCCGGCGTTCGCGCGAACGCCTCGAGATGGAAATCGAGCGCTTCGTGGTGGCGGAGCACGATGGCGTCATCATCGGCTGCGCCGCGCTGTACGCGTTCCCCGCGGAAAAGACGGGCGAGCTCGCCGCGCTGGCGGTGGATCCCGATTTCCGCCGCGAAGGGTACGGCGAGGCGCTCTTGCACGAGATCGAGCAACGCGCTCGCAAGCTCCGGCTTTCGCGCCTGTTCGTGCTCACCACGCGCACCTCGGGTTGGTTCGTCGAGCGCGGGTTCGTCGAAAACGATCCGGCGACACTTCCCAAACAGAAGCGCGATCTCTACAACTGGCAGCGGCGCTCGCTCGTCTACGAAAAGACGCTGGTCTGAGCGGTCGCACCGCGCCCGCCGCCTCCCGTGAGATAATTTCCGCCTCTCCTATCGCTGCGGGGTTCTTGTCAATGGCACGCATGGTGAATTGCGTCAAGCTCGGACGCGAAGCCGAAGGCCTGGACTTTCCAACGTATCCGGGCGAGCTCGGCAAGCGAATCTACGAGAACGTGTCCAAGGAAGCCTGGGCTCAGTGGCTGCGCCAGCAAACGATGCTGGTCAACGAGAACCGCCTGAGTCTCGCGGATCCGCGCGCCCGAAAATACCTGGCCGAGCAAATGGAGCGCCATTTCTTCGGCGGCGGCGCCGATGTCGCGTCGGGGTACGTGCCGCCGAAGGATTGATGACAGCGATGAACGCGAGCGCGATCAGTCGTTATCCGGTTCCGACGCTCACCGAGTTACCGGCGGATATCCGGGAACGGATGCTCGAGGTGCAGGAAAAAGCCGGCTTCATCCCCAACGTCTTTCTGACGCTGGCGCACCGGCCGCACGAATTTCGCGCTTTTTTCGCCTATCACGACGCGTTGATGCTGCGCGAGTCCGGGCTTACCAAGGCCGAGCGCGAGATGATCGTCGTCGCGACCTCGGGCGCGAACGATTGCCTGTACTGCATCGTCGCGCACGGCGCGATCCTCCGCGTCTACACCAAGAACCCGCTCGTCGCGGACCAGGTCGCGGTCAACTTCCGCAAGGCGGACATTACCGAGCGGCAGAAGGCGATGCTCCACTTCGCGCTCAGGGTTGCGCTGCGATCGGTCGAGCTCGTCGACGCCGACTACGAGGCGCTCAAGGCTCACGGCTTCACCGACGAGGACATCTGGGACATCGGCGCGATCGCCGCGTTCTTCGCGCTTTCGAACCGCATGGCCGACCTCATCGGCATGCGTCCCAACGACGAGTTTTACCTCCTGGGACGCGTCGCCAAACCAGGCGGCAAACCGGCTTGAGTTGACGGGCGGCTCGAGCGCCCGGGCGTCAAACCACTCCGTACACGGCGAACCAGGATTGCAGGCGCTTCCAGCCATCGTCCGCCGCTTCCTTGCGGTAGCTCGGACGATAGTCCGCGTTGAAGCCGTGCGGCGTGTCCGAATAAACGATCAGGTCGTCCGGTTTCTCTCCTCGACGCGCGGTGTGGATTCATCCTTCGTGCACGATCTGTCCCCCGACAAGAGTGTAGCGGACCTTGCCTTGGAGTTCGAGTCCGAGAAAGGGCGTGTTCTTGCCCTGGCTTTTCAGCGTTTCCGGCAGGACGGTCCAGCGTTGCTCGGGGTCGAAGATGCAGATGTCCGCCGCCGCACCGACTGCGAGCTGGCCCGCGTCGACGCCGAGAACGCGGGCGGGATCGGCAGTAACGCGGGCGAGCGCGCTCGCCAGCGGCACGCGATCTTCACGCGCCCACTTCAGCGTCAGCGGCAACAGCAGTTCCAGCCCCGTCGCACCCGGCTCGGACTCGGCGAAGGGCAGCTGCTTGCCATCGTCGTCGACAGGCGTGTGGTCGGAGCAAAGCAGATCGATGGTGCCGTCGGCCAGCCCGGCGCGCAGCGCGTCGCGGTCGCGTACGCCGCGCAAGGGCGGGACCAGATGGCAATGCGCGTCGAACCAGCCGATGTCGGTATCGCACAGATGCAGGTGGTTGATGGCGACATCGCAGGTCACGCCCAAACCCTCGCGCTTGGCCTCGCGCACGCAGGCTACGCCTTCGTGCGTCGACAGCCGGGCCAGATGCACGCTTGAGCCCGTGACGCGAGCCAAGGCGAAGATGGTGCCGAGCGCGATCGTCTCGGCACAGGCCGGGATCGCCGGCAAACCCAGTCGCATCGCGACTTCGCCGTCGTGCGCGACGCCGCCCCTGGAAAGATGCGCATCCTGCGGCCGCAGCCAAACGTGATAGCCGAACGTCGCGGCGTACTGCATCGCGCGCAGCAACACCTGCGTGTCGGCAAGCGGAGCGTCGGCGTGCGAAAAGGCAATGCAGCCGGCTTCGGCAAGCTCGCCCATTTCGGTAATGGTGTCGCCCTTAAGCCCGACCGTAAGCGCGCCGATCGGATACACGTGCGCCAGATTGAGCGAGCGAGCGCGGTGCTTCAGCATCTCGACCAGGCCCGGTTCGTCCAGTGGAGGGTCGGTGTCGGGCGGACAGGCAAGGCTCGTGACTCCGCCAGCGATCGACGCTTGCATTTCGGATTCGAGGGTCGCCTTGTATTCGAAGCCGGGCTCGCGCAGACGCGCGGAAATATCGATCAATCCAGGGCAAACGATCATGCCGCCGGCGTCGATCACCCGGTTGGCATGCCAAGCCGAGGGTGCGGTTCCGATCGCCGCGACCTTGCCCGCAGCGATATAAACGGAGGTTTTCCTGTCGATGCCGTGGCGCGGGTCGATCAGGCGGCCGTTGCTGATTTCGATCTTCATCGCGCAGGATTTTTTGCTAGCCGCCCGCCAGCATGCTCATCACCGCCATCCGCACGGCGATGCCGAAGGTCACCTGGGGAAGAATCACCGAGTGCTTGCCGTCGGCCACCGCGGAATCGATTTCGACGCCGCGGTTCATCGGTCCGGGATGCATGACGATCGCGTCGGGCTTGGCCAGCGCGAGCTTGTCGGCGGTGAGCCCGTAATGCTTGAAGAATTCGCCGGCCGACGGCAGCAGCGAGCCTTTCATGCGCTCGCTTTGAAGGCGAAGCATGACGATGACGTCGCATCCGGCGAGGCCGGCTCTCATGTCGTGAAAGACGCGCACGCCCAACTTTTCGACGGCAGTCGGCAGCAGCGTCTGCGGGCCGATTGCCCGAACCTCGGGCACTCCCATCGTCGTAAGGCCGTGAATCAGCGAGCGGGCCACCCGCGAATGCAGGACGTCACCGATGATCGCCACCGTAAGCTTGCCGAACTCATGCTTGTAATGGCGGATCGTGAACAGATCCAGCAGTCCCTGCGTCGGATGCGCGTGACGTCCATCGCCGGCGTTGATGACGTGGATATGATCACGCTGCCGTGCCGACAGATGCTGCGCGATAAGATGTGGCGCGCCGCTTTGTGCGTGGCGCACGACGAACATGTCGGCGTTCATCGCGACCAGGTTGTCGATGGTGTCGAGCAGCGTCTCACCCTTGCTGGTCGACGAAACGCCGACGTTGAGATTGATGACGTCGGCCGACAGGCGCTTGGCGGCAATTTCGAACGTCGTCCGCGTCCGGGTGCTGTTCTCGAAAAAGAGGTTGAATACCGTCTTGCCGCGCAGCAGCGGCACTTTCTTGACGTCGCGCTCGGCGATCGACACGAACGGGACGGCGGTGTCGAGAATGCGTTCGATGATCTCCGCCGGCATGCCTTCCAGCGTCAGCAGATGCTGCAGCGCGCCGTCGGCGTCGAGTTGCGGGTTAGGGCCTGTTCGCACTAAGCACGCGGTTCGCTGGTCACGGGCTCGACCGAAAGCTCGAATCGATCGCCGTCACGATTGAGAACGACCGAAAGCTCGCGCGCCACCGTGACGCGCGCGCCTACGTACGTGGCTTCGATCGGCAGCTCGCGGCCTCCGCGATCGACCAGCACCGCGAGCTCGATTTTTTCCGGCCGCCCGTAGTCGAAGATCTCGTTGATCGCCGCGCGAACCGAGCGGCCGGTGTAGAGGACATCGTCGATCAGCACGATGCGGCTTCCCTCCACCTCGAAAGGCAGTGTCGTCGTCGCGACCTTGGCGCGCAAACCTTTCTGTCCGTAATCGTCGCGGTAGAAAGACACGTCGATGAAGCCGACCGGGTGCTGTCCCGGCAGGAGTGTGGCGAGCCGCTCGGCGAGCCAGGCGCCGCCGGAATAGATGCCGATCAGCTTGGCGTCCATCGCCACCGCGCCACGCATCTTGTCAAGCAGCGCGGCAAGCACCTGTTCGGCTTCAGGCAGACCCTCAGGCAACCCCCCAGTTGCCTTAGTCGGCGTCGCGTTGGTCAAAATAGCTCTGCAGGATGAGTTGTGCGGCAACCTGATCGCGTACGCCTTTGTGCGAGCGCGCTTTCACTCCCGCATCGGACAGCGCGGCCGTGGCGGCGTGAGTGGTGAAGCGTTCGTCGACGAGCTCCGCCGTGAGACCGAAGCGGCCTTCGAGCTGCTTGGCGAACCGACGCGCACGCGCGGTCAAGGCATGCGTCGTGCCGTCGGCATGCAAAGGCAGGCCGACTATCAGCAGCGCGGGTTGCCATTCGTCGATCAAGGATTCGATCGCCGCGAACCGGGGCTCGTTTTGCTCGCCCGCGATCGTGGCCAGAGGATGCGCCAGCCCGATGGCGCTCTCGCCTATCGCGACGCCGATCCGCCGGGTGCCGAAATCGAACGCGAGAATGGTCCCCGCGCGAGAGGCGCGGGAGGCTGCGGTCTCGACCACGCGTCACGCGTGCCCGACTGCGTCGGACAGTCTCGAAAAATCGATGCCCAGGAGTTTCATCGCCGCGGGCAGGCGGGTTTCGGCGGGCTCGGCAAAAAGCACGTCGCTGTCCGCTTCGACCGTAAGCCACGCATTCTGGCCGATTTCCTGCTCGAGCTGATCGGCCGACCATCCGGCGTATCCGAGCGAGATCAACACATCCTCCGGGCCTTCGCCATGACCCACCGCCTCGAGAATGTCCTTCGACGTCGTCAGACCAAGATCATCGCTGATCGCCAGCGTCGATTGCCAGCTCCCGAGCGGGCGATGCAGCACAAACCCGCGATCGATCTGCACCGGTCCGCCGTAATGAACACGCGCTTCACGCAGCTCGGAATCACCCAGCGGAACATTGATCTGCTCGAACAGCGAGGACAAGGTCATGTCAATCGGCTTGTTGATGACAATGCCGAGCGCGCCCTTGGCGTTGTGTTCGCAAACGTAGATCAGCGTGTGGGCAAAGTGCGGGTCCGCCATGCTTGGCATGGCAATCAGGAAGTGATGGGTCAGATTGACCCGGGAGTCGCCCATGACCGTAATTGTAAACGCCTTAAGGGCGCGGGCACAAATACCCGGGCTTCGATGGTGGCGCCGGCGCGCGACGCGAGCGACCCGGGGAAACCGGCTTGCGCAAACCTCCTAACCCCGATTCGGATCCGCGAACGTTGATAGCGCTTGCCATCCACCCTCTCGGAGCTCGCCATGCCCTACCCGCCCACCCGCGCCGCCTGGCTTTTCGTCGCCCTCGCATTGTTGCTGTTCATCGTCCTCGGGTCGAAGCCCGCGAGCGCATTTTGCGGATTTTATGTCGGCAAGGCGGACGCGAAGCTCTTTAACGAAGCCTCCCAGGTCATCCTGGTCCGCGACGGCAATCGCACGGTGATCAGCATGCGCAACGATTTTCAGGGCGATCTCTCCGAATTCGCGCTGGTCGTTCCCGTTCCGGTCGTCCTTGAGAAAAGCCAGATCCATATCGGCGACCCGAAGACCTTCGAGCGCATCGATGCTTACTCGGCGCCGCGGTTGGCGGAATACTTCGACCCCAATCCATGCGACCTTCCTAGACGGGAGCGCCAGATGGGCGCGATGAATGCGGCACCGGCGCCGATGGCCAAGGAACAAGACAGCAAAAAGGACAAGGCGCTCGGCGTCACCGTCGAGGCGCGATACACCGTCGGCGAGTACGACATCGCGATTCTCTCGGCCACCGAGTCCAACGGCCTCGAGACTTGGTTGCGGCAGAGCGGCTACCGGATTCCGGCGGGCGCCAGCAAGGCGCTGCGGCCCTACGTGCGGCAGAACCTCAAGTTTTTTGTGGCGCGAGTCAACCTGACCGAACAGGCCAAGACCGGATTCTCCTACCTGCGGCCCCTGCAATTCGCCTTCGAGTACGACCGCTTCATGCTTCCCGTGCGGCTCGGCATGCTCAACGCCAAGGGCCCGCAAGACCTGGTCGTCTATGTGCTAACCAAGAATGGCCGCGTCGAGACCACCAACTACCGCACCGTGAAGCTGCCTGCGAATGTCGAGCTGCCGACCTACACGCGCGCCGAGTTCGGAAAGTTCTACAAGGCGCTGTTCGAGAACCAGTCGAAGCGGGAGGACTACCGCGTCGTATGGACCGAGTATTTCTGGGACATGGCCTGGTGCGATCCCTGCGCCGCCGATCCGCTTTCTCCCGAGGAGCTCAAGCGCGCCGGCGTTTTCTGGCTCGGCGGCGACGAGCCCGCGATTGGCCTTGCACCGGGAACCGCGCCGCCGATCGCTTCGCCGCGCTCCAGCTCAGGAGCACAACCGGTCATGCTGACGCGCCTGCATCTGCGCTACACGCCGGAGACGCTGCCGGAGGACCTGATGTTTCAGGAAACGCAGGATCGACAGAATTTCCAGGCGCGCTATGTGCTCCGTCATGCGTGGAACGGTGATGCCACCGCCTGCGAGGCCGCACCGCGTTACTTCGAAGAATTGGCGAAGCGACAGGAACGTGAAGCGCAAACGCTGGCGGGCTTGACCGGTTGGGACTTGAACCAGATTCGCGCCAGGATGAACATCGCTACCGCGCCCAAGACAATGTGGTGGGACCGGCTGTGGAAATGACATTCTCGCCGCGAGGCGTGATGGCGGCCGCGCGCGAAGTCCTGCCGAAAGACGCTCGCGTATTCCAGATTCTGTTTCTCGCGCTGCTGCTGACGACCGGCGTCTTGCTGCGCGACTTTTCGCTGCATCCGCTGCAGATGGCCTTGGCCTTCGCTGCCGGGCTGGCGGCGCAGGCCTTCTGGCTCAAGCGTCTCGGCTTGAAGCAACGCGGATTTCTATCGGCCATCGTGACTTGCTGCGGATTGTCGCTGTTGCTGCGCAGCGACACCCTGTGGGCACACCCGTTGGTGGCTGCGCTGGCGATGTCGTCGAAGTTCGTGTTGCGCATCCATGGCAAGCACCTATACAACCCCGCGAATCTCGGCGTGATCGCCGCGATCACCCTGATCCCTGGAACGTGGGTGTCGCCGGGTCAATGGGGCAACGATCTCGCGCTGGCGGTCTGGTTGTTGATGCTGGGAACCATCGTCACGACGCGAGCACGGCGGCTGGACATCAGCTGGGTCTTTCTCGGCGCGTTTCTGGGGCTGGTCGCGCTGCGGATCATGCTCCTTGGGCAATCGTGGGCGATTTGGTGGCACCAGCTCGGCAACGGCGCGCTGCTGCTCTTTACATTTTTCATGATCTCCGACCCGATGACGATTCCGAATCGGCGCGGGCCGCGGATCGCGTATGCACTGATCGTCGCCGCGGCGGCAATTGCCTGGCAGTACGTGCTCTTCCGCCCGAACGCGCTTATCTGGGCGCTTTTTCTGGCGACACCGCTCGTGCCGCTTTTAGATCGTCTGTTTCCCGGCGAACGTTTCTTGTGGCGGCCTACTCCTCTTCGTGCTTGCGCGACTTCCGGTATTCCGCCGACAGCTGTTGCTGAAGGTTCGCGGGCGCCGGCTCGTAGTGCGACAGCTGCATCGTCCAGCTTCCCTGCCCTCCCGTAACGGACTTGAGCCGCGCCGAGTAGCCGTCCAGCTCGACCAGCGGTGCGAGGCCGGTGATTGCAAGCACTCCGGTCTGCATGCCCTTGGTCCCGGTGACCTGCCCGCGGCGCGAGGAAAGGTCGCCTGCGATGTCACCGGTCTTCGCGTCGGGGCAGATCACCTCCATGGTGACGATCGGCTCCAGCACGATGGGCTTCGCCTTTTCGATCGCGTCGAGGAATGCCTTGCGTCCCGCCGAGACGAAGGCGACTTCCTTGGAGTCGACGGGATGGTGCTTGCCGTCGTAGATGACGACGCGCACGTCGTGCATCGGAAACCCCGCGATCGCGCCCGTGGCAAGAACCTGCTCGACACCCTTGCGCACCGCCGGCATGAACTGATGCGGAATGACGCCACCCTTGGTTGAGTCGACGAACTCGAAGCCCGCTCCGCGCGCCTTCGGCTCGATGCGTAGCGACACTTCTCCGAACTGACCGGCACCGCCGGTCTGCTTCTTGTGGCGGTGAAAACCTTCCGCCGGCGCGGTGATCGTTTCGCGATACGGAATGCGCGGCGGCCGGGTCTCGATCTCCAGCTTGAACTGTGTCGACATGCGCTCGAGAACCGAGCGCAGGTGCAACTCACCCAGCGCCCGCAACACGGTCTCGTTGCTGTTCGGATCGTGCTCGACCACCAGCGTCGGATCCTCCGCCGTCATGCGATGCAGCACTTCCCAGATTCGCTGTTCGTCGCCGCGCTTTTTCGGCGCCAGCGCGACACCCTGCATCGGCGTCGGAAACTCCAGGGGGCGCATGTGGATATGATCCTCGTCGTGCGAGTCGTGCAGGACACAGTCGAACTCGATCTCGTCGACCTTCGCCACGGCCGCGATGTCTCCGGGCACGGCGCTGTCGATCTCGACGTTCTTTCCGCCCTGCAGCATGAACAGGTGGCCGACCTTGAATGGCTTGCGGCTGTCGCCGACGAAAAGCTGTGTGTCGCGCGTGACGGTGCCCTGATGGACGCGAAAAACTCCGAGCTTTCCCACAAAAGGATCCATTACCACTTTGAACACGTGCGCGAGCACGTGTTTCTTCGAGTTCGGCTCGGAACGGAATTCGACGGCGTTGTCGCCCTCGCCCTTGATAAACAACGGCGGATTTCCTTCGGCGGGATTCGGCAGCAATTTCACGAAAATGTCGAGCAGCTCCGCGACACCGGCGCCGTTCCGCGCGGAAACGAAACACACCGGCACGAGGTGCCCCTCGCGCAACGCTTTTTCGAACGGCGCGTGGAGCTGATCGGGAGAAATTTCGCCTTGCTCGAGGTAGAGCGACATCAGCGCTTCGTCGACTTCGACGACCTGATCCACCAAGGCGCGATGAGCGTCGGCGACGGAGGAAAAATCCGATTCGCCCGCGGGATTGAAAAAACAGTCGACGACCCGCCGCCCGTTGTCGGACGGAAGATTGATCGGCAGGCACTCCTTGCCGAATGCGGCCTGGATGGCGGACAAGAGTCCCGGGAGATCGACATTCTCGGCATCGATCTTGTTGACGATCACCAGCCGGCACAACTTCCTCTGCGCGGCCCAGTCCATCATGCGCGAAGCGATCATTTCGATGCCCGACGAAGCATTGATCACGACTGCGGCCGTTTCCACCGCGTCGAGCGCGCCGATCGATTGACCGATGAAATCCGGGAAGCCGGGCGTGTCGATCATGTGCACGCGCGTTCCCTGCGTTTCGAGATGCAGGACCGACGCGCGTAATGAGTGCTGCCAGGCCCGTTCCAGCGTATCGAAGTCGCTGATCGCGGAACCGCGTTCGACGGAGCCAGCGACCTGGATCGACCCCGATTTCAGCAACAATGCTTCGGCAAGTGTGGTCTTGCCTGCCGCTCCGTGACCCACCAGCGCCAGCGTACGGATATTTTCCGTGGCGAATTGCGCCATGCTCTTTGCCTCCTGAATGATTTCCACAATTCTACCTTGGCGCCGCTTGGATTCGCATTTCGGGTGATGGCCGCCAGCCTGCCACCCTTGAAATCATGCCCTTGCGCGGCGCTCGGGGGCCCTTCAGCGCGGACTCGGCGCGGAAGTTTGTTTCTTCGGAGGCAAATACGGCGCACAAACGCTGCGCACAAAAAAGCGGCGCGAAGAACCTGCGCCGCGTTTCGTTTCAAACATTTGCGTGTTATGCGGTATGCAGCGCGAGCAGCTCGCGTAGATTGCGCAGTAGCTCCTCTTCCTGGTAGGGCTTGCCGAGGTACGCGTCCACGCCAAGCTCCTTGGCACGGTTGCGATGCTTTTCGGCGGTGCGCGAAGTGATCATGATGATGGGAATGTGCGCAAGGTTGGTATCTGCCTTGACGGTCCTCGCAAATTCGAATCCGTCCATGCGCGGCATCTCGATGTCGAGCAGGATCGCATCCGGCGTGCGCTCGGCCAACAGCTGCAGCGCGTCGAGGCCGTCCTTGGCGCTGACCACGGCGAATCCTTCACGCGTGAGAAGCCGGCCGGTGATCTTACGCACGGTGAGCGAATCGTCGACGATCATGACCAGCGGCAGCCCTGCGGCCGCCTCGGCTGCGGCAGCTGCAGCAGATGCCTTCGCTGTCTGGACCACCATCGGTGCTTCGGCGGCAACATCCAGGCGCTGCGCAAGCTGCACCGGATTGATGATCAGAACGACTTCGCCGGTGCCTAGCACCGTCGCGCCCGAAATCCCGGAAACGCGGGCGAGCTGCGGCCCGATGTTTTTGACCACTACTTCCTGGTTGCCGATCATTTCGTCGACGTGAACGGCAGCCAGCGTGTGTCCGCTGCGCAGCAGCAGCACCGAGTTGTAGCGCGTGGTCTCCGGATTGTGGCCCGCGCTGCCGAGCAGGCGTGGCAAATAGAAAAACGGATATTTCCGGCTCTGCCAGGAAACCTCGCGTGTCAGGTAAAGATTGATCAGATCCTTGTCCTTGATCTGCTGTACCTGCTCGACCATCGGCGCGGGGAGGGCCCATAATCTCCCGCCCGCCTTGACCAATACCGTTTGGGCAACCGCCAGCGTGAGCGGGAGGTACGCGGTGAACGACGTTCCTTTGCCGGGAACGCTGGCGACGTCGACGCGTCCGCCCAGCGCGGCGATGTCCGAGCGAACGACGTCCATTCCCACGCCGCGTCCGGAGATCTGGGTCACTGTGCTGGCGGTTGTAAACCCCGGGGCAAAGATGAATTCGATAAGCTGTGCCTCTGTCGGCTCGACGTCACCGGTGATCAGGCCCTGTGCGCGCGCTTTGTCGCGGATCCGTCCGAAATCGAGTCCTGCCCCGTCGTCGGTCAGCTCGATCGCGATTTCGTTGCCCTGCTGGCGGACGTTGAGCGTTATTTCGCCGGTTTCCTGTTTGCCCGAATTCCGCCGCGCCTCACGGCTCTCGATGCCATGATCCAGCGCATTGCGCAGCAAGTGTTCGAGCGGTCCGACCAGCTTTTCCAGCACCGAACGATCGAGCTCGACTTGTGTGCCGCGTATCTCGAGATTCGCGCGTTTGTCGAGCTCCTTCGCCGTCTGACGAAGAATGCGGTAGAGACGCTCCGACAAGCTGCCGAAGGGAACCGTGCGGATCGAGAACAGTTGTTGCTGCACGTCACGCGAAAGCCGCGCCTGCGCCAGCAGCGCCGCGTCGGCCTCGTCGAGGTTCTTCAGCAGGGATTGCTGAACGGTTGAAACGTCATTGACGCCTTCGGCGAGGCCACGCGTGAGCTCCTGGAACCGGGTGTAGCGGTCGAACTCCAGAGGGTCGAAGCCCTCCGCCGCCTCGTTGACCATCGACATCCGCGATTGGATTTGCGATTCGGCCTGGATTTCGATTTCGCGAACCTGCGACCGCAGACGAATCACGCTGTTGGTCAGTTCGAGCAGATTGCTCTTCAGCGAGCGCAGCTCGCCTTCGACGCGGGCGCGGGTGATGGCGACTTCTCCCGCCTCGTTGACCAGACGATCGATAAGATCGGCGCGCACGCGCAGCATCGCCTTGGCCTCGGGTTCGGCGCCGGGCGGCTCCCGGGCCGCGGCCGCGTGTGGTTGCGCAGCGACAGGCAATGCTGACGCGGCGATCCGTGCCGCGAACGACGTAGTCGACGTCCCGGCCGTCACCGCAATGTCGTCCGCGGCTCCGGCTTCGGCAGCGACCCAGGGAAGCGGGGTATCAACCTCGCCTTTTTGCAGCCGATCGAGCACAAAGGCGATATGGTCGAGATCGTTGTCGAGCGCGTCGAACAGCGCCGGCGACGCCGGAGCGAGCCCATCGCCCGCGGACAATCGGTTCTCCATCAGATGCGCGAGCTCGCCGAGTCTCATCGCGCCAGCCATGCGCGCACTGCCCTTCAGCGTGTGCAAGGCGCGCTGCAGCGAATGTGAGGCATCCTTGTCGGCGGGCCTGCGCCGCCAGGCGCGGAGCTGCTCGCCGGTCTGCGGAAACAAGTCCGAGGCCTCCTCGAGAAAAATCGGGAGCACCTGCCGATCGACGTCGTCGTGGATATTGGCGAGCGTTTCATCATCGGCTGGCGCACACGCGGCGGAGGCCGGAGCTGGCGCCGCCGCTCGCGGCGCGGTGGACGAGGTACTCACAGCCGACGGGGCGATGCGAGACTTAGATGGCGGCGCCGCGGCGGCGGGTGTTGCGACTGCGGTCAGGATGGGGCGTTCGGCTGCCGCCGGCGTGCTGCGCTCGGGTGCAGCCGTCTCAACCGGCGGTGGCGTGCTCGGAACGGGAGTGGGTCGGGCAAGTGTCGCTTCGTCGGCCTCGGCGACGCGAGCGGCGATGGTTTCGCTGTCGCGGGCCTCAGGCTCTGGACCCGATTCCTGGCGAAGGGCATCGAGCTCGGCAATGATCTCAGCCCCCTCGGCCTCGTCGGCAGGACGAAATCCATCACGGGCGCGTACCCGGCCGCTGAAGGCGGTCAATCCCGCGATCGCACGCGCCAGCACCGGCTGCGCGGCACCCGGCAGTGGCGCGCCACGCTCCTGCAAGGCAAGCAGGCACGCCTCGAGTGCTTTGGCGACCGTCGCCACCAACGGGAAGCCGCCGGTCCGATGGATGCCGCACAGCGTGTGGGCCGCGCGCACCATCGCCTGCGACGGCGTGGCGGTCCAATCAGATTGGAGCGCCGTCAGCTCAGCGTCGAGTGTCGCGAGATGCTGCTGTGCTTCGTCACAAAGTATGCGGAAGAGCGCCGTCGACAAGGTGACGTCGCCGACGGTGATCTCGTCCGGTTCCGCGGATAACGGGACGTTGCCGACGGGAGTGACCGCAGGCGACGGCGAATGTATGGCGGCGCTCGGTGTGAATTCGATAACCTCAGGACTCTCGAAGACAGGCACCCAATCGCCCGCGGGGTGATCGATCTCAGAGAGAGCGGTATCGTCCTGCTCTATCACCTCGATCATCGAGATATCGGGTTTGCTCTGCGTCACACCAGCGGCAGCCGGCGACGGCTCCGCGGGAGAGGATGCTGGCGACTCTTGAGAGAGAGGCAGCGCCGCCTCCACCTCGGCCAGCGCCGCTCGAATATGCGTGGCGTCGGGCTTGACGCGTCCGGTTCGCCGCAACGTGTCCACCCACTCGCGGAAACTCATTTGCGCGACATCGATCAGCGCGAGCAGCGCCGGTGTCGCTGGCCGATCTTCTTCGAGCAGCCGGTTGTGCGCTTTTTCCACTTCGAATGCGAGGTCGCCAAGGTCGGTCAGGCCGACCATGCGCCCGCTGCCTTTCAAGGTGTGAAACCCGCGCCGAACCGTGGTCAGCGCCGCGCGGTTGTCCAGCCGCGTCTTGAGCTCGACCGCGCTGGAGGCGATGGTATCGAGCACTTCGTCGGCTTCGGTGAGATAGATATCGAGCAACTCGGCATCGAACTCCGAGGCATCGGTCTCGAGCAAACGCATGGTTTCCTCGGACGGCGCCGGTGCCGGCGCGGCCGACCGCGGTGCGGAGATCGCCGCCACTGCTTCCTGCAGCGCCGCGGTGTCGCCCATCCGTGCATGCGAAAGCTCGGCCAGCGCCGCGTCCGCGCTTTGCTCAAGAGCCGCGTCGCCGAGGAGCTTGGCATCGTCCTTGAGCGTGGTCAGGTCGCCCGCAAGACGCTCGCGCGACGGCGCATCGCCGGGCGCCCGCTGAAACGCGGCCAGCGTCGCAGGCAGCGCGTCCTGCAAGTCCGCGACGGCGCTCTCGACGGTGTCGTCTTCCACGTCGAGGACAGCCGGCTCGATCCCGAGGCGCTGTGCCAGGAGGGGCTCGATCAGCCGCTCGCGGTCGGGCCGCTGCTGCTCGACCGCCTCGATGTAGAAACCGAGCCCGGAAAGCGACTCGGCCAGCATCTCCAGGTCCTCGTTCTCGACCGGCGTATCGGGCTTCGCATATTCGTCGATCTGCTGCTGGCAAAGCATGAGCAACTGTTCGGCGCGGTCCAGCCCAAGCATCTTGAGCGCGCCTGCGATCTGCTTGCTGTCGTGGGCGAGAGTGGCCAGCTCGGCACGCTTCGAGTGATCGCGGAAAAATGCGTCGAGCACCTGCTCGATATGGCGAAGGTTGGTCTGTATTTCGCGCGCGACCTGCGCCAGCAGCAGTCGCTCCTGTGCGCGGCGGGCCATTTCGTCAAGGAGCGGCGCCGACGCTGCACCGGCGATCGGTTTGTTCTGCTGCGCGGCATCGAGCCGCGCAACCATCGCCTCGACCTGCTTCGGGAAATCGGGCGAGCGCGATGCAAAGTTCTCGATCGCCGATTCGGCGAGAAGTATCGCCGTGGCGTATTCCATCGCCATGGCCTCGGGGACCGCCGTGGCGCCAATCTTGTCGAGCCGGCTCGCCAGCGTGGCCGCGAGGCGCGACAGCGAGGGTTCGCCGATCGCCGCGGTCTTGTCCCGCAGCTGTGACAGATTCTGTTTGAGCTTGGGCAGATTCTCAGGGCGGCCGCCAGTCAGCTTCAGCCACAGGTCCTTGGTCGACGAGAGCAAATCTCGCGCTTCACGCAGCAGCGGCTGTGTACGCACGACATCGGCGGACAGCACTTCGGCGGACGGGATCAGACCGGGCAATCGATATGCCCGCTGTACTGCCTGGACTTGTGGTCCCACCGGAGCGCTTATCGCAACGTAATAAAGCACTTCGCGGCGCATGCGATCGGCGACCTTGGCCGAACCCTCCACAAAGCGTCTGATCTGCAAGTCGACTCGGCCGCAAAGCTGCTTGATGCCAAAACCGCTCTCGACACCGTTTTCGACGATGCTTTCGAGCAGCGCTCCCACCGTCCACCAGAACGAGCGCTGAGCGGAGTGAGTCTGAACGTCCTCGATGCCCTGGATCGCATCGCGCATTGCGCGGGCAGCCTCCTCGTCTCCGTGCAGCCACGCGAGAAGCCCACGCTGGTACAGCCTGCGTTGCTTGATCAGAAATGAGGGCAGTTTCTGCGAGCTCACCGTCTTCACCGACGCGATCTTCGGCGCCCGGGGGGAAAGATCCGGATAGAAAAGATCGGTCGGCGCCGAGGCTTTTACGCCCCGCGCCTGCTGCATCAGCTCGTACTCGGGGAACAGCTTCAGCGGCACCGGAGGCGCGCCACCGACCAGCTCGTCGAGAAAAATCTTCAGCTTGCGACACGATCGGTCGATCAAATCGCAGACATCCTGCGCCTCGCGCGGCGGCAGCTCTTCGACCCGGTTCAGCTGGCGCTCGAGTTCGTCGGTATAAGCCGTCACCGCGTCGAGGCCGACCATCTGGATCGCGCCCGCTGCCTGGTGGACGTGCGAACGGGCGTGCTTGAGAGAGGTGATTTCGCGCGGCGAGGCCTTATAAACCGCGAGCGCGTCCAGGCCCCGAGAAAGGGCTTGGTCAATCTCTCCCTGAACCCAGGTCAGCGGGCCGAGATCGAAATCCGGTGCGGTGTCGGTAGGCATGTCACGTCATGGTGCAGTTCTTGAATCAGCGGCGAGCAGGGTATCGCACGCAAGAACCGCGCCGGCGCCCGGATTGACCGTGGGCCTCGTTCATACCTTGAAGCCGGCGACCGAGCTGCGCAGCTCCGCGGCGAGCTTGGTCAGCTGCCCGATCGACACGTTCGTCTGCTTGGTGCCCTCGGTGGTTTCTTCGGTGATCTTCAAAATGCCTTGCATACCTCTCGTCACGTCCGACACCGATGCCGATTGCTTTTGCGTCTGCGCGGAAATGCCGCCGATCAGCTCCGCCAAGTCGCGCGAGACCTTGCGAATTTCGTCCAGCGCCTGCCCTGCCGCGTCAGACAGCTTGGTGCCTTCGACCACCCCGACGGTGCTCTTTTCCATCGCCGCAACGGCATCCTGGGTGTCGGCCTGAATGGTCTTCACGATGGCCTCGATCTGCTTGGTCGCCTCGCCGGACCGCTCCGCCAGCCGTTGCACCTCCTCCGCCACGACCGTGAACCCACGTCCGGCTTCGCCTGCCGAGGCCGCCTGGATCGCGGCGTTGAGCGCGAGCACGTTGGTCTGCTCGGTGATGTCGGAGATCAGCTCCACGATCTCGCCGATTTCCAGTGACGACTCGCCCAGACGCTTGATCCGTTTGGCGGTGTCCTGAATCTGGCTGCGGATTTCATTCATGCCGGCGATCTGGTTGTGCACCGCCTGTCCGCCTTTTTCAGCGGCCGCGAGCGACTGCTGCGCCACCCGCGCCGACTGGGCCGCGGTTTGCGATACCTCGTTGATCGACTGCGCCATCTGCAGCACCGAAGCCGAGGCTTGCTGGATCTCCCGATTCTGCCGCTGCGATGCCTCGTACAAGCGGTTCGAGATCGCCTGCGCATCGGTGGTTGCCTTCGCCACCTGGTCGGTCGCGGAGTTGATTCCCCGCACCAGCGTGCGCAGCTCCTCGATGGTGAAGTTGATCGAATCGGCAATGGCGCCGGTCACGTCCTCGGTCACCGAAGCCTGGACCGTAAGATCGCCGTCGGCGAGATTTCCCATCTCGTTCAGCAGCCGCAGAATGGCTTCCTGGTTGCGCTTGTTCTCCTGCTCGCTCTCGTACGCGCGCACCCGCGCGTCGTCGAGGAACACCTTGCCGAGCAGGATGAGCCAGAGCAGCGCGACTGCGGCGAACGTCATCGCGGCCCAGAACGTGAAGTTGCGCGACCCGGTCTGATTGTCGAACTCGGCGGTGAGCCTGTTGGCGTCGGTCAGCAGCGGCTCGGACTGCTGATTGATCACTCGCGCGGCGCGCTTGGCGACGACCAGCCGCGACATGTTCTGGAGGATGGCGTTGACACCGTCCTGATACGACGCGAACTTCTTCTGCAACTCGGTCAGCGTCGCGCGCGCATCTTCCGCCCGCACGCCGGCGAGGCGTAAGGTTTCGCTCCCTTTGAGCAAGCCATTCAGGATTTCGCGGAAGGTTCCGGCATCCTTGCCGAGAAGGAACGCGACTTCGGGGTCGATCTCTTCGGAAGAAACAAGCGAGTTCGCGTTCTTCGCGATACGCTGTGAAAGCACCGCAAGCTGGTTGGTGAAATCGACCTCGCGCAATGTGCCGCCTCCCGCCGCAACCTGTGCCGACGCCTGCTGCGCGAGCTCGAGCAGCTCGTTGTTGCCCTTGTTGATGGTGTCCAGACCCTTGGATAGCGTCACCAGCGACGGCTGGTTATCGACCACGTCGGTCGCATTTTTCTCGACCACGGCCCAGCGGGCGGTGACGTCCTTCAATAAAGCCTGCAGGGCCTCGTTGCTGGTCGCATCGAGGCTCACACCCTTGACGCTGCCGCCCTTGATCAACGCATCGAGGTCGGCACGGAAGCGGTCTCTGGAGTCCTTGACGCCTTCGAACGCGGGCACATTGCCCTGAACCGCAAGCGACGTTCCCCGCGCAAGGCGCTGCGAAAGCATCTGCATTTCGGTCGCGGTGGTGCCGCTGGCGGTCGCCTGCGTTGAGACGCGGGTATTGAAGAAGAGCATGACCAGCGCCAGCAGTATGAAGACCACCAGCAGGATGCCCAGCACCTGAAACTGGCGAACGATCGGCAAGTGGCCAATCAGCCACAGATGTCCGGGCTGACGCATCTCCGGACTCGCGGTGCGCATCTGTTCCATGATCGACACGGCCGCAAGCGGATCGTAGCCGGTTTGCTGCTTGCCCATCTTGACTTGCGTCGTCGGCTCGTCGAATTCGGCGTCATCCCCCCGCCCCTTGGCCCCTCCCGCGCCGAACAGGGACTTCAAGCTCAAGCTAAGCGCCATGTTTCGTCTCCCCAATAGCGTCGCACGCGTGCGTCATTCGAATGGTCAATTCGGCCTCTAGACGCCGACTTGAAGAAAACCAGGGTCTTGTGCAAGCAGCGCCAGATCGATTTCCTGCCATGTGCCGCCATCGCGATCGGTCCAGCGCGCGCCGTACCATGCCGGCGCGTCGGAAGCCGCGTCGCCGCGGACCAGCTCGGCAAGGTTGCGCAAGCCCAATACCCGGTGCACGACCAGACCCGCGCGCAGCTCACCAACGCGCGGGCCGAACAAAACCAGGCGAGCCGGCGCGGCACCGGGCGGGGTCGGCTCGATGTCATGGCCCAGAAAGGCGCTGAAATCGATTATGCTGTACAGGTTGCCGCGAATATTCGAGATGCCCAGATACCACGACCGGGTCAGTGGCACCGTCGCAATCGTGGGAACGGCGATCACCTCGCCGGCATCCGCCAGCCGGATCAGCCATTGGCTGCCGGCACACGCGAGCCCCAGACGCGACTGCTCGACCTGGGCGGTGGTCTTCGCCGCCAGGCGCGTCGCAAGCTCCTGCTGGAACGCGCGAAGATTGAGCTTGCCGGCACGAGCCATCAGGGTGAGCTAGCCCAGCGCCGTGATCTTCGCGAGCAGCTCGTCGCGGTTTACCGGCTTGACGATGTAGTCGCGGGCGCCCTGCCGCATACCCCAGATCTTGTCGGTTTCCTGGCTCTTGGACGTGCAAAGAATGATCGGGACGGTGCGCGTGACCGGATCGCGGCTGATTGCCCGGGTCGCTTGAAAACCGTTCAGCCCCGGCATCACCACGTCCATGAGAATCAGATCCGGCTTGACCGTCTTGGCCTTGAGAATGGCGTCCTCTCCGTTGTCGCTGGCGACGACCTCGTAGCCCGCCTTGGTAAGCATGTCGTTCAGGACGTGACGCTCCGTCGGAGAGTCATCGACGATCAGAACCCGCTTGATTGCCATCATTCCCCATCCTTCGCTGCGCCCCCGGGCGTCGTCCGGCGTCGCGTCAATGCGCGGCTGCCTTAACATGCGTACCTACGGCCTTGAGCAGACTTTCTTTGGTAAAAGGCTTGGTCAGATATTGATCCGACCCGACCATACGGCCTCGTGCACGATCAAACAAGCCGTCCTTCGAGGAAAGCATGACGACAGGCGTCTGATGAAAGCGCGTGTTTTTCTTGATCAGCGAGCATGTCTGGTATCCATCGAGCCGCGGCATCATGATATCGACAAAGATCATGTCGGGCTGATGGTCGGTGATCTTGCATAACGCGTCGAAGCCGTCCTCGGCGAGGATCACGGTGCAGCCGGCCTGGAGCAGAAAAATCTCGGCGCTTCGACGAATCGTGTTGCTATCGTCGATCACCATAACTTTCACTCCCGCCAGTGCGGCTGGTTCCGGCAATTCAATACTCCCCGCGTTTTCGACTAAAGAAAGACGTACGGCTGTAGTATCCATTCCTGCCTCGCCAAAGTTTGCCACGGATGTAAGCAAATGCCTAGAGCATAATCCTTGCCAGAACCCCGAAACTCCAGCCTGTTGAGGGATTTGCAACAAGTCTAAGCGGATTAGAGGGACTATATGCCGTATTTGGGCACCCTCAGCGCCCAAGAAACATGCGATAGGCCGGATTTGACGTCTCTTCGACGCTCGGATAGCCCAGACGATCGAGAAATTCCCGGAATGCCGCCTTATCGGACGGAGGAACCTGCATTCCGACCAAAACACGCCCGTAATCGGCACCGTGGTTGCGATAATGGAACAAACTGATGTTCCAGCCGCGACTCATGCTGTTCAGGAACTTCATCAGCGCCCCGGGACGCTCCGGAAACTCAAAACGGTAAAGAATCTCGTTTTCCGCCGCCGGTGCGTGCCCTCCGACCAGATGCCTGACGTGAACCTTGGCCATCTCATTGCTTGACAGATCGTAGGCCTCGATCCGGCGCTTGTGCATGGCGCGAAGCAGTTCCGCGGTCTCGTGCCGGTCGCTCACTTCGATGCCCACGAACAGGTGCGCGATCCTGGAGTCGGCGTAGCGATAATTGAACTCGGTGACGTTTCGCTTGCCGAGAAGTGCGCAGAATTGCCGGAAGCTGCCGGGCCGCTCAGGGATCGTCACGGCAAGTATCGCCTCGCGCTCCTCGCCCAGCTCGGCTTGTTCGGCGACGAATCGCAAACGGTCGAAATTCATGTTCGCGCCGCAAGCGATCGCAACCAGCGTTCGATTGCGAAAGCGGTGACGATCGCACCAAGCTTTAAGCCCCGCGACCGACAGCGCCCCCGCCGGCTCGAGAATCGATCTCGTGTCCTCGAAGACATCCTTGAGCGCCGCGCAAATGGCGTCGGTATCGACCAGCACGATGTCGTCGACCAGCTCGCGGCAAATGCGGAATGTCTCCTTGCCTACCTCCCTTACCGCCACGCCGTCGGCAAACAACCCGACATGCTGGAGCTTGATGCGGCGCCCGGCGGCGATGGAGCGCGCCATCGCGTCCGAATCTTCCGGCTGGACGCCGATAACTTTGATTTCAGGCCGCACCCGCTTGACGTACGACGCGATGCCGGAAATCAGGCCGCCACCGCCGATGGCGACGAAAATGGCGTCGATGGGCGCCTGTAACTGACGCAGGATTTCCACTGCGATCGTGCCTTGACCGGCAATCACATCGGGATCGTCGTAAGGATGAACGAAGGTCGCGCGCCGCGCTTTCTGCAACTTGAGCGCGTGCGCATAGGCGTCGCTGAATGAATCGCCGTGCAGCACGACCTTCGCTCCGCGCGTTTCGACCGCCTGGATCTTGATCTTGGGCGTCGTGATCGGCATCACGATTGTCGCCTTGCAGGAGAGCCTCTGCGCCGCAAGAGCCACGCCCTGCGCGTGATTTCCGGCCGACGCGGTGATGACACCGCGCGCCCGCTCGGCGACGGAAAGCTGCGCCATTTTGTTATAGGCGCCGCGCAGCTTGAAGGAGAAAACGGGCTGCTGGTCTTCGCGCTTTAGCAGTACGCGGTTGCCGATGCGGCGCGACAGCGTCGGCATGAGATCGAGCGGAGACTCGATCGCGACGTCGTACACCTTCGCGGTCAGGATCTTCTGCAGATAGTCAACCGCCATCGCTCTCGCACGCCGGATCGATCAAACGCCGAGCGTAGCAGAAAGGCGCGGGCTGCCAAAGCCAGCAGCGCCGCAGTACGTGCTTTCTGCTAGGCTAATAGCTCGTCATACACGTTTCGTCATGCTCGAGCCGATCCGCAACGCCATGCCGATTGCAGCTCATCTTCCGACCCTTCGAGCCGCGGGATCCGCGGGACCCGCGTGAGCGCCGCGACTCTCGCCGTCGTCGATCTGGGATCGAACAGCTTCCGGCTCGAGATCGGTCGCGTCGAGGGCCGCCAGATCTATCGCCAGGACACCTGGCGCGAGACACTGCGCTTCGGTGCCGGCCTCGACCGCCACGGCAGAATCAAACCCGCGGCGATGAAAGCCGCGATCGAATGCCTGCAACGCTTCCACGAGCGACTTTCGGGCGTGCATCCGTCCGCCGTGCGCGCGGTCGCGACCAATACCTTTCGGGTGGCGAAAAATGCGCGCGAGTTTCTGCCGCTGGCCGAGCGCGCGCTGGGCTTTCCGATCGATGTCATCGGCGGTCACGAAGAAGCGCGCCTGATATATCTCGGCGTGGCACATGTGCTCCCGCCATCGGCCGCGCCGCGTTTGGTCATCGACATCGGCGGCGGCTCGACGGAGCTCATTATTGGCCGCGGGCTCGAGCCCGAGCGGCTCGAATCGCTGAGAATCGGATGCGTCGGCATGACGCAGCGCTTTTTCCCCAACGGCAAGGTCACCGCCGGGGCGTTCGACGCGGCGGAGACGGCAGCACGGGTCGAGATCGAAGCGATCGCGAGCGAATTCGGACCAAGCCATTGGCGAGATGCCTTTGCTTCCTCAGGCACCGCGGCGGCGCTCGCGGAAATCCTCGAGCAGAACGCATTCTCGCCACGCGGAATAACGCCGGTCGGCCTTGCGCGGTTGAAGAAGCGCCTGATTCAGGCAGGCAACGTCCATCGTTTGCATGTCAGCGCTCTCAAGCCCGAGCGCGCGCCGGTGCTGGCCGGCGGGCTGGCGATCATGTCCGCGGCGGTCGCCGCGCTTCGGATACCGCGCATCGATCCGGTGGGCGGCGCGCTGCGGCTCGGCGTTCTGTACGATTTGTTGGGGCGGACAATCGACGAGGACGTCCGCAAATTGACGGTCGAGCGCTTCCTCGACCGCTACCGTATCGAACGGGCACACGCGGCGCGCGTTGCGGCGTTGGCCGCAGCCCTCTATCGGCGCGTCACGCCTGTTCGGGATCCCGCGCAAACACAGCTGCTCACGTGGGCGTCACTACTGCACGAAATCGGCATGTCGGTCGCCCATTTAAGCTTTCATAAACACGGCGCGTACATCTTGCAGCACGCGGACATGCCCGGTTTTTCGGCAGGCGAGCAATCGCGGCTGGCCATTCTGGTGTATGGATGCCGTGGAGGTCTTGCCAAAGTGAGCGCAGCGCTCAGCGATCCGGATTTGCGCGCGCAGCTGCTCTCGCTACGGCTCGCGGTTCTTTTTCATCATGCCCGCACGATCATTGCGCTTCCGCGCATAGAACTCACTGGCGGCGGGCGCATCGGACTCGGCGTGTCAGAGCGTTGGCTCGCGAAACATCCTCTGACCGCGCATCTACTGGCGAAGGAGCGCCGTCAATGGAAGGAGTTGGGCCATCCATGGAAGCGTCTCTAGTATCCTGAGTCAGAAGTTGCGACGATAAAGGAGCGGACAACATGTGCATCGGCTTTGAGCCGCGAGACATCCGGCTCAAACGAAATCCGGGCCGATGACCACGCGCACCACGACTGCGGTGGAGTTTTCGCGCACGCGGTTGGAAAGCCACCACACGGCGCCCTTGCGCACGCTCCACGAAGCGTCCTGCTCGGAAAGCAGAAAGGCCGCCACTTCACCGAGTGTGGGCTGATGCCCGACAACGAGCGCGGGCTCGCGCGCGTCGGGCCAGCCGGCCGTGGCCAGCACCGCGCCAACGCTGGCGCCGGGCGCAAGCTCGGGCACGGTCCGGAACTTACGCTTGAGCGCGAGAGCGGTTTGTTGCGCGCGATCGGCCGGACTCACCAATATTCTGCAGGTGTCAGGAAGATGGCTGTCGAGCCAGATCGCCATTCTTTCGGCCTGCTTGATGCCCTTGGCCGTGAGCCGGCGGCCAAGATCCGGCTCGCCCGGCTCGGCTTCGGCATGCCGCCACAGAATCAAATCCATCGACAGCGTCCGGCGGTCATCGCTCCTGGCCCTTGCTTTCAGCCAGCTGCAGGAGCAGCTCCTGCTGGGCCGACCTCGTCTGTGCCCGGCCCCGTGGCTTGGCGCGCTGATAGCAGCCGTCCTCGCCGAGCTCCCACGCGTCATGAGTGTCGCCAAGATAGGGTTTCAGTCCTTCGGCGATAACGCGTGCCTTGAGATCCGGATCGAGTATCGGGAACGACACTTCGATGCGGCGGAAAAGATTGCGGCCCATCCAGTCGGCGCTGGCTAGATAGACGTCTTCCTTGCCGTCGTTCTCGAAATACCAAATACGATGGTGCTCGAGAAATCTGCCGACGATCGAGCGCACACGGATGCGATCCGAAACCCCTTTGACCCCCGGACGCAAGGCGCAAGCGCCGCGGACAATCAGGTCGATCTCGACACCTGCCTGTGACGCCGCATAAAGCGCCTTGATCACCGCTTCTTCGACCAGCGCATTCATCTTGGCGATGATATGCGCGGGCTTGCCTTCTTTCGCGTGCCGTAACTCGCGACGTATCGACTCCAGAACGTGGCGATGCATGGTGAACGGCGCCAGCCATAGCCGTTTCAATTTGTTGGCTTTGGCGAGGCTCGTGATATGCAGGAATACCTCGTTGACGTCCGCGCAGATCTCGGCATTGGTCGTAAGCAGTCCGAAATCGGTGTACTGGCGCGTGGTGCGCGGATGGTAGTTGCCGGTCCCCAAGTGTGCATAGGGCTGCAGCTTCGTTTTCCCCGAGACGTCATTTTCCCGGCGCAGCAGCAGCGCCATCTTGGCGTGCGTCTTCAAACCGAAGACGCCGTAGACCACTTGCGCGCCCGCCTGCTCGAGCCGCTCCGCCCAGTTGATGTTCGCTTCTTCATCGAAGCGCGCAAGCAGCTCTACCACCACGGTGACTTCCTTGCCCCGTCGCGCCGCCTCGATCAGCGATTCCATCAGGACGGAGTTGACGCCGGTGCGGTAGACCGTCTGCTTGATGGCCAGAACGTCGGGGTCTTCGACCGCTTTGCGAATGAAATCGACCACCGGATCGAAGGCCTGGAACGGGTGATGCAGGAGGACGTCGCGCTGACGTATCACGGCGAGGATGTCCGGCTGATCGGTAAGGCGGTCGGGCACTCCCTGCAGGAACGCCGGATATTTGTACTCGTCGAGATAGGTCTCGTCGACGAGCGCGGCCATCCGCGCCAGATTGACCGGACCGTCGCACCGGTACAGATCGAATTCCTGCAACTCGAATTGATGCAGCAACAGCTGCGCCAGATGTTGCGGACAGCCCGCAGCAACTTCCAGTCGTACCGCGAGGCCGAACTGACGCTGCGGCAGCTCGCCCTCCAGCGCCTGGCGCAGATTCTTGACTTCTTCCTCGTCGAACCACAGGTCCGCGTCGCGCGTGACCCGAAATTGCGAATAATTGATGACTTCGCGCTCCGCGAATAACTCGTTCAAATGAGCGTGAATGATCGACGACAGCAGAACGAAGGTATTTGCCGGCGCCACATCCGGCGACAGCTCGATCACCCGCGGCAGCACCCGCGGCGCCTTGACGATGGCGATCGAGGTCTCGCGACCGAACGCGTCGCGGCCCGACAGCTCGACGATGAAGTTGAGGCTCTTGTTGACGACTTGCGGAAACGGATGCGCGGGATCAAGCCCGATCGGCGTCAACAGCGGCTTGACCTCGCGCCGGAAGTAGTCGGTCACCCACTGGCGCTGCGCCTCATCGCGGTCCGCGTTGCGCAGCAACCGGATTCCGGCAGCATTCATCGCCGGAAGGATCTGCTCGTTGAGCGTGCGGTATTTTTCGGCGACCAGCGTCTGCGCCTCTTCGCTGATGCGGCTGAAAATCGCGCGTATGTCGTGCAGCGTCATTCCGGGCGCTGGCGCCTTGGCGCGAAGCTGCTCGCGAAGGCCCGCGACGCGTATTTCGAAGAACTCGTCGAGATTGCTGCTGACGATGCAAAGGAAACGCAAACGCTCGAGCAGAGGGACGCCCGGATCCTGCGCAAGCGCCAGCACCCGCCAGTTGAAAGCCAGTTGCGAGAGCTCGCGGTTGATCAGTGGAGGGTCGCGTCCCTGCATGGGATCCTCGGGTGCGCTCACCCGTGGCAGGGTTACGACCACCGGGGCGGCAGGCTGCCCATTGTGTCCGACGCTTGTGACCGCGATGTTACGAAGGCCGCTGGTCATGGCGTGAGCGCCACCCACAGACATGCGCCGCGGCATTCGCGCTGCAGCTCGGCGAGATAGGCCCGATGCAGGTCCAGCTCGTCGGCCGACGGCATCAGCACGCGCACCTCGGCAATCGTTTCCGCGGTCAGGGTCCCGTCCATGATCGCCATCGGAACGATGATATCGATGGTCAGCGTTTCCTGTCCCCGAGTCATCGCGAGATAGACTTCGGCCAGTAGCTGGGCGTCGAGCATGGCGCCGTGCAGCGTTCGATGAGCATTGGCGACGCCGAAGCGTTCGCATAGCGCGTCGAGGCTGTTCTTCTTGCCGGGAAAGTGCTCGCGCGCCAGCGCCAGCGTATCGATGACATCGGCGGCAACGGCGGCGACGGACGGCAAATTGACTCGCTTCAGCTCCTCGTCGAGAAAAGCGATATCGAACGGCGCGTTATGAATAATCCACTGGGCGCCTCGCGCAAACTCGAGAAATTCGTTTACGACATCGGCGAACCTCAATTTGTCGCGCAGCATGTCCCAGGTGAGACCGTGGACGTCGGTTGCGCCGGAGTCGATCTCCCGCTCCGGGTTGAGGTAAAAGTGGATATGCCGACCGGTCGGCCGGCGGTTGACGAATTCGACGCCGGCGACCTCGATGATCCGATGCCCCTGTTTGGGGTCCAGCCCGGTGGTTTCGGTGTCTAGAATGATCTGGCGCATCTAGGGCTTATTTCTTGTAACGCTTGATCGTTGCCTGGATTTCCGCAATTGCACGCTCGATTTCGTCGTCGGTGAGGTCCCGCTGCGCCCCTTTGCGGTCGGTCAGGGTCAAGGTGCGGTCGATCTCGGTCTGGAACTCGCCCAAGCCGAGCGTCTCGGTGATCGTCGTCGTCGGCTCGTCGGTCAGCGTCTCCGGGCCCCAGCGCACCACAATCAGCGACAGGTTGTCGCCTTCGGAACCTCCGCGCGCCTCGGCCTCGCGCATCAGCGCGGGCGAGGACTTGAGGATCGGCGTCCCGGTCAGCGCACGCCCCATCTCTTCCTGTGGATAGACGCCCCACAGCCCGTCGGTGCACATCACGATCAAGTCGCCGTTGCGTAACGGTGTGCGGCGCGAGAGATCGATCACAGGATCGACCAGGCCGCCCAAGCAGCTGAAGATCTTGTTGCGATCGGGATGATCGGCGACCTCGTGTGCGCCGATGATGCCCTGATCGAGCAGATACTGGACCTTGGAGTGGTCCTTGGTGGAGCCGATCAGCCCTCCCTGCCGGAAAAGATAAAGGCGCGAATCGCCGACGTGCGCCCAATACGCATAGTTGGACTGAACGATGCACGCTACGCAAGTCGTTCGCGGCGTCTCGAGCATCGAAAACTGGCTGGCATACGATCCGAGTGCCTGATGCGCGCGGACCATCGAATCCTGGAGAAACTTCAGCGGATTTTTGAGCGTCGGCTTCGATTCCTGCTGGAAGCGCTCGATGAACAGCCGGACTGCGATCTGCGCAGCAATTTCGCCGCCCGCATGGCCGCCCATGCCATCGGCGACCACCAGCAGCAGCGTGTCGCGACTGTAGGTATACGCGAGACGGTCCTGGTTGACCTTGCGCTGACCCTTTCGACTCTCCTGAAAGATCGTGAAGCGCACGCGCCACCTACGTCGTTTCGCTGAACAGCCGCTTCTTGATCGTGTCCAGGAATGTGAGCTTGCGCTTCCGCGGCGCGATGTCGCGGATAGCCTTTTGCAGCGCGAACACGCTTTGCGGGCGCTCGAGCGGGTCGAGACGAAGGCACCAATCGATCACCTCCAGGACGTTGTCGGAGTACGCGCCGGCCCAGATTTTCTTGGCCGAAACGAGGTGATCTTCCGCCAGCCGCGCGTCGGCGGCTTGCGGAGCAAATGCGGCGAGGCAGGCGAACATGCTGGCACCTATGCCGTAGACGTCGGTCCATGGCCCGAGCCGGTCCGGGTCGCGATATTGCTCCGGCGCCGCGAATCCCGGCGTATACATCGGCGCGAGCTTGGGGCGCGCCGATGTCAAAGTCTGCCGCGCGGCGCCGAAATCGAGCAGTACCGGCGTGCCGTCAGTGCGCAGATACACGTTTGCGGGTTTGATGTCGAGGTGCAACAGCTTGTGGGTGTGCACTTCGCGCAACCCGTTCAACAGGTGCATGAACACGTGGCGCACAAGCCGTTCCGACATCTGATCCTGACGCAGTTGAATCTGCTGCTGCAGCGTACGGCCGCGCTCGTAGCGCATCACCATGTAGACGGTTTCGTTGGCGCGAAAGAAGTTGAGCACTCGCACCACGTTCGGATGATTGATCTTGGCCAGCGCGCGGCCTTCCTCGAAAAAGCACTTCATTCCGTACCGGAACGAGGTGAGGTTCTCCGCCGAGCTTGCGCGCACGATATCGCCTTCGGTGCGCAATACCAGCGACGAAGGCAGATATTCCTTGATCGCCACCGGGGCGCCGACGTCGTCGAATGCGCGATACACGATCGAGAAGCCGCCACGGCTGATCTGGCGATCGACGCGGTAGTTGAGCAACTGGTAACCGGTGGGAAGTGCCTGATTGGTGACGCCCATGGGCAGGCGGCGATGAGCCGCTTTAGACTTGCGTGTGAAATGGATAAGCTCTACATTCTCGGCAACCCCGGCGATAAAGTAAAGATTTCATTGGGTATTCGCGTAAAGCGCGTGCTCAACACGTGCTCCGGGTGAGACGATTTCAACGCCGGAAACGACCACCCCATGATATTGAGCATGACCGGCTTCGCGGCGGTCGCCGCCGCGTTGCCCGGCTGTTCGTTGACCGTCGAATTGCGCTCGGTCAACCATCGCTATCTCGATCTCCAGGTCCGATTGCCCGATGAGCTGCGCTCGATCGAATCGGCGGTTCGAGATGTCCTCGCCGCGCAATTGAAGCGCGGCAAGGTCGACTGCAGGATCGCGTTGAATCGCTCGGCGCCCGGCACGAGCGAGCTTGCCGTCAACGTCGAACGGGTGATCCAACTCCGTGACGCTGCGGACGAAGTGCTGCGTCACGCGCCAGCAAGCACTCCGCTGTCTATCATCGAAATCCTGCGTTGGCCTGGTGTGCTCACTGAGCCATCTCTGGGCGCCGAAGCGCTGGCCGGCAAAGCTCTTGGCCTGGTCAGGCAGGCGCTCGGCGAGCTCGCGGAGTCGCGAGCTCGCGAGGGTGTACAGCTGAAGCTCGTGCTCGAAGAGCGCTGTCGCGGCATCGAGTTGCAGATCGACCGGGTGACGCCCCGGGTACCGATGATTCACGAAGCTTATGTCGAGAAGCTTGGAGCGCGGCTCAAGGAAGCCGGGCTCGACCCGGACAACGACCGCCTGAAGCAGGAGCTTGCGCTGTACGCGACCAAGATCGACATCGCCGAGGAAGTCTCGCGGCTGGCTACCCACGTCGGCGAAGTGAGGCGCGTACTGGCCCACGGTGGCAGCAGCGGCAAACGCCTCGACTTTCTGATGCAGGAGCTCAACCGCGAAGCCAATACGCTTGGCTCCAAGTCCGTCGACGCCGAACTGTCTCAGGCGGCGCTCGAGATCAAGGTGCTGATCGAACAAATGCGCGAGCAGGTACAGAATATAGAATGATTTCCTATGACCGCCTAGGTTGTTTCCGGCTTCACATTAAGACCATGTAAGTTAGCGATTTTATTTCCAAAGACCGCTTATAACGTCCCGTAGCAGCGCGTAGTATTTCGTGTAGCCAGGCGTGTAGCCGTACCAATAAGCTACAAAATCGCCCCAACAATCCGGGGCAAAAGCTACACGGGGGCAACATGGGACAGTTAAACGACAAACAGCTACAGGCATGGCACAAGAAGGGTCTGCCGGTCTCTGGTAAGAGTGACGGCGGCGGACTGACCTTCACCTTATCGAATGCGCAATGCGAGGCGAAAACTCAAAGAGGGTCTTGGGTTTTCCGCTTTCGCGTCAATGGCCGGGCTAGAGAAGTAACGCTTGGCAACTACCCCGATGTTTCCATCAGAAAGGCGCGACAACTAGTGTAGTGTCCAGCAAATAACTGGACAACCGATACGGACTACGCT
>JRHI01000568.1_pt1 | contig 38779 bp, 26 predicted proteins | sample 215371 | NCBI WGS metagenome assembly JRHI01 (sample SAMN02929681, study PRJNA255918) | sediment metagenome | biome: cave system; feature: Ice Cave; material: Sediment; isolation source: sediment from deep within a dark volcanic ice cave with no known source of... ... | reverse complement strand
CAAGCACAAGAGACGAGAGATACGCTCTACGCAAATGTGCATTTTAGTATCAACATCAAAGGAGAAACATATGTTCTCTTCATTAGTGATTATAACCTATAAATAAGAAAAATGCCAGGAGCTTATACACCTTTAGAACTTCTGATTGGGTATTTTTATAGATTTGGCAAATCTGAAAGTGCTTGGTTTGAGAGCCAGAAGCTTTTCCCAAGCGTGTTCTTTCTGGTTTATGGTCTTACCCTCTTCGTTTCATTGATAGCTCGTACTACTTACTTTAAGTAAACGAGCTACTTTACTAAATATACAGCGTTTATTCTAACATTCGAGTAACTTTTCTTTATCGAAGATGGTACGAACGATGACACCTATTTTAAGATCGCAGCCGCTTCTCAGTCGCTTGCCAGCATTAACCCAAGTGTGTGATCAATCTCTGATATAATGTGCAATCACTAGCCACCCCCTCTTGACCTACCGTGTATACTATAAATAGGACCACCGATACCCTCATATCGCGTTCCTCACAATCTACCTTCACAACACACCCTCATTACCCAAACAAGAAAGGAGCTGGTCAACCAGATCTGCTAATCCCCAAACAAGCAGTTCTCTAGACCAAGAACCCCCACATGACATCTTCTGACCCAACATTTAGAGACCTCGACACAATCATCAAACAACAACAACGCGCAAACGAGCTACAGCGCATAAATGCATTCATCGCTGAAATAATCCAACTCATGCGTGAACAGGGCGCAAGCGAAAGCTCAATCCAAAAAGCCCTTCCGGGGCTTTATGAGTTTGCGAAGTGCGGAAACAAAACGAAGAACATTCCCGACCCACCCAAGTCAGACCATCCTTCCCCACCTCCCACCACCAACGAAAAAGCCCCTGGTTTATTCCTCTCCCAAGTCCAAACCCAGCAAGTCCACTGGTTATGGGAAAACCGCATCCCCCTCGGCAAAATCACCATCCTCGACGGCGACCCCGGTATGGGCAAATCACTCCTCGCCATCCACGTTGCCGCCTGCATCTCAACAGGCCATCCCATGCCCGACGGCACTCCCGGCAAACAGGGAAGTGTCATCTTGATCGCCCCCGAAGATGGCGCAGGGGATACCCTCAAGCCGCGCCTCGAAGCCGCTGGAGGTGATCCTGCACACATCCTTCTCCTCAACATGGTCGAGAGCTTGCATACCAAAAAGCTGAAAGTAGTTGACCGACCCTTCTCCCTCTCCCAAGACCTGGACCTACTAGAACAAGCCATCAAGCGCACAAAAGCCATTTTTGTCGTTCTGGACCCGCTCATGGCCGTTCTGGGGCACAACATCGACTCCTCCCGCGATCAGGACATCAGAGAAGTCTTCACTCCCCTCTCACAACTCGCCGAGCGTACAGATTGTGCCATCCTCATCATACGCCACCTCAATAAAGGTGCCTCCGAGAACGCCCTCTATCGTGGGGCTGGCTCCATCGGCATCATCGCAGCCGCCCGTGTTGGCCTGCTCGTCGCCCCCGACCCGTACGAAGAGCACAAACGCATCCTCGCCACCACCAAAAACAACTTGAGCAGAAAAGCTAACAACCTCAGCTACCAAATCGTAGAAAACTCATCTGGTATCCCCTATATCCAATGGCTTGGCGAAAACAACTACACCCTCTCCACTCTACTTGATGGCGCAACAAATCTCTCACTCGACCGACAAAAGATTCTTCAGGTCTTACGAGACGCCAATGGCCCACTCGGTCCGCAAGAAGTCGCCGCATATACAGGCCAAACATATACCTTAGTACGCCTCACCCTCAGCCGTATGCACGTAGCTAAAGAGATCATTCGCTCGTCTCGCGGCAAGTACATCTCACCCAATCATCCATCACTTCTTCAAGGAAACACGGATACAACCGCTACAAGTGATACAAGTGATACAACTGCTACAAGTGATACAATCATCCCAGAGGCTCACAGCTCGTAGCGCTGCTTCATCCCATAGTACCAATCCTCAACAGCCTATTGCATCTCCCCACCCATGTTCATACCCTCTGCGACACCCTCGAAGAGCATCACAAAGTTAGTCTGTAGACCCCTTTGCTTCCATGCAAGCATAGACTATGATACAATATGCCTCAACCACAGAGGGGTGGGGAAGGAACGAACCTGGGAGCAAGAGTAACTATGACAGAAAATACCACTCTATCAAGTCAGCCGCGGCAGGCTGACCTATTACTTGTCACTGTGACCGCGCTTGAAGCGCAGGCAGTACTGGCTCAAATACCAACCTATCAGCACACCGTTATGAATAATTATACCTACTATAATCTTGGAGTTGTAGGTGGCGTGCGCGTCTGGATGGTGCAAGTGGAGATGATGGGAGATGCACCGCTGGCCCTAGTGGAGAGTATTGAGCAGTTCTCGCCGCTTGCAGTCATACTAGTTGGGGCAGCCTTCGGTATGAAACTGCTAGAGCAGAACCTGGGCGATATTCTGATCTCGACACACATCTTTGATTATGAAGTACGTCAGGTCAATGACAAAGAAAAGATTTATGCCAAGAGAGAGCAGCCACACGCATCTGATCGTTTATTGGCTCGGTTGAAAGAGGGKGCCACTTCCTGGCAAGATGGCGCGGAAATTCAATTTGGGCTATTTCTTTCTGGCAGTAATCTTATTGATAGCCAGCCGTTCGTCGCAGGAATACAGAAGTTGGCACCAGAGGCGATTGGCGGAGAGATGGCAGGCGCGGGCCTCTACGCCATTGCCCAACGCTACAAATTGCATTGGGTGATTGTCAAAGCTATTTGTGTGTGGGCCGACGGGAAGCCTAAGCAAGATATAGATAGACTCCAGAAGCTAGCCGCAGAGAACGCGGCTCGTTTTACCTTTCATATGCTCCAACAAGGAGGATTAGGTGACCTTGATGGGCTATACAGGTCAGACCAGCCGAGCGCTAAGGTGCGAAGGAGTAAGAAGAGCCACGCCTCTTCATTGCGCCGACCAGGAGCTATTGTATCCCCTATGATGCGCCGTACCATAGCCTCTCAAGAGACGTTTGCCAAGCTGCCCGTCATACTCAGCACGAAGAAATCACGACGCACTGCCTTATTGATAGGCGCAGGCGGTGGAGTAGTGATTGTGGGTGGAGTCGTACTGGCCTTGCCCTTACTTCATCGCATAGGCGCTCAAAAAGCAGCAACATCGCATCCCACCGCAACGAAACCTCGTACCTCAATATCTCCCGCTGATCCATCATCTATTAGCACAGGCAATCCTTCTCTGATTCTGTCAGGACACAACGCATCGGTCACAGCGGTGGTATGGTCGGCAGATGGGGCACACGTGGCTTCAGCATGTCTTGATGGCACAGTTTGCATATGGGATGCTCATAAAGGGGGAAGTCCGCTCTTCACATTTACGACATCAGTACAAAAAAGCATGTTGGCCGTAGCATGGTCTCCTAATCGGCAGTTCCTCGTCTCAGGCTGTGCCGATGGTCATGCCTATTTATGGGATGCCATCAATGGAGGCAGTGCCAAACTCAGTTATAATGGACATAGTGATGCTGTTAATGCGGTAAGCTGGGCGAAAGATAGTACCCGTGTCGTCACTGGTAGCTCCGATAAAACTGTCCGAGTATGGGAAGTGGTCAATAACGGTGTAACACTTGCTACACATAGTGGTTATACCGCCCCTGTGACCTCCGTAGCCTGGTCTCCCGGTAACATACGTGTAGTAGCAGGAAGTAGAGATAAGACACTACGGATCTGGACAACGCTGGGAACTGGCGACGCACTTATCACGTACACAGGACATACAGATAGCGTCAATGCTGTAGCGTGGTCTCCTACTAGCAACCTGATCGCTTCAGCAAGTGATGATAACACGGTGCGGGTGTGGGACCCTGCCAATGGACATACAGTCTTTACGTACACAGGGCATACCGACCATGTCAATCCTGTAACGTGGTCGCCTGATAGTCGCCGCGTCGCTTCCGGGTCCTGGGACCATACGGTGCATGTCTGGGATGCAACCACTGGTACACATCTCTTTGTCTATAAAGAGCACACCGATAACGTCAATTCAGTAGCATGGTCCCCCAATGGCAAGCAGATAGCCTCCGCGAGTGCCGATAAAACCATCCGCATCTGGGATGTGCCATAAATGACTCTTCTTTAATTATGCTTCCTCACGCCCTTTCCTCACCACTTTTTCAGAGGACGACCGCACAGGACGACCCGGAAGGGCAAAGAAGAGCGCGAGAATGAAACTAAGAATAATACAGGCCGGTGTATTAAACCAGGACACACCGAAAATAATGAGGTAGAGAAAAGGACCAAACAAATATTGCTGGCTGATGGCCGCAACAGCGCGTGAATCGACGTTTTTCCCTAAGAGTTGATTGCGATAAGAGGCATAGCGCCAGATAAGATTGAAGCAGCATGCCATAATAAAGCATGTGCCACTGTATAAGACAGCCGCGGCATGCAAATCGAGGCGGATAAGATACTCAGCTAATAGTGAAGTAGGGACGGGTATAAAGACGATGATTAATAAGAGCGAGAGGTTAATCAGTATCAATGCAGTATTTGTACGTTTAATATGCTCGAACACCCTATGATGATTCAGCCACATGACACCAATTGTGGCGAAACTGGTTAGATAAGCGACCAGCGTCGGCCATTGACCAACAAAAAATGCTCCCCATAAATCTCTATCTAGTAAATTTGCTTCAGGTATCTTAATGTTTAAGACGAGCAGAGTAATCGCAACGGCGAACACACCATCGCTAAAAGCCTCCAGACGCCCAGTTTCTTTTTCATCCATACGAATATCCTCCATTCTCATGAATACAGAATATCAGTATACATGGTAGTCGTACAAACAACAACAGTAATATAAACAGGGGCTACCTGTAGAGATGGGCAGGCTCCTAGTTGTAGTACAATAAATGCCCTGCAACACCTATCTTGATGGATACATATTGTGTATAAGTTGTGGATAACCACAATATATTGTGGACAACCTCCCACCTTTTCTTCTTCATTGGCTAACACCTCTGCTATGCGCGTGCTCCCTGAAAATTGGGGGTTGGCACGTTTTGTGCTTGTTCAGGCGTTGTTGCAATGGGCGGTTTTCTGCGTATTTTACCAGTGATGAAGACGAAAAAGGTGAGCATCAGGGCGGTCTCGACGATGTAGACGAGGATGAAGGCGGGGAAGCTGATGATGCCGATATTGATGACACCATCGGTGAGATAAGGGCCGATGGGTGCGGGTAGGAGTTGCAGCACGAATGAGCCGTTCCAGATGGCGTGCTGGAGGACAGCATAGCCCCAACAGGCGACCGCGAGCAGGAAAGGCTGTTTGTTTTCTTTGGGATGTGTCAGATAGTACCAGCCGAGTGTAACCATAGCTGCGCCAAGACCGTGCAGAAGACCAGCAGAGCTACGTTGTATCGCCACATTGAGCCAGTCGCTATAGCCCTGGCTGATGTAGCCGGAGGTTTCGATCAGATCAAAGCCGATGCCGCTGGCTAGACCGAGTACGAATGCCTCGGATGCGCTACGTACACGCCCAATCATGATGACGACTGCGAGCGGCTTGGCTGCTTCCTCTACAAGGGGAGCGATGACGGAGACGAGGACCAGCAGAAAACCAATTGCTCTAGGGTCTGATGGGATAGGCTGATCTGGATTATTGAGTGAGAAGCCTGTTACACCGAGGCTCCGAATGGCGATAGCAGATAAAATGAGTTCGAAGATGGAGGCGAAGACGATGGCTTGTGTTGCGCCACTGACCAGGGCTAGCGTGACACGTCGCCATGTGGTCGGCCAGTGCTGTGACGTAGCAGGAAAATGCAAGCGCCGTACACCAAAGGCCAGAATGGTGAGGGCTGGCAAGAGACCCGCGAGTACAATTAAGACAATCGTGAGTGGAGTGTTGGCTACGGATTGCCCGTTGGCACGTAGCAGTGCTCCGGCAATTAATAAGACGAGGTAGAGGATAAGGAAGGTCCAGAACCAGGGCAATTTGAGATCTGCCGATGGTCTTTTCAGGAACAGGGAGCGTATGCTGTGATAGAGACCAAAGCCACCACCTAAGACGCCTGCGATAGCTAGTGCAGTGAACAGGACAACACCACTTAATTCTTGGCGTGCTCCAAGATTTGAACTGGTAGGAATTGCCGTGAACAGGAAGAGCACGAATGTGCAACCAAGGCCACTGAGAAGAACCAGAATAGAGCCTATAAATGATGCAAGGGCAATGCCCATCAGGTAGCCGTCGCGTTTAGGTTGCGGTGGTTGCCAAGCGTAGGGATAAGGATAATACCCCTGATAGGGTGGATATCCATAAGGCACGTATTGCTGCGGGGGATAGCCATATTGCCCATAGGGTGCCTGTTGCGGGGGATAACTATACTGCCCATACGATACAGCTTGTTGAGCTTGTTGTGGTGGATAGCCATTATAGGCGGGATATTGCTGGTATGGTTGGGGTTGTGAGTAGTGTGGCGGTGTACCCGCTTGATTTGGATATGAGGGCTGATAGTTCTGTCCCCCTTGTTGTCCAGAGCCTTGCGCGGGTGGCATAGAATGAGGAATAGAGGGCGCACGAAATTGGGGACCATTCATAGGATGCATAACGAGTGGACCCGACACATGTTCACGATAGACTGGTTCTTCATGCTGCTGGCTTGGTGCAGCAGCGTGTGGCGGCATAAAGGGTTTTTGTTCCTGCAAGGATTGATTTTTCTGTGACTCAGGGTCAGGAGCAGACCCCGGTCCCATATATTCAGAACTCACGATTTTTCAAACCTTTTCGTTGTTAGACATCAATTTTTAGGATGTATTATACACTATATCACCTATATACGAACCACCCATGTTGCAAGTTTCCCTCATGTAACAATAAAAACATCTACACGATGTAACGAGCGGATGCTCGTTACATCGTGTAGATGTTTTTATTGTTACATCTCCATTACTTTGACTTCAATGCTGCCTTGTTTGGCGAGGATGGACTCGATTTTCTGATGCAGTTCTTTGCTATAATGCATAGTATTATCGTCGGGAGTCAGGCGCACCAGCCATTCTCCATTAGCTACTAGCACATCGTAGTGATCGCGGCCAGGGAGTTCTTGAATGCAGCGATGCAGGTCTTGTACCCTCATCTTGTCGTTAGAGATGGCTTTTGTGTCCGTACCACTGAGATACAAAGTAATCCACACTTGGTGCTGCTTGCGATTCATCTCTTCTTCAACGGCCTTAAGCGGCGAGACACTGTGGCACAGAATGCCTGGTTCGTCACGCCTCACTTGCACTTCTCCGCGTACAATCACTACTGTATCCTCGACCCACAATTCCGCTGTTTCTTCATAGGCTTTAGGGAAGACGGTCACACTGATGGAACCGTACATATCCTCTAGCTGCACCACACACATGGTATCACCCTTCTTGGTGGTGATGCGCCGTGCCTCTCTAATGGTGCCTCCTAACGAAACTTTTTGCCGATCAAGTTCTTCGGAGATTTCAGCCGTAGTGTGCGTGATTTTGTCTTTGAAGAGGTCACTGAGATAAGAGAGAGGATGTTTGGAGATATAGAGACCGATGAGTTCTTTTTCCCATTCGAGCACTTGCTTGCGCGAAAGCTCTTTGGCATCCGAGAGAGAGAAGGTGATAGCGTTACTAACCTCTTCCATGTCCTCAAAAAGGCTTATGAGACCCTGCTCTTTTGCGGAACGCTCACTCTTGCCAAAGTGCATCGCACGTTCCACAGAAGCGAGCAAGAGGTGGCGTTTACCATCAGCAAGAGAGTCCATCGCCCCAGCTTTAATCAATGTCTCGATAGCACCTTTACCCACAAACTTAGGATCGACCCTCGTACAGAAATCGCCCAGCGACGTGAATGGACCACCCTCATTGCGTGCTCGCACAATTTCAACAATTGGTCCCTCGCCGATGCCCTTGATAGCGACCAGACCAAAGCGCACACCTCCATGTTGGACAGTGAAGCCGCGCTCACTCATGTTCACATCGGGGCCAAGCACCTCGACGCCCATCCTCCTGCACTCGGCGATGGCGTTGGCAATCTTCTTCGCGTCCGATGCTTCGGTAGTCATGGTTGCGGCCATGAACTCGGCGGTGTAGTTGGCTTTGAGGTAGGCGGTGTAGAAGGCAACCACGGCATAGCTAGCGGCGTGTGCCTTGTTAAAACCATAGCCACCGAATGGAAGGACAAGGGTAAAGAGTTCCTCGGCATCTGCCTGCTTCATTCCGCTATTGACACAGCCTTTGATAAAGTCGCCCTTGTAACCCTCTACCTCGTGCATGATCTTTTTGCTGAGTGCTTTACGAAATTTGTTGACCTTGCCCCAGGAGAAGCCTGCCATGTTGACGGCAATGAAGAGCACTTGGTCCTGATACACGATGATGCCGTATGATTCTTCCAGCCATTCTTTCAGGCGTGGATCAAGATACTCAATCTTTTTCTTGCCATGCTTGGCGGCAATGAAATCAGGGATACTATCCATCGGGCCGGGGCGATAGAGTGCGATCATAGCCATCACATCTTCGACCCGTGTCGGCTTGAGTTGCTTGATATATTCGCGCATCTTTGGCCCCTCAAGCTGGAAGATACCTGTCGTCTCACCACTTGCCAGTAGTTCAAAAGCCTTCGTGCGCTTGGTATCCTGCTCCTCATTCCCTATTGGGTCGAGTGGCACCTTTTCCAGAATTATATCTTCATCGCGAGCCGCCTTAATGAATTTGACCGCGTTATCTAAGATGGTGAGGTTGGAGAGGCCGAGGAAGTCAAATTTGATCAGGCCCAGCTCTTCAAGGTGTGCCTGTTCGTACTGTGTGATGCGGCCTTTGTGTGGGTCTTTTGGATCGCGGAGTTGTAGTGGTACAAAGTGCTCAAGCGCTTCATTGGCGACGATTACGCCGGCAGCATGTACACCCGTTGTACGCACCGAGCCTTCTAATTTCAACGCCTGATCGATGATCTCTTGCGCCGGTTTGCTTTCTTTGTACAGAGCATTTAGCTCTCTTACTGAGTCCAACGAACCTTGGATGGTCACTTTCGGACCGGTGGGGATGAGCCGTGTAATACGGTCTCCTACGTCTTGCTGACCCATGACGCGGGCCACATCTTTGACGGCAGCTTTGGCCGCCATCGTGTTGAATGTGACCATCTGTCCGACGCAATCCTCGCCATATTTATGGGTCACGTATTCGATGACTTCTTCACGACGGTCATCAGGGAAGTCCATGTCGATATCAGGCATGTCGGCACGCTCGGTGTTAAAGAAGCGCTCAAACGGTAACTGATAGCGCAATGGATCGACGTTGGTAATGCCTAGCGAATAGGCCAGCACGCTACCAGCAGCAGAGCCTCTGGCGGAACAGCGAATGCCGTGTGAGCGTGCATAGTTGACAAAGTCCCACTCGATGAGGAAGTAGGAGATGAAGCCTTTGTCCCGAATCATGTTGAATTCGTAGTCGAGTTGTCGCTTCGCCTGCTCAGTCACTTCGCCAAAGCGCTCTCCGAGACCTTTTAGGCATTGTTCATACAGAAATTCGTTCTGTGATGGATAGCCAGGAGGAATGTCGTAGCTGGGCAATTTCGCTTTGTATGAGAGGGGATCGACGCTACATTGCTCGGCAATACGCACACTATTGAGCAGTGCGTCTGGCAGGTCGGGGAAGAGTTGTGCCATCTGCTCCGGACTCTTGAGATAGTATTCGTTGCTATCAAAACGCATGCGTTTGGGAGAGTCTAACTGCTTGCCAGTTTGCACACACAGCAAGACATCGTGTGAAGCGTGGTCGTGCTCATCCACATAATGCAGATCGTTTGTTACGACCATCGGGATGTGCAAATCCTTGTGCATGCGATAGAGCAGTGGATTGAGCTGGCCTTGTGGTGAGGGTTTTCCATCATCAAAAATACCATGATGCTCTTGCAGTTCAAGATAGAAGTGTTCTGGTCCAAAAACATCCTGGTACCAGCGTGCCATTTTATAGGCGCCTTCCTCTTGTTCCTTGAGCAACATTTTGGGAATCTCACCTGAGAGGCATGAGGAGGTCACGAATAGTCCTTCAGCATACTCTTGTAGGGCAGCTTTATCGATACGTGGCCGCAGGTGCCAGCCCTTGGTATGGGCAATCGTGGTGAGTTTCATCAAGTTGCGATAGCCAGTATCATTTTTTGCCAGCAGAAGCAGATGATGATAGTCGTCGCTGAAGCGTTTCGAGTGGTCCGCCATATTCTCGGTCAAATATGCCTCAATGCCAATGATCGGATTAATACCACCCGCTTTACAGGCTTTATAAAACTCGACCGCGCCATACATGGCCCCATGATCGGTAATTGCTAGATGATTCATACCCTGCGCCTTGGCCTGTTGCACCAGCTTTTTGGTGCGGCTAAAGCCATCGAGCAAAGAATATTCGGTATGGACATGTAAATGTGCAAAATCAGTAGCCATGGGTATCCCTCCACAGAAGTCGTCGTGTGTTATATGGTATCCATTAAATAATAGTGGAACATACATTCAATTGTCAATAGGATATTTGTAACTAGCAAATACCTCCTGTACCAGCAGGCAGACCAGCACATATGTCAGCCTTTGTTACAAAACCATAGCGAGAACGGTGCTACTGATATTTGTCTTATCAACTGCAACTGATGTCTCAAGAACGGATGGAATGGCGGTGCCATTACTGTTCTTGGTCGTCTGGCCGTTAGTCAAAGCAGCAGTATCAATGCCTTTGCTGATTGCAGCAACCAACTGTGATGTAACATTGGCTTCCTTGGCGATGGGCTTGTAAACGGTCATTGCTTGGTCGCCGACCAGAATGTTGTGCAGTCCAGCAATGGTAGCATCCTGACCAGTCACAAGAACTTTCCCATTGAGTTGCTGTGCTTTGAGCGCGGCGATGACCGAGTTCGCCATACCATCGTTCGCGACGTAGGCTATAGCTATATTATTCGAGTTTGCGGTTAGAGCTTGGTCCATCTCGGTACGGGCCGTGTCGTTATCCCAATTGGGGGTGTACGTTTCGTACACCTTTTTGAGTGTATTCGCGCTGATGAGAGGATCAAGGGCACTATGTGCTCCGTCATGGAACAGAATGGCGTTGTTGTCTGTTTGGGAGCCATTGATCATCACAAGATTGTTGTTACCTGAGGTGAAATCTTTGTAATGATCAACGATATACTGACCCTGGAGTTCGCCAACCTGGGTGTTGTTAAAGGAGACGTAGAACGCAAGGTTATTGCTCTGGATCAGGCGATCATAAGCAATAACGGGAACATTGCGGCTCGTGGCACTCTGTACAATAGCAGAGGCAGCAACACTATCAGCAGCAGCTACGATCAGAATGCAATCACCTTTGGTGAGGTCCGCGTCTGCTTGGTTCTGCTGTGTCGTCGCATTGCCGTTCGCATTAGAATAGTCTACTGTCGCTCCTGGGAGAGCATTCTGAATATCTTTGATCAAGTTCGGCTTGTCCACGATATCCCAGCGTGCCGAGGAAGCGGTATCGGGCAAGAGCACGCCAATCTTTTTGCAATCCTTGCCACCGACGACACTGTTACTGCCTGTTCCAGCAGTGCTAGTAAAACTGCCGTTAGTGCTGACGCCAGCATTATTCCCGTTACCAGTGCTGTTTCTCGCTGTGTTTGCATTAAAATAGAAAATACCACCTGCAACTAGAACAATTATAAACGTGAGGATACCAAAGATAAGGGCTAGGTTGGGACCCTTCTCAGGAGTGGAAAACTGAGTTGTTTGGGTCAGTTGAGGAACTCTTACTGGTGGGTCTGAGCTTCTACCATGTGGAGGAGTTTTTATCTCTCTTTCAATTGGTCGTGGAGGAGGAGGAGATACTGGCAGTTCACTCGCAGTTTTGGTGAGTGATGCCAAAAATGGCGGCACACTCATAGGAGGAGCATTCTGGCTATTACGAGGCGGCTCTACTTCATTCTCTGTTCTTGAGGGAGCCGCTTGCTCCAATGCTTTTGCAAAAGCGGTTACGCTCCCGAAGCGCTTTGTATAGTCCTTTTCTAATGCAATCATTACGACGCGCTCGACATCTGCAAGAATGCTTGGTACTTTCTCGCGCATTGGCGGGGGAAGCGCTGTCATTTGTTGTGCCACGATCTCGACGAAGCCACCCTCGAACGGTTTCTCACCTGTAAGCCATTCATAGACCATGATACCTAGAGAGTATTGATCGCTGGCGGCCCGTGGCTTGCTTTGTAGCTGTTCAGGGGACATGTAGCCGATTGTGCCAGTCATGTCCTGTGTGCCTTGGTAGCGCGTGCTCTGCGCAATGAGCGCAATGCCGAAATCACTGAGCAACAATTCGCTACGTCTACCTATAAGAATGTTTTCCGGTTTCACATCACGATGAATCAACTTTTCATCATGGGCACACTGTAATGCATCGGCAATTTGTTTGACATAGGAAATGACTGTTGCTAAGGGAACGGGTTGACCTTTAGGGTGTCGCTGACGCAGAGTACCATTGGGGGCATAGTCCATTATTAAGTAAGGCGTTCCCTCTTCAACATCAAAGTCGAGTACACGTACGATATTTGGATGCAATAAGTGTGCAACGTTCCGTGCCTCATTGCGAAACTTGTCTGCCTCGTCGCTTACTAACAATGCACGTAGCAGTTTCACTGCTGCCTGTGTACCAAGATGAATATGCTCTCCCAAATAAACCTTAGCAAAACCACCTTCGCCCAATAATCTCAGCAAGCGATATTTCCCGATCTGTTTCCCTAACCAATCAGCCATTACGTCCCCCTTTTATTTTGCGTGGTTGAGTTTCGTATAGATCAACTTTATTACTAGTGCAATTGTAGAGGATATGAGGAAACTCTGTCAAGAACAAAATGATACTCTGCTCTGGTACAACAACCGAGAGTGTAGGCAACTCCGCTGAAGTCCGATGTTGCCTACACTCTCGGTTGTTGTACTATTTCGTATGGGGAAACGGATACATCGTTTCTTTGTGAGCTTCCTGCCTGCTACTAAGCATTCTCTTTCAGAAGAGGTGTTTCTGCTACGGGACGCGAGGAAGATAGAGCCTCATCGAAAGTATTGGCAGAGGTTGATATGGCAAGCGGAAGTAGGATAGAAAATGTGCTTCCAGCTCCAGGTGTGCTTTGTACCTCGATGCGTCCTTCGTGCAACTGTACAATTCGTTGAGCAATGTAGAGACCTAACCCCACGCCAACATTTGACCCACTTTGTACTGTAATCTCTGGCACACGATAGAAGCGCTCGAAGATACGTATCAGCTGTTCGGCGGGAATGCCCGGCCCTTGGTCCGCGATCTCGATGATACCTGTCGTTCCTGCTTGTTTGACCGTGAGCGAGATCAGAGCATCTTTAGGCGAGTACTTACGTGCATTGGAGACTAGATTGAGCAACACTTGGCTGATACGCTCTACATCGATGTCCGCTTCGACTGGTTCTTGCCAGCGATGTACCACTAGGTTTGTATCTTGCTGTCCTATATATTCCTCTACAACTGAATGCACGAGCATATTCAGATTCCAACGCTCCTTGCGCAGTGTAAAGAAGCCAGTTTCGATGAGCGAGGTGTTGAGCAAATCGTGTACTAACAATTCCATTCTGCGCACAGCCCTGTCCATAGTCTGTAGTTCCACCTGTTTGAGTTCGATCTGTTCTGCTCCTTCGTTCTTCTTTTGTCGGCGTGCTAGGAATTGGACCATACCTTTGAGGCTGGTCAAGGGCGTCTTCAACTCATGCGAGACCATGCCTAAGAATTCGTCTTTGGCGGCATGGGCTATCGTTAATTCGTGTGTGCGTTCCTCTACTAGGTGCTCTAGCGTTGTTGCCCTATCTTGTAAGATACGTTGTTGCTCGTGGACCTGGCGGCGTAATTGATGCGTCTGGATGGCCCGTTGTAGCGCGACAGCGAAATAGTCACGATCAATCGGTTTCTGGATGAAGTCGTAAGCACCACCGCGTAGCGCCTGAATTGCCAATGTATGATCGCCATGCCCTGTGATCAGTAAGGTCGGCGTTTCTGGGCGCAACTCATGAATTTTGGAGAGCAGTACTAGTCCATCCATGCCCGGCATCTTGATATCCGTCACAATAGCATCATAGTCCCGCGCCTCAATCATGGTTAGCGCACTGAGTGCCGAATCACTGGTCTGTATTTCCACTTCTGTGCCTAGACGTAGCACCACCGTTTGTGGTAGCGCTTGCAATAAAGCGGCGTCATCATCAACAATGAGCACGCAAGGTCGCGTCATGCTCCTACCTCCTGTTGTCCCTCGTCTGAGTAGAGGGGTAATGCGATGATAAAGGTTGCCCCTGCTCCAGGATGGTTGTCCAGCACAATTGTCCCCTGGTGATCTTTGATGATGCCATAGGTGATCGAGAGACCGAGGCCCGTTCCTGCTCCTACGTCTTTGGTTGTGAAAAAGGGATCGAAGACACGTTGTTCAAATGCTGGCGCAATGCCCGTCCCTGTATCACTGACACGAATCTCAGCCATCTGGCGTCTAACTTGGCACGAGATGGTGATCAGCTTGTGCTCGGTCGTACTCACGGCATCACGGGCATTCGTGAGCAGATTGAGAAAGACCTGCTCGACCTGAATAGCATTACCCAGTACTATCACATCCTCGGCTGGAAAATGCAACTGCACCTCAATCTGTCGCAAGCGCAATTGTTCGTGCATCAGCGAGATCGACCGGCGCACCACCTGTTCAATTCCAATCGGTTCATAGCTGACCGAGGCGGCGCGACCAAAAGTGCGCAGATGGGAGATGATCTCGGTGGCCTTGCGCACCTGCTGCATCGCACTAGAGAGTTCCTGCAAAATGTGTTCCGCGTTGGTATCCGTCAAGCCCAATGCGATTAGGTCGATAGCGTTGCCGATGAACAACCCAATGTTGTTGAGGGGATTGTTCAATTCGTGGGCCACACCTGTGGTCAGTTCTCCTAGCGTTGCCAGCTTGCCCGCCTGCACAAGTTGCTCTTGCTTTTCCCGCAATTCCTTTTCGCGACGCTGCACCTCCGCCGTCGTCTCTTTCAGATCGCTCATAATGTGAATCATGGCCTTGCGGCTGTTTTCCAGGCGTAGGTTGGATTGATGCGAGTCCTGTAAGATATGCATGAGGGCACGCCGCGAATTATCCAGCCGTTCCGTCTGCTTGCCGAGGCGATTACGCTCCTGTTCATAGTCGGCCAGAATGTGAATCATGGCTTTGCGTTGATCTGCCAACTTGCTGTTGACGGTTTTGAGATCGCTCAGGATGTGGACGAAGGCACGCCGTCGCTCTTCGCTCTTGAGGATACGGATATCCAATGCTCGTTTCTCTGCCAGCAATGCATAATATGCCTGTTCGAGCTGTTCTCGCTCCATCGCCTCGACACCTGGCGGTTCATGCCCCAAGCCGGACAAGACATCTAGCACGGGTGTGTCAAGTCCGTTCATCGATTCTGACCCTGTCGATACTTGTCCAACTCACGCCGCTGGTTCTCAATCTCTTTTTCTAGCGCAATCATTTTGAGTTCGCGTCCCACCACAACTTCCTCGAACTTCTCCAGATCGAGAATCTTCTCTTGTAGCTCAGCTTTGGACTCCTGTAGGTCACGCACTACTTTTTCATAGGCACGCATATCGCGCAGAATACCAATGGCGCCAATGACCTTGCCATCGGTATCACGCAGTGCGGAGGCGTTAAGGCTAGTGGGAATAATTTCTCCGGATGCGCTACGTGGATTGAGGCGGGCATTGCGTGTTACTCCACGCTCAATGACCTCGCGCAGGGCGGCGGTAAACTCACGTGTTTCTTCAGGACTGATGAAGCGTGAGAGTGATTGTTCTAGCACTTCATCAGTGCGGAAGCCAAGCAGTTCATAAACGGCATCGTTAGCGGAGAGAATCTTGCCTTCCAGATCGGAGACGAAGACCGGGTCAGGGGCGTTTTTAATCAAGCTATCGGAGTAGGCGAGCGCTTTATCCAATTCACGCATGTCACGTAGGATACCGATAGCACCAATAACACTGCCATCAGCGTCACGTAAGCCGGAGGCATTGAGACTGGTGGGAATGACTTCGCCGGACGCACTACGCGGGTTGAGGCGCGTGTTGCGAATGACGCCACGCTCAATAACCTCACGTAAGGCGGCGGTAAACTCACGTGTCTCTTCGGTGCTGATGAAGCGGGAGAGTGATTGCTCCAAGACCTCGTCGGTGCGGAAGCCGAGGAGTTCATAGACGGCATCGTTAGCGGAGAGAATCTTGCCCTCCAGGTCAGAGACGAACACCGGGTCTGGTGCGTTTTTGATCAAACTGTCGGCATAGGCACGTGCTTTGTCCAGTTCACGCATATCGCGCAGAATACCAATGGCGCCAATGACCTTGCCATCAGCATCACGCAGCGCGGAAGCATTGAGGCTGGTGGGAATGACTTCTCCGGATGCGCTACGTGGATTGAGGCGGGCATTGCGTGTGGCACCGCGCTCGATGACTTCGCGCAGGGCAGCGGTAAACTCACGTGTCTCTTCAGGGCTAATGAAGCGGGAGAGTGATTGCTCCAAGACTTCATCGGTACGGAAGCCGAGGAGTTCATAAACGGCATCGTTAGCGGAGAGAATCTTGCCTTCCAGATCGGAGACGAAGACCGGGTCAGGGGCATTCTTGATAATGATATCGGCATCGAGGGAACCATGAGACCGAGCGCGATTCAGGTCTGTCTGAGAGACTGCTGAGGCAGTCGTGATCTGATCAACCATACGAACCTCCAGTGTAAGCGGATCACAGTCAGAAATAATTTCTTGTCCTAACAAACAAAAAGGGACAAGAATAACCAAGATACTGAGAGCACGATTAGTTTGCTCATCCTATGACACGATTCTGCCTCTTGTTAAGTTTCAAAATGTATAAAAGGAGTACAGAGGTAATATACCAAGCTATCGACAAAAATCAGCCGTCGGCTGATTTTTGTCGATAGCTTGGTATATTACCTCTGTACTCTAGCGTTTGCCGATAACCTTGATGCGGAATTGCTCAGGAGCGGGAGTTGCTTCGCCTCTTACGCTGAGCTGATAGTCTGGTGGGTCAAGTGCGAACTCGTAGTCGTGTAGGAGGGTGGCAGCGATGACCATGAGTTGGATTTCGGCGATGCCTGCGCCGAGGCAGGTATGTTCGCCGAGGCCAAAGGGGGCATATACTCCGCGCTGGCGATGTTCATTGCGTGGATTCTGAAAGCGATCAATGTCGAAGGTTTCTGGGTGTGGGAATAGTTCCGGTAGGAAGTGCGGAACAGTCATTGCCACATACACAGTATCACTAGGCTCCAGACGATATCCGGCGTAGCTGAATGGTTTGGCTACAACAGCCATGTAGCCACCTGCTACTGTGTACATACGCAATGTTTCCATAGCTGCTCCCTGTACGGCGTGCATGGATTTTAGCGTCTCCCAACTGAGCGGTCCCTGTGCGAAGGCTTGGTCGATCTCTGCAACGACGCGCTTGAGTGCAGGTGGGTTTGTGAGCAGGGCATAGAAGAGAAAGCTACTCGTTTTGGCGACCGTCTCTAATCCGGCTAGCAATGGTCCTAAACCAGCGTGCGCGAGTTTCTCTTCGGAGTAGAGTTCAGGATGTTGTGCCGCCTCTGCCAGCGCTTCATCTACTATATCTAACTCTCCATTGGGTGGAGGAGTAGCGCGGTGCTCCTCAAGAATCACACGGCCTAGCTCGTATGCGCGTTCCTTGGCATGTAGAAATTCGGGTGAGGATAGAATATCGCGTTGTTTTGAGCTATTCAAGCCAAACGAGGTGGCAATCGATGTATTGAGGTAGAAGACGAAATCTTCCAAGTAGTCGCCCATGCTATGGCGTACCATAAGCTGGCCTAGTTGCTCGGCTACGATGCGTTGCATAGTGGGCACAACTTCAAAGCTCTGCCCTGGTTGCCATTGTGCATACTCCTGGGTGATTTCAACCATACGTGGCAGTTGATCTAGCACCTTCGTGCGGACATAACTACGACTCGTTTTGAGGCGGCGCTGGCGATTGGCCTCTCCATCACGATTGGTAGCCATACCACCGATGCCGCCCATTGCCTGATTGAAGTCTTCCCATAGTTCGCGGCTGGTAAAAAATTCGTCGCCGTAGCGTGCGGTGAACACATTTGCTTCTGGACCAGCGAGTACTGTGAGTGGCTTCCCAGGATTTGGTAAACGATAGATGGGTCCCAGCTTCTTGTACAGTTCGAGGAACAGGTGCGCAGCACCGTGCATATCTTGCGGATTAGCCATTGGTGGTAGCGGTGCGTCTGTAACGCCACTTTGCCAGAGTTGTGTTTCCTGGTTGCTCATAGTTTACCTCCTTTGTATCAGTTGTATCACTTGTGTCTAATGTATCCTTTGTATCTCTTGTACCAATGACTGAATCCATTCGATTTCATGGTGATCCTGCTGCTCATGAAAGGAGATGACCTGCTCAGCGTAGGAGTTTGCCCGCCTCTCACGAACAAGTTTTCTCATTTGCTGGATATGCGCTAATTTTCCGTGTACAATCTCGGCTCTAGTGGCGAGAATTTCCAGGCGTGCCGCTGGTTCAAGCAAGTCGAACATGGAGACACGCACGAGAAACTCGGCATCGTTGCGTAGAATATCGGGCGAGCAATCCCGCAAGAGTGCCTGCATGACCTCGCTACCCCGGTCCGTGATCTGATAGATGTGGCGATCAGGCTTCCCTTCCTGACGCACAACCTCGCGCTGGACGGCTCCCATCTCCTCGAAGCGCTTTAACGTGGGGTAGAGCACCTTATTGTTGAGTGCAACAGAGCCACCCATGACCAAGTCAACCTGCTTTTTGATGTCGTAGCCATGTTTTGGCCCTGTGGCTAACATGACCAGAATCAAGATGTCTGCATACATGATCTATCCTAACCTATAAGTTACTAACTCCTAAGTTACATTATCATAGGTGATAGTACCCTATAAAATTGAAAAAGTCAAGTAGGGTCTGCAAAACAGGTATGGGTCAATGTTTTGCGTCTTCTCACCAGTAGGGACTGGGGTGTGGTTGAGTGGAGTGGGGACCCTTGTGGTCGTCTGCCCTTCCTTCCAGGAAAAAATACTGTGCGTTGAAATATTTCCGCTTTTCTTGATGGAGAGCGTATGATACAGAAAGAACGCTCTCTATAGGAGAGACAAAACTATTCGGGGAGGGAAGTATAACATCGTGAACCATCATAACAAGACACCTTCAGCATCATTGCCCCCAAAGACATTCTGCCCGCTTGCCTTCATACGATTATAGCTCCACTGGAGCCTATTTCGTCAGGATCAACGCGTTCCTTACTTTGAGGAGCCTGAGCTTCGTCAGATATTGGAAGCGCAATGGTGTGCTTTAGCGCAACGCTTTCCAGGTATCCTACTTGACGAGTTTGTGATTATGCCTGACCATCTCCACTTCATTGTTTGGTTAAACCGTGATGAGGGCAATATTTCAACGTTGGGAGAAATCGTCGGAGCGTATAAATCTCTGGTCAAAGTGACATGGGGAAAATATATCAAGGCAACAGGACATCATCCTTACCAAGGGAGTTTTTGGCAGTCGAGATACCAAGAACGTGTTTTGAGAAACGAGTTTGAGGTAGCCCAGAAGCGTGACTATATCCGTAATAATCCTCTGAAACGGGCGTTGATACGCGGTGAATTATGTCCATGACGAGGAGTCATTTGTTGTGCTAGAAACCCTTGTGGTCGTCCATCATAGCATGGGAACGGCGGACGACCACAAGGGTCCCCACCCATCCACCACACCACCCCCGTCCCTACTGTGCAAAAAACTGAAACGCACCCTTTACACCAACCCCTGCCGAATCGCGTAGGCGACGGCGGCGGCGCGTCCCGGTACGTTGAGTTTGACGAAGATGTTGCTAAGGTGGCGATTGACGGTACGGGGGCTGAGCACGAGGATGTCTGCGACTTCGCGGTCAGTGTGCCCTTCGGCTACGAGTTGGAGGACCTCTTGTTCGCGTGTGGAAAGCTTGAGATGGAGCACGTAGCCTGCGGTCTCTACCTCTTTTTGAGTAGTTTGTGCTTTGGAGGTTAGCTGGGCCGGTGATGGAAGGGACTTGACACCTTCAAGAAGGGTATTGACGAGGTCAGCGGCGCGTTGCATGTTGTAGTGGAGAAAGAGGGTGCTAGCTCGTTGGCAGAGGTCGGTGATGTGTTGGATGCTATCGTTGCGCACAACGGCTAGACGTGCTTGTTCATAGAGGATGGCGGCTTCTTCAGGCTCGTTACCGGCACGGCGACAGAGTCTGAGGCCATCTTCAAAGCAGCGGTCTGCCACCTCCCAGTTTTTGTTCAGCGCCGCTAGTTCGCCCAGAATGCGGTCAACCGAGACGCCAAAATGGAGAAAGCCACGTAGCTGTGTGATACGTTCAAAATAAGAGGTAGCACGTTCGATAGTATCCAAGTGTAGATAGCCTTCGGCGAGAAAGGGGATATAGAGACTTCCTGCTATGCTCAGATACTTTGGGAATGTACTGGCGCGGTCAAGTTGTACTTGAGCGGCGGCGCGACGGCCTGTGACAGCGAGAAAATGACCATAGAGTGCAATGGTGCCAGGTAGCCATTCTGTATTTGTAGCAGCTTGCATAGCATCTTGAAAGAGTTGTTCTGCTTCGTGCCATTGGCCGCGCCGAAACTGCAATTCGGCCTGAGTCACTAGCACAATCGGTTTGAGGCGAGCGTCACTATGTCTCTCCGCCTCTCGCATTGCTTGTTGTAGATGTGTCTCGCTCTCTGTCCAGTCCCCTTGTGTGAGTGCTATAATGCCTTGATTCCAATGTAGTAGGCCCAGGGCACGGCGGACTCCATAGCGATGAGCACGCTCAAAACCATGCTGTGTGTAGGCTTGCGCTTGCTCGATTTCCCCAAGGGCTTGATAAATAGCTCCGATGCCTTGATCGGCGAGTGTGGCCCGGAAGGGATCGCCCAGCGCGATATAGAGTTCGTGGGCCTGTTTCTGCAAACGCAATGACTCGTGAATATGCTCATCCCAACCACGAATCCAGCCTATTAGATAGAGGGCGAAAGCTTGGCTACTACGGTCTCCAAGCGTTATAGCCAGTTCGTGTGATTTCCAGAGGGTCTCTTCTGCTTCTGGCTCATGGTTTAGCAAAACGTCAAGCATGGCTTGTGCCTGTAGAAACAAAATACGCTCGCTACTACTGATACGCTCGATGGTCATTGTTCCCAAGCTTGATGAGAAACTGCGTTTGACAAACCAGGGCAATGCCGATGCTTGAGAAGAAGTATTTTGTTGCTCTAGCATCGCTTCTTTATCAAGAGCTGCACGAGTGGCTTGTAGGTGCGAAAGAGCTAGTTCGTATTTTGCTTGCTGGCGATAGACATCAGAGAGTGATCGATTGATATGTGCCAATAGCAAAGGTGTAGTCTCCTGTTGCTGTGCTTGCTCCAAGGCGCGTTGTAGAGTGTGTGCGGCTTGTTCCATTTCTCCCAGTTTGAACCACATGTCGCCAATTGTGAGGTAGAGTTGTGGAGCTGATGGGCTATCAGGCGTAGATATCCCTGCCTCAACTAATTTGAGTGCGAGGCGTAGATGGCTGATAGCTTCACGGTGTGCTTGCTGGCGTATGGCTTCTTCACCTGCGAGTAAGCTCCAACGTAAGGTTGCTGCTCTGTTGCCACTCAAGGCATAATGTGAGGCCAGTTCGGCGGCGTGTGCAGGTGCCTCATAACCATAGCAGTCCTCCAGCGCCTGAGCAATTGCATGATGAAGTATGCGCACGCGCTGTGCCGGGACATCGACATGCAAGACCTCTTGTACAATACCCTGGCTAAAGGTATATCTTGGTGAGGAGGTACGAAATAGAGCATCAGCGAAATCGTCCTGAGTGTTGTCCTTTTCATCGGTTAACCGAGCAATAAGAGATGCCTCTACCGCCTCATCAAGTACCGATTGTGTCTTTCTTTTTGTGTCTTTTGTATGGTGCTCTACGACCTGTAACAGGGCGTCGATAGGGAAGGTTCGGCCAAAAAGTGCGGCGATGTAGAGCAAGTCCAGGCATGACTGGCTCAGTCCTTGTAGACGTTGGCGCACGGCAAGCACAATCGTATTAGGCAATTTTGTGCTAATGGGTTGGGCCATAGACCACGTATCGTTATGCAAGATGAGCTGCTGGTTGATAGTAAGTGTGCGTACCAACTCTTCAAGAAAGAAGGGGTTACCATCGGCGCGTGTGAGCAATGTCTGTACAATGCTTGCGGGTATGGCTCCGGGCAATAATGCATGTAGATGTTCTGTTGCTGCCTCGGTATTGAGAGGGCCTAGTGGTAGAAAGAGGAGCATGCCCTGCTGAATGAGGTCTGTGAGAATACGTGTCATAGTCGCTGCTGTCGCCTGAGTAACCACTACCTCTGTCTCATTTGGCTCTCCACCGGTGCGCGATACTCCTAGTGGTCTGGTGACGCCAAGCAGTGCGACGCGGCTGGTGTGCAAGCGTACTGTGAGGTAGAGCGTGAGTTCCTGGCTGGCGCTATCGGCCCATTGCACATTATCAAGACACACGAGTAATGGCTGCTCAACAGCCATACGCTCTAAAAAGGTGGCGATGGCATCGAGAAGACGAAACTTTTCCTGGTCAGATGAGAGTATTTCCGGCTCCGTTTGCACGCGTAGTAGGGAGGGCAATTCTGGAAAGAGACACGTTAGCGCCGTGACCAGGGGGATGCCTGTTAATGAGGTGCTCTCGGGAGATGTTGCTTCCAGATGTAGTTGCGTGGTCAGTGTGGGCAACCCAACATAGCGACGCAATGTATCGATGTGTACACTATGTAGGACAGGACGCAACGCCTCGACGAAAGGGAAATAAGGAAACATGCGGCTTGCTTCATATGCTTTAGCCTGGAGAACACGAAAGCCGTGCTCCTCGGCTTCCCAGCATAGCTGTGCGAGAAGACGCGTTTTGCCTACGCCCATCTCCCCGCTGATGGTTGCGGCACGTGCGCCACTTGCTAGTCCCAAATGGACTGTTTCAAGGAGATGGCGTAACAGCTGCAATTCTCTATCACGTCCCACGAGTGGCAGAACCGTGCGTGGGCGCTCTTGTAATAAGAGGAGAGGATCAACGAATGGAGCCTGCATTGCCCCCCCATTTTGTCTGTGTGTCCTGCTGTTTTAGAAAGCGCGGCACGATATCATGATAGATGAATAGGCTATAGAAGACGAGCAGAAATGGGACATCAAACAAAAAATAGAGCCAGAAACTAGCAGGAGCATTCAACCAGAGCAGATGATAGAGCAGTGCGAAAGCAACAAGTGTGCCATAGACAATAGCTACTATCGCCAGAGGACGCACACGTGCCCACTCGTGCTCTGTAGCGAGCCAGATTGCTCCAGCGCCATTACCAACGATGATCGCGCCAATGAAGCGCGTCAGAACAGGAGAAATATCGGTGGGCCAGAGTGGGAAATGTAATTCTGGCAGGAAGAAAAAGCCAAAGCCAACCAGCAGATTCACAATGCCCGCGAAGAGGGCGAGGCCGCGTTCGGGCCAGCTAAATGTCTGATGCTGCATGGAGCCTCTTTTCTCGCCGTGTGCGATACTTATGAATGTCAAGTCCACTAATCACCAAAATACTGTGTGGAGGTTCTCAATAGTAACGCTTTAGCTACTTAAACCAACGGGCAATATTACCGCTTGTAAACACAGTAGTGTAGGAACATTCATTTTATCTGTCACGAAATCTCTATGTTCATTGAACAATGGCATATACTTTGTTTGTTTTCCATTAATTTTAACTAAAATAGTACCTCCACAACAACTATCACTTATTAGGCCCGCTGCTGGTAAATTAGTAAGGTGGCTAAAATCCGAAAGGGGAGATGCAACGCTACATTTTTTGATAATTGCGTACACATAACATGAGCGTTTAGCGCTGCTAATACTACCCCTTCCATTATGTCATTTCTAGGATTCTGAAAACGATTTCTACCGTGAGAAAACACTACTAAGTTTGGCTGTACGTGTTTGCATAGCTTAGTAGCAAAGTCTTGGCAATCAACATTTTTACCAGGAGTGCCTCCGTGACGGGGAAAGATTAATATGTGTGCTTCGATATTCTGTTGTTTCTTTAAAAGATTGTCTAAACCGTTTTCATCCATATCACCTGGTAAGAGTGCCACTCTATAGGAATCATGAACCAATCCTATTACTACAGACATAGAATGAGAATTTTGTGTTCGTCCATCTAAATCATCACCGCCAATACCACCTAATGCTGTTATAGAAGATGGTGATAAAATCTCTATTGCTACTTGGCCGGAGTTAAATTTTTGGGAAAGTGAAGTTGTTAATGAAGGATGAACAATAGTACCTCTTTCTTCTGCTAAACCTAAAGCAATACGTACCCCTTTCCAAAGATTACCCTTTGCCTTTCTTTTATCTGCATCAGGATTCACATACACATTTCGTACAAAGACTTTTTTTAACAAATTGGGTAACCCGCCTGCATGATCTACATCAGAATGGGAAATAAGAATATTGTCTACAGTATCAATACCTTGCCTCTCAAGTACCTCAACTACCGTGGCAGATGGAGGGCAGTCAATGACAGTAACGGTGTCAGCATCTTGAAGAATCGCACAATTACCATGTCCGATATCTAAAATGAGAAGTTCAGGCAAGTCTATCATTTGAACTCGGTTCTGGAGCTAATTCAATATTTTCAAAGAAAAGTTCTTCAGCCTTTCTTACCCCAACATTTACTTGAGCTAATAACCAAGCATCTCGGACCAGTTTTTCCTTTAGGTTGTCAGGGATGAGAGAAACAGGCAGGCGAACAATCTGATGAGGGTCCCAGTTTATTATCACTGCCTCTATAAACTTAGAATTATTGTCCTCTCCAATGTTTTCAATTTTGATGAGTGACGTATAAAGTCTTTTTAAAGGAGATGGCTTTAGTTGCAATGCAGCAATAGGGCCTGGTTTTGGGACATCGCCAAAATATGCAAGAAGTTGTTGCTCAAGATGTGGTGCCAAGTCATAAGCAGCAAGTATTTCTGCATCAATCTGCCCTATAATCCCTTTACAAAGTCTCTCAAAACGCTGAGAATGATTTGGGTGTGCTTGCCACTGCTCTCGGTAAGACATATATTGTCGAACTAAAGAGACAATTAAACGTACTTGTGAAGGTCTAAGGTTAGGAATAGGTATTTGCTTAGTTGTTCCTAATTTATTATGTTTCGTCGTATTATGGGTACTGAGAAAGGCATTGGCAATCGGTCCATTTAGTAAAGCAGCAATAACTTCCAATGGATATTTGCTAAGAGGCCAAATGCCATGAAAGTTTTGCATGCATACTAAGCCTTTGTCGTCAATGGTAGCTGCAATAGTCCATGGGTCTCTGCTTAAACGGACCGCATTCGTTATCACCTTTGGTTGCTCCCAAGGCCGTAGATGTGCTTTAGTACGGGGGCTTATCTTTTGAGGATCAACATTGAGGTAACTAAAAGATTGTGTAATATAAGGTTCAAAATCATTTGATACACGAGTGAAACCTGGGACAAATCCAGCTCTCGGCACATCAGAAACAAGATCATGTTTATTTTCTTTAAAAGGAATATTATGCTGAATATCTTTATGAATATCAGCTATCTCTCCAAACCGTGGAAGATGTGCTAATGCATCCCATATAAGTTGCATAGGAGTATACCAAAAATTAGGTTTAGGAGAGCGTAGTTCATGCTCAATAAAACTATCTGGTGCTTTCGCTTGCCACGTAGGTACACCTGTATGGATAAATTCTTCAAAATCTGCCTTTTTAACTAATGCCGAACTCCATATGGGGCGAGTGGTACGTTGTCCATATGCAATGAGCAGCACTGTTTCCGCTTCTGAATAATGAAAAGCATTATCAGGTAACCCAATTAAGGAAATATTATCATATAGCTCTGCAATCTGTCTTCGCGCACGAACATACATTTGACCATCTATAAATGAACGAGGAAGTACAAAACCAAGCATTTTTGGCTTAAAACTGAGTATGCGGCCTAAAGCCTCTACCGCCCTATTCGGCGAAAAAGTAGAATATCCTTTTTCTATATCATCAAATTCGAAATCTTCATAGGGAAGATTGCAAAGAACCACTTGCGAACGTTCTAAATAATCATTGAGCTTAGGAGATACAAAAAAATTTTCATTTTCAAGGAGCCATCCATTGGGATTAGGATAATCAGCTAGAATTAATGAGTAACGGGCAACTTCACAAGCAAAAGCATCAACTTCTATACCTGCTAGCATGCGCACGAAATAATTATGCCTCTGTTCTATAGAAATATCCAAAGGAAGCAAAGACCGCAGTCTTTGAAGAGCCGCAATGAGAAAGGGTGCGTGTCCTGCGAAAGGTTCAAAAATGTGGTCGTTCTCTTTTATAGGCAAGTTTTGGACAATATACTCGGCAATAGTGTGATCAGTGGCATGAGTACCGTAACTTTTACGTGTTTCCCTGCTAACAAAGGTATTTTCATATACATATGCTAGTGTTTCAACTGAAAGATTTTGAAAAGAGAAGGCAGGTCTAATTTTTCTCCATGCTATATCTTGCACATTTACATCGCTCAGTACGTCTCCAGAGGGAATGGAATAAAAATCTTCAACTGCCCTAATGACTTCTTGAGCATTACTACTAAGCCAATTCCCTGGATGTCCCCTATCACCTAAAAGTTTGGTAGCAATCAACCTAAATATTAGTCGAAATAAAGCTTTATATGCATTGTCATTGAACTTTTCGTCAATATACTCTTTGTAAGCTAATTCGCTAGAAGCAATAGTATCTCTCAGAAGTTTATCTAGCTTCGCATAGACAAAACTTTCGAGGGTGGGGATTAAGCCTGCATCAAAAAAGTCAAGTTGGATTGCCTCTTTTGCAAAGCCTATAGATTTAGCCCGTAGCACTTTTTCAGGATTCCACACATCTTTATGAGCGACTATAGTTGCTTGTAGCTGATCAGGCTCAATACATTCCATCAATAAAGGTTTCTCTTTAGAGCGAAATGTCCAACGACAAACCTTTTGAGTTTCAGGATGGAGGGTAAAAATTTGAGGTGCGCCTAGAGCCATATACTCCATTATGGCATCAGGTCCATCATGAGGCGGTATGACAACCCCGAAACATGCATTACGATACGATGCAGGCTCCTGAGCAAAGGCAGCAAGCTCAACTCGACGTATTTGATAATCATCTGTAAATACATCTGCGAAACTATACTCTTTCCTAAGCAAGCTATCTTGATAGCCTATATCACGTAAGCCTTGTCTGGCTATCGTGAGTAATGTGCTAGCTGTATATGCCTCAGACATATTTGACTATTCTCCCTTTGCCAAGTAGAGCAACTCTAATTTGTAGTATACCATAGAACAAATAACCTGTATATTCAAAACTTTTGCATGTAAAGAAGTCTCTCGCACGTGTCATGAACTCTCTATCGGAAGGCATACATTATCCGACAAAGAAACAGGACCATAGGCAAAGTGCGTGCGCCTGCCTATGGTCCTGTTTCTTTGTCGAGTTCAAGGAATAGACCTACGATGCGATAGCTCTCTGGAAGGCAGGTTTTACCGAGCGATCAAGGAAGATGTAGGCCAGGGTTATAGCGCTCATGAGTATGCCAAAGAGTGGCCCCACCATATGCAGGTTGCTATATCCAGGCTGCGTCAGCAAGAAGAGTTCGTAAGCGATCTCCATGGACTCATAGACTGCCGTACACCAGAAGGCCCAAGGTTGGAGTGTCCATAGGCTATAGACAACGACGAAACCGAGGAGCGCTGCGAGTAGCAAGGCGATGAAGTCGCGTGAGCCTAGAATGGTAAAGAAGAGCAAACCAATGCAGCTTAGTGCTCCTAGAAATTCAAAGAGTGCTAGTGTGGTGATACCTGAAGGACGTTGGCGGTTCGTTGTTTTCATATGTTTTCTCCATATTTGTCAAAGAGCATCATTACGCCCCTACCCCCAGTGTAGCCAGAGCAGTGCATGATAGAGTTGTATCTGCCAGACAGTCCACGAGTGGGAGCCATCTTCAAGGTCGAAGGTGTAGGGAATATGCAAGTTTGTGAGTTCTTGCGCAAATTGTTTTGTGTCTGTGTTATAGGGTTGGTCTTTTGTGGCCGCTCCAAGGAAAAAGTGCGCTTTCCATGCACCTTGCTTGTTGGGCAAGACAAGAAGAGGGCTATTCTGTTGCAAGAGGGCGGCATTGTTGCCCCAAATGGGACCCTCTGCGCGATAATAACCGCCCAGTGTGACGATGGTGCTGAAGACATCTGGATGATGGATACCTATATTCGCAGCCCCAAAACCGCCCATTGATAATCCCCCAATGGCTCTATGTGCTGCATCGGGGATGGTGCGATATTTCTTATCCACATAGCTCACAAGATCGCTAGCAACGTAAGTCTCGATGTTTTGCTGTGGGCTATTGCCCCACTCACTTGCTACAGCTGAACGACCATTGCCATCGGGCAAGATGAGAATGAGATCGGGAATCTTGCCGAGCGAGATGAGCGTGTTTGCTGATTGATCTGCCTTACCCCCTTTGATCCAATCGATATCAGTGCCCGGCGAGCCATGCAAGAGGTACAATGTGGGATAATGTTTTGTGCTTGCTTGTGGCGTCATGTACGATGGAGGTAGGTAGACCAGGAAAGGTTTCTTTTGCCCACCAAGAGCTGCACTACTCACTTCGTCTTGCACGACGGTGCCATAGACATAGCTCTGCCCTTTGGGAAGCGCTGGTACGATGCGCAGACCAACTTCGGGTGAAAACAGAAAAAGGTCACTAGCACCGCTCGCAAGGACAATGAGTATGACCATTATCAGAGTACCCACTAGTGAGAAGAGCAGATTACGCGTCTTTGCGGCCTGAGTGATAGGCATCGGCAATTTCTGCGTTTGATTGCGTCTTCCAAGAAACTGTGCGAGTTGGAAGAGCGGTTGCCAAAGAACCTCCGCCAGGGCGTTACCCACTCCTGCACCGATGAAGGCACAGAGGAGGGCAAGCGCGAACATGATGGCGGAGTTGTGAACGAAGACACTTCCATTCAATGGCTCTAGATGACCACCGGGATCATAGACTGGCTGCAATTCTAGCTGAATAAATCCGAGCAGGTAGCCAAAGAAAAATGCTCCACCTGCTCCCAGGATAGCCCCCAAACGTTGACGCACAACGAATGCCGTAATGAAAGCGGTCCCCAGTGTGAGCAAAAGAGCTGCTATCAGTTGAGCGCGTAGTGGGTCAAGCCCTGTTGTGAGCAGAAAGGAAACCAGTCCTCCCAGAAAGGGGTCATGCAAAAGTAGCAGCCCACCGAGCAGCGACAATAGGCAAGACAAGACGAAGAGTAACGCAGTCGTATAGTTTTTCATTGATGTATCCCCATGATTATTACAGCGTTAAACTACCTGTCACAGCACGTGCTACGGCGGTCACATGCTCACGCGTTGTCTGGGCACGTTGTCTCCACTCTTTCAGGGTGTGATAGAGGAAGGTGAGTATGGTCATATCGTGTTGGTGGGCATGATAGAGCGCCCAACCAACTGCGGGCAATTGTAAGGTATTGGAATAGACTAAGTAACGGCTCTCCCACGTTGGTTGGAACTTCTTCTTAAATGTGAAGAGCGACTGCTGTTTGTTTGGGTCGCCGAAGCGATGGGTCAGAAAGTCAATGCTACTCTCTAAGAGGTTTTCGTCTGAAGGATTGCTATGACTGAGAGGTGCAAGCCCGAGACTGACGACATCGGCCCCTCTCTCTTTTATGTAGAGTATAGAGCGTGAGAGCAACAGTTCCATCGTACCTGGTGTCGTTTGTTCAACGCGACGCATGAGATCAAGCCCCCAGCCATTGCGTCCATAAATGGGGATAAAGGTGACAAATGCCTGCACGGTATCACTGGCATCAATGGCAAGCGCATACACCTGTTCAGCATCACCGCGCTTCTCAAAACGTCCCATACTAAAGCCTTTTTCGCTACCTCCCTTATTGGCAAGCCATGTATGAGAGATGTGTTCCATCTGAGAAAGGTGGCCTGTGTTTTGTTTTGACCCTTGCAAGAACACAATGCGCATGCCTTCTTTTTCTGCTCGCTTTGCGCTGGAGCGTACATTAGACATAGCTTTTCCTGCAAGTGTAAAGGTGGAGGTATCAATAATGGCATCTTCGCCAATTTTCATCTGATGTAAACCGACAGTACGATAGAGGTCGAGTAAGCTCTCACGTATTTGCCAGAATACGACGGTCCAATCCTGATCGTGGCAGAAGCGCATAAACTGTTGAAGCGTGGGAAGCATCTCTTCCTCTGGCCCGATAGGATCGCCTGCAACCACTGCAGTGCTACCTTCCAGGACATAGCTGATGCATGACTTTCCTGAAGCTGAGAAGAAGAATGACTTTTCCCGACTCAGGGCAAAGTAGGAAATGGAATTTTTACCGTATGTACGAGTAAGCTGCGTTGCGTGATTCAACTCCTCTTCATTGGGCAATAAAACTGCGGCAACGGGGTGCAGGATTTGCGCGATGCCATAAAGAATGGCACAGACACAGAGTATGGGTAATGCACGCCCGAAAACCATAGCTTGTGTCCCTGAAATGAGTTGTAATATATGCGAATGTGTCAGAACATGCACTATCGTTGGCTCAAAACCAAAGCGGTCAAACAATGGCTCAAACTGCTGATAGAGGAGCACGAAGCCACCAATGGCGTAGAGTGTCACAATACCTAAGCCTGTTATTAAGGCTAAGTATCCTCTTCGAATGGAAGGAGGATCACTCTTTGCCTGGAAACAACGGGCACAAAGCACGATAGTTCCTGCTAGCAGAGTAGTTGCAAGTGTGATAAACACTAAACCTTTACTCACCACCTGCAGAACGGCGGACAAGAGGAGGAGGAGGATGGTGATGAGCCATGCCTGCCGTTTTCCTCGCACGATGCCTAATGTGAGCATAAGTAGGAAAAATCCGACCACAATCATGAGCCTAGAGGCTCCATGAAGGGTATCTCCCGTCCACGCGCCGAGTACTAAGTCCCAATTGGGCCGGGGGATGAGGATAGACACCATATTGGCAAGTCCTACTCCTCCTACAGCTGCCCCTAGTATGAAGCGAATAGGGTTTTGAACGCGTTGAGAACGAGGTGTCACAGAAGAGTTTATACTCATAAAAGATTCTCATCATTCTTTATAATAAGTGTATTTTACGCATTATTAAAAGTTTTTTGTAGACGACACTTGCAGCATAGAATACAAAGCGTGCGAGAGGGCACCCGCAAAGGGATGCCCCTACAATGACATGACGACGAATAGCGTGTCATTGTAGGGGCATCCTCTTGCGGGTGCCCTGCTACCATACTGCCCTGCCGCGCCATCGTTCTGTGTGCTGCTATATAGGAAGACGCCTGGGATATCTGTTTTTTGCATATGAGCTATTCCTTCCACTGAAGAAGACGTTCGTGTGGTTCTATTTGTTCCGATGTGCGTGTTTGATTACTAGCAGCCGTTTATCATGCTTACTATAACCAATGTAGATGAAGTGATGATGAGAGGAAAGAAACAAGAATCATCCCGAAAGGTGAGCTTGGGAACAGTAGACATCGGCATTGTTCTCTCTTATACTACGTTTGGCATTTCTATGGGACGTATTCCTACTCAAAGCCCTTTCCCTCTGGCAGAAGGGGAGTATTTTGTGAAAGAATGAGCTGAAAGATCTCTTGCTGCTGCATCTCAATCATGAGTTGCGTACTCCGCTCATGGTGTTGGGTGGCAGTCTGGAGATGTTCCAGCAGTCCTTTGACCAACTGGACCCGGGGAAGCGATCCCGGTTGCTGGCCGGAGCACTGGCTAGCTATGAAGACCTCCTTGGCTTGGTGAATGGGGTCTTGGATGCCGCTGCCCTCACCCACGCCTTTCCCGCTGTTCATTGTGAAAGGGTTGCGGTACGTCAGATTGTGCAGAAGGTGTTGGAGCATCTGAATCCCCAGGAGGTCGAGGCCTATACGATCCAGGTACAGGTGGACGAGCAGGTGATAGTGTGGGCCGACCCACAATGGCTCTCTCACGTGCTGGCGAATCTGTTCAGCAATGTCTTTAAGTATGTCCCCACCCAAACGATCATCATGATTGAGGCCGTGCAATCGGCTCCGGGTTCTCTAGTATGTCTGAGTGTGCAAGATGCAGGTCCTGGAATTCCTCCCGAGGAGGTTGGTCTGCTGTTTGAGAAGTTTGTGCGTCTCAAGCGGGACCAGGGTGGACCAAGACGAGGAACTGGTTTGGGACTCTCCATCTGCAAGCACTTCGTCCAAGCCATGGGTGGGCAGATCTGGGTCGAGAGTTCCAGTCGCATGGGAGAAGGCAGTCGCTTTTGTCTGACCTTGCACAGCGCTGTTGAGAGGGAATAAGACAATGATATGTGCTCCTCTTCTCCAACTCATGCATTCTTTTTTTCGGGATGACTCATGTTTGGCGCGTGCGGCCTCGCTTATGGTTCTTTTGCGATGGTATAGCCGACATCGTCGAGTGCTGTTTCTATCTGTTGCATTGAAAGCAAGCTTGGATCATAGCGCAGGTGAACGCTTTTCGTTGGGATATCAGTTAAGACGCTTTCGACTCCTGTAAGTACACCGAGTGCTCCATCGATGGCTCTGACACAGTGTGCGCAACTTACGTCGGGAACTGAAAGCACTACGTCTTGTATTATTGCCATGGGTATGTTCCTTTTTCGTACAAAATTAACGATTTCCTGCCAGATTGTAGAGCTGCACAAGCTCAGAAATGACCTCGTCACCTCGACCACTGGCAATTCCTTCTGGCACACAGGTATGCAGATGGCTCTCCACCAGCAATCCCTCTAATTTTTCAATGGCTTTACGGACTGCGTAGGTCTGACGTAAGATGTCCACGCAGTATTTATCCTCTTCTATCATCCTACGTATGCCGCCCAAGTGCCCCTCAATATAATTCAATCGTTTCAAGACATCTTGTTTATCAGCTTGCATCTGCATAATCCTTTCTTCCCTACCCTACTGGGATGGGTATATCACTACTATAGCATATGATGATGCGGTATGCAAGCCTTATACCAATCCGCATTCTGAAATGAATGCTTCTTCGGGGCTTGAAAAATGTGCGATGCTCGCTTATAATAGGAGAGTATTAATCTTCTTTAGTTGATGAAAGGTGCCTCTTCCGATGACCTTGATCCGATCTTGCTAATCTCTCCACCAGTCCTTTAAGATTCCCCGTCGTTATCATGCCTGTTTCCCATGTGGAACCGAGTTCAGATGCCCGTGAGAAGCTCTCTCTGACACACATACTCTTTGTTGTTGGCTTGCCGCCTAAGGCCATGTGCGGTTCGCTGTGCAGGCGTGGGACATGCTGGTGGTGGATGTGAGCAAGAGAGGTTGCGGTATTGTGAGCGCACATTCCGGTCCCGTTGCCTGTGGTCTACGCCTCATCACTTCCTCACATCCTTTTTCCCATTTTTCTCTCTTTGGTTTTGTATATGGTTCCCAAGAGCCGAGAACTACTGTCTGCGAAAAAGGAGTTTGTATGTATGATTTACGACCAGTTGTTGCTTCTGAACAGGTGCTTGCTTTGCTTGGCCAGCATTTCAACACGCTGATAAGCGATCTCGTGTCCGTCGAAGGAGGGCAAGTTGCACGCACATTCGCTTTCCGTGCCAACGCGCAGGAATATATCATACGATTCAACCATGATACCATGTTAGACTCGAATCTGCCGAAGGAAGTCTATCTCATGCGCAAATTTGCCGGAACGGCGATTCCCTTGCCGCCTATTCTGCATGTGGGCCGTGTAGGCGAACTGCATTTTGCCATTTCGTGCAAAATGCCGGGGCAGATGCTGGACATGCTCTCTCCCCAAGAGGTGCGCGACCTCTTGCCACATATCTTGGATATTCTGGCGGCCATTCACGGCATTGATGTCAGTGATACGCAGGGGTATGGCTGTTTCAGCGACCAGGGCTGGGGGTATTTCCCCAGTTGGAGCGACCATTTGCACATGATTGCCAGAGAGGAGGCAGAAAACGACTACTTTGGCAAATGGTACAACCTGTTCGATGAGACCTTTTTGGAACGCGATCTCTATCAGGATCTTTACCGGAGGATGGGTGATCTCCTCGTGTATTGTCCCGAAGATCGCTCTCTGATCCGTGGAGGCTTGAGCTTGCGCGATATGCTAGCTCAAGATGGGAAGATTACCGCAATGCTGGACTGGGTTGACGCGAGCTATGGCGATTTCGTGTACGATATTGCTGTCCTGAACTTCTGGTGGCCCTGGTTGGGTGTGCGCAAGGCTTTCCAGGAGTACTCTCAGCAGCGCGAGCTTCCCTTCTACGCAGAGCGTTTGCTCTGCTACGAGTGCCACCATGCTCTGGGCGCGCTACGTTTTTTCGCGAAAAGCGGTCACAAGGAGGGCTATCTAATGACGCGTACACTTATCCTGCACAAACTGGATGCGTTCGCGGGTTGAAAAGATCATGAGTGAAGGAGAGGGGCTGGAAAGTTGGCTTTTCCAGCTCCTCTCCTTCACTCATGAAAAACCGGCTTTCCTCGTCTCAAGGTTACTATTTAGAACGCAGATTGGTATTAGAGGTTCTCATCCAAGGTGTTACAACTCCCCTTGACATTCTTATCAAGGCGCCCTATACTATAAATATACCCCTACCTAGGGGGTATGGGTGAGAATGAACAGGAACATGGGAGGATACAACGATGACGATAGATACTAAACGTGCGCTAGAATCACTGCAACAGGAGGGACACGATCAACACAAAGAAATCATCAGTCAGGCGACCTTTGCTATAGAGGGAATGACTTGTGCTTCATGCTCAATGCGAATTGAAAAGGGACTCAAGAAGGTGCCAGGAGTCACTGATGCTCAGGTGAATTTGGCGACTGAAAAGGCGACCGTGACCTACGATGCTGTACGAGCGGGTGTGGAGCAGATGGTACAAAAGGTGGAAGCTGTGGGCTATAAGGCGATTCCTCTGGCTAGTGTAGCGCCAACACCTACTCCTCATGAGTCACCTGTCGAGCAGCAAATATTCCAGGTTATCCAGGAACATGCATCAGGTAGTGATGTAACCCAGGAAGATGAGAGGAGTAAACGTAGAACAGCGGAGCTTCATCGGAAACGAAACATACTTGTCTTAGGAGTGATCCTCTCACTGCCAGTAGTAATTCTGAGCATGTTCTTTATGAATGCGTTCCCTTTTGAGAACGTGTTGTTGCTCGTTCTGACGACACCTGTCTGGGCAGTAGTCGGTTGGGAGTTCCATCGTGGAGCACTCAAGACTCTGCATCATGGCAGTGCGAATATGGATACGCTCGTGTCGCTTGGCTCTACGGCGTCGTACTTGCTAAGTGCAGTCGCCACCTTCTGGCCTAACGTTGTTGGTGGCACGACTTTCTATGACACGACGGCGCTGATTGTCACGCTGATCTTTCTAGGCAAGTACCTGGAAGCACGTGCCAAGGGGCAAACCAACGACGCCATCAAAAAGCTAGTTGGGTTACAGGCACGTACAGCTCATGTAATCCGTAATGGCATTGAGGTAGAACTGCCAATTGAACAGGTATGCCTGGGAGATGAATTGGTTGTGCGTCCTGGCGAGAAACTTCCGGTCGATGGTGTGGTAATCTCAGGCAACTCCTCTATCGATGAGTCGATGATCACAGGAGAAAGCATTCCTGTGGAAAAAGCAGAAGGGGACCCGGTGATTGGGGCCACTATCAACCAGCGCGGACTATTGCGGATGCGTGCCGACAAAGTGGGCGCTGATACCGTACTTGCCACTATTATTCGGATGGTTGAGCAAGCTCAGGGATCCAAGGCCCCTATCCAACGCCTAGCAGATACCATTTCAAGCGTCTTTGTTCCCGTTGTGCTGGTGATTGCAACCCTCACCTTCATCGCTTGGGCGCTTCTAGGTACTGTTTTGGGCATCTCTCCAGCGAGTGCTATGGGCGCGAGTACGAACAGTTGGATTACCGCCATTGTTGCAGCAGTAGCCGTCTTAGTTGTGGCTTGCCCTTGCGCACTTGGATTAGCGACGCCGACAGCTATTATGGTCGGGACTGGCAAGGGAGCGGAGCAAGGCATCCTTATCAAGGGAGGAGAGAGTTTGGAGCGTATTCAGGCCGTGCAAGCTATTCTATTGGATAAGACTGGGACGATTACGAAAGGCAAGCCAGAACTGACCGATGTCGTGACACTCTCCGAATTGGGCGGACGACCACAAGGGTCCCCTCTCATCCACTCATCCACCCCCGTCCCTACTGGGCAAAGATTGATGCTTCCCGAAATTGTATCTGATGAGGTGCTCCGCTTGGCAGCAATGGCCGAGCAGGGGTCTGAGCATCCATTAGCCTCGGCTATCGTTGAGGGGGCGAAAGCGCGTGGACTGACCTTAACAGGCTATCCAGAGCAATTTACGGCGCTTGCAGGACGGGGCTTAGAAGCAACCATCGAAGGACATAGCATTCTGGTTGGAACGCGAGTGCTGATCAAAGAACAAGGACTTACATATGACTCATTGCAAGAGCGGATGGAAGGACTAGAAGAACAAGGAAAAACGGTGATGCTGGTTGCTCTGGATGGGGCAGTGGTAGGGCTGATCGCAGTCGCGGATACCGTTAAGGTTGGCTCGGTAGAGGCGATCAAGCAGTTACAGGCACGTGGTCTCACGGTGTGGATGATTACGGGTGATAACCGGCGCACAGCTAACGCGATTGCCGCACAGGTCGGTATTCCTATGAAGCATGTGCTTGCTGAGGTGTTACCAGAGGACAAAGCCAAGCAGGTGAAGAAGCTTCAGGAGCAAGGGCTGGTGGTGGCGTTTGCAGGTGATGGCATTAATGATGCACCAGCCTTGGTGCAAGCTGACGCTGGCATTGCGATGGGGACAGGCACTGATGTGGCAATAGAAGCCTCCGCTATCACATTGGTCAAGGGTAATATCAAGAGTATTGCTACAGCACTTGCCCTTTCTAATGCAACCATGCGAACAATCAAGCAGAATCTCTTCTGGGCCTTTGCCTACAATGTAGTGCTGATTCCAATGGCAATCCTTTCACCTCTCATCCCGTTTTTGAAGGAGCAGGCTCCCATCTTTGCGGCGGCAGCCATGGCCCTTTCATCGGTTACTGTTGTGAGTAATTCACTACGGTTGCGCCGCTTCGGACGCACAAAGAGAGGAATATGATGCAAATATTCCAGAGTATTGGAAATGCACTTTTTACATCCTTTAATATGTTGTGGGAAATCCTGTGGCCCCTCATTCTTGGTTTCACGCTTTCGGGAATTGTGCAGGCACTGGTTTCCCATCAAGCGCTGGCAAAAATGCTGGGTGGGAATGGGCCAAAGAGCCTTACCCTCGCAACGCTCTTTGGCATTGCCTCAAGCTCCTGCTCGTATGCAGCTGTTGCGTTGGCCCGTTCCATCTTTCAGAAAGGAGCGAGTTTCACTGCGGCGATGGTGTTTGAACTGGCCTCTACGAACCTCGTGATTGAGCTAGGGATTATTCTTATCGTGCTGATGGGCTGGCAGTTTACGGCTGCCGAGTTTGTGGGTGGCATTCTGATGGTTCTCTTCATCGCGCTGATCTTTCGCCTGACCTTAACACCGAAATTGGTGCAGATGGCAAAAGCGCAAGCGGAAAAAGGCAAAATGGGCCGTATGGAGGGTCATGCCGCTATGGATATGAGTGTGTCGGGGGGATCGTTTGTGCAGAAACTCTTCAGTGGCAAGGGATTTACAGCGATCAGCAACTACTTTGTGATGGATTGGGCATCGGTGTGGGTGGATATTGTGATTGGCTTGTTGATTGCTGGCGCTTTGGCGGCCTGGGTTCCCGATTCCTTCTGGCGCGTCTTCTTCTTCGCAAACAATCCGACGTTCGCCAAAATAGAGGGGCCGCTGGTTGGGCCACTTGTTGCCATTGTGAGTTTTGTGTGCTCAGTTGGTAACGTGCCACTTGCCGCCGTGCTCTGGCGTGGCGGAATTAGCTTTGGTGGTGTGGTGAGCTTCATTTTTGCCGACCTGATTATCCTGCCCCTCCTGGACATCTATCGCAAATACTACGGCTGGAAGGTGATGAGCTTCATCCTGGTGACGTTCTATGTAACGATGGCTGCCGCCGGATACGTGGTCGAATTTCTTTTTGAGGCGCTTGGTATCATTCCTCAGAACCGCAATATCGTCGCTATCACCGAGGGTATCCAGTGGAATTACACCACTATCCTCAACATCATCTTTCTCGTGCTCGCCGTTGTTTTGGTGGTCCGCTTTGTCCGAACAGGCGGCATCTCCATGCTGAGGATGATGGGGACACCGGAGCATGACATGTCTCATGAGCATGATATGGCACATCACGAGATGCCTTCGTGAGGATGAGGGGAATCCAGCGTTTCTACTATCATCACGCGTATGGTTGTCATACAACTGTGATGAACACCATAACGCGCCTCGCAAAAAAGCAATTCTTACACGTGGAGAGGAAGGAGCAGGCATTCCTCTTTGGAGTGCAGAGCCAATCAAAAATAACATGCGAGATGCACACTGTGCATCTCGCATGTTATTTTTGATTGGCTTTAGAGAAATTTTCCCTCTCTTACTTGCAAGCCACAGAGAAGGGTGTGCGGAAAACGATCCCATCATCTTCGGTATTGACCGGCGT
>JRHI01000567.1_pt1 | contig 38831 bp, 35 predicted proteins | sample 215371 | NCBI WGS metagenome assembly JRHI01 (sample SAMN02929681, study PRJNA255918) | sediment metagenome | biome: cave system; feature: Ice Cave; material: Sediment; isolation source: sediment from deep within a dark volcanic ice cave with no known source of... ... | reverse complement strand
ACTCTCATTGAGGGTGGAACCGTTTTCGGGGTCCTGTCACGACAACAAGCGAGCTGCATTGCTTGGCCTGCACGAATACGGGAAGGGAGGATGGTCGGGGAGACAGGATTTGAACCTGCGACCACTTGACCCCCAGTCAAGTGCGCTACCGGGCTGCGCTACTCCCCGAACCCAACATCCAATCCTACCGGCTAAGTCGAAACCGGCTGGCGCAGTCTCTCGGCGCTTGACCGTGGCTGCCAGCAGGCGGCGGCTCGTGGGGCTCCACGGCGGACGGGAAGGTGCTGCGAGTTCGTCTGAGGAGCCCCCAGTTCGGCTTTTGCGGAGGGAACTGCAAATGGGTCAGCGAGACGGCATATCGCTTTTGGGAACCCTGCCCGAGTCTGGTTATCCCCGGTGGACCAGGAAATCTGCTGAGTTCAGAACGCGCCTGGCTCTGTTAGAGCCTACCGACGGCTGATGCAATGGGACATCCGTACCAAAGAGCGTGCCTAAAAGTAGTGCGTTCCGGGGCTTGACCTATAAGGCAAGGCAGAGTTTACTTACACCCGTCCCATGCCTCGGCGGGCGTGGGGGTGCGATCGTTGGGGGGAATCCGGACGGACCGGAACTAGGAGCTTGTCGGCCGAGGGTGGGTTTGGGAGCCCGCCACCGTCTTCAGCATTTCAAGGTTGGGGGGCAGGGACAGTGGCACGGATGGCAAACAAGGCTCGTCGCCTTGTGCGTGGAGGTGTTCCGATCACGCGCACTACCGACGACTTGCAAACGGCAACCCGTGACGCTGTCAAGCGCGAACTGGCAAGGGAGTTGCACGACCGGGTCGCACAAACCCTCACTGTCATGCTGGTCCAGATGGAGGAAGTGAAAACCGGCCCCGGGACCGAGGATGAGTTGCGCGAGGACGTTGACCGGCTTCAGCAATCAACGCGGGAGGTCCTGAGCAACATCCGACAGCTGCTCCACGACCTACGCGGCGAGCCGGGGTTTGTCGATGACTTCGTTGCCAGTGTTCGCAACGGTCTCCTGGGCAACTTTCATAAGCGGACCGGAATCAAGGTCCATCTCAGAGTCTCCCGTGGGTGGAGCGGGAGCCTGCCATCGCCCGTTGCTCTCAACCTGTATCGGATCTTGCAGGAGAGCCTCCACAACGTTCGACTGCACAGCGGTGCCCGATTGGTCTGCGTGCGTTTGTCGGCATCCACCGACGGATCAGCCGAACTTGAGGTGGAGGACGATGGCATGGGCTTCGAGAATCTGGCCGATGAGCGTTACCGAGGAATGGGCTGGCTCGGCATGGCAGAACGGGCAACGCTGCTTGGGGGTCGGCTGACGGTCAGCACCAAACCCGGACTCGGTACGCGCGTGCGCGCCAGCTTTCCACGATTGATAGCGTCGACACAGAACTCATGATCTCGGCAGCTGTCGAAATTCGGCCGGCTCGCGTGCTGTTGGTCGATGATCAGACCCTCTTCAGGGCCGGGTTGGCTCGCCTCCTCGAGGCGGATCCACGGCTTGCGGTGGTAGGTCAGGCGGCCGACGGTCCGGAAGCAATCAAACTCGCTCATGCTCTTCAGCCGGACGTGGTGCTTATGGACATGCGCATGCCCGGAATGGACGGCGTCGAGGCGACAAGGCAGATGGTGGCTGAGAATCCAGATATCAAGATTCTGATCCTGAGTACCTTTGAGGCAGACAAGGAGGTGCTGCATGCGCTGCGCGCGGGGGCGAGAGGCTACGTTCTCAAGGACTGCCAGGCGGACGCCATCGCCTCAAGCGTGATGGCCGTGCTCGCCGGCGATCGCGTGATGGCGAGTGCAGTGGCCAACCGAGTTCTCGACATGCTTGACGGCACCACCCCAAAAAAGGAGTTCCATGACGGGCTCACCGATCGCGAGGTCGAGATCCTGAAGCTCATCGCCGCTGGTTTAGCAAACAAGCAGGTCGCCTACCGCCTGCACATCAGTGACAAGACGGTCCGAAATCATGTCAGCAACATCTACGAGAAGCTCAAGATCTCGGATCGATCGCAAGCCATCCTTTATGCAATACGAAAGGGCCTGATCGAGGTCTGATCCGCTCCACAGGTGCCGTGGCTGCGCGTCCCGGTGATTCCCAGCGGTCAGCTCGGCGGTTCAGTCAATTCCGGTTTAGCCGGCGCGAATTAGAAGCCGCCTATCCTGCCGCTCTGAGACGCCCGCGAGGGTTCCGACAGCCTGCGCGGACGAGTATCGCCACCGCCCGGAAGAGCCAACGTCCGCAGCGAGCGTGGTGAACGGAGACCGACGGAGGGCAACTGCTTGGGTCTGCGTGGGAAGGGCACCTGACCCGTGGGGCGGCCCTCAGAACGCGCTTCAGCCCGGTCGACCCCTGACTGTCCCTCCGACTAGTACCACTCTCCCATTTCAGCAGCCTCCGCTGGGTTCTACAGTCACATCGTGGGTCCGACTCTGTGGCGGTAGTCATCGCAATGCGCGCGCCGACGCACATCGCCGAGAACAAGCCACCAACTGTCCTACTCATCGACAGGCAACCTCTCTTTGCCGCCGCCGCGAGCAGCCTGCTCAGCGCTCCGCCGATATCCGCCGTGGTGGAGATCCGAACACGCCTAGAGAGCGCGACAGGACTTTCGGGTCACAACATCGACCTGATCATTTGCGAACTGCGCTCCGAGCCGATGACCGGGCCCGACCTGGTTGCGGCACTCAAGCGGCAGCGCCACTCTATCCCGGTCATTCTGCTGGGAGATGCGAGCGACAAGATGCTCATGCTCGAGGCACTTCAATCCGGGGCAGCTGGCCTGTTCGATAAGAACACGCCCGCCGATGCTTTCGAGGGTGGGGTTATGGCGGTTTTGCAGGGCTACCGCACGATGGGACCCAGTCTGCTGGAGTTCTCTCTCGCCACAGCACTGAAATCGCTCAGGAGCGAACTGCCCCGCCGTCAGCTTGTTCGCGCGAGGGGGGCATAAGCGTTGCTGATGTCGACTCGTCCGCCTGTTGTCTCACGCCGCACCGCAACGATTCTTGACTCGACCGACCTGCCTTCGATTCCCTCAGAAGTGCCCATGACTGTGCCCATGTTCACAGTTCACATGCCCGATGCGGTTGATGCTCCCCTGCTGGAGATTCTCCACAGCGGTTACATCGGACAGGGCAAGCAGGTCGAACGCTTCGAGGAAAGGCTGGGGCGCTTTACCGGCAATCGCCTTGTACTCACCCTCAACAGCTGCACCTCGGCGATCCAGCTCGCGTTGCGACTGATCGGAGTGGAGAGTGGCGAGGTCATCAGCACCCCACTCACCTGCTCGGCGACAAATGTGCCAGTCATTGCGGCAGGGGCGGATATCGTCTGGGCCGACATCGATAATGCGACCGGCAACATCGATCCCGCGGACGTTGAGCGGCGCATCACGGCCAGAACGCGTGCCATCCTGGCAGTGGACTGGGGTGGCAACCCGTGCGACTATTCCGCGTTGAAGGCGATCGGAGCCCGGCATGGGATCCCCGTCGTCGAGGACGCCGCGCATGCGTTCGGGGCGCGTTACCGGGGACATATGATCGGCACTGTGGCTGACTACACCTGCTTTTCATTCCAGGCGATCAAGCACATCAGCACGGGCGATGGGGGCGCACTCTTTGTTGCAGATCCCGAGCAATATCGCCGCGGCAAACTGCTGCGCTGGTATGGGATCGACCGCGAATGTCCGCGGGGATCCGATTCGCGTATCGAGGACGATATCGAGGAGTGGGGCTACAAGTTCCATATGAACGATATCGCCGCCACGCTGGGCCTGGTACAGATGGACTATGTGGACGACATTGTCAGCCGCCACCGCGACAACGCGGCCTATTACGACCTTCACCTCAACCCGCGCTTTCAGAGAACGGCCACGCCGAGCGCGGGCACTGCCAGCGCCTATTGGCTCTACACGATCCTGTTGCCCAGCCTCGTCGAACGCGTGGCCTTCACGGATTACGCCGTCCGCAACGGCGTCGGAGTGTCGCAGGTGCATCGACGCAACGACACCTACAGCACCTTCAGGGCCTTCTGGCGAGAAGGCCTTGTAGGAGTCGAGGAGTTCACGGCACGCATGGCCTGCATCCCTGTCCATTGGCGCCTATCGAAGGCTCAGCGGGAGCATGTTGTGAGGGTCTGCAACTCTTTCGCCGCAACCCGCCTGAGGGCACCCGCACGTGGCGGCAGTCATGCCGCCCTGCCCGGTTAGCATGGCGGCGCCCGTTGTCCTGAGCTGTGGCCCCAACGTCCTATTTACCCGCCCGCTCGAGGCGGGCAAGATACGTACCGGTGATGCCAGTCGAAGAGGTCGCTGTAAGTGGTGCTGGGCTGACCGCCGTGCCGGATGTCTCGTTCGTGTTCGTCTGCCGGAACGACACTTCGCTGCTGATCGACTGCCTGCGGTCGCTCAAGGCCACGATTCGATTTCACAGCTGCGAGACGGTCGTTGTCGACAACGGCTCGAGCGATGGTACCGGGCCTCGCCTTCGCAGCGCTTTCCCAGAGGCGAAGGTGCTCCTGTCGCAGACCAATCTCGGCTTCTCGCGAGGCAACAACCTGGCCATAGAGAATTCCACGGGCCGTTATGTAGCACTGATGAACTGCGACACGGTCGTTCATCCCGAGGCCATCGATAGCCTGGTCGATTACCTTGACGCCAACCCGACCGTTGGCGTGGCCGCACCCCGTCTTCTGAACAGGGACCTGTCCGACCAGGGGACCGCTCGCGCGTTTCCCACCGCGGCCGCCGCCGTCTTTGGGCGGCGCTCCCGTCTGACCCGGTGGTTTCCCAACAATCGATGGTCCAGACGCTACATGACAGGCCGCCATGTGCTGCGGGAGGAGCCGTTCGAGGTGGACTGGGTCTCCGCGGCGTGCATGCTCGTCCGCAGAAGTGTCATCGAAGAAGTTGGTGGTCTGGACCAGGACACATTTCCCATGTACTGGGTGGACGCCGATTGGTGCTTCCAGATCAAGCGAGCCGGCAACGCGATCGTCTGCCTGCCCAAGGCCCGGGTTGTTCACTTCGAGCAGGGAGGGCGCGGCTGGCGCGCCTCCGCGGTGTGGAACTTCCACGCCGGCGCGTACCATTACTACGCGAAGAACAAGGCGCCGCAGGTCTGGAACCCGCTGCGCCTGGTGGCTTGGCTGTGCCTCCCAGCGCGCGCCGTCGTGATCATCTTCGGCCATGAACTCGCCAAGCGCATGCGAACATTCGGGCCCCGGCCACTGCCCGAGCCGTCGGGCGGAGGGTAAAGATGGACTTCACCCCCGGAGCCCAGCTGTTCAAGAGCTACTGGAAGATGATCGCAATAGTCGCCATCGCGGCCGGGATCCTCGCTTTTACAGCCTCGTACCTGATGACACCCCGTTACACAGCGACCACGCGTGTGTTGGTCCGTCCGCGCGCGGCCACAATACTCTCCTCGAAGGCTCAAGATCTCAGCAATACACAGGTTTTCGATTCATCCCTGGCCAAGCCGCTTGGCCAGACGCACGCCGAGATGCTCAAAACTCGCGTGATCGCCGAGCGAGTCGTGAAGGATCTCGAGCTCGACCAGCGTCCCGTGGACCAATCGCTGTATGCGCAGATGAAGCGGGGCGTCAAGAAGATCGTCCACGTTGTCTCGGATGTGCTCGTCCACGGCTTCTATACCGAACCCAGCCGCCACGAGGGCACGGTCAGTGACGTCTACCACAACGTCCAGGGAACACCCCTCAAGGACTCGTATCTGATAGAGGTGAAAGCCTCGGCCGACGATCCCAAGCTCGCCGCAGCAGTCGCCGACTCAGCAACGCAAAACCTCATCTCAGTCAGCAACGAACGCTTTCAGAAGGAGGCCGCGCGCTACCGCGACTTCCTGAAGAGTCAGGTGGAGCGGGCGCAGATTCAGGTCGACACAACTGAACGCGCCAAGTTGGAGTACCTGCTTGCGAATAGCATCCCTGACGACCGCAAGGCGCTGACCACCGACCTTCGCGAGACCCAGCTTCAGCTGTCGGCTGTAACGGCCCAATACGACGACGTCGCTTCGCGACTCGGCTCGTTGGGCCACACCGAATCCGGCAGTCAGACGATCGTCACTGGCCGGAGCTCGACCACGGTCACCAACACGGGCCAGAGCCGCATCTACCAGGACCTCCGACTGCAGGCGGCGACCCTCGGCGCCCAGGTGGCCGCACTTCAGGCCAAGCGCGACTCCCTTGCCAAACTGCTGGGCCCCAATCCGCAGTCGTTGCCGCCCGCCCAGCAGGCGAGGCTCACCCAGTTGGAGCTGTCACGAGCCAGTGCTTCCGATCTCTACAACACCCTGCGCGGCGCATACGAGCAAGCGGTCCTGAACAGCCAGGACAGTCCCGTCGAGGTTAGCCAGGTTGACGCCGCAAACCCCCCTCTTTACCCCGATCGTCCGTTGCGCTACCTCTTCCTCCTCATCGGACTGGTGCTCGGGATCGCCGGCGGAACCGGCCTCGCACAGTGGCGGGAAATCCGGCGGCGCCCCGGCGATCAGGTCGCGGCCTCCGATGTCGAGACGACGCAGCGCGGGCTTCGCCCGCAACCGGCCTATAGCGTCCTGAGCCACCCCTGGACCCTGGCGGCAGGTATGCAGCAAGGGACCAAGGACGGGTCTGCGCCGAGCGAACGAGACCGGGACGCGGGATGATCCCGCGCTCGGGAGCGCTGGACAACATCGTCAGGGCCGTGAGCCTCAGCGTGGGTGTCCAGGTGGCCGCCAAGGTGATGCACCTGGGTCTCAACGGACTCGTGACAGTGGCCGTGATCCGTTACTTGGGCCCCAACGGCTACGGAGATTATGTCTTCGCCTTCAGCTTCTCAACGCTGGTCGGAGCCCTCAGCGAACTCGGCCTGAGTCGCATTGCCGTGCGGGAGATGGCCAAGGATGCGGCCGCCGCGCCGGCCATCCTCGGCACCACCATCCTTGCGCGAGCGGCGCTGGCCGTCCTCTCGAGCCTCCTGGCGCAGGGCATCCTCGTGATTATGGGAGCACGCCCATTCATCCACCTGGCCGTCGGAGTGGCATCCATGCTCATGGTCACCGAGGCACTGTTGAACGTCTCCGCGGTCTTTCAGGTGCGATTGGCCATGCAATACGACGCGCTGGTGGAGCTTGTCACCCAGGTCTTCAAAGCGGGAGTGCTGCTCTTCCTGATGTGGGAGTCCGCCGGGCTGATTGCTTTGATCGCTGGCTGGGTCGCCGCCGGCCTCTTCGGCGTCATCGTCGCCAACCTGGCTGCCAGACGAGTCTTTCACATGCGGCTGAGAGTGGAGCTCCGTCGCCTACCCGGCCTATTGAAGGAGGCGTTGCCATTTGGCGTCGCCGTGCTGCTCGCGATCACCTATCTGAAACTCGACGGGGTTCTCATTGCAGTGATGCGCACTCCAGCAGAGGTCGGGCTGTATGGCGCCGCTTACAAACCGATCGAGTTCCTGCTCCTCGCCTCGGCGGTCCTGACGTACCCGCTCTTCCCCCTCCTGGTGCGCTGGCAGGGGGTGGACCCCGAGCGCTACACGATCGTCTATCGCCGCGGAATGGAGCTCTTGCTCGCCTACGGACTTCCGATCTGCGTCGCCTTCCTACTCCTCGCCGAGCCGCTTGTGCAGGCTGCTTACGGTCCGGGCTTCGAAGCCTCCGCGTTGCCGCTTCGGCTCCTTGGCGTGTCTCTCGTTTTCCTTCTCTTTCACGTCTGGCAGGCCCATGTCCTGCTCGCCGCCGGCCGGCAGGAAGTGCCGCTGATGTACAACCTCGCCGGTCTGGCCCTCAACGTTCCCCTCAACCTGGTTCTCATTGCCCGCCTCGGTTACATCGGCGCCGCGGTGGCGGCTCTGGCGACCAGTGTTTTCATCGCCGCCTGCGCCGGGATCGCGTCCCAGATCCTGCTCGACGTGACCCTCGGTTACGGCAAACTTCTCCGCCTGCTGGGCGCAAACGGGGCGCTGGCGGCGACGATCGGGGGCGCGCTTATGATGCACGCTCACTGGCTGGCGGCCGGCCTCCTCGGCTGCGCCATCTACCCATTCCTACTGATGTTGTTCGGTGTCACGAACCTTGCTGAGTTGCGACTGATGCTGCCGACGCGGCAGGTCGCCCTGGTGGGCGCGAGCGCCGAGGCCCCGTGATGACCAGTGCTCCACCCACCTTCTCGGTGATTCTCCCCACCTTCAATCGTTCGGCGACGGTGGAGCGCACGCTGCGTCACCTGGCGGCGCAGGACTATCCGAGCGACCGCTACGAGGTAATCGTCGTGGACAACTCCACTGACGAGACGCCTTCGATGGTTGAACGGCTGGCTTCCGAAGTAGGCTGCTCGGTGCGCCTGCTGCACGGGCCTGAGCGCCTTCCCGCGGTCAAGCGAAACCTGGGTTTGCGGGCGGCGGCTGGGGACCTCATCGTATATCTCAACGACGACGTCTGGGTGGTGCCCGAGTTTTTGACCGAGCACGCGAGGACGCATCTCCAGAATCCAAATGAGCCGGTTGCGGTCCTCGGGCACGTGGAGCAGTCCCCGGACATGCCGCCCACCCCGTTCGTCGATTGGTTCGTACCCTTCGACTATTTGAGCGTTGCCCGCGCCAGCTCCGCGCCGCTTTCCTGGATCTACTTCTGGACCATGAACATCTCGCTGCCGCGGCGCACGATGCTCGACCGCAATCTCGTTTTTCACGAAGACTGGGCCGAGATCGGCGAGGAAGACGTGGAACTCGGTTATCGGTGGACGAAGGCAGGTTACCGGCTCCTGTACAACCCGAGGGCCAGCGGCGCGCACTATCACCCGCATACGCTGGCCAGTGCCAGCCGGCTGCTGGAGTCCATCGGCCGCGGGGTGCGTGATCTTGAAGTTTTGGTTCCTGACCCCGTTGTACTCGAACGTTGGGGAATCTTTTCCTGGCGACACCGCCCCAGCAGAGTCCTCCGTGGCCTCGCTCGCGAGGCAGTGTTCAACCGAATCACGGTTCCGCTGGCGGAGCGTTGGCTGAATGGCCTCGAGCTGAACAACCAGTTGTCGCGCTGGATGTACTGGAAAATTCTCATGCACTACGCGAACCGGGGATACCGCAGCGCCCCGTCGCGCTCCCCTATTCCGCTCCCGATCCAACCCTCTGTGGTGAGCGGACCGACATGAGCGTCAACCTACGGTCGCGGGGGGGAACCGGCGGGCCGGGCTTCCTTCGACATCGACTGGGGCCCACGGCTCCACTATTAATTGTTGCTGCCCTGAGCGCCGCAGCTGCGATTCCGATAGCCATGCTTGGCAGCACGAAGTGGGTACTGGTCGCAGCCGGAGTTGTATTCCTGGCCCTCGGGCTGTTCGCGGTTCGCGATAGGCCGCGCTTCGTTCTGATGCTGGCTGTGCTGACGCTGCAGTTCATGCTCTACAAGGCGGCCGGGCCGATCGATTACAACAATATCGGCGGCGCCGCCGGCATCTACGTCACCAGCCTGGACTTTTGGCTGGTTGTGCTCTACACGATCTGGCTGGGGCAGGGCACGCTCTTCAGCGATCTGAGGCATGCATTCGCCGAGCAGCGGGTCCTGCCCTGGATTGGACTTCTGGCAGGAGTTCCAGCTCTGCTGAGTCTGTTGGGGGCCGCCAACCTTACGCTCGCCATGGCCGAACTGGTGCGAATGGCGTGGATGTATGCCCTGTTCGTGTATCTCGCGGTTCGCGTGCGAACTCGCCAGGACGTCATCTACGTCGTCGGGGCCCTTTTCCTTGTTGTGCTGATACAGGCCGTGGTCGCGGCCCTCCAATGGAAGACTCACTCGTCCGTAGGGCTCTCGTTCCTGGGCGAGGAGGCATCGTTACAGGTGCGTGACCTTGATGGCGTTGCGGTGCCGCGCCCGTCTGGCACTGTGCGCCACCCTGACTTCCTGGCGGGACTTGTCGGGCCGATCGCGTTGATTGGATTCAGCCTCGGCGTCAACCTGAAGTCGCAGTGGCCGCGCATAGCCTGTTTCGGATTCGGCGCCGTGGCCCTGGTGCCCTTGATGGTGGCTCAGACACGCGCTTCGCTCCTCGGGGCCGGCGTGGCAGGCGTCCTGCTTGCCCTCAGTTACCTGCTTCGCAAACGTCTTCGCTGGCGGTGGGCCGTGGCGAGTTTGCTCGTTGCAGGTTTCACCGCGTTGATTCTCTGGGACCGAATTCAACACTGGCTCTCGAATAACCTATCCTACGATCGCCTCGACTACGAGGTACGTTCTCGCGTCGAGCTGAATTGGATGGCCCTCGACATGGTCCAGAGCGCCCCCCTCACGGGTATCGGGATCAACAACTTCGTTGCGGTTTTCGACAACTTCGACACGTACGGAGCGATACTCCAGGGCCGGCCCGTCCACAACCTCTTCCTGCTGGTGTTGGCGGAGACGGGAATCATCGGCTTCACCGGCATGATCGCGACCGGATTGATCCTCATAGTTCTCGCTCTGCGAGCTGCACGCTCCAGCGATCGGCTTCTCGGCGGGCTGGCGGCTGCGATTGCCGCCATCTACGTCTTTTACATCGTCGAGGAGTTGCTTACCTTCTCGCTGCGCCAGGACATGCCGTTGGCTCTGATCGCCATGCTGTCTGGCCTTCTGGTCGCGATCAGCCGCATGCACGCGCGCGGGGGGACTAACCGTGCGCTTGCCTAGGCCGGTCATCGCGCTGGTCGCCGGCATCCTGGGTCTGAGCGGCAGTGTCGCCGAGAGCGCAGTTTTCACCGACAACGTGCGGGCATCGGCTCAACAGCTGCGGATCGTCTTCGCGGCCCGCGAGCGCGTGAACGGGCTGGAAGCCGGGCTCCAAGGTATCTACACGGCCGACGGGGACGGCGCCAATATCAAGCGGATCACCGGGAATGACGGGCTCTTCTACAACTGGCCCGTCTGGGCGATGAACGGCACCAAGATAGTGTTCACCGCGCGGCTGGGAGTACCGGACAGCTTCGATCCGGAGGGCGAGGACGACATTTTGATGATGGACCCTGACGGCTCGCACCGTGTCCAACTCACTCGCAATTCGTGGCGAAATGCGCAGCCGAAGATAACTCCGGACGGTCGGAGCCTCATTTTTTCGTCTGCGTGGCCGGAGTATTTCAAGTTCGGAATCTACCGGCTGGATCTTGCCACCCTTGAGGTCGAAAACCTGACCTCAACTTCCGGCATCGACTTCGGGTTGGACGCTGATCCCAAGATCTCCGCCGACGGCAGCACAATAGTGTTCGCAAGCGCCTCAAATCACGACCAGATCGGTCGGGTGGCCGTCATGGGCATTGACGGGCGCAATCGTCGCGAACTCACTCACGACAATTACTCGGCTTTCGATCCGTCCTTCTCGCCCAATCAACGGTTCATCGCCTATTCCAGTTACCGGGGCGGAGGTTCGCCAACGGAGCCTGGTCAGAGCGACCCCTTTCGAGTTCGACTGTCCAATTTCCACCTTGTCGTTTTGGATACCACGAACGGAAAGGAGCAGGTGCTGACCGAAGGAAAGCGCTGCGTGTTCGACGATCCCCCCAACTGCACCCCGACGCAGGCATCCGCGTACGAACCTCAATGGTCACCGGATGGAAAGAGGATTGGCTTCATATCGGCAACCGGCCTCTTTCGGCAGGGAATTTATAGCATCAACCCCGATGGCACGGGCGCCCGAGCCATCATCGAAACCGCCAACCTGTCCATCTTCTGGTGGGACTGGGCCACGGCCGGCGTGGCGCCGGCGGGTGCTGTGGAGCGGGTTGGTAGCGCGATCTCAAGTGAGAAACTCCTCTTCGGGGGCCCTGTGTACTCCTCCTGCGGGCAGCTCGCCTGCGATTCCAAGCCAACTCCAACGACGCGGTTTCAGCTTTTCGCGGGTTCCCGTGATCGCTGGACGGGCTCCGAGATCCTGCCGTCTGTCCGTGGCCTGGTTCCGGACTTTGCGCGCTGGTCGCCCGACCGGAGCCATATCGTCTTCACCGCCGAGGTCGATTATGACCCGAGCCGGCCCGTTAACCCGCCATTCGGCGCTCTGCGTCACACGCATTTCACGCTGCTTGACCTCACGCCTGGCTACTCCAACCTGGTTGAGCAGCCGGGTGACATGGCTCGCGAACAGGTATTCCTGATGGACGCCACCGGCAAGAACGTCCGGCAACTCACGACCCCTTGGACAGAGGATCTGGAGGATGGCCTCCCGGAAGGTGACCTACGCGCCAACCGCTGGCCTGACTTCTCGCCCGACGGCCGGTTTGTCATCTTCACCAACACGTCCATTCAGACAGGGGAATCCTTCATTCTCCGGATGGACCTGATCAATGGCGACGTGATCAGTCTCACCAATATGACCGCTGGGGCATACCCAGTGGCTGACTTCGAAGCTCGCTATTCGCCTGACGGCTCACGAATCGCATTCGCGTCCGCCATCGGCAGGGGGACCGAGATATTCATCATGAATGCGAACGGGCTGAATGTTCATCAGGTGACGGATGATGGGTACGTCAATTTCGGCCCATCGTGGTCGCCCGATGGTGGCCGGCTAGCCTACAGCAGCTATCGTGGCACGGAATCACTCCTCGATTTAAGCCTGCCGGAAACTGCGAACCGCAAGCTGCCGATGACGAACTGGAACCTTATAAAGCTGGATCTCTCCAGCCTTGCCCAGTCCGTTCTCAATCCGAACGACGCAGGCCCTGCCTGGAGTTCTACCTGGGCTCCGGACGGCAGCCGGATCGCCTTTGTCGGAATCGGGGTCCTTGGGCAGACCGACATCATGGTCGTGAACCCCGATGGCAGCAACTGGCGCCGGCTTCAGGCCACGCTTTCGACCAAGGAGCGTTTCGTTGACTGGCGCTGATACCTCAACCGATTCTCAGCCGGACGTCTCGGTTGTGGTGCTTGCCTACAACCATCGCGAGCTAGTCGGTCCTTGCCTTGAGAGTCTTGCCCCACCCCTGGTCAGCGGGCGCAAATTCGAGATCATCGTAATTGACAATGGGTCACTGGACGGCACCGCAGAGTTCGTACGGACCGGGTGGCCGCAGGTGCGATTGATCGTGAATTCGGATAACGTCGGCCTGACACGCGGCCGCAACCAGGGCATCGAAGCCAGCCGCGGGCGGTATGTGCTGTTTCTGGACAGCGACGCGCGGCTGGGGGCGGGGTGTCTTGCCACGATGCTGGACCATATGGAAGCCCACCCTCGAACAGGGGCAGCCGGGCCTCGACTCGTCTACGGAGATGGCCGCTGGCAGCGCTGGACGGCGGGCAGGGAGCCCAGTCTACGGTCCGCCGCCAACTATCTGCTATTCATGGAACGCGTTTTCCCCGGCCGCCCAGCCTTCGCTGGGCTGTTTCTTACAAGGGACGTCACCGAGCCGTTCCAACCCGACTGGGTATCGGGTGCCTGCTTGATGATTCGTCGCGAAGTGTTCTCTGACGTGGGCATGTTTCCGATTGACGTCTTGCCGAATTACTACATGGATGACATCGACATGTGCCGGCGTATTCGCGAGTCGGGCCGAACCATCTGGTATTGCGCCAATGCCGAGGCCGTGCACCTCATGCACGCCTCCTGGCGTGGGTCCGCCTCGCGCGCGCCCATCCGCAGCTTGAACCACTACTTCGGGAGGCGACGTGGTCGTCTTTCACAACTGGCCCTGAGGGGACTGGAGGTGGTCGGTTTCGGCCTCCGCACCCTGGCGTACATGGGGGCTTTCTCATGGAGCCGGCAGCCGCACCTCCGAACCATGGCGCGTGTCCACTGGAGCTCCTGCGTCGCCGGCCTTGAGAGCGTTTCGAACCATGGCTGATCGGGAACGCCGAGCAGCCAATCATCAACCAAAACCGAATTGCACAGAATGAGGAGAGGACAAAGTTGAAAATTCTTGTAACAGGCGCGAACGGGATGCTTGGCAGTTCCATGGTGCCCACATTGGCTGCAGCGGGCCACGACGTTTTTCCGACCGACCTTCGTGTGCCCAACGAGTGGCCTTGGAGTGCCGACGGGCCGCGCCTTGGGCAGTTGGATGTCCGGCTTCGCCATGACGTCGCTGACCACTTCGCGCGGGTCAAGCCGGACTTTGTCGTCCATCTTGCTGCGGAGACGATCCTCGAAACCTGCGAAGCCGCTCCCGACCTCGCCTACTCCACGAATTCGCTTGGCACCAAGCACATCGCTGTCGCCTGTCAAAAGGCCGACATCGAGATGGCCTACGTGAGCACGGCAGGCGTCTTCGACGGGGAGAAAACCGAGCCCTACATCGAATACGACCAGCCGAATCCGATCAACGTCTACGGCGCGTCAAAGCTGGAGGGGGAGCGTTACGTCCAGGGCCTTCTGCAGCGCTACTACATTGTCCGCGCCGGCTGGATGGTCGGCGGCGGAGCGAAGGACCATAAGTTCGTTGCCAAGATCCTCGATCAAGTCCGAAGCGGGCGGCAGGAGGTATTCGCTGTGGGCGATCGACTCGGCACGCCGACGTACGCTCCGGACTTTTCAGACTGCTTCGCCCACCTAATTGAGACTGGCAGTTATGGCCTCTATCACATGGCCTGCCAGGGCCGAGCAAGTCGTTACGACGTGGCCAAAAAGATCCTCGAAGTACTGGGGAGGCAGGATATCAGACTGACCGAGGTCGATTCGAACTACTTCCTCAACACCTATCCCGCACCACGCCCGCGTTCCGAAACCATGCGCAATTTGCTACTCGACCTTCAGGACATGAACACCATGCGTCCGTGGCAACAGGCGATCGAGGAGTATCTTCGGGTGGCGTTCGCGGATCTCAACGTCCGGGGCGGGGCCGCCGTAGCTGAAGGAGTTGCTGTTTAGTTGCTGACCCAATCCCAGATCCGCGACGACGACCAACTCGTGCCGGCCACATCAAGTGTGGTCGTGGTGATCCCGATCCCCAACGACCCTGACTGGAGCATCTTCGACCGCATCCCCCAAGAGATTCCGATCATCGGCGTCGACGACAGTGATGGAAAGTTGTCAACGCCCCCGCGGGATAACGTGCGCCTCTTCGACTACTCTGCGCAGCGCGCGATTATGGGTGACCACTACGCGGCGATTCCGCACAAAAGCGCAGCGACGCGCAACTTTGGCCACTACCTTGCCCACCGCGAGGGCTTCGAATTCATCGTCGCACTCGACTACGACTGCCGCCCACGGTCCGGTTGGCTCGATGACCATCTTGATTGCCTTCGCACCGTCGTCGATGCGCCCGCGCTCTCCGGTCGCTGGATCAACTCGGTGGAGGCCGAGGGCTTTTACGCCAGAGGCTTTCCTTATGAGTACCGCAATCGCGAAGAGGCGGAAGCAGTGGCGGAGACCGTCGCAACTGGCGAGGTCAAGATCAACATGGGCGTTTGGGACAATATTCTCGACCTAAACGGCGTTGACAAACTCCAGAAGGAGCCGCCGGCAGAGCCCGGGCTCCGGGGAGACCGCAATCTCGTCGCGCTCGGCAACATCCCGGTCTGCGGCATGAATACCGCCTTCCGAGCCGACCTGACGCCGGCCTACTTCTTCCTGCCCGACATCTGGATCGATGGCTGGCAGCTCAGCCGGCACGACGACATCTGGGGTGGATACATCGCGAAGAAGCTGATGGACCTTCGCGGCGACCTCTTCAGCTTCGGGCGGCCGATCGTCGAGCACACCCGCCAGTCGAACCTGAACCGCGTGGTCGTGCTCGAGCAATACATGCATCTCATGGCCCGAGACTTTTACGCCGTCGTCGACGATGCGGTGAGTCGCGTAAGACCCGCTGCTTATAGCGAGATGTTCGCCCATCTCTGCGAAGAGTTCCGACGTGGCGTGGACCGTAGTGAGGCGCCCGCACACTATCGGCGTGCGTTCTTGGAGCTAGGCCATGCCATGCAACTCTGGGCCAATTGTTATAGGTGACCCTCGGCAAGGCAGGGCGTTGACCTGGCCTCCCGACCCGGACAGCCGAACGCCAGCCACTGAGACGAGCCGCCGGCTGCGGGTCGGCATCATGGGCATCGGTCACTGGGGCCGGAACCTCATCCGGGTCTTCCAAGAAGAGGCCGAAGTTGCGAGGTGCGCCGGCCGTGGCACCAAGAGCTCAAGAGAGTGGCTGGCTCAGGTTTACCCCGACCTCCTTGTCGACATCGGTGTGGAGTCGCTACTCGAGGATGCGACGGTGGAGGCGGTGGTCGTCGCGACGCCAATCGCCACCCATGCAGCCCTCGCAAAGCGGGCGCTGGAGGCTGGCAAGCACGTATTTGTGGAGAAGCCGATGGCCGACTCGAGCGACGCTGCTGCTCAGCTCGCCGCGCTGGCACGGGAGCGGGGCCTGGGGCTTTTTGTGGGCCACGTGATGCTCCACCAGCCGCTTTTCGAGACTCTGCAGCGGCTGGTGGCGGATGACCCGGCAGCGGTGCTCAACTTTTCGTGGCAGCGGTACGGCCCTTTCAGAGAGGACCCTGCGTGGGAGTTCCTGCCGCACCCGCTGGCGATGGCCATCAGCCTTTTTGGCCGCCCGCCGGCACACGTGCAGGCCCTTGAGCGCGCGCTCGGTCCCGAGGCCCGACGGCTGCGTGTAACGCTCGACTTTGAACCAGGCGCCTGCGAAGTGCTCATCGATACCGGGTTCCCGGTGAAGTGCATCCAGGGCTTCCTGCAGACAGGCTCCGGGGCTCTGCTGGCCTGGGAAAACAGTCAGCTGTATGAGCTCCAGGACGGTATGTTCCGTCAGGTCGCAACCAGCCCCGAAGAGCCGCTCCGAAGGGAGGTCACCGCGTTCACCCGGCTAATCCGAACCGCGCCCGGACAGCGCTCCTACGCGTCCGCCGATCTTGGAGTCGAAGTGGTTCGCGCGATCGAAGTGATCCGCCCCAGAGCGAGCCATGTGAGCGGAACCGGAGTCTAAGGAGCCGGCAGCGCGCCCATGGTCGCATCGCCGGCTGCCATCATCGCCTGGCCCGCCACCCTCTGGATCGAGTGCCGGCGGATCTCTGCCACCACCTGTTCGGCGGCCGTCACCGCGGTATCGATCTTGCCGGGGAACACCGTGATCAAGCGTTCCCCGGTTCGGCTTACGATCGTCGGCCGAGCGTCGGTGCGGTCGACGTCCGGAAGGACGGCACGGATCGTGAATAGCGAGGCCACGTATCTGGCACTGTGCAGCCGGGGAAGGTAGCGACGCGCATTGTCAAGCATCAACTCGTACCTGGTGACGTCAGGCTTGTGGACCGGCCCGCGATCGATCAGCGGGAGCAGCTTGGCAGGTACCTCGGGACTGACGCCGATGTTGACTGAGTGCACGCTGTGTCTTACGTCATAAAGATGGAATAGATCACTCTGGGGAGCAGGGTCAAGGGAGATGAATGGTCCGTCCATGACAACGAAGCTTTGTCGGGCGAACTCCGGGCCCAACTCCATCAAAGCGACCTCGCAGACTTCGAACCGCAGCAGTCGCCCCTCCGCGGCCGCATCCCGCCCCTGGTTGACGCCGCTGTAGGCTGCGACGACGGTCCAATCGTACGGCTCGAGGAGTTCGGGTACGGCCTCGACGCCGAGGTGAACGCGCACCTGGGTACGGCGGAGCTCCTCGCGCAGGGTCTCACGGAGGATTGGGATGTCAATAAGGGCCTCGGGCACCCGGAGGGTGACCGCCACCGCCTCCGCACAGACCAGGTCTTGTCCTTGCTCCCGGTATGGCAATTCGAGACGTTGACAGAAGTCCAAGAATTCGGGCCCGGTCGTGAGACTCTCCTCTCGGCTGATGCAGTAGAAATGGTGGTTGCTGCGGTTGACCGCATCCGGGAATCGCGCCGCGAACCGCGGGGCGGCCGCCCTGGCCGCGCTCGCCGTCGCGTCGCTCCGTGGATAGTGGTACCCGCTGTGCAGCCGCCCCTGGTTGCAGCGGCTGGCGCCGAGTAGAAGGTCAGGGAGACGCTCATAGAGATCGACTTCGAAGCCGGCGACGGCAAGCTCGACTGCCGCAGTAGCTCCGAAGATCCCACCGCCGACCACGGCTACCCGCTCAACGTGCGCTCCATGTCCATTCGAATGCGAATCCTGAATCTGGGGCGGCGCTAGCATGACGATTCATCTCGAGCTTCGGGTTTGGCGTGACCACGCAGATGGATCTTGGGCTTGTTGAATACCTGGCACGTGCTGCAGACCGTTGCCTTGCCGGGCGAGACGGCGGTGCGGGAGAACTCGCTGCGCGCCGACCGATAGAGGTCGTTGTTCCAAATCGCGTTAAAGTCCTTTTCGAGGAGGTTGCCGAAGTCGTATTTGTCGTTATAGATGACGCAGCACGGCGCCACGCCTGCATCCGGATTGACCGTCATCGACCGGTAGAGGTAGAAGCAGCCACCGTGTTTGTGAAAGAACGAAGCATTGCGAAATGTCGGCCCTTCGGGGTCCTGGTAGCGCAGCGCAGGGTTGTCGCTGAAGAACTGTTTCGCCAGCTCCTTCTTGCGATCCACGTCAGCATCGAAGGGAACGCCTGGAGGGATGAAGCGGATCAGGTCGACGCCCACCTCGCGAGCTAGTTCCCGTGCCGCCTCGATCTCGTGCTCATTGTGCTTGAAGGTGATGAACTGCCACTCCACCCACGGCTTCTTCAGGCCCAACTCGCGGCGTCGATTGATCAGGTAGCGAAGGTTGCGCATGACCAAGTCGAGATTCCCATTGACTCGGTACTTTTCGTAAGTCTCCTGCGTGACTCCATCGATGGATACAGTCAGCTCCTCAAGACCCGACTCGAGGATCCGGTCCATCAAGCCTGACTTGTGAACTGACAGGTTGGAGCTCATGACGGTGGCGAGGTTCTTCGACGTGGCGTAGCCGATCATGTCGAAGATGTCCTTGTGAAGGAGCGGTTCGCCCCAGTTGTACAGCGACACCTCATAGGCCCAATCCTGCATCGTGTCGATCACGTGCTTGAAGTGTTCGTAATCCATCCGCTTCTGAACGCGGGCAATCTCACCCATGCCTGTGGCACAGAGCGGGCATTTCAAATTGCACAGATTGATCGGGTCGACGAAGATCACGTAGGGCTTGCCGCGCAGCTTGGTGATGCCCAGCTGGCGTTCCATCTCGACCAGAGCGATGTTGAAAAGCCGCCGGGGAGTCGAGTGGTGAAGGATCGCGCGCAGATGGCGCGGCATCCGCATCAATCGGAAGGACGGCTTCGACCGCTTGAGAAGAGAATCGGCGGCGATTGCCAATTGTTAAAATGCCCCCTGACGAATCAAGACCTCTTTCACTGTCAACGCCAAAACCTTGGCGTCGACCAGCAGGCTGCGACTGTGGACGTAGCGGACGTCCTCAGTCAGAACCTGCTGGAACGTGAGAAGGGCGCGGCCGTGGACCTGGGCGAAGCCGGTGACACCCGGCTTGACCGAAAACTTGACGAGCTGCGACTCGTCGTAGTACGGCAACAACTCGTAGATCTCGGGACGTGGCCCGACCAGGGTCACGTCGCCGAGCAGCACATTGAGGAGATTGGGTAGCTCGTCGAGGCTCGTCCTCCGCAGCCAAATTCCGACCCTGGTGAGTCGGGGGTCGTCAACCTCCTTGTACCGCATTGTCTTGACCGCTTCGGCATCAAACCTGTAGGAGTACAGGTCCGGGAACCGCTGGCGCGCGTCCGCGTACATGGTCCGGAACTTGAAGAACTTGAAGGGTACCCCGCCTCGTCCGATGCGCTCCTGGCGAAAGATGATAGGGCCGGGAGAGTCGATTCGAATCAGGATCGCAGTGACGAGCATGATCGGCAGCGCAATCAGCAAGAGAAGGGAGCCGAGCAAGATATCGATCAGGCGTTTCGAACTCTCATAAAACGATGACCTGGATACGGTGGCCTCGATCGCGAGGGGCTGCTTCTGCAATTCGTGGACTGTGGCATGAGGAATCGGGTGCGCGGGTGAATGGTGTCCGTTTGCTTCCGCGAGGTGACCGCCAGCAGGAGGTCCGATCTTGTCGACGGCAACCTCGGCCCTCTCGACCACGGGCATTTCCACGACAACATCGACCGACCTATGGACGACTGTCATCAGAACCCCGCGACATGACCCACTTTTCCCCTCTCAGAGCCGGACTGAAATCGTGCTTCAGCGTCCTTTTCGGGCAGACTTCCGTCAATGAGTCATTTGTCCCAACCAAGGCGCCCCTGTAGTACGCGTCAGCGGGTGAGCGAGCCCCCCACGAGATCTGCCGGCAGCAGCAGTGACGCGATCCCCTCCGCGGTGCCTACGTCAAGAAACGAGCCGTCCTCGAAAAAGATGCCACGCACGTCGTAACCATCGATGATTGCTGCGTTGAAGACCTCGCTCACTGAGAAGCCAGGCAGCCCTGGCAGGGCGGGGTGGGATTCGAGGAAACTATGCAAGAAATCGCTGAATCGCGGCGACCATACCGCAACGCCCCACGTGTTGTAGAGGTCGGTAAGAGCCGGCTTCTCCAGGATTTCAATGGCCCGGCCAACCTCGTCGAGGCGCACGGGGCCAAGATTTTGAGGGTGGTCTGTCGGAAACACGCCGAGAACCACGTCGGCGCCGGTCTCAAGGATCCGCTCGCGGAGTGCTGTCGGGGCTGTCATGGGCCGAAAGATGGTGTCGGGCAAAGCGAGGCAGGTGTAGGAGTTGGCGCCGGCTATCCAGGTGTAGCCTGCATCGATCGCGTCGGCCAGCCCCTTCGCCTGGGCACGGTGGAGGTAGGCAAGTGGAAGCGAAATTTCGGACCCGTCTCCGAAGTAATGGAGGAGGTCCGTCTTGGTGTCCGAGATGACCACCAGACAGCGATCGACGCCGGCCATGCGCATTGCCTGGAGCGAATATTCGGCGACGGGCATCGGGCGGGCCTGGAGGCGATCGGCGTCATGAACATAAACCACCGGTAGCAATTCCTTCGGGTAGCGAAAACGGCCGAGCCGCGAGCCGATGCCGGCGGCGGGCAGAATCCCGGTGAAGGTTGCCAATTTCGGACTGGACGTATCGCCCTCGCGACTGGCTGTGGCCCGCAAGGCGCCCGCCCGGCCTGCGTCTCCGGTCTCCAAATCCGCCTGTGCGACGCGGGCAGTCAAGGCACCAGACCAAAGTGGGAAAGGGCCATCGACGCGATGATTGTGGCATCGCCCGCCCTAGGTCAATGAGGCATTTGTCCCAAAGACGGGCCAAGCGCTCTCAGCGAAGCGAGTCGAACACAGCCTGCAGGTTGCGTTGGTAAGCGGCGGGCGTGTGGGCGTTTTCGTATCGCCGGCGAGACTCGTCGCCCATGCTCTGGCGCAGATCCTGATTCTCGATCAACTGCTGAAGCCGGTCGGCGACAGCAAGTGGATTTCGAATCGGTACCAGGAAACCGTTCTCGGCGTCAGCCACCACGGCCGGTATGCTCCGCCAATGGGTGGCCACGATAGGTAGCCCGAATTGCATTGCCTCCAGCAGCACCACCGGGGACGACTCGGACTCGAAGAACGACGGAAAGCAGAATATGGCGGCTTTTGCGAAAGCCATGTGCTTGGCGACACCGGTGAGGACTCCGAGAAACTCCACCGATTCCTGGAGTCCGTCAGCGCGGATCTGTGACTTCACATTCGACTCGAAATCGCCGTCCATGAATGTCCCCATCAGCACAAGCCGAAATGGCACTCCCCGCCGTGTCAATTCGCGACAGGCGTCGAGCAGCACAAGCAGACCCTTTGATTCGCGCAGCAGCCCGACAAACAGGATGGTGGGAGGGTGATTGCCGCGCACTTCGCGGGCGGAGGCCAGCAAGCCCGCTGCGACATCCTCGATTCCGTATGGCACCTCGAGCGAGCGGCGCGCACCCAGCTCACTGGCGTCGTCAGGTGTGAGAGGAAGACGGATTGCCATGTCGGCTCCGAAGTAGGCTCGACGGAACAAACCCCTGAGCGCCCTGGGAAAGCTCGGATACACCTCTGAGAGTCCCGCCGCGTGGAATTGGAAGAGTGTCTTTTTGAACATCCAGCGAGTGGTCAGCAGCAGGAAGATATCGCGATAGACAGCCGCGCGGGACAGATTGTGAGGAGGGTAGTAGAGCACGGTGGCCCCCGTCCGAAGGCGCGCTGCAACGATCTTCCCGGCGAGCGCCATGAGCTCCAGGATCTTGCGCAGGCTGATGTGGCCGACCTCGTACATGGTCCGCGACAACGCCATCCTCACGTGAATGAGTTGAACCCCTTCGTAGGTCCCCGCCAGCATGTTGGCGATCATCACTGCCTGACCGCTTTGAGGTGGTGGTGTTTGTCCTACGACGAGGATCTTTAACGGTGGCACGCCGGTCGTATACTGCGCGCCTGTGAAACGGCGGGCAGCGGTCCTGTTCCTGCTGGGGCCTGCGCTGGGCGAGGTGTTGAGCGGCGCGTCGCCGCCGCTTGCGTTCTTGAACCCGCTCACGATCTTGTTCATCGTTCCCCTATACGGATCAGCAGCCGTGCTCGCACGCGAGGTCGCGCGCCGGCGCCGGCTGGGATGGAGCGGCCTGTTGTTGTTGGGCGCGGCCTATGGAGTGTTGGAGGAAGGGGTGGTGATTACCAGCTGGTTCAACCCACACTGGCCTGGCCTCCTTCAGCTGCACGGCGAGGGCGTTCTGTTCGAAATCAATTGGATTTTCGCCATCGCCTTCGTCCTCTACCACGCTGTCATGAGCGTAGCTTTGCCTGTGATCGTGGCCGAGTCCATCTTTCCCGATCACGCCGACGAGCCGTGGCTGGGCAAGGCTGGGCTGGCGTTGACTGCAATCATTCTGGCCGCTGAGTCGGTGGCCGGCTTCGTGCTCTTCGGCTTCGTGGCCTTCCGCAATGTTGGCTACCAACACCCGCCGGCCAGCTACCTGGTCGCCCTGGCAATGATGGCCGCTTTGACACTGGTTGCGCTCCGGCAACACCAGGGGGACCACCAACATGACGCCAAGCCACCACCCCGATTGTGGACACTTCGCTTGGCGGCGCTGGCAGCAGCTGGGACTTGGGTTCTGATGGAGAGCGGCATGCCAAACGTGATCAAGGTGGGGCTGATCCCGGTGTTGGCCCTGTGCGGACTCGCCGCGGTGGCCACTCGGACCGTGCGGGGCTGGGCTCGACGCCCCGCCTGGGGCCCGCGACATCGACTTGCCCTGGCCGCCGGCACCATCGGTTTCTGGATCCTGCTGGCGCCGATCACCGAATTCACCCACCCACCAGGGCAGAATACGCTTGGCATGAGCCTAGTCGGCCTGGCGGCGCTGGCGGCGATGATCATCCTCACCCGCAGAGTCTCCGAATTGACCGAGCCGCCCCCTAAAGTTGAGACCCACTCGCCCTAAACCAGCCCGGTGCTCCGCACGCCCTCGACCAGACTCTGCCAGCCAGCCTTGGGGGTGCCATCGCCCTTTCTCAGTCCGAGGGAGCACAGGTAGCCTTTGAAGTCAGCATTTCCGCCGAGTCCGTAGTAGCCGGCCAGCTGGTTGCACCGGTCCGGCGCGGGGTCATGAAGTTGGTAGAGGTTGAGGAAGGGAATTGAGCCGCCCCCGGCGGCCTGCCAGCCCTTCAGTACGCTGGCGATGAAGGCCGCCTGGTTCTGGTCAGAGCTGCCTAGCTGGGGGGACGTGGGGTAACCCACCTCCTGTAGTACAACCGGGTGCCCCTGCGCAAGGGCTACAGTCCTGGCCAGGTCCTGTTCGGCGGTGGAGGGCGCCCGCGGGCGAAAGCCCGCGCCCAGCGGATAGTAGGTCAGCGCGAGGACGTCACTGCCCTTGTTAAGGTCGGCGACCTGGGCTTGCGATGAACCGGTCGCGCCCGTGAAGGTCGCTGTCGCCCCCACCTTCACTGACGGCAGGGCAGAATGCGCATAGTTGAGCGCATCCTGGTAGAACGCCTTGTATGCGGCCCATTCACCCTGGTGTTGCGAGAGGTACACATCCACCTCGTTGCCGATGGAAAGATATGTGACATGCCCATTCAGCACGCCTTTCACCCTGTCGATAAGCGCATGGAAGCGGGCCTTGGTCTGGGCGCTGTCGAACGGCGCCGACGCGAGGTCGGCGGGGACCTCCTTGGTGGTCGTGTTGATTACCTGAATGCCGAGCAGCAGGGTAAGGCCGCGTTTGTTGCCGAGATAGTCAACCGCATTCCTCAGGTCCTGGAGATTCGAAGCGCCGTTCTTGGGTTCGAGCGCACTCCACCTATAGGCGATGAAGTATCCTCGCGCGCCGGCTCCGTATGCAGTGTCGATGGCAGCCACCAGGTCGTTAGACCCCGCTTTGGGATTTGCTGAGATCGAGAGCCAGCGCTGGCCCGCGACGCCCGGTGTGCTTGGCGTCGTCGGTATTGCGATGCTGGGCGCCGGCTTGGGGGTAGGTGTCGTCTGGGCGCTCGGCCCTGAAGAGGCGCAGCCGGGCGCGACCAGGGCCGCGATGAGGAGCCCAACCAGGAGCAACCGCCGGACGCGCCCGCAGCCGAGCGAATTGGCCGACCGATGATCAGGCCCAGGCCGTCGCTGCGGAAATGGCTCTCCGCGCTTTGGGCGAGACTCGATATCGTCGGTGACGACACAGGCATAGAAACTGATTGGACACCGGCTCCCGAACCGGTGGCGGCTGCTGATGCCCCTTCCGATGGAGATTAGCTTCAAAGGGTCGCCGACTTGTAGACCAAGTCACTTGGGTAGGTCGCGGCCCGATCGCCGCGCTCCCATCCCCCCGGGGGCGCGAGCGCAGGATTGACGTAAACGGCATCGGCCCACATCGCCCGCCCGCTCGCGCCGTAGACCGGCAACGCCAGGTTCCAGAACTCGAAACCATGCCCATCGGTCATGAGGGAGTGCAGCCCAGCGAAGGTTTCGTCCCCGGCGAAATGGGAGGCGAAGTAAGTCTCGATCAGAACAACCCGCGTCCTCGCCAACGTCTGCTTTGCGCCAGCCAGCACGGGCCGCTGGAACCCTTCCACGTCAATTTTGAGCAGGTCGATCACCTGGTCTCCGGCCAGCGCCGCGTCGAGCGGCATGACAGCGACCTCGACCTCCTCGACCAACTCAGCGGCGGTGCTGCCGTACTCGCGGGCGACGAGGCCGGAGGGACGTAGAAAAGATGAGAAAGCAGAGTGTCGCGCCGCATGCATGGTTAAACGATCAACACGTTCTCCGGCGGCCAATTCGTGGCAGCTAACCTGGGGGCGCGCCCGCATGTTGCTCAGCAACCGCTTAAAAGTGACGGGGTTCGGCTCGAGGGCGTCGACGCGCGCGATAGTGACGAAAAGAAGCAGGGAGGAGAGCCATTGCCCTTCATTGGCTCCCACATCGACCACGTAATCGAGGTCGAGGCCAAGCGACCGAGGTAGGAACGGGAATCCGGAACTGAAGAAGGCTTTTCGGCTGTCGGCAGAGCGCAATATCGAGAGGGCCTGGCGCCGGGACATGCCCGTGGCAAGGCAGCGCGAGTACCAGTCCATCCCTCGAATGACGGAGTACGGCAGCACGTTACGGACGCGGATATCACCCTCCAGAGTTACCTTGCCGGCCTCCCCGACTGCCGAATCGGCATCAGTCTAGATCGGGTCACTTCTGGACGAGAATAGGACATTCATTCCAGCCAGTCGTTGTGGAACCAATCTCACGAGTCAGGAGCCTTGCGGGTACTGACGATCCCGAGGCGGCGCAGTTCGACGCCCATCGCATCGAAGCCATCTTCCGGGACGTCCCCGCCCTTCACCACGATATCGCCAAGCGCATCCGCAAGCTCGACTTGGGGGACGTAGCCCAACTGCCGTGCAGCGGCCGAGATGTCGGCGACGCAGTGCCTAACATCGCCAGCGCGATAGTCGCCTGTGATATCAGGCGAAAGCCCAGGGCTCAGCCTCGTCGCCAGCATTTGCGCCAGTTCTGCGATTGGGACTCCACGGCCGGTGCCGACGTTGTATGCCCCGCTTGGGGCATCAGCGTCCACCGCCAATCGGATCGCGCGGGCGACATCGGTGACATGCACCAGGTCTCTGGTCTGGCGGCCATCCTCGTACACTCGCGGCCGGCGGCCGTTCAGCAGCCGGCTGGCGAAGATCGCTGCGACTCCCGTGTACGGGTTGGAGAGGGACTGACCCGGTCCGTAGACATTGAACAAGCGGAGCGCCATGGTGGTAATTCCATACGCCGGTCCAATCCGAAGCGCGAGTTCCTCCTGGTCCCGTTTGGTGATTGCATAAACGCTCCTTGGGTGCGCCGGCCAGCGTTCTGGTGTGGGGCGTGGATTCAACGCCCTGCCACAGGTTGGACAGAGCGGATCCCATTTACCGGCCCCCACAATTTCGCTATTCCGCTCCGCAACGACCTCGCGTGCACATTGCGGGCAATCGTAGGCACCTTCTCCGTACGCGGCCATGCTGGAAGCAACCACGAGCCTGCGCACGACCCCACCCTGCGCGATCTCCTGAAGGAGATGCGCTGTACCCAGGGCATTTACCTCGACGTATGAGCTGATCTCGTACATCGACTGCCCAACACCGACCCGGGCTGCCAGATGGACCACGGTGTCGCAGCCGGCCAGTGCCGTGCGCAGAGTATCGGGATCGCGCACGTCACCAACAATCGCGCCACTGAGTTGCGGTCCTCCCTTCGGGGAGCCGTGGACCTGTGGGTCAAACGAGTCGAGAACAACGCAGTCATGGCCTGCCTCCTCCAGCTCCGTGCGAGCATGACTGCCAATGAAGCCGGCGCCGCCGGTGATTAGGATCTTCATGTCTCTGACCAAGTGTCAGGGCCAAAGCTGGCACAGTCAACCCGCACCCGCCAACGTCGAAACCAGTACGAGAGTCAACCCGGTCCGACTGCGATCAGCTGGTCCCACGCCGGCACGAAGATCTTGCCCTCTCCGGCGGCGACCGAAGCAAATCGGGCTGCTCTGACCAGGGATGTCCGCGATCGCACCTCTCCCGTGCTGGGATCCGCCTGGACCAGCTGCGCCGGCTGGGAACCGCCGATGGTCCACAGGCTTCCGCCAGCCAGCACCGGTGTGTTCCCCCCTCCCTGAGCCCCTCTCCAGCTGACCTCGAACCGGCCGCTGAGGATCCTCACGGCGGCAATGCCGGCTCCGCCACAGGGTACGTAGACAAGCGGACTCGAATAGCTGGTCGCGCCGAAGGCGCCCTGGGGACAGACCCGCGCGCTGAAGATCTCCCCGCCGATGTTCCCCATCCGGTCCCGGTTGACCAGATAGCCGATGCCCGATTTTCCGGTCTGGAACAGCCGTCCCTCGTCGAGCACGGCGGGCGAGATCGAGCCGACATCGGTGTCGGCCGCGTTGAGAGCGGACCAGTCCGCGGGAGCCCAGTAACCGAGCTCATGGAGGTCCGAGCTCAGCTTGATGACGCTGTTCCCATAATCGAAGGCCTGGGTCGAGCTGCCATTGCCGACCGAGACGAACAGGTTGCCGTCGGAGTCCGTGGTCGCGCCGCCGGGCGCCCAGATGCCGGCTTCCCGGCCCGACTGCACCCGGTACGACAGGAGAGGCCCCTCGCCATCCGCCGGACTGGCGACCACCCACCCGTGGTAGGCCCCGCAATCGCCATACAGGCCGCCGTAAGGGACGTAGACCCGGCCCCGGGAGAAGGTGAGCGCGCCCCGCTGTTGGTGAACGCGGGGATCGGCGCCGGGCGGGTCGATTGCCCTGTGCCAGCGAATCGCGCCAGTGGCGAGATCGAGGGCGAAAAGCTCGTGGTGCGCCGGCTGAAGGAAGGCGACCGTGTAGAGGGTCGCAACGGCCGGGTCGATCACCGGCGTGCTGGTGATGCCGCTGGGGTCGATATTGCCGCAGGGCAGGCTTCGCCCGGCGACCGGATCGCCCAGGTGCTGCTTCCAGGCGACCACCCCGCTGGCAGCGTCCAACGCGTACACGGAGTTGTTCTCAGTGGCGGCAAATACCTGGCCGCGGGCCACCAGGGGCTGCCCGTACTCAGCCGCGTCCAGCGGCGCCGACCAGTAAGTCCTCACCGACCCCGCTCCGAGAGAGGCATTGCTGACGCCGCGGCGGTCGGGTCCACCGAGAAAGGCGGGCCAGGCAGCCACCGGCACCGGCGACGCCGTCGCTGCCGGAGTGGGCGAGAAGGCCGGCGATTTGGGCGGCGGAGAAGGGGAGGCCGAGGTGCTGTTCTGCCCGCAGGCGAGGACGGCCACCGCCGCCGCCAGCAGGAGTGCCCTCAGCTGCAGTGGGGGCTCACGCGCGTCCAGAATCCGGCCAGCTGGCTGACCTCCTCGTCGCTGAAGTGGGTCAGGAAGCGCTTGCGGATCGCGTCGAAAAGGGTTCCTCGAGCCTCCGCGAGGCGCTCGCGCCCAGCTTCGGTGATGGTCGCGTTGATGGCACGGCCATCCCCGGGGCAGGCGACCCTCTCCATGAGCCGGTCCGCGCAGAGCCGGTCCACCAGGCGGCTGAGCCCGCTCGGGCTGAGCAGCACCAGCTCCGCCAGCTGGGCCATCCGGAGTCGGCCTCCCTCGGCCGTCGCCACCCGCCAGAGCACCTCGAAGCCGGTCACCGACAGTCTGTGCTCCGCCTCGAGGTCCACGTCCAGCTGCCGAACCAGCAGGGCGTGCGTGTGCATCAAGCCCAGCCAGGCCTGGGTTTCGGTCTCGGTCAGATCGAGAGCTTGATTCACGGACACAGCATAAGTACCAATCACGAATTCGCAACCGCTGTTCCCGAAGCGAGGCGCAGTTTGGCGAATTCCACCGCCAGGCCAGGCAATTGATAGTGCGCATTGAGACCGCTTGGATTGGGCAAGAGCCAGACGAGGGTGGTTCCAAGCGGCTCGGGCTGAAGCCCGATGGCTGCTCCCGGAAAGCCGAACCCGGCCCGGTAGGCGGTGACTCCAAGCATCGCCAGGAAGGCGGGCCGCAGCGCCGCAACCTTGCTCCTGAGTGCCATCGCCCCCTCGCTTAGCTCCTGGGTTGAGAGTTCTGAGGCCGCCGCCGTCGTGCGCGGCACGAGGTTGGTCACACCCAACCCGTACCGGAGAAGCTCGCTCTGCTCCCTCGGCGCCAGCTGGCGAGGTGTGAACCCCGACCGATGCAGGGTCGGCCAGAACCGATTGCCCGGTCGAGCGAAATGATGGCCCGTCGCACCCGAGTAGAGCCCCGGGTTGATCCCGCAGAAGAGGACTCTCAGGCCAGGGGCAATGACGTCCTGGATCGTCCTGGATCTCGCTGCAACGAGATCAGCAGGTGTCGGACGGCCTACCAGGGCCGGGCGACGGAGACGGTTTGCGCCAGCAATTCGTCCTGGCTGATCCAGCCCGCAACCGCGCCGGCGCGGACCTTGGTCTCCAGGGCCCGGCGGACCGCCTCGGCGATCTCAGCACCGCTGAATCCCTCAGAGGCGGCCAGGAGCCGCTCCCAGGCGGCATCATCCATCGGTTCGAAGACCGGGCGGCCGGCCCGCTTGTCGGACTTGCGCAGGTGGACCGCAAAGATCGCTCGCCGGCCCACCGAGTCGGGCAGGCCCACCTCAACCAGGCGGTCGAAGCGACCCGGGCGGGTCAATGCCTCGTCAACCGCATCCGGCCGGTTGGTGGCAGCAAGGATCAGGACACCATCGGTGCCCTCAAGGCCATCCATGTTCTCAAGAAAGGTGCTGACGAGCCGGTGGGTCGCCTCGTGGGCGTCGTCGCGCGAACGCCCCAGGGCATCGATCTCATCGAAGAAGAGGACAGCTGGCTTTTCCCGACGCGCCCAATCAAACGCCTCCTGCAGCTTCTTCTCCGCCTCCCCGTACCATTTGGACACGACATCGGTGGCACGAACGTGGATGAACTTTGCGCCCGACTCCCGGGCCAGGCAGCGGGCCAGCAGCGTCTTGCCAGTGCCGGGAGGGCCGAAGAGCAGCAAGCCGCGCGGGGGCTTGACTCCCCAACGGCGGTAGCTGTCGGGATCTTTGATCGATTGGACGATGGAGCGGAGCTGGGTCTTGGCCTCCTCCTGTCCTCCCACGTCATCGAAGGTCACCGCCTCGTCCGACTCGTCGTCGGCCGGGGGTTGGTAAACCCGCCCCGGGTTCCCGCCCTGGCGGGGGACGCGCGAGGCGACATCGGAGGCACCCTGCCTGATCTTGCGCAGGGCTCCCAGCGCCGCCTCCACTCCCAATCCGGTCGGCTGCAGCGTCAGTTCCACATCCGGCAGGTCCTTGGCGGCCGCCTTGTAGATCCCCTCCACGACGTTCACGAGAATCCGCGTGAAGAGTTCCAGGTCCTCTTTGATGGCAGCCTCGCCGGCAACCTCATGGGCGCTGGCCCCGGGATAGATCAACGGGATGATGATGGGCCAGCTGCCACAGGCGACAACCAACTGGTTGAGGGGGCCCGGCGTTACGACGAAGCGCTCTTCCACCACGGTCGAACCGCGGCGCGCCCGGGTCTGCAGCCCATCCAGCTGAGGAATGCGGAGGATGGCGCGCGGTTGCAGGATCCCGGCCAGGGAGAGCTTCCCGCCCGGAGCGGGGCCACCGCGAGCGAGGACGAGCAGACCCGCCAGCGGGGACGGCAGCGACGTCTGGCCCACCACTGTGAGCGGCAGGCCCTTCGCAATGGCGGCGATCAGCTCCGGCGACCAGGAAACCTTCATCGGGGCAAGCGTCTCAGGCCAACGCCGCGACGACTCGCGGCGGGACTGGTGGGACGGATGGGTGGATTCAGAGCAACTTTCCTCTCTACCCATGCTACCGAGAGGAAAGCGCCCCGAAACCCCACCCCTGGGCAAGAACGCAGTCTGCCGGGCGTCGTGACAGGCATGAGGAAGACCGCGATCGCCCTCGTCGCCCTCGTGATTGTTCTGTTCCTTTTCGACCAGTTCTCGCGCCACCTGCTGGGCCTTGACTGCATCGGCCCCGTGCTGCTTGTCTGGGGCTGCCTGGCCGCGCCTTACCCGGGCAGCTTTGCGGCGGCCGGCGACCTGAGCGGCAGCGTGCTCCTGTATGGCGGAATTGCCCTCGGTGGGATCGCGGTCGCGTACGTTCTCGGCGAGGTGGGTTCCAGCCTTGCCGCCTACCTCCTGAAGCGTTTCCGGCCCGACCTATTGAAGAAGATCGAGCCCCAGGAGAAGCCCCGCACCTACCGAGTCCGCTGAAAAGCTGCTTCAGTGATGGCCGTGTGAGCCGGCGGGCTTCACAAAGTCCACCTCCACCAGACGCGGGTCGCGGGCGTTGCGCAGTCGGGCGATGGCGCCCCGACGGGGCTCGAGGATCAGCACGAGCAGAAAGACCAGCGTGGTGACGCAGACGATCAGGCTGCCGCTCGCCACGTTCAGGTGATAGGCGACCACGAGTCCGACCACTCCGCTCAGCGCCCCGACGCCGGCACTGATCGCAAGCATGGTGGGCACCCGATTGCTCAGCAACCGAGCCGTAGCGGCGGGGGTGATCAGGAAAGCCACCACGAGGATGTTCCCAATCGCTCGAAGCGAAACGACCACCATGCCGGCGAGGAGAAGCAGGAGCAGCAGATCGAGCAGAAGGCCGTTCAGACCCATCGCCTCAGCCATGCCGGGGTCAAAGGCGCGCAACACGAACCGGCGGTGGAAGACCAGGACCGCCAGGAGAACCCCCGCGGCCAGCGCCACGGTCAGCCGCAGATCGTCGGCGCTCACCAGCAGAACGTTGCCGAAAAGGAAATCCTCCAGAGCGGTGGCGTAGCTGTGGATGGTTGAGATGAGCACGACCCCCAGGGCAAAGGAGCCTGTCAGGACCACGCCGATGGCCGCGTCCTCCTGGATCCGCTGATCTCTCGTGATCAGGCCGATGCTCACGGCGGCGACGATCCCGGCCACCAGCGCTCCGTAGAGGACAGCCGAGGCGCCGACCAGAAGGAAGGCGACCACTACCCCGGGCAGCACCGCATGGGAGAGCGCATCGGTCATGAAACCGAGGCGGCGGAAGATGACATAGCAGCCGAGCATGCCCCCCACCCCGCCGCTGATGATGACCTCCAGGAGTGCCCGGCGCTGGACCTCGAGCAGGAAGGGATCGGTCAGCCACACGGTGCTCAATGCGCCTGGTCCCCGATCGCGCGGCGCCCGTCGGGCAGCACCACCAGCGACTCCCCGTAGATGGCGGCGAGCACGTCGTCCCTGAGCAGGTCGGCCGCCGGGATGTCGGCCACGACGGTGCCGTTGAGGCCCCAGACTCGATCCGCCACCGCCGCTGTCCCGGCCACGTCATGAGTGGCCATCAGGACCGTTCCGCCATCGGCGCAGATGTCACGCAGGACAGCGAGGATGACCTCGCGAGTGGCCGGATCGACCCCGGACAGCGGCTCATCGAGAAGCAGCACCTGGGCGCCTGAACAAAGGGCTCGGGCGAGCATGACGCGCTGCTGCTGGCCGCCGCTCAACTCCCCGATACCGCGCTCCCCGAACTCGGTCATCTGCAGCTTGGAGATTGCAGCCCGCGCCGCGGCCCGGTCGGCCGCCCGGTCTGGTCCGATTCGGCGGACGGTTGAGAGCCGTCCCATCATCACAACCTCGAGAACGCTGATCGGGAAGTTCCATTGGATCGACTCGCGCTGCGGCACATAGCCGAGCAGCTGCCGCCGGCTTCGGTCGACTCGATCCAATACGGTCACGGTCCCGGTCGCCGGGACGGTGCCAACGATCGCTTTGAGCAGGGTGCTCTTGCCGGATCCGTTCATGCCGACGAGGCCCACGAACTCTCCCGGCCGGGCAGCGCAGCTCGCCGAGCGGAGTGCCACCACCGAGCCGTACCGAACGCTGACGTCCTGGACGATGATGCTGTTCAGCAGGAGGTGAAGGCCCTCGCCATGACCTTCGCGTTGTGCAGCAGGGCGCCTTCCAACGTCGCCCCGGCAGTGCCGGGATCCCCGATTGCGTCGCCGTACAGCTTTCCGTCGAAAACCTTGACCCGGCCCTCGGCGGCAATCTGCGCGGCCAGCTTGGTGTCCATCGTCGTCTCGGTGAACACCGCGCAGACGTGCCGCGCGCGAATGGCGGCGACGAGCGCTGCAATGTCGGCCGGCCGCACCGCAGCCACGGCATCGGTCGAGGGAACGATGTCCCCGACAAGGGTGATCCCGTAGCGCTCGAGGAAGTAGTTGAAGGCGTCATGGTTGGCGACGAAGAGGCGCCGACCGGGCGCAATCGGGTCGATCAGGGCATGAATGTTGCGGTCGGCATCGAGCAACCGCTGCTTCTGAGCCGCCGCTCGCGCCCGGTATCCCTCGGCATGAGCCGGATCCGCCGCGACGAGCGCCTGGGCGATTGCCTCGGCGGCCGCCACCGCGTTGTCGACGTCGTACCACCAGTGCGGGTCGACGCCCGCCGCCTCGACGCCGGTGCCCCGGCGGAGCTTCACCGAGTCGGAGAGATGTACCAGTCGTCCCTCGACCCCCGCCGCCCGGGCGCCGCTGTCCAGCCAGCGATCGGCGCCGGCGCCCGACACGAAGATGACACGCGCTCGGCTGAGGCGGCTGACCTGCTCGGGCTTCAGCTCGTACTCGTGCGGATCGTCCTTGGCGGTCAGCAGAGCGGTCAGGCGGATCTGCTCGCCGCCCACCGCCCTGACCAGCGCGCTCACCTGCGTCACAGTGGTGACGACCGCAAAGCCGCCCGGGTTCGCCGGTTCAGAGGTGGCCCCGCACGCCGTCAGGGTGATTGAGACCATGAGCGCACCCACCGCCGCGTACAGGTGTCGCATCGACCAAGCATACAAGTTGCGCAAGTCTCTTGCATAACTACAATGGAGAGGTGCCACGGCCGAGTCCGGTCACCGATGCGGTCCGCTCCCTTCTGCTCGGGGCCGACCGTCACGCCTGGGCCTTGGATGAGATCCTGACCGAGGTCCGCACCGGCGGCCGTCCCGCCGACTACTCCACCGTCTTCCGCGCCATCAGCACTTTAGAACGGGAGGGTCTGATCGAGCGGGTTGAGCTCGGCGATGGGAAGGCTCGTTACGAATCACGCCAGGACCACCATGAGCACATTCGGTGCGTCGTCTGCGGCGAGGTGGCCGAAGTTCCCGGCTGCGTCCTCGAAGAGGCGGCGCTCAGCGTCATGAAGCGCACGGGATATCGCGTGGAGGGTCACCGGCTCCTCTTCTCGGGGACCTGTCCAGCCTGTCGCGCCATAGGTTGAGTGGGGAGAGCCGGCCCGAGGCCGGCCCTCCCCCACATTACTAGACGATCAACGTTCGCCGATCCTGCCCTCGCCTTCCTCTCCCCGACCGTTGGGAAGCTGAAGGCTGTCGGTGAAGACGTCCTCATCGAACGTCACTCCGTTGGTGGGGGCGAATGGATCGGCATTCCTTGTGTCGGACCAGATCGGATGGGCATTCTCGTCCCGGTTGATCACGATGCCGCTGTAGTCGCCGTTGAACCCCAGCTGGATACCGTCAGGTGGTGGGAAACTGGGCGACACGACCACAAAGTCGTACGGTGTCTGGGCCCCAGTGCCACCGGCAAGAACGTAGTCGGAGTTCTTCTTCTGAACCCCCGCGCACGCTTCCGGCGGGTCGGTGGAACCGCAGACTGGAGTGAAGACCAGCGAGGGATTTGACTCGCCTGGTACCCGCTCCGTGCGGTAATAGCCGGCACCCACCCTGTCTCTCTCGGCGCTACTGGGTGTGATGTCGACGTCTGGCATGTAGTGATCCAGGCCACGGTCCGGGTTCACGGTGCCGACTTCGCGCCAGGTCAGACCACCATCAAGTGACTGCGACAGCTGGATGTCGAACTCCCCGTTCCGATAGTCCTGCCAGGTGGCGTAGAGGTGGCTGTTCTGGGAATTCTCAGCGTTGATGCGTGGAAAGTCGTTGGTCCGGATGTAGGCGCCCGGGATGCACTCCTCGGGACCGCGCCCAAAGTTGCAGTTCGGCTCGCCGACGGTCACATCGTCGCCGACCTTCGAGGGGGCGAGGCAGTTCAGGTGCGCCGATCCGGTCCGCGAGTCTCCAGACGGGCGGCAGTGGACCCCAAGTTGCTGCGAATTGGGGTTCTGGATATCGGTATTTCCGTTGTTGAAGATGACCTGCAGGTCCCCATTCGGCAGCGCGATCGGTTCCGACCCCTGGTCGAAGTCGCAGGCGCTTGCCGGACGGGTGGGATCGAACTGATTGCCGAGGAAACAGAGAGCACTGCTCGTGCCGCTGATCTCTTCCGGTGTTGACCAATGAATTCCGTGGTCCGTTGACATCGAACCAAAGATCGGCGAGGAGCAGTAGGTCGCCCGGGCACTGGGCTGCGGACCACACTTGGGGCTGAACTTGAAAACCGTCCAGGTCACATAGACGTTGTCGAGGTTGGGACTGCCCGGATACCTGTCGGCAGCGATGAACTCCTTGTCATGGAAGACCGTCGGTGAATTGTCCTCGGCCACGACATAGGCCCTGGAGGAGGTTGCAATGTTGTAGTAAAAGGATCCGCCCGCCCCGGGAGGTGAGGCGGTGACAAGGAGCGCACTGGCGTCGGTATTAACGTCGAAGACCACGCCGCCGTAGAATGCGCGTCCTTTGGAGTCGAACGCGAGAGCCGGATCACTGCAGGCGTCATACGTGTGCCGCGTACCCGGGCCGCCGACGATGGTGTGGCGGTTGGGGTCGCCAGCAATCGGCTGCTGGCCGGCCGGGTTGTTGACCTTCTGAAAGAACGGGGGAACTCCGTCTCCCCAGAGACGACCGTTGTCGAAGGAGTAATCAAAACCGCAGTGATTGAAGCCCACCCGGCTGTCGTTCTGGCCCGCAATCAGGTTGCTCGGTTGCAGCGGGTTGTACTTGATCAGCTCTTCGGCCTGACGACGGTACGTGCAGTCCTGGTTGACGCGGACATTCCTCTTCCCGCCATCGCCGGCGGCATTCTGTGAGCCTTGCGAATTGCCGTTGTCGGTGTCAGAGGAACCGCCGCGGCCGAGTCGCTGACTGCAGCCGAGGCTGCGGGCAGCGATTCCCAGGTTGTTGCGCGACTGCTGATTACCCTCATCGGAGGCGTTCGTTGCATCGCTCCCGGTCGTGACGCTGTCGGGAGGAGTGCCAGAAGGAGTCGTCGAAGGCGCTCCCATATCCCCGGCCAGATCCCTGGCGTCCGCCTCAAGTGCAAACTTGGCGGCGCCGACGACGGCCGGAGACAGGGTGGGTAACTTGCGATCCCCCTTTGCGGTCTTGATGACCGGCTGCTGCAGCTGTCCCGAGGCGGCGCGCTTGGCGATGCTGTCCTCGGCGGACACCGTCACAACCGGGACCGAAGCCAGCAGGGCGGCCAGGAGCGGCAGTCCAGTGGCGAGCGTTAACCAGCGACGGACGCGTTGCTTCATGCGTTGTGATTCCCCCTGAGCCCGTAAATCGGCAACACGCCCATGCCACGGGCAAGAACCGGCTTCGCACCTCCCCAACGAAACCCGCCTGGAAACCAAGCGGAAGTATAAGACCTCAGGAGGGTTCCGATCGAGGCCTCGCTGGCCAAACGCGCGGMAAAAAAAGAGGCGACCTGCCGCACCGTGCGGCAGATCGCCTTGCTGGGTCTCCTAGTTAGGCGTTGAGAGCGACGACGATGTTCGAGAAGACGTTCTTGATCTGACCACCCATCGTAAGCAGGATGACGATGACCACGATCGAGACGAGCACCAGGATCAGGGCGTACTCGACCATTCCCTGGCCTTCCTGACGGGTAAGCAATCCACGAATCTTCCAAATCAAAGCAGACACCTAATTCACCTCCTTCCCGAGCGAGCCGTCGCGGCTCTCCGGTATTTGCTCTCAGGCGCGGCTTGCGTCTGGATGCACTTCCTAAACGGGAGGCGCCTTCAATACCTGCTGTCGTGAGGGTGAGGAGACGGTGTCGAATCGACGTCCAACTTGCCCACTGCATGGCCAGCGACGAGGTCGCTCCAGAAGTTGTGGGATTTCTGTGACGGACGGGCTGACGAAGCGGTTGCAGTGACGTCGGTTCCCAGCGGAGGATGAACCTCCAAGAGGGAGGATAGCGGTGCTGCGACGAGYGAGCGTCACCGGCCGTCACGGAACGGCAATGACGCGACGACGATGGAGCGGAAGTGCAGCGCGGGGATTACCAACCACCGCGCCGCGGTAACCGGTCGGACAGTCAGAGCTCGAGGAGTTCCTCCAAGGTGACGATGTCGCTGCAGCCGGGGCACTGCCCGCCGGGACCGAGACGACGGGCGAAGCGATTGCAGTCGTCGCAGCGCTGCTCACCAAGGAAGCGGGTCTGGCAGCCCGAGCATTCGTAGACGACGTGGTCTCGGCGGGGCTTGGTCAGGCTGGGAGCGGTGAGCTCGCGCTCGAGCTGTCGGTGGCCGTTGCGACGCCGGAAGGCTATCATCTGGCAGCGGTGCGAGCAGRATGTCGCGCGGCGCGAGACCGGCGGCGTCCCGCAGATCGGACAGGTTCGACGGACGGTCTCTGTGGCCATCTCAGCCGTCACGGGAACATCACGGTGCGGGGCCGCGGGAGGCGCTGCCGGGCGGCTCAAGCCGAAACCTCCGCGGCGCTGCTCGGCGGCGGCGCGATCACCAGCTTGCCATCGCGGAACTGGTGGCCCTGGAGCAGCAGCTGGAGCTGGTTGGGGGCGTTGATGCTCCGCCAGTTGAGGCCCAGCCGTACGATCAGCTTGAAGGTCAGGTAGAGCGCGCTCTCGCGCACGTGCAGGCGCTTGGTGCCGTTGGTGCGCAGCCGGACGCCGGCGAAGATCGACTCGATTGCATTGCTGGTGCGGAGGTGGATCCAGTGCTCCTCCGGGAAGTCGTAGAAGCTGACGAAGTCCTCCCCGTCCCGTTCCAGGCACTCGGCGGCCGGGATTTGCCCGATGGCGCGCCAGTGCCCGCTGAGCAGGTCCCGCAGGCGCTCACACTCGGTCCGGTTGGGCGCGTTGTACAACTCTCGGAGCCGCCCCCGGGCTTCCTTGTGCAGACGCTTGGGGAGCTTGTCGAGGAGGTTGATCGCGCGATGGTTCCAGCAGCGAGCCCGGCGCGTGTCGGGGAACACTGCAGCGAGCGCGGCCCAGATCCCCAGCGCACCGTCACCGACCAGCAGCAGCGGATTCACGGTCAGCCCCCGCTCCTTGAGCGAGCGCAGCACGTTCGCCCACGACTCGGTCGACTCCCGGTAGCCCTCCTCCATCGCCAGCAGTTCCTTCTGGCCGTGCTCGTCGACGCCGAGGACGACCAGGACCGCCGTCTTCTCTCGCTCGACGCCGGCTTTGATGTAGAAGCCGTCGACGAACAGATACGGGTACCGCTTCTTGAGCGGGCGCCGGCGCCAGACCTCGAACTCCTGCTTCCACTCCTCCTTCAGCCGCAGGATGCTCTGCTGTGAGAGCGCCGCCGTCTCTCCCACCAGGGCACGGAAGACCGGTTCGAAGTCGCCCGTCGAGAGCCCTTCCAGGTACAACCGGACCATGAGCCGGGCCTGGGTCCGTGACCGCCGCTCGTAGCGGGGCACGATCTGGGAGCTGTAGCCGTCCGGGCTGACCTCCGGCGGTACGTCGCGGACCCGAGGCACCCGCACCTCCACGTTGCTCATGCCGACACCGATCTGCCGGGCAGGGAGATGGCCGTTGCGATGGCCTCGGAACTCAGCCTTCCGCTCGTAGCGGAACCTCCGCAGGAAATCGTCCACCTCTTCCTCGACCGCCGCCTGGAGCGCCTTCTGCGCGCCTTCCCGGACCAGCTTCTCCAGGAAGTCGTCCGGGGCCGGAACGGGTGCGGTCGGGGGGAGTACCTGATACTTTGGCGACACGGCGTAGTCCTCCAGCTTTGGCTCGTGTCAGCGAGCCGGTTCCGATGGGTTGCTGGGAGGCTACGCCGTCCTGCTACCTACCTTCATCGGGAGCCGCCGAGGAGATTTCCCACAACTCTTGGAGCGGGCTC
>JRHI01000566.1_pt1 | contig 38847 bp, 54 predicted proteins | sample 215371 | NCBI WGS metagenome assembly JRHI01 (sample SAMN02929681, study PRJNA255918) | sediment metagenome | biome: cave system; feature: Ice Cave; material: Sediment; isolation source: sediment from deep within a dark volcanic ice cave with no known source of... ... | reverse complement strand
CACGGTCGGCGCCGGCGTGGTGGCCAAGGTCATCGAGTAGCTGTACTTACCGCTGCGAATCGCCGTGATTCACAGGAAAACTAACCGGCCGAAAGTAGGGTTTCACTTTCGGACGAAAGGCACATATGCAGAACCAGCGAATCCGTATCCGCCTCAAGGCTTTCGACTACAAGCTGATCGACCAGTCGGCACAGGAAATCGTGGAAACGGCCAAGCGCTCCGGCGCGGTGGTCAAAGGTCCGGTTCCGCTCCCGACCAAGATCGAGCGGTTCGATGTTCTGCGCTCGCCGCACGTCAACAAGACGTCGCGCGATCAACTGGAGATTCGCACCCACTTAAGGTTGATGGACATCATCGATCCGACCGACAAGACGGTCGACCAGCTGATGAAGCTCGATCTGCCGGCGGGCGTCGACGTGGAAATCAAGCTTCAGTAATCAGGGATCAGGTATCAGGAATCGGGAATCAGGAATCAGTCAATCTGGCGCGCGAAGCGCGCGCGAACTTCTGATTCCTGACTTCTGATACCTGATACCTGATAGCGGTAAACCAAGGAAAACGAACATGAGTCTAGGACTTGTCGGCCGCAAGATCGGCATGACACGGATTTTCTCCGACGACGGCGCCGCCGTGCCGGTGACCGTGCTCGATGTCGCCAACAATCGCGTCACCCAGATCAAGACCGAGGAAAGCGACGGCTATTCCGCGGTGCAGGTCACCTATGGCAAGCGGCGCGCCAATCGCGTCACCAAGCCGCAAGCGGGTCATCTGGCCAAGGCGGGCGTGGAGGCGGGATCCGTGCTGAAGGAATTTCAGGTCCGTGCGGACGAGCTCGCGAGCCTCAAGCTCGGTGAAACCATCAGCGTCGAAACCTTCGCCGTCGGTCAACTAGTCGACGTCAGCGGCACCACCAAGGGCCGCGGGTTTTCAGGCGTGATCCAGCGCCACCATTTCAGCTCGAACCGCGCTTCGCACGGTAATTCGCGCTCGCACAACAGCCCCGGCTCGATCGGTATGGCGCAGGACCCCGGCCGCGTGTTTCCAGGCAAGCGCATGGCGGGGCAGTACGGCAACGTCAAGCGCACGGTGCAGACCTTGAAGGTAGTTCGCGTCGATGCGGTGCGCGGCCTCTTACTGGTCAAGGGTGCGGTTCCAGGCGCCGACGGCGGCCACATCGTGGTCCGGCCTTCGGTCAAGACCCCGCTGAAAAAGGGGGGCTAGAGCATGGATCTGAAGCTCATCAATGACAGCGGCAAGCCTGCCGCAACGCTCGCGGTATCGGATACGCTGTTCGGCCGCGAATACAACGAAGCGCTGATCCACCAGCTGGTGACGGCGTATCAGGCCAATGCGCGCAGCGGTAACAGGGCGCAAAAAGGCCGTGCCGACATCAACAAGTCGCACAAGAAGCCCTGGGCGCAGAAAGGCACCGGCCGCGCCCGCGCGGGCCAGGCCAACAGCCCGCTGTGGCGCGGCGGCGGAAAGATTTTCCCCAGCTCGCCCGATGAGAACTTTTCGCAGAAGGTGAACCGGAAGATGTTCCGCGCCGGCATCGCGTCGATTCTGTCGCAACTGGTTCGTGAAGATCGCCTGTCCGTCGTCGAGCAAATCGCGCTCGATGCGCCAAAAACGAAACTGCTCGCACAAAAGATCAAGTCGCTGGGACTCACCGGCTCGGTGCTGGTCGTCGTCGATGCGCTGAGCGACAACATTCATCTGTCGTCGCGCAACCTGCACGGTGTAATGGTGCTGGAGACCCGCGAGGTCGATCCGGTCAGCCTGGTTCGATTCGACCACGTGCTATTGACCCGCGCGGCGGTGACGCAGTTCGAGGAGATCCTGGCATGAGCGCACAGAAAACGGCTGCGCCGCCCCGCGCGGCAGCGACCAAGTTCAACCCGGAGCGGCTGATGACCGTGCTGCTGGCGCCGACCATCTCGGAAAAGGCGACGCACATCGCCGACAAGCACGAGCAGGTCGTTTTCAGGGTCGCGCCCAATGCGACCAAACCGGAAGTCAAGGCCGCGGTCGAGCTTATGTTCAAGGTCCAGGTTGAAAGCGTTCAGATTGCGAACGTCAAGGGCAAGGTCAAGCGCTTCGGTGCCTACAACGGCCGCCGCCGCAACTGGAAAAAGGCGTACGTGAGCCTGAAGCCCGGCCAGGAAATCAACTTCGCGCAGGAAGCCTGATCATGGCACTCATCAAAGTCAAACCAACTTCGCCCGGCCGGCGCTCGCTGGTCAAGGTCGTCAATTCGGACCTGCACAAGGGTCGTCCGGTCGAGGCATTGATCGAGGCGAAGAAGCGCGGCTCGGGACGCAACAACAACGGCCATATCACCATGCGCCACCAGGGTGGCGGCCACAAGCAGCACTACCGCATCGTCGATTTCCGTCGCAACAAGGACGGTGTCCCGGCCAAGGTGGAACGACTCGAATATGACCCGAACCGCAGCGCGCACCTGGCACTGCTGCTCTACACCGACGGCGAGCGGCGCTACATCGTCGCCCCGCGCGGCGTCGCGGCGGGAACCCAGCTCATGAGCGGGGCCGAGGCGCCGATCAAGCCCGGCAATTGCCTGCCCTTGCGCAACATTCCTGTGGGCACGACCATCCACTGCGTCGAAATGCTGCCTGGCAAAGGCGCGCAAATGGCGCGTTCCGCCGGAGCGTCGGTGCAGTTGCTCGCACGCGAAGGCGTGTATGCGCAGTTGCGCATGCACTCGGGCGAGATTCGCAAGGTGCACGTCGACTGCCGGGCCACCATCGGCACCGTCGGCAACGAAGAGCACAACCTGCGCTCGATCGGCAAGGCAGGTGCGCAGCGGTGGCGCGGCATTCGTCCGACGGTTCGCGGCATCGCCATGAATCCGGTGGATCACCCCCATGGCGGCCGTTCCAACGGCGGCGGCCATCCGGTATCACCCTGGGGCACGCCGACCAAGGGTTATCAGACACGGCGCAACAAGCGCACCGACGGCATGATCGTCCGCCGCCGCCACGCCGCAAAGAAGGGTTAGAGGAACCAAGATGGCTCGCTCAATCAAGAAAGGCCCGTTCGTCGACCACCATTTGCAGGCCAAGGTCGAAGCGGCTCGCGCCACGTCGGACAAGCGGCCGATCAAGACCTGGTCGCGCCGCTCGACGATCACGCCCGATTTCGTGGGACTGACCATTGGGGTTCACAACGGCAAGCAGCACATACCGGTGTACGTGTCGGAAAACATGGTGGGACACAAGCTTGGCGAATTCGCCTTGACCCGCACGTTCAAGGCGCACTCCGCCGACAAGAAGGTCGCGGCGCCGCTGCCGCCCCGGAAGTAAGGAGAGAGCGATGGAAACCAAAGCAATCCTGCGCGGGGTGCGCCTGTCGGCCCAGAAGGGCCGGCTCGTCGCCGATCAGATCCGCGGTTTGGCCGTCGGCAAGGCGCTCGACGTGCTGGCGTTCAGCCCCAAGAAGGGCGCCAAGATCATCAAGAAGGTGCTGGAGTCGGCAATCGCCAACGCCGAGCACAACGAAGGTGCGGATGTCGACGAGCTGAAGGTCAAGACGATCTATCTCGACAAGGCGACCAATCTGCGCCGCTTTACAGCAAGGGCCAAGGGACGTGGCAACGTGATACTCAAACAGACCTGCCACATCCATGTCACCGTCGGTGACGGAAAAAAGGACTAGGTCATGGGACAGAAGATACATCCGATCGGCTTCCGTCTGGCCGTCAATCGCGACTGGACGTCGAAGTGGTACGCCAACAGCAAGCACTTCCCGACGATATTGAACGAGGACATCAAGGTCCGCGCGTATCTCAAGAAGAAGCTCGCGCACGCCTCGGTCGGCAAGATCACGATCGAGCGCCCGGCCAAGAACGCGCGCATCACCATTCACAGCGCGCGCCCCGGTGTGGTGATCGGCAAGAAGGGCGAGGACATCGAAACGCTGCGCGCGAATCTGCGCAAGATGATGGGCACCGAAGTCGGGCTCAATATCGAGGAGATCCGCAAGCCCGAGATCGACGCGCAGCTCGTCGCCGACTCGATCGCCCAGCAGCTCGAGAAGCGCATCATGTTCCGCCGCGCCATGAAGCGCGCGATGCAGAACGCGATGCGGCTTGGCGCGCAGGGCATCAAGATCATGAGCTCGGGGCGGCTGAACGGCATCGAAATCGCGCGTTGCGAGTGGTATCGCGAGGGACGGGTGCCGCTCCACACGCTGCGGGCGGATATCGACTACGGTTTCGCGGAAGCGAAGACGTCCTATGGCGTCATCGGGATCAAGGTCTGGGTGTTCAAGGGCGAAGTGATGCCGCACAACGCGGAGCCGCTTGCGGCGCCCGTGCCGGCACCCGAAGCACCGAAGAGAGCGCGCAAGCCTGCGGGAGTCAAAAATGCTGCAACCAGCTAGACGGAAGTACCGCAAGGAGCAGAAGGGCCGCAACAAAGGCGTTGCGACCGTCGGCGCCAAGGTCAGCTTCGGCGAATACGGGCTGAAGGCGGTCGGGCGCGGACGTCTGACCGCGCGCCAGATCGAGGCGGCACGGCGGGCAATGACCCGCCACATCAAGCGCGGGGGCCGGATCTGGATTCGTATTTTCCCTGACAAGCCAATGTCAAAAAAGCCGGCTGAAGTGCGGATGGGCAATGGCAAGGGGAATCCGGAGTACTACGTCGCCGAGATCCAGCCCGGCAAGGTTCTCTACGAAATGGATGGCGTCGACGAGGCGCTGGCCCGCGAGGCGTTTGCGCTTGCCGCCGCAAAACTGCCGATCAGGACGACGTTCGTCCATCGGCTTCTCGGTTAAGGACCGCGAACATGAAAATTTCCGCACGCAGGAAGGACTTGAAGGCTAAGTCGCCTGACGAGCTCACGGCCGAGCTTCACGCCTTGCTCAGGGAGCAGTTCGGCCTGCGCATGCAGAAGGCGACGCAACAGCTTTCGAATCAGTCCAAGCTGCCCGCGGTCCGGCGCGACATAGCCAGAGTGCGAACACTGCTTACCCACAAATCCAAGACGGCACAAACATGAACGAACCGATGCAGCAAGCGGTGCAGCCAGGCTCCTATGGCGCCGCGGCAGGCGCCCCGGCAGTCAAGGGTAGCCTGATCCAGACCCAGATCGGCCGAGTGGTCAGCGACAAAATGGACAAGACGGTGACCGTGCTGGTCGAGCGCCGCGTCAAGCACCCGCTCTATGGCAAGGTCGTGACCCGGTCCAACAAGTACCACGCGCACGACGAGAACAACGAATACAAGGCAGGCGACTTGGTCGAGATCGAAGCCTGCCGCAAGCTGGCCAAGACCAAGGCGTGGCGGGTGAAGCGCCTGATCGAAAAAGCCAAGGATATCTAAGGACTTGAGGCTTGGCCGGGCTTGTCAAAGCGATTGAAAACGGTCATACTGGTGAGCTTCGCCTGCCGCACGCTGGCTGAGGCTTTTTCAGGACCCTGAACAGGCATCCAGGCGGCGCGGCGGTTCACCCGGACGGGTTCCAAAACTGGTCGCCGCGAGGCTTAAGCTTTCAGCGGCGGGTCAAGTTGGAGATTGAGCAATGATCCAAATGCAAACGATCCTGGAGGTCGCCGACAACACCGGCGCCCGGCGAGTGATGTGCATTAAGGTGCTCGGCGGCTCAAAGCGCCGGTACGCCCACATCGGCGACATCATCAAGGTCAGCATCAAGGATGCGGCGCCGCGCGGACGCGTCAAAAAAGGCGAGATCTACAGCGCGGTTGTCGTTCGCACCCGCCACGGTGTTCGTCGCGACGACGGCGCCAAGATCAAGTTCGACACCAACGCCGCCGTGCTGCTCACGCCCAAGCTCGAGCCGATCGGAACCCGCATATTCGGGCCGGTCACTCGCGAGCTTCGCACCGAGCGCTTCATGAAAATCGTATCGCTCGCGCCGGAGGTCCTATGACCATGCGCAAGATCAAGAAGGGCGACAACGTGGTCGTGATTGCCGGCCGCGACAAGGGCAAGCGCGGCGACGTCACGCAGGTCGTCGATGACGATCACGTAGTGGTCGCTGGCATCAACCAGGTGAAGCGGCATACCCGCCCCAACCCGATGAAAAATCAACAGGGCGGAATCGTGACCAAGGAAACGCCCATCCACGTGTCCAACGTCGCGATCTGGAACCCGATCACCTTGAAGGCGGACCGGATCGGCTTTCGCACGCTCGACGACGGCCGCAAGGTTCGCTTCTACAAGTCGAACAAGGAAGTGATCGGAGTTTGAACATGGCCCGTCTCAAGGAAATCTACAACAAGGAAATCGTTCCGGCGCTGGTGAAGCAGTTCGCCTACAAGTCGACCATGCAAGTCCCCCGGATCGACAAGATCGTTCTCAACATGGGCGTCGGAGAAGCGATCGCCGATAAGAAGATCCTGGAAAATGCGGTTGCCGACATGCAGAAGATCTCCGGCCAGAAACCGGTGATCACGAAGGCAAAAAAGTCGATCGCGGTGTGGAAGATCCGCACCGGCTATCCGATCGGATGCATGGTGACGCTGCGCCAGGATCGGATGTACGAGTTTTTCGACCGGCTGGTGTCGATTGCGTTGCCGCGCGTGCGCGACTTTCGCGGCGTATCCGGACGGTCTTTCGACGGCCGCGGCAACTTCAACATGGGCGTCAAGGAACAGATCATTTTCCCGGAGATCGAGTACGACAAGATCGATTCGATCCGGGGCATGAATATCACGATCGCGACCACCGCCAAGACCGATGCCGAGGCCAAGGCGTTGCTGGCCGCGTTCAAATTTCCGTTCAAGAACTAAACTGAGACTTTAAGGACGCCATGGCGAAAAAGGCTGTCATCAACCGCGATCTGAAACGCCGCGTGACGGTGAAAAAGTACGCCAAGAAGCGTGCTGAGCTGCAGGCAACGATCGGCAATATGAGGCTCTCCGACGAGGACCGTCTGGCGGCCCGGCACAAGCTGCAGCAGCTGCCGAGGAACGCGAGCCCGACGCGGCTTCGCAACCGCTGCAGGCTGACTGGACGCCCTCGCGGCGTCTACAGCAAGTTCGGGCTGGGGCGCAACAAGCTGCGCGAAATCGCGATGCGCGGCGAGATTCCCGGCGTGGTCAAGGCCAGCTGGTGATGAGCGCCGTTTTCCCGGCGCAACGATTAGCGACGTCGCAACTGAGGTTGAGGTGAACACATGAGCATGACTGATCCGATCGCCGACATGCTGACGCGCATCCGTAATGCGCAGCTCGCGGAGAAGGCCACGGCGCAGATGCCCACATCCAAGGTCAAATTGGCGATTGCCAAGGTGCTCAAGGACGAGGGCTACATCGAGGGCTTCGCCGTCGTGGGGGACGAGGCCAAGCCGCAGCTGGAGATCGCGCTGAAGTACTACGCGGGACGGCCGGTGATCGAAAAAATCGAGCGCGTGTCGAAGCCGGGCTTGCGCATCTACAAAGGCAAGGACGATATCCCTCGGGTCATGAACGGACTGGGAATCGCCATCGTCTCGACCTCGCACGGCGTCATGACCGATCGCAAGGCCCGCGCCACCGGCGTCGGTGGCGAAGTGCTGTGCATCGTCGCCTGACGGAAAGAAGAACATGTCCCGCATAGGCAACAACCCGATCAAGCTGCCGCCGAAGGTCGAAGTGGACGTCAGCCCGGGCGAAATCTCGGTCAAGGGTCCACTCGGAACGCTGTCGCACCAGTTCGGCACCGCGATCACCGTCGAGAAGAACGGCGACACGCTGGTGTTCAAGGCGGCCAACGCGGAGGCAAGCGCGATGCACGGCACCTTGCGCGCGCTGGTCGCGAACATGGTCAAGGGCGTGACCGACGGCTACGAAAAGAAGCTCGCTCTGGTGGGCGTGGGATATCGCGCGCAGGCAGCGGGCGACAAGCTCAATCTATCGCTGGGCTTTTCGCATCCGGTGGTGCACAGGATGCCCAAAGGCGTGAAGGCGGAAACGCCGCTGCAGACGGAGATCGTGATTAAGGGCATCGATAAGCAGCAGGTCGGGCAGGTCGCGGCCGAGATTCGCGCCTACCGTCCGCCCGAGCCGTACAAGGGCAAGGGCGTTCGCTACGTCGGCGAGCGGGTCGTGATCAAGGAGACGAAGAAGAAATAACGCGACGGTCAAAAGTACAAACCTACTTTTGACCGAAGCAGTCACTCTCGAATCGCCGGCAGAGCCGGACGATTCGAGACAGAAAAGCTGGAAAGGACAGGGTTGCAGACATGAACAAGAAAGACGCTCGAGTCCGCCGGTCCCGCAAAACCCGGGCGCGCATTGCAGAGCAGCACGCCAACCGGCTGGTGGTCAGCCGGTCGAATTGCCACATCTACGCGCAGATCGTCGCTCCGTCGGGCGACAGGATTCTGACCAGCGCGTCGACGCTCGAGGGCGACGTCCGCAAGGACTTGAAGAACGGCGGCAACAAGGCCGCGGCAGCCGTGGTTGGAAAGCGCATTGCGGAGAAGGCGAAGAAGCTGGGTATCGAGGCGGTTGCATTCGACCGTTCCGGATTCAAGTATCACGGCCGCGTGAAGGCGCTTGCCGACGCCGCCCGCGAGGGCGGCTTGAAGTTCTAGCGCCAAACGAGAAAAACGGGAACGAACAATGGCAAAGCCGATGGGCAGGCAGCAAGGCAGGCAACAGCAGGACGATCGTGGCGACGGCCTGCGCGAAAAGATGATCGCCATCAACCGCGTCACCAAGGTGGTGAAGGGCGGGCGCATTCTCGCCTTTGCGGCGCTGACGGTCGTCGGCGACGGCGATGGCCGCGTCGGCATCGGCAAGGGCAAAGCCAAGGAAGTTCCGGTCGCGGTGCAGAAGGCGATGGAAGAAGCGCGGCGCAGGATGATCAAGGTGCGGCTGAAGAACGGATCGCTGCATCACGCCGTTCAGGGACGTCACGGCGCGACCAAGGTTTTCATGCAGCCGGCGTCGGAAGGAACCGGGATCATCGCCGGTGGCCCGATGCGGGCGGTGTTCGATGTGGTCGGCGTGACCAACATTCTCGCCAAGTGCCATGGCTCGACCAACCCGTACAACATCGTGCGCGCGACCTTGAATGCGCTCGAGCACTGCAACTCGCCGGCGGAGATTGCCGCCAAGCGCGGGTTGACGGTCGAGCAGCTGACGGAAGGCTAGGCATGGCGGCGGAAAAGAAAATGGGAACGGTACGCGTCACCCTGGTGCGCGGGCTGATGGGCAAGAAGCCGGACCATCGCGACACCGTGCGCGGGCTCGGCCTGAAATGGCGCAACCACACGGTCGAACTGCAGGACACGCCGCAGACTCGCGGCATGATCAACAAGATCGGTTACATGCTTCGAGTCACCGAGGCAAAGGGCTGAAGGACCCGCGATGCGATTGAATTCCATCAAGCCGGCGGCCGGAAGCAATAAGGCCAAGCGCCGCGTCGGCCGCGGCATCGGCTCGGGGCTGGGCAAGACCGCGGGCCGCGGCCACAAGGGGCAGAAATCGCGCTCGGGTGGCTTTCACAAGGTCGGCTTCGAAGGTGGTCAGATGCCGCTGCAGCGCCGTCTGCCCAAGCGTGGATTCAAGTCGCGTACTCACGGCGATGCTGCGGAGGTGCGGCTGTCGGATCTGACCAGGGTTCCGGTCGCGGATATCGACCTGCTGGCGCTCAAGGCGGCGGGGCTTGTACCGCCGGGCGCGAAGACGGTGAAGGTGATCAAGACCGGCGAGCTCAAAAAAGCGGTGCAGCTCTCGGGCGTGCTGGCGACCAAGGGCGCCCGCGCGGCGATCGAAGCCGCCGGCGGCAGCGTCCTGATGCCAGCGAACCAGACGAACCCAAGCGCCGAACCCAGGAAATAATTTGGCTACCATCAATCCCGCGCAAAAGAGCGGTAATCGATACGCAGACCTGAAAAAGCGTCTGCTGTTTCTGCTCGGCGCGCTTGTCGTCTATCGCATCGGAACGCACATCCCCGTGCCGGGGATCAACGCGTCGGTGCTGGACGAATTGTTCAAGTCGCAGCAGGGCGGCATTCTCGGCCTGTTCAATGTATTTTCCGGCGGCGCGCTTTCCCGGTTCTCGATCTTTGCGCTGGGGATCATGCCGTACATCTCGGCATCGATCATCATGCAGTTGTGCACGGTGGTTGTCCCCACGCTGGAAGCGCTCAAGAAAGAGGGCGAATCCGGCCGTCGCAAGATCACGCAGTACACGCGCTACGCGACCCTGGGGCTCGCATTCTTTCAGGGGCTCGGGATCTCGATTGCGCTGGAAGCGCAGGCCGGATTGGTGGTCGACCCGGGCGTCGCGTTCCGCTTCCTGTCGGCGGTCACCCTGGTGACCGGAACGATGTTCCTGATGTGGCTGGGCGAGCAGATCACCGAGCGGGGCCTGGGCAACGGGATCTCGCTGATCATCTTTGCCGGCATCGCCGCCGGTCTGCCGCGCGCCATCGGGCAGACGCTGGAGCAGCTCAATACGGGCGCGTATTCGATCCCGCTGGTACTGGGCATCGTCGCGCTGGTGGTCGGGGTGACGGCGTTCGTGGTGTATGTCGAGCGGGCGCTGCGCAAGATCCAGGTGAACTACGCCAAGCGCCAGGTCGGCAACAAGGTCTATGCCGGGCAGCAATCGTTTCTGCCGCTCAAGCTCAACATGGCCGGCGTGATTCCGCCGATTTTTGCGTCGTCGATCATTCTCTTTCCCGCGACCCTGGCGCAGTGGTTCGGCTCCAATGAGAACACCATCTGGCTGCGCGACCTGGCGGCGACGCTTGCCCCGGGCCAGCCGGTGCACGAGATACTGTACGCAGCCGCGATCATATTTTTCTGTTTCTTCTATACGGCGCTGCAGTACAACCCGAAGGAGACCGCCGAGAATCTCAAGAAGAGCGGCGCGTTCATCCCGGGGTATCGTCCCGGCGAGCAGACTGGGAAGTACATCGAGAAAATAACCTTGCGTTTGACCTTGCTCGGCTCGATATATCTGGTGGTGGTCTGCTTTATCCCGAACTTTCTTATCGCCTGGAAGAATGTGCCGTTCTATTTTGGCGGGACTTCGCTCCTGATCATCGTGGTCGTGACCATGGACTTCATGACTCAGGTGCAGGCGTATGTGATGTCGCAGCAGTACGAGAGCCTGCTCAAGAAGGCGAACTTCAAGGGCGGATTACCGACGCGCTGATGGCGAAAGAAGAAACGATACAGATGCAGGGAGAAGTCATGGAGACGCTGCCCAACGCGACGTTCCGGGTAAAGCTGGAGAACGGCCACGTAGTGCTTGGTCACATCTCCGGAAAGATGCGGATGCACTACATCAAGATTTTGCCGGGCGACAAGGTGACGGTGGACCTTACGCCGTACGACCTGTCCCGGGCGCGGATCATTTTCCGCGCGAAGTAGGACGGTAGACGCGAGTAAGCGCAAGTGAGGCAGAAGCGAAAGGAACAGTGATGAAAGTATTGGCTTCAGTCAAGAAGATTTGCCGCAATTGCAAGATTGTCCGGCGTCACGGGGTCGTGCGAGTCATTTGCACGGATCCGCGCCACAAGCAGCGGCAAGGTTAACGGAAACGAACGATAGGGTAAGCCCATGGCCCGTATTGCAGGCGTCAACATTCCGAATCACCAGCATGCCGAAATCGCGCTGACCGCGATTTACGGCATCGGGCGTCCGCGCGCGCGGATGATCTGCATGGCCGCGGGTGTCGGCCACGCGACCAAGATCAAGGATCTTTCCGATGCGCAGATGGACAAGCTGCGCGAGCTCGTCGGCAGGTACACGGTCGAGGGAGACCTGCGCCGCGAGGTGACCATGAGCATCAAGCGGCTGATGGATCTCGGCTGCTACCGGGGCGTTCGCCACCGCAAGGGGCTGCCGGTTCGCGGTCAGCGTACGCGCACCAACGCACGGACACGCAAGGGACCGAAGAAGGCGCGGCAGGCGACGTCGTCGCGCGGTGCCGCCAAGCCGGCGGCGAGTCCCCCCACGGCCAAGCCGGCGGCCAAGTAATACCGCCGATCAAGGATTGAGGACATAACGAATGGCACAGGCACCGACCAAGACCGTCACGAGGACGCGCAAGAAGGTCAAGAAGAACATCTCTGAGGGCATTGCGCACATCCACGCGTCGTTCAACAACACGATCATCACCATCACCGATCGCCAGGGCAATGCGTTGTCCTGGGCGACGTCGGGCGGCGCGGGCTTCAAGGGCTCGCGCAAGTCGACGCCGTTCGCGGCGCAGGTCGCCGCCGAATCGGCAGGCAAGGCAGCGCAGGAGTGCGGCGTCAAGAACCTCGAGGTGCGGATCAAGGGCCCGGGCCCCGGCCGCGAGTCGGCGGTGCGCGCCTTGAATGCGCTCGGACTCAAGATCACCAGTATTTCGGACGTGACACCGGTGCCGCACAACGGCTGCCGTCCGCCGAAGCGCCGTCGCATCTAGCGCTCGCGTTTTCGTTGAGATTTTCCGTTGAGAATCGTCGGGCTCTGCCTGCGATTCTCAGGTAACCGAATCGGTCGAAAGTAGGGTTTCACTTTCGACCGGGAGACTAAGATGGCTCGATATACCGGACCAAAATGCAAGCTGGCGCGACGGGAAGGGACCGATCTTTTCCTAAAAAGCGCTCGTCGATCGCTCGACTCCAAGTGCAAGCTCGATTCCAAGCCAGGCCAGCATGGCGTGAAATCGGGCATGCGCCAGTCGGACTACGGCAACCAGCTGCGCGAGAAGCAGAAGCTGCGCCGGACCTACGGCATCCTCGAGCGGCAGTTCCGCCGCTATTTCACGATGGCTGCGCAGCATAAAGGGTCGACCGGCTCGAACTTGTTGCAGCTCCTGGAATCGCGGCTGGATAACGTCGTCTACCGCATGGGGTTTGGCTCGACCCGCGCCGAAGCGCGCCAGCTCGTGTCGCACCGTGCGGTGACGATCAACGGCAAGGTCGTCAATATTCCGTCGGCGCTGGTGAAGGCTGGCGACGTGATCGCGGTCAAAGACGGGGCAAAGACTCAGCTGCGCATCGTCGACGCGCTGCAGCTCGCCGACAAGATCGGCTTTCCGTCGTGGGTCCAGGTCGACATCACGAAGATGATGGGTACGTTCAAGGGTGCGCCCGACCGTTCGGAATTCGGTCAGGACATCAACGAAAGCCTTGTCGTCGAGCTCTACTCCAAGTAACTGGCGCGCTTTTTCCCAGGGCTTCGCCAGAAGTTTTGACCGGGTTTCGATTTAAGGACTCCGCATGCAGAGCAACGCTTTCTTGAAACCGCGCATCATCGATGTGCAAAGCACGTCGCCTTTCCACGCCAAGGTGGTGATGGAGCCGTTCGAGCGGGGCTACGGCCACACGCTCGGCAACGCGCTTCGCCGCGTTCTCCTATCGTCGATGCCCGGCTATGCGCCGACCGAGGTGAAGATCACCGGCGTGCTGCACGAGTATTCCGCGCTCGATGGCGTGCAGGAGGACGTCGTCGACGTGCTTCTCAATCTCAAGGGTGTGGTGCTGAAGCTCCATAACCGAGACCACGTCACCTTGAAGCTCGCCAAGACCGGCGAGGGCCCGGTGACGGCGGCCGATATCGAGCCGAATCACGATGTCGAGATCATCAATCCGGAGCATTTGATCGCCCACCTTACCGCGGGCGGCAAGATCGAGATGGAAATCAAGGTCGAGAAGGGACGCGGCTATCAGCCGGCGACGGTGCGCATCAAGCCGGACGGCGGCCGCAGCATCGGCAACATCCTGCTCGATGCGTCGTTCTCACCGGTGCGCCGCGTCAGCTACTCGGTCGAGAGCGCTCGTGTCGAGCAGCGAACCGACCTGGACAAGCTGGTCATGGACATCGAAACCAATGGTGTGATCGAGCCCGAACAGGCGATCCGCTACGCAGCGAGCATTCTGGTCGAGCAGCTCGGTGTTTTCGCCGATTTGAAGGGCACCGAAGCGCCGATCGAGCAGCGCTCGATGCCGCAGGTCGATCCGATCCTGCTGCGCCCGGTCGACGACCTCGAGCTGACGGTGCGCTCGGCCAATTGCCTCAAGGCCGAGAACATCTATTACATCGGCGATCTTATCCAGCGCACCGAGACGGAGTTGCTCAAGACGCCCAATCTCGGCCGCAAGTCGCTCAACGAGATCAAGGAAGTGCTGGCCACGCGCGGACTGTCGCTGGGGATGAAGCTGGAGAACTGGCCCCCGGCGAATCTGGACCGGCCGTAAAGGAAGCTAGGAAAATATCATGCGTCACCGCCACGGATTGCGTAAGCTCAATCGCACCAGCAGCCATCGACTGGCGATGCTGAGGAACATGACCAACTCGCTTCTGACGCACGAAGTCATCAAGACGACACTGCCGAAAGCGAAGGAACTGCGCCGTGTCGCCGAGCCGCTGATCACGCTTGGCAAGACGCCAACGCTCGCCAACCGGCGGCTCGCATTCGATCGATTACGCGACCGCGATGTCGTGACCAAGTTGTTCGACGAGCTGGGGCCCCGCTACGGCGCACGGCCCGGCGGATATCTGCGCATCCTGAAGTTTGGATTTCGCATCGGCGACAACGCACCGATGGCGCTGGTCGAGCTGATGGATCGGCCGGAACCCGGCGTTGCGACGGAAGACGAGTCCGCCGAAAGCAAGGAAGCGGCGGGGACCAAAGGCGCGAAGGCCAAGAAGGCCGCGAAACCCGTGAAGACCGCCAAGGCACCGAAGGCCGCCAAGACGCCGAAACCGGCCAAGGCCGCCAAAGAAACCAAGTCCGCAAAAGGCGCGAAAAGCGCCAAGCCCGTGGCTTGAGAAGACGTGCTGCAAGTCATCGACCGGGCGCGAGCCCGGTTTTTTTCGGGTGCAAGGACCTCGCGTAACATGGCGCCATGGCAGATAGCATTTTGGTCACCGGCGGCGCCGGATACATCGGTTCGCATATCGTCGTCGAGCTTGCCGCCGCAGGTTACAGCCCGCTGATCGTCGACAATTTCGCGACCAGCTCGCCGTCGGTGTTGCCGCGGCTGCGGCGCATCACGGACCAGCCGATACCGTGCATTGCCGGGGACGTCCGCGACCGCGCAGTGATGAAGCGTTTGTTTGCCGAGCACGCGATCTCGGCCGTCATCCATTGCGCGGGATTGAAGTCCATCGGCGAAGGCGAGGCAAAGCCGATTGCGTACTACGACAACAATGTCGGCGGCGCGATCGCGCTGGTTGAAACGATGGCCGGCGCGGGCGTGAAGACGCTCGTATTCAGCTCCTCCGCCACCGTTTACGGACAGCCGGATCGCAATCCGGTGACCGAGGACGCGCCCTTACGCACGGCCAGCGTGTACGGCCGCACCAAGCGGATGGTCGAGCAGATGCTCGAAGACGTGGCGTCCTCGGATGCGGAGTGGGGGATCGGCTTGCTGCGCTATTTCAATCCGGCGGGAGCACATGCGTCGGCGCAGATCGGAGAGGCTCCGTCCACGACGCCGAACAATCTGGTCCCCGTGCTCGCGCAAGTCGCGGCGACCAACTCGCCCGAGATCGTGGTCTATGGAAATGATTGGAATACCCCGGACGGCACCGGAGTTCGCGATTACGTGCATGTGATGGACCTGGCCGCCGGACACATCGCCGCGATGCAGTATTTGACGCGCGCGGCAGGACTGACGACGCTCAATCTCGGCACCGGCCGGGGTCATTCCGTGCTCGAGGTCGTCACCGCATTCGAGCGGGCATGCGGAAAACCGATTGCGCGCCGCGTTGCGCCGCGACGGCCGGGAGACGTCGCGATTTACTACGCCGATGCTTCGCGCGCGCAAAACCTCCTTGGGTGGCGCGCCGCTCGCGATCTCGATGCGATCTGTACCGACGCGTGGCGGTGGCAGATCAATCGGCATCGCTAAACTATTTCACGTAACGCACTGGTTCGATGGAACGCTTTTACACCGCGCACAACCGCTTCGACGCCTATCTTGTTCTGCATCGCCTGCAGCAGGCAGGCATCGCGGCGCACATATTCAACGAGCACATGTCCAGCATAGTCGGCGAGGTGCCTCCCGACGTGGCACAACCGCAGGTGTGGCTCGAGGATGGGCGCGACCGGCCGCGCGCCGAGGCCGCGCTCGCGGCGTTGCGGTTCGATCGGGCGCAGACCGGCAGCGTGTTCTGCCGCGCTTGCAAGGAGGAGAATCCGGCAAGCTTCGACCTGTGCTGGCATTGCGGGGCGGACTTGTAGCCGCGTTCGCTCGAGGCGCTGAAATGCCGGCCGCGCGCAGGATGAATCCCGCGCGAGCGCCGTCAACTCGCGGGCGGAGGCTCGTCGCCGTCGCCCAGCAGTGCGCGGCCCCGCGCTTCCGCATCGGGATCCGCAGCCGGCGGCATCGCCCTGGCCGCGTCTTCACGGCGCCGCAGTATGGTCCACCATAACGCGGCTCCGCCGGCGAGCAAGGCGAACGGGCCGATCCACAGCAGCCAGGTCGTGCGCTTGAGCGGCGGATCGTAAAGCACGAAATCACCGTAGCGCGCGACCAGATAGGCGCGAATCTCGGCATCGCTCTTACCCGAAAGCGCGAGATCGCGCACCTCGCGCCGCAAATCCTCGGCCAGCATGGCGTTGGAGTCGGCGAGCGTCTGATTCTGGCAGACGAGACAGCGAAGCTCGCTTTCGAGCTTCTTGAGCCGAACGTCGAATGCCGCGTCGGCCGCTATGTCCATCTTGGTCGCGGCTGCAACCAAGACAAACGCGGCCAACGCAATGCCGCACGCGAGTCGCGAGGACGCCCTCATTTCTGCAGCTCGCGCACCAGCGGCAAGATCTTCTCCTGCAGTGATTCGACGCTTAAGGGTCCGATCTGTTTATAGCGGACGATGCCCGACCGATCGATGACAAAAGTCTCCGGCACGCCGTAGACGCCGTAATCGATGCCGACGCGGCCGTCCTGGTCGACGACCGACGCGGTGTACGGATCGCCATTTTTCGCCAGCCACGCCCGCCCGTCGTCGGGCTTGTCCTTGTAGTCGAGGCCATAGACCGGAACGATCCCGGCTTTCGCAAGCTGCAGCAGCAACGGATGCTCGACCCTGCACGAGACGCACCACGACGCCCAGACGTTGAGGAGCCACACCTTGCCCTTGAGCTCCGTCGTCGACAACGGCTTGTCGCCGTGGAGTTGAGCCAGCGCAAAGAAAGGCGCGGCCTTGCCGATCAGCGGCGATGGAACTTCGCGCGGGTCGCGCCCCAATCCGACCCACAGGAACGCGACCAGGACCACGAAAATGGCCAGCGGGATCGACCAGCGCACCGTTTTCATCGCCGGATCGCTTTCAATCCGCGCCGACGGCATTGCCGAATACCCGAGCGGCCCGGTTCTTGATCGCGAGGCGATAACGGCGATCCGACACGGCGATGAATCCACCGAGCGCCATCAGGAACGCGCCCATCCAGATCCAGTCCACGAATGGCTTGAGGTAGATGCGCACACCCCACGGGCCGTGGATGTTGGTCGTGTCGGCGCTGACCGGTTCACCGAGCGACACATAGAGGTCGCCGAAAAAGCCGGTGTCGATCGCGGCGATGGTCATCGTCTGTCCCGACGCGTTATAGATGCGTTTTTCCGGCGTAAGCGTCTCGATCAGCCGCCCGTCCTTGCGCACCTCGACGGATCCCGTGAGCGCGCGGTAATTGGGTCCCGGCTGCGGTGTCACACCGAGGAACTTGAAATCATAACCGCCAAGCGCGACGCTTTCGCCGACGTCGAGACGCACGTCTTTCTCCACTTCGTAGCCCTTGACCAGCGTCACGCCGATGATGAAAACACCCACGCCCAGATGCGCGACGATCATCCCGTAATAGGATGGAGCGTTGGCACGAAGCTTCTCCAGCACTCCGCGTCGAGGCGACGCAAACACCCGTTGCCGCAGATTGACGGCGGTGGCCGCGAATATCCAGAATGCGAGAAAAAGACCGAAGGCGACGAGCAGCGACCAGCGTCCCAGCAGGAACGGAAGAACGAGTGCCGTGACGACCGCCACGCCCAGTGCCCAACGCAGCCGGGCGGCGAGCTCGGGCACCGGGGTACGAGTCCAGCGCGCTAGCGGTCCTACACCCATCAGAAACGCCGCCGGCGCCATCAGCGGATAGAACACGGTGTCGAAATACGGCAGACCAACTGAAATCTTGCCCAGGTTCAACGCGTCCAGAAGCAGCGGATACAGCGTTCCGAGGAGCACGCTTGCGAGCGCCACGATGAGCAGGACGTTGTTGGCCAGCAGCATCGACTCGCGCGAGACCAGGTCGAATGTGCCCCCCAATCCAACCTTTCCCGCGCGATAGGCGAAGAGCGCCAGCGAGCCGCCGATCACGATCGCCAGAAAAACGAGAATGAAAACGCCGCGCGCCGGGTCGGTCGCGAACGCATGCACCGAGGTCAGCACGCCCGAGCGCACGAGGAACGTCCCCAGCAGCGACAGGGAGAAAGCCAGAATCGCCAGCAGCACGGTCCAGCTCCTGAACGCGCCGCGCTTTTCGGTGACCGCGAGCGAATGAATGAGCGCGGTCCCGGTGAGCCAGGGCATGAACGACGCATTCTCCACCGGATCCCAGAACCACCATCCGCCCCAGCCGAGCGTGTAGTACGCCCAGCCGCTGCCCAAAGCGATGCCGACGGTCAGGAACGCCCACGCGACGGTCGTCCATGGCCGCGACCAGCGCGCCCACGTGGCGTCGAGGCGGCCGCCGAGCAAGGCGGCGATGGCAAACGAGAAGGCGACCGAGAAGCCGACGTAGCCCATGTAAAGCAGCGGCGGGTGGAACACCATGCCGGGATCCTGCAGCAGCGGATTCAAGTCGCGGCCCTCGGCCGCGGCCGGCACCAGGCGCTCGAATGGGTTGGACGTGAACAGCAGGAACAACAAGAAGCCGACGCTGACGAGTCCCATCACCGAAATCACCCGCGCCAGCATCGGTGCCGGCAGGTTCTTCGAGAAGAGCGTCACCGCAAAGCTCCAGCCACCGAGCATCAGCGTCCACAGCAGCAGCGAGCCCTCGTGCGAGCCCCATGTCGCGGCGACGCGATAGTGCAGCGGCAGCTCGGAATTGGAGTTGGTGGCCACGTTCTGCACCGAAAAATCGTTGGCCACGAACGACCACGCGAGACAAGCAAACGCCAGCGCGACGAGCAGGAACTGGGCGCGCGCAGCCGGCCGCGCGAGCGCCATCAGGCGCGGCTCGCGCATCGCCGCGCCAAGCATCGGCAAGGTGCCCTGCACGAGCGCGGTGAGCAGCGCGACGATCAGTGCGAAGTGACCGAGTTCCGGAATCATGGTGTCATCTCACTGTAAGACTGCAACGGTGGGAGGATACGCTAAGTCGCATGCGCGCTAGCCAGGAAGGCGAGCGACCGCGCTTCACGTTCGAGGAAGCGGCTTGTCGATACATCCAGGAGCAGCAGGCCAAGAGAACCGTGACGGTCAGGCCGCTTTCGCGATAATAATCAGGCCGGCGCTAACGACGAGCCCGTGTCTTGAGATACTCCGCGGTAAGCAGCAGTGCGTCAAAGGGCGGAAGAAGCTCAGCTCGAACGACACCATCAGGTCCGATCAACAGTAACGATCCAACGTAGCTCGTGTTATCGACACGCGATGCAGGCTGAACCGGATCGCGCAGGGAAACGCCCAGGTCCTCCGTGAGCCGTTTCAGTGTTTGCCAGGAGCCACTGACGCCGATGAAGCGTTCGTCAAAGGACGCCAGATATCGGCGCAAGATCTCCGGCGTGTCTCGTTCCGGATCGAGCGACACAAACAACACCTGCGTGGTCTTGATCGCTTCGGCCCGGGCGATGCGTTGGTCCATTGCCACGAGCGCGGAAAGCGCCGCAGTGCACGGTTGGGCGCAATGGGTATCGCCAAACAGTATAAAGGTCCACTGCCCTTGCAGCCGTTCCTGGGTAAACGCCTTATCATACTGATCGACCAGCGTGAAAGAATCGACGGGCCAACCTTGGGAGGCAAGGTTCACCCGTTGCGATTCACCGTGATGGGCCAGTGCCGGCAGGATTGGACCCGCGGCAAGAAGCCACAGGCCAATCGCGAAATACAATTGCCGTCTCACTTCTCAAGTCGAATAAATATGGGTCACGCTTGCTTCGGCGGGGACATCTCGACGCATCTCGATTGAGGCCGAATCGTGGCCCGCCCGCAGCGAACGCATGACTACCAGCACGCTTGAACCGAACATCAGACCGGCCGCCACTACCGGTTGCAGCAACCCAGTCACGGCGAGCATCAAGGCGATAGCGTTATAGCCCAGAGCCCAGGCTAGATTGGCGAGAATGGATTTGCGCACCCGGTTCGCCAGTTGCATAAGCCAAGGCAGGCTGCCGAGGCCTCCCGTTGGAAGCGTAATATCGGCGCTTTCCTTGGCGAGATCGGTAGCCGCGCCCACCGCGATGCCGACCGATGCGGATGCCAGCACGGGGCCGTCGTTCAGGCCATCCCCTACCATGGCGATGGGACCGCGTTGCTTGTTGGCCCACTTACGCAAAGCCTGTACCTTCCCTTCGGGCGTGAGTTCGGCCTGCCAACTTGAAATGCCGAGTGCGTCGGCGACCTTGGCTACCGGTCCCTTTGTGTCGCCGCTCAATAAGAGTGTCTCCACGCCACGCTCATGCAGTGCCTTGATTACTCCCTCTGCTTCGGGCAGGGTCGCGTCGGTAAGCGCGAGGAGCCCGTATACGGTGTCCCCCCAGCCGATGTAGACGAGCGTGTGCCCTGGCGCTTCTGTCATGGCGGACAGTTTTTCGGGAACGGTCCAGCCGAGCGCCGTCATGAACACGCGAGACCCCATCGCGCAGAGCACGCCATCGATCCGGCCGGTCACGCCCGCGCCGGGGCGGGCCCGAATTTCCATCGCCGGCAGGACGGTTAATCCATTGGCATTGCCCTGCTCGGTTATCGCGCGCGCAATGGAATGCTCCGAACCCGAGGCAAGCGCGGTCGCGCGGAGCAACAGATCGTGTTCGGTGGTGCCGTCAACCACAACGTATACCGGTTGCGGTTTGCCCTGGGTGAGTGTTCCCGTCTTGTCGAACGCGACCCCTCTTACCCGCGCCAATTGCTCAAGCACGCCGCCACTGCGGATCAGGATTCCGCGCCGCGCCGCCTGACCGATGCCGAGCGCGGTAGCCAAAGGCGCGGCCAGGCCCAGCGAACACGGACAGGCCACCACCAACACCGCGAGTCCGGTTAGTAGCGCCGCCTCAAAGGGCTGGCGGATGCTCCAGAACCATACCGTTCCCGCCGCCAACAACAGGACAAAGGGGATGAATATCGCGGCGGCGCTGTCGATCGTGCTCCCCAGCAATGATTTGCGCGCCAGCGCGTCACGCACTAGGCGGCTGATCTGTATCCAGCGCGTATCGGTGCCCGCGACGGTCGCTCGAATCCATATCTGTCCGTGGCCGTTGATGCTGCCTGCGTGTACAAGCGCACCAGGCGTTTTGAGCTGCGTTTCCGGCTGGCCGGTGATTATCGCTTCATCGCAATCGGAGTGGCCATCGATGACTACACCATCGACGGCTATACGCTCGCCGGGGAAGATGCGCACAATGGTTCCGGGCTGCACGGTATGGACCGGTTGTATCGCATCGATACCGTCGGCGACAACCCTGGCGCTGGCGCGTTCGGCGGCAAGCATGGGCGCCAGGCTCCGCATGGCCCGCACGCGGCCCTGCGCTTCCAGGTAACGCCCCAGGGTAAAGAGGATGAGCACCATGGTCGCGGTGTCGAAATAGACAGTGCCGGACCCTTGTACGACCTGGTACCCGGAATATCCGTAAGCCGCCAGCACGCCGATACTTACGAGGGTATCCGTGCTGACCCGGAACCTTCTTGCGGCCTGCCACCCGCCCGCAATAAATGGGCCGCCCAATATGACGATCAGCGGTGTGGCCAGAATCCATAGCAGCCAGTGAATCAGATTGACCAGCCAGCCGTCCGCCGCGCCGAAGGTCCCGGAGTAAAGCAGGAGACTGAACAACATGATGTTCATGGCGAGAAATGCGCCAACACCGAGACGAATCAACAGCGCCGCCGCTTCCGGTTCGTCTCTCTCGCCATGGTGTACCTGGTAGGCCAGACAGCATCCATAGCAGCAGAACTGACGCGTTTCACCGTTCACTTCCCGTTGCTGTCCGAGGCGGCCAATGGGCAGCAGGCAGTGGCAGCATGCGCCGACAGCGTTCATCAGCCGTGCAAGTGGGCGGTCATGGGCAACAAGCCGCGGGCGAACGTGATGATGCCGAGTATGACGATGAATCCTCCCGCAATGCGGACGCTGTGCTGTCGCCAATCGAATCGAACCGCGGTACTTCGACTTGTCGGAAAATTCACCTGGACCGTGTGGACGCGAGTCTGGCGGAAGCCGTGGCGCAACCACCCACCCACTCCTCCCATGATAAGCATTGCGGGAAACGTGCCCAGGCCGAATGCTGCCATGGTTAGCAATCCAGGCAGTGCGCCGCCGCTGCCTGCAGCTTGCGCCGCAAAGGCATAGACCAGAGGGCACGGCAGAAAACCATTCAGCACGCCGAAAGCCAGTGGCGCCGCGGCGCCGGGAGCTTTCAAAAGGTCACGCAGCGCGGGTACAAGAAAGTTGCCGCTGGACTCAACTCCGCCTCGGCTGGATCGCTGGAAGAAACCGAAGAAGCGCAACCCGATAAAAACCATCAGCAACCCGGACACCACCGCCAATAGCCGCTGGGCGAGACTTGCTGCGGTTCCCTCTCCGCCGTGGCCGACCAGCAATACGCCCAAGGAGCCAACAACCGCGCCCAGGAAACAATAGGTTGAAACCCGGCCGAGGTTATAAATGAGGTGCCGGCGCAGAGTCGCAACGTTGCCACGCGGGTCGGAGCCCAGGGCGCAGGCAAAGCCGCCGCACATCGCCACACAATGGGCACTGCCGGCCAGTCCGGCGAGAAAGATTAAAAAATACTGAATCATGCGCCGTTGCTCCCGTTCCACGCCGCCGGCCGGTGGGTGCTAGCGCCGGCTACTTCGTGAAGGCGAGATATGCCACCCAGGCGAAGAACGAGACCGTCATGATGATGAAAATCCAGAACGCGATGCCCTCGGACCAAGTCATCATGCCCCCTAACCGAGCGCCACACCGAACACGTTCAACGCCAGTTCGGCGGCGAGGAAGATCAGATTCAACACTGCCAGTGCCAACAGCAATCTTGCCGCCATGTTTGCCCTCCCCATGATTGCCCTCCTTTCGCAGCGCGGCTACAAGCCCAAATTGAGCCCTGGCCCGAGCCCGCCCCAATAAGTGATGCCGTAATAGAGCGCCCAGACGAACAGGATCAGATAGACGATGCGGAGCCAGGTGTTGATGCGCCCGTGGCGGGCCTGGAGATGGTCGGCGCCGTACTCTTCGAGCTGCTGATGGTGGGGAATGTCATGGGCCGCGCCGGTTGCGTTGTTTGTCTTGTCACTCATCATCAGTCACCTCCGCGCGGTAGGCCTTGTACTTGATGTTCTCCACGTCGTTGAATGAGCCGGACAGCACCCCCCAGATGAACAGGCAAACCGCGCACAAGCCCATCAACAGGGCCACCAGCAATTGAATGAAGATCATTTCTCCCATTGTCGTTCCCTAACGCGTACGCTGGTTGATGCCAGCCGTCGAATCTCGGGCCGCGGTGAAGTCGAAGCCATGCTTCTTCGCCCAGGCTTCACCGGCATAAAGCGTGGGCTTCTCCGCAGTCTGAGGATTGTAGGCGTAGTGCGACTCGGAAGCCGCGAGCGTCGGATCGTTGAGCGCCGTCCGGTCTTTCTCCGAGATCTGCATTTTTTCTCCGGTAAGCGGATCGGTGAACGCCGATAGCGCTAACACGTAATAGGACAGGGCCCAGCGGTCAGCCTCGGGCAGCGAATCGCTGAAGGACGGCATCGGTGTTCCGGAAAGCCCGGTCGACATGGTGCGGAAGATGTCTTTGACACCCGCCCCCGATTTAAACTGGCCGGTCGTGAGATTGGCGGGAGGAATCGGGAAACCGAAATCGTCTTTCAGCCCCGCCGCCTTTTCACCATCGCCTTTGCCACCTTCGCCGTGGCATTCCCAACACTTGGCCTGCTTCCATACGTCCTGGCCGCGCCGCACGAGTTCCAGCGACGGCGCGGGCGGTTGGCCGATAAAGATGGGCGCCTTGGGCGGCTCTTCCACGAAATACAGATACGGTTTGTCCGGCTTGCTGCGGTCCGCCGCCAACTCGTATTTGATGTACTGGATCACCGCGAGCCGGTCCTTTTCCAGCAGTTCGTGCCAGCTTGGCATCGCAGTACCGCGCACGCCGCGCGTGATGGTGCGCAACAGATCGCCATCGTCGGGCATGGACCCCGAAGGCGTGAGCCGGAATTTGAATACGCCCAAGGTGAAGTTTCGCGGCCGGTCCTTCTGGATGAAGGCCGCCGCAGGCCCGTTCCCGTCGCCGTTAACACCGTGGCAACCCACGCAGCGGCGTTCGTAAACTTGCTTTCCGTAGCTCGTCCACTCTTCCGAGCGCGGCACCGAAACCTGCGAGGCTTCCATCAGCTGCGGTTCAAAGCGGTCGCGCCATTTGCCGCGATTGGTTCCGAGTTTTTGCAGATACGCGACCAGGCCTTTCAAGTCCTCGGTTTCGGCTACCAGGGTCACGGTGTCGCCGGCGTATTCCTTGTTGGGGGTGTAAATCACCGGGTACTTTCCGGGTTCCGGTACGAACAGCAGGCCCTCGGCGTTGGGTGTAAGCAGGATTTGCTTGTTGCTCTTGAAATCGAACAGCTTCTCCGTTGCCGACGTTTTTTCCAGGGTCCGATTGCCGTTGGCGTCGGCGATGATTTTTACCGTATAAGGGCCGTCAAAGAGGGCGGCAAACCGCGGCATGATGGAATCGGGCGAGAGCATGCGCGGATTCCAGAAATGGGCGAGATGCCAGGCGTCGCTGAATTTCAGACCCACCCGTGTCAGATCCGGGCCGATGCGGCGGGTGGAGAATAGGTGCGGCAGATCGTAGAAGTATTCACCGGCCTGGGACACCGGACCCCAGCGGCGCGTTTCGCCGGTCACCGGGCGCACGTATTGCGAATGACAATACCAGCAACCTTCTCGAATATAGACCTGTCGCCCATGGAGTTCGACGGGCGTGTAGTCGCTTGACTGGTGAACCATCCATTTGAGCTCGCCCAAATCGTTGCGCACGACCTTGGTCACCTTGTTGGTGCGCGATTCGGGTTCCAGCATCGGCAGCACACCTTGCACAAACGCGGCGAGGGAGAGACAGAGGAAACCGGCCACCAAAGCGTAGAAACGCAATCCGTACCGGTTCTTGCTCATCACGGCGCTCCCTGAACCGCGACGTCGCCAGGGGCCGGACGCGCGACACTTTGCGGGGCTTCCGCCGAAAGTATCGTTCGCATCAGGTTGTAGACCAGCAGTGACATGCCGATGTCCATCGAAGCACCCGCCACCGTGCGCACCAGCCAGTAGGGACGGATCGCAACAAGCGAATCCAGCCATTCGACGCCGGCCATGAGCATATAGCCCTGCTGCAGCCCAGCCAGGCTCAGGACCAAGCCCATCAGCGAAATCCCGAAGGTAATGAGCCAGAACGACCAGTTGCCCATTCTGAACGACCACAGCGCCCGCCCCGCGAGCTTCGGGATCACGTAGAGCGTCCCGGCCATGGCCCAGACCACGAAGGTGCCGAACACCGTCAGGTGCGAATGGGAAATCACAAAATCGGTGAAGTGGGTGGGCTGCTGGATTGAACGCAATGCCTCGGTCGAACCCTGAAAGCAACCCACCAGATACATGAGCGAACCCATAATCAGAAACTTGGCCGGGAGGTTTTGGCCCAAGGTTTGCCAGCGACCGATCATGGTGCCGAAAAAGTTCTGTAGCACGGTCCATACCGGCACGATCAGCAACATCGAGGTGATGATGGCGAGCGTCTCCGCCCAGTCAGCAATGGGGCTGTAGAGGTAATGGTGGATGCCGACGAAGGGATAGAACAGAGCCAGCGACCAGAATCCGACCAGCGACAGCTTGTGGCTGTAGAGCGGGTTTTTCACGCTGGCCGGAAGAAAATAGTAGATCAGCACATAGCCCGCCGGCGTGATCCACAGTCCGACAATGTAGTGGAGGAACAGCCCGTGAAACGCCGCGCTGTTGATGCCCGCAAAGGACGGCAGGATGAAACGCAGAATCAGGTTCATCACCGTCCATACCAACGCGCCGATCAAATACCACAAGGCGACGTACAGCTGCGGCTCGCTGCGCCGGGCGATCGTGACCAGGAACTGGATCGTGATGATGGTAACCACGCTGAAAATGACGATGAAGATCGGAAGCGTAAATTCTCCAGCCTCCAGTCCCGAGTTATAGCCCAGAAGAAGCGAAGCCAACCCAGCGATCAGCCCCAGGTTCCACACCCAGACCAACCAGTGGCCCCAATGGCCGTTCCAGACCCGCACCCCGGCGAGGCGTGGCACGATGTAATAGCACAGCCCGATGAACAGCGTGGAGAAGGCGCCCCAAATCACGCCGTTGACGTGCATCGGGCGCAGCCGCCCAAGGGTCAGATACTGTGAGGTGCCAAGGTAATCAGGGAAGTTGAAGAGACTGGACATGGTCACGCCGATGCTCGGCGTGACCAGGAGCCAGAACAACCCCCAGTAGAGCCACTTGAGTATGAGTTCCCGGTCGATCAGCGAATCGGGGTCGGGGAATGCATCTTGGGTTGCTGTTGTATTGGCCACGTCATCCCTCCGTGCTCTATTGCGGCCATCTTGTGCATGCGTTGTTGTTGTCTGCCCAAGTCAACGCGCCGGTGACCTTGCTTGGCACTCCGCCGCGTGCCTCCCCTGCGAAAACGCCACGTTGCGAGCGCAACGTGGCGTGTCTGCGACTAGTGTCTTCCCGGATCCAGTTTGGAATTCCGATTGGACCAGTAGATGTAGGCTTCCAGCGCCTTCATGGCCGGCCCGTTAGGATCGATCTTCTCGCCCTCGTTGGGTTTCTCGATGCACCAGTTGATCATGTCGCGCAGCGTCGCAAACTCGTTCATCTGCTCCTGGAACTTTGGAAACTCGTGCGGGTGGTTGTCCGACGCCCACGGGTGGCACATGGCGCAGGCCGTGCCCGTCTTGGAAAGGTTAACGTTGAGCCGCTTCTGCGTAGCGCCATCGCCATGAAACAACTCGTCGCCAACCTTCACTTGCGTCATGAAGACCTCGTCGAACGCTTGCATTTGTTCCGCGGTGTGTTTTTCCTTGTGGGCGAATGCCCGTTCCGTGTCGACCGCAAGAAAAAACAGCACCGCGACCCCCGCTGTGATGAGCGGGTAACGCAGTTTTTTGATTGTCATGCTGATCCCTCCTCGACGGTTCAAATGCGATCGGCAACCCGCGGGCTGAGCACTTGGTTGCGGTTATCCCCGGTGCCGGAATCGACTTCCGCTTCGGCAAAGACCTCCTTGCGCCACATCTTGTATTGATTTTCGTCGCGCCCCGTGGCAGCCATCGTATGGATGGACCAGCCCACACCATCGAACTGATCACCGGGATCCGCGCGAATCATGGGCTTGGTGAGGATAGGCACACCCTCGGGCGCGTAAGGCCACGGCCACGAGGTCGCGAGCATGCCGATCGAGCGTAGCTTGCCGATTTCGTTGTACAGCACCTGGTGCGTGTGTCCGTGGATGTTGGTGACATTGCTGTAGGGCTTCAGGATCTCGTGCACTTCGCGCCAGTCGCGTACCCAGAAGTTCCAGGGCGGAAAGTACTCGTACAACGGGTTGTGGCTGAAGATCACCGCCGGCTTGTCCTTGCCCCAACTGGCCAGCGTACTGTTGAGCCACTTGAGCTGCTCGGCGCCTACCGCGGCCCAGGGGCCCCCGAGCGTACCGTCCAGCGTCGCCATATGGCCCATGCGTTCCTTCGCGCTCATCTTGCGTGAAGTCCAGAAGTCCGGGGCGCGGCTGATGGTTTCCAGTCCGATGAAGCGGACCCCCTTATGATCGAAAAACCAGGGCGCCGTGCCGAACATCTTGTTCCAGGTGGCGCCCATATCCAGGTACCAGTCGTGCTCACCCGGGATGAACACCTTCTTGATCTTGATCTCCTTCAGCAGCTCGGCGCCCAACTGCAACTCGAGCGGATCGCCCAACTGCGCCATATCGCCGCCGAAGATGAGGAAATCTGCGGGCGGATTCATTGCCTGCGCTTCCTGTATCGCCTTCACCGCCTTCTCGACAAAGCGCGTGTTGACATTCTTCGGATAGAGGTGGGTATCGGAAATCCAGGCGAATTTGAAACTCTCGCCGCCCTGCGCAAACGCCATGTCGAGGGTGTTTAGCAGCGGGAATAGACCGTAAGCAGCCGCTCCCGTCGTGCCATACAGCAACGACTTGTGCAGGAAGGTACGTCGCGTTATTACTGTCGAACGGTCGGGGTGATCTCCGGGCCGACGCAGCGCCTGGTCCATTTCACGGCTTAGTGTATTCATTTGGATTTCCCTCGTTCGTTAGTGGTAGGCCGGGACGCCGCAGACTGACTGCTATTTTTTCTTCAGTTCAATGGAAAGCTTCGCCGCTCCATTCGCCGTCACTGTTACGGGAATCTCGGAATCCCCGGTATAATCTTGAGTTGCGACCAGGGTGTAATTTCCCGGTGGGATATCGGTGATGCTGAAGCTCCCGTCCTTGGCGGTCCGGGCGTAATAAGGGCTGTCTGCCACGTAAATCCACGCCAGCATCCAACCATGAGAGTCACACTCGACGCGGACCAGGCCAGGTCTGTCCAATTGGCTCGTGATACGCTGCCCCTGATTGGGCAAGGCGAGATTGAAGGCAGTGCGTTTGCCATAGAAGCCATGGGTGTTGTGCAAGACCGGATCAGTATTGACAACATCGATCGCGCCAGCGCGAATCACTTGCACGGTCGGCTCGAACCTGCATTTTACATTGTCGATTTCCGGCGGTTTTTCCGGCTTTCCCCATGCTTTGCCTTTGGGGACCTCCTTCAAATAGACGACGGCGTCCTCGACGCCTTTGTCTGGCCCGACGAGAATCAAGGGCTCGTCCCGAGGAGTGCCGCAGACCTCCCTGTCCTTCGTGGGGATGATCTTCTTGGTGGGAACGTTGCCTTGAAAAACGACCTTGCCCTCAATCTTCCCGCCGCCAGAGACGGCTACGACGTCGTACGCAAGAACAGGAATGCTGACGACAGCGACCGGGATGATTTGCAGCAGTCTTACGATGGTTGTTGCCGCCAACATGGAAGAGATTCCTTTTTATTCACACCCACGAGGCCGTTCTTACACAGCCTCACTGCGGCCACCGGACGTATTACGCCTCTCGACCTATGGTGATCTCTGTTATGGTAGTGAAGCAGGCTTTCCGACGGACCGCAAATTCAAAGCTTAGATATCACTTATCGAAAATGACCAACCATTGCGTCAGTAGATATTCGCGATCGATAATGTCAATGTCCAATAGTCCATTCTCTGGGCCTGCGTTATTGCATATAACTTCGGCGGACAAACGCCTGCAATCGAACAGCAAAGACCAGGCCGCAAACACGGAGTAGGGCGATGACGCTCCAGGAACTGCGGTATCTGATCGCGCTCGCGGACAAAGGGCACTTCGTTCGTGCCGCGGAAGCCTGTCATGTCAGCCAATCGACGCTAAGCACGCAACTCAAGAAGCTGGAGGACTACCTCGGGGTGTCTCTGTTCGAGCGCAATAAGCATCGACTGATGCCGACCCCAATCGGCGCAGCGATCATCGGGCGCGCAAGGACCGCGCTCGATGTGGTCGACGAAATCAGGGATTTGGCGCGCCGGGACCACGAGCCGATGGATGGACCGTTGCGTCTCGGCGTAATTCCAACACTAGGACCCTATCTGGTGCCCTACGTCATACCCACGATACGCGCGCTTTTTCCGAAACTGCAGCTGTTCCTGCGCGAGGATCTGACCGCCAATCTGCTTGAGCGACTACGGCACGGCGGATTGGACGCGTTGTTGCTGGCCCTGCCCATTAACGGTGACGATGTGGAAGTGATGGCATTGTTCCGCGAACCCTTCGTGGTTGCGCTGCCTGCGGGTCATGCGCTTGGAAAAAAAGAGCACATCAACGAAAAGGAACTCGCCAACCAGTGCGTGCTGTTGCTGGAGGAGGGGCATTGCATGCGTGATCAGGCGCTCGCCATCTGCGGCTCCAATACATCGGCTGAGCGCGACGAATTCAAGGCAACCAGCCTCGAGACGCTGCGCCAGATGGTAGCAGCGGGTGTGGGTTGCACACTCTTGCCTGCATTGGCGGCATTGCCGGGAGTGGGATCGGTCCAGCACGGATTGGTGCAAATTCGTCCGTTCATCTCGCCTGTACCCACACGCACCATTGGCATGGCTTGGCGTCACCGCTATCCCCGGGAGGCAACGATTAAGCAACTTGCCGAGGTGATTCTCAACAATTTGCCAACGGCGGTAGAAGTCATAACACCACACACCGGTGCCACTTGACCGGCTCGCGCATGGCAGCGCCAAGCATCGGCAAGGTGCCCTGCACGAGCGCGGTGATGAGCGCGACAATCAGCGCGAAGTGGCCGAGTTCCGGAATCATCGGTCGGCCTTCGCGTCCTGGTGCAGGCTTTTCATGGTCATTCCCTTGCGTGCCTGGTCGACGGCATCCTTGGCTTGCGGCGGCATGTAGTTTTCATCGTGTTTGGCGAGGACTTCGCTGGCGTGGAAAATGCCGTCGGATTCCAGCGTTCCTTGCGCAACGACGCCTTTGCCTTCCTTGAACAAGTCAGGAAGGAGTCCGGTGTAGGAAACCGGAATCGTCTGCGCCGTGTCGGTTACGCGAAAGCGCACCGTCAAAGTGTTGGGTTCGCGCGCCAAGCTGCCGGTTTCGACCATTCCGCCCACGCGAAACGGCCGTCCCTGCGGCGCCTCCTTGGCCACGATCTGGCTTGGCGTGAAAAAGAACACCAGGTTCGACTGGAATGCCGAAAGCACCAGCGCCGCCGCAAGGCCGAGAATGCCGAGGCCGGCCGCGATCCACGCAAAGCGACGGGTGCGCGGCTTCATTGGGTATCGTCGGGCAGCGTGGCCGCGCGGTCCGGTTTCAGCGCGGATTTCACCGCCGCGCGGAGGCGGGCGCGCACGGCGAGGATTTCCACCGCGACGGCGATCGCGGCCACGCCGTACGATGTCCACACATAGAAGCCGTAGCCGCCCATGGCCAGAAACTCGGACAGGCCGCTTGCCTTCATCGTATCAAGGGCCGGAGCTCGCCCATCCAGCGGACATTCTTTTCGCGTTCGACGATGATCGCCTGCACCCGTATCAAGGCGATCGCAATGGCGTAGAACCACGCGGCGAATGCCATGACCAGCATGCCAGTCAGCATCGAGGCCGCCATGGTCGGAGCCGAGGTCAGGCTCACCGACGCGCCCTGATGCAGCGTGTTCCACCATTTGACGGAGAAATAGATGATCGGAACATTGATGGCGCCGACCAGCGCCAGCACCGCGCTCGCGCGATCGGCGCGTCTCGGATCGTCGATGGCGTGCGAGAGCGCCATGTATCCGAAATAGAGGAATAGCAAAATGAGCTCGGACGTCATCCGCGCGTCCCACGCCCAGTACGTGCCCCAGGCTGGCTTGCCCCACATCGCGCCGGTGACGAGCGCCAGCACGGTGAACATGGCACCGGTCGGTGCCAGCGCCTGCGCCAGCATTGCCGCAAGTCGGGTGTTGAAGGTAAGCGATACCGCACACCAGAGCGCCATGACGATGTAGATGAACATCGACATCCACGCCGCGGGCACATGAATGAAAATGATCCGGTAGGCGTCGCCCTGCTGGGCGTCGGTCGGAGCGACCACAAGGCCTAAGCCAAGTCCTGCCACGGCGAGCACTGCCGCACCCGCGCTGAACCATGGCACGAGCCGGCGCGCCAACGGGAAGAACGACGCCGGCGATGCGAGCTTGAACCAGGTGATCGAGCTCATAGTCCTTATGGACCTTCTAATCCAGAGCGATGCGCACCGCGGCGGATGCCGCGAGCGGTGCACCCACCAATGCTGCCAGCAGTGCCGCGGCGAGCAGGGAAAGTTGTGCGGCCGCCCCCAGCCCGGCGCGCGCCGCTTCGATCGAACCTGCGCCGAAGATCAGGATGGGAACGTAAAGGGGCAGGATCAGCAGCGCGAGCAGACCACCGCCGGCGCGCAGGCCAAGCGTCAGCGCGGCACCGATCGCGCCCAGCAGCGACAGCGTCGGCGTGCCCATCAGCAATCCGAGCGCCAGCAACCACCCCTCGTCGGTCGTCAGCCTGAACTGCGCACCCAGAAGCGGGGAGGCAACTGCGAGCGGAAGGCCTGTAGACATCCAATGCGCCGCTATTTTACCGGAGATCAGCGCCGGCAGCGGGTGCGTCGACAGCGCGATCTGCTCCAAGCTGCCATCGGCGAAGTCGGCTGCAAAGATACGGGGCAGCGACAACAACGAAGCTAGCAGCGCCGCGACCCAGAGCACGCCGGGTCCCAGCGCGCGCAGCAGCGCGGGCTCGGCACCCACCGCCAACGGAAAAAGCGTCACCACAATCACGTAGAACAGAAGCGCAACGCCCAATTCCGCCTTGGAACGAATCGCCAGTCTCAAGTCGCGAGCCATCGCCCACGCGAAGCCGCGCCATGCGCTCGAGTTGCGTGTCGCGTCGGTGATTTCTTCGACTGCCGTCAAGGCGGTGCCCGTCAGAGCTCGAGGCTACGCATTGTGCCAACCGCCAGCGCAAGCGGCTGATGGGTCGCGATCACGGCAACGCCTTGTCCGGCGAGGTGCGCATTGACTCGCTTCTCCAGCGTCGCAACGCCCGATGCATCGAGAGCCGTCGCAGGCTCATCGAGCACCCACAAGCGGCGCCGGGCGAGGTTCATGCGCGCAAGCGCAACGCGGCGCCTTTGGCCCTGCGACAGCACGCGCGCGGGGATGTCGTCGTGCAGGCCGAGCGACCATTCCTCAAGTGCCTCGCGCACCGCATCGCGGTCCGGCGCGGCATCGTGCAAGGCGGCGAGCGAAAGAAGATTCTCCTCGGCGGTGAATTCGTCCTTGAGCGCGGCGGCGTGTCCGATATACAGCGTTGCGGCTCTGAGAATGTGATCGAACGCAGCGACGGGCTCGCCCCGCCACGATAGTTGGCCGAGGTGTGGCTGTGTCAATCCTGCCACCATGCGCAGCAGCGTCGTCTTGCCGCTGCCGTTGGCGCCGGTCACGATCAGCGCCTCTCCGGAACCCAATGCAAATGCCACGTTCGCGAACAAGGTGACGCCGCCGCGCGTCGCAGCCAGCCGTTCTGCTCTCAACATGGGAGGAAATGAACTGAGAATACGAACGCTCAATTATAGCGTGCCAACGTGGGCAGGCTTGACGCCGCAACATGAGAACTCGTGTTGCCTCGTCAACGCGGGCAGAGGCGCCGCCACCACCCTTGACGGTGCCCCGACTCACGCCGACAATGACGTCGTTGTTCATAACCGTCAGTCCGCGCAGAACAGGCAACCAACGATAGGCGCGCGCAAGCATTGTGTCGCTGTCGTGCTGTGCATCTGGAGCCCAGCGAGCGGCGAACAAAGGGTAGGGGAAACCCCTTCATGAAACCTTGTCGCATCCTCCTCGGCTGCATGCTGGCGTCACTTTGTTTGCTGTCCGGCGGCGCATGGGCGCAAGTCGCGCCGCCGACCATCGCAAAGGCCTTCGGTGCGGTGAGCATACCGCTGAACGGGTCGACATCGCTCAGCTTCACGATCGCCAATCCGAACGTTGGCAGCAGCCTCACCGGCGTGGGTTTCACCGACAATCTGCCGTCGGGGCTGGTCGTGGCCACACCCAACGGGCTCACCGGCAGCTGCGGTGGGGGCAGCATTGTGGCGACCGCCGGGTCGGGTGTGGTCAGCTTGACGAGCTCGACCTTGGCAGGGAGCGCCTCGTGCACCTTCAGCGTGAATGTGACCGGCACCACCTTGGGAACTAAGAACAATACGACCGGTAAGGTGACCTCCACCCAAAGCGGTTCCGGCGGCACTGCTTCGGCGAGCGTTACGGTCGTTGGGGGCGCTGCGCCACCGACGATTGCGAAGTCTTTCGCTGCGGCGAGCATAGTGCTGAACGGGTCGACCTCGCTCAGCTTCACCATCCGCAATCCCAACCAGTCCACCACGTTGACCGGTGTCGGCTTCACCGACGCGCTGCCGGCGGGCCTCGTGGTCTCGACCCCGAACGGGCTCACTGGCAGTTGCGGTGGCGGCACCATTGTGGCGACCGCCGGGTCGGGTGCCATCAGCTTGACCGGCGCGACGCTCGCAGTGAGCGCTTCGTGCACATTCAGCGTGAACGTGACCGGCACCACCAGCGGAACGAAGAACAATACCACCGCCGCGGTGATCTCAGTCGAAGGCGGCGCCGGCGGCACGGCTTCGGCGAGTGTTACCGTAGGCCCGCCACCGTGCGTCGCGCCAACGATCACTTCGGGGGCGCCCCCTTCAGGAACGGTAGGCGTGTCTTATGCATTTACGGTCACCGCGAGCGGCGATCCACCTTTGACGCTCTCCGTCAGCGGGCTGCCCGCGGGACTCACGTTCAACCCCGCGTCCGGGAGCGTTAGCGGGCTGCCGACGGCCGCGGGGACGTCGACCTTGACCATCACCGCCAGCAACGCGTGTCAGCCAAGCGCCAGCCAGACGCAAACGCTGACCGTGGCTCGTTCCGCATCGACGCTGTCCATTTCGGCGAGCCCCAACCCGGCCTATTTCGGTCAGGCGGTGATCGTTATCGTGCGCGCAGCGGGGGGACCGTTCCCGCCGCAAGGCATCGTACTTCTTTGCGCGCGAGAGGAAAACGCGTTCTGTCCGCCACCGTTCGACATCGCGCCGCCAGGGACGCCCGCGAGCCGCATTCGCGCGCTGCTTTCCGCGCCGCTGGATGCGAGCGGCCAGGCAAGCTTTACCTTGAGCGGCCTATCCATCGACAACTACCTGGTCAAGGCGAGCTACGGCGGCGATGCGGCGCACGACGGCGCGAGTGCGGGTCCGATCGACGAATTCGTCATCAAGGGAATACTCCTTGCGCCGCCCAACGTCTCGTTGGCGGCGCCGTTGCGCGCAACCATCGATGCGCCGCTGTTCATCGGCGTGGGGGTGACGCCAAGCGAGCCCGCGCCGATGCCCACCGGCACGGTGCAGCTGTACGCGGGCACCGATCTGATCGGTTCGGCGACGCTGGATGCGAACGGATCGACGCAGTTCAGGATCGCGGCCGCTGCGACGGGGACGCTCGCGTTGCATGCCGAATACTCCGGCGACGCGCTGTTCCCGTCCGCGGCTTCGCCGCAACGTTGGGTCACGATTGCCGCGGGTCCGACCGCCGAGATACCCGCGGTCGGGCCCATCGGTCTGGCGCTGCTGGCACTGGCGCTCGCGGTGCTGGGCATGCGTCCCCTTTACCGACGCGCGCGCCGGCTCTAGGCGCATCGCGCCCGCGTCGTGCATTTCGCGCCGCGTGGACTCGCCGCGCAACTGATCAGGGCGCCGCGATGGCTGGTCGCGCTGATCATCATCGGCGTTTTCCTTCTTCATCCCCTGACCGAATTCGGCAAGAGCAGCTTCCTCCGCAAGCTGGAGGCGATTGCGTACGACACGCGCCTGAAGTTCACGCTTCCGAAGCAGGGCGACCCGCAGGTCGTCATTGTCGATATCGACGAAGCGAGCCTTGCGAAGGAAGGCCGCTGGCCGTGGCCGCGCGACAAGCTCGCGCGTCTGACCCGGCAATTGTTCGATCGCTACCAGGCGCGCGCAGTCGGCTTCGACGTACTCTTCGCCGAAGCCGATCGCTCGTCGGGAATCGATGTCCTCGACAGCCTCGCGCAAGGCGATCTGAAAGACGACAGGCGCTACGCCGAAGCACTCGCCAGGCGGCGCCCGGAGCTGGACTTCGACGCACAGTTCGCGGAAGCGCTGCGCGGCAAGCCGGTGGTGCTTGGGTTTGGTTTCACGCAGCTGCCGCAGGAAAAAGGCGCGCTGCCGCCACCGTTGTTCCGGTCCGGGGATCTGGGCCATGGCCGGATCAAGATCCTTGCCGAGGTCGGCTATGCCGCGAACTTCGCGCCGCTGGAGCAGGCGGCCGCCGGAAGCGGCCACTTCGACCCGGTGTTCGATGCCGACAACGTCGTCCGACGCGTGCCCATGGTCAAGCTCTACCGCGGCGCGTACTATCCGGCGCTCTCGCTCGCCATTACCCGCGTGGTGCTGGAAGCCAAGGCGGTAGCGCCACGGTTCGGCCCCGATGATCTGCTGGAGGCCTTCGACGTCGGCGGTCTGGCCGTTCCAGTCGCCGAAGACGGCACCGCGCTGATACCGTTTCGGGGCCCGCAGAGAACATTCCGGTATCGCAGTGCCACCGACGTGCTCAATGGCAATGCCGAGGTCGATTTCGCCGGCGCCATCGTGCTCGTGGGAACGACGGCGAAGGGCCTGCAGGACCTGCGGCCCACGCCGCTCGCTCCTGATTTTCCGGGAGTGGAAATCCATGCCAACCTGATCGCGGGGATGCTCAATGGCGACTTCAAGTCCACCCCTGTCAACGCCGACGCGGTCGAGGCGATCATCATGGTCGTCACAGGTCTGTTCCTGGTGTTCGCGATTCCATATCGCAATCCGCTGATCAATACGCTTGGGGTCATGCTGATGATTTCGGCGGTCGTGGGCTCCAATCTGTGGTTGTGGACAAAGCAAGGCGCCGCGGTCCCTCTTGCCGCGACGCTGACCATGCTGGTCCTGCTATTCGGCTGGAACATGGTGGCCGGATTCATGCGCGAGGAACGCAAGATTCGTCAGGTCTCAGCCATGTTCGGTGAATACGTGCCGCCGGAACGCGTAGCGCAAATGGTTGAAAGCGGCGAGCGCTACAGCATGGCGGGCGAAAGTCGCGAGCTCACGGTCCTGTTCTGCGACGTGCGGGAATTTACCGCGCTGTCGGAAAATCTGACGCCGCGAGATCTGTCGGCGATGATGAACGCGTACCTTACGCCGATGACTTCGATAATCCACTACTACCATGGCACGGTCGACAAATACATCGGCGATTCGATCATGGCGTTCTGGGGCGCGCCGTTGCCGAACGAGAATCACGCGCGCGACGGCGTCGACGCAGCGCTGACCATGCAGGAAAAACTTCCCGCCCTGACCAAGGAGTTCAGGAATCGCGGCTGGCCGGAGCTGGCGATCGGCATCGGCATCAACAGCGGCTCCATGAACGTCGGCGACATGGGCTCCGAGTTCCGCAAGGCCTACACGGTGCTCGGCGACGCGGTCAATCTGGCTTCCCGGCTCGAAGGCCTGACCAAGGAATACGGGGTGCCTTTGATCATCGGCGAGGACACCCGGCGCGCCATTCCCCAAATGATTTGCCGCGAGCTCGACCGTGTGCGCGTCAGGGGCAGGGCGCATGCGCTCACCATCTATCAACCGCTCGGACGGACGCTCGCCATCGAGCTTAGCCGCGAGCTCGGCGAGTGGGATGCGGCTCTGGCTAAGTATCGCCAAGCAAAATTCGCCGAGGCCGAGATCGCATTTGCGGCCCTATCCGCCGCGCACCCCGCGCAAAAACTCTACGCCCTCTATCGCGTCCGCTGCGCGGCATTTCGCGCCCAGCCGCCGGCGTCGGAGTGGGATGGCGCGACGACGTTTGCCGCCAAGTGACGTTGCGATGACCGCTTCGAAAAAGCGAGCGAGAAGCTCAGGCAGAAAAAAGCGCATCTCGCTCGCGCTTCAGGGAGGCGGCTCGCACGGCGCGTTCACCTGGGGCGTGCTCGAGGCGCTGCTGGAGGACGGTCGTTTCCAGTTTGCGGGAATTTCCGGCACCAGCGCGGGAGGAATGAACGCCGCCGCGGTCGTACAGGGCTTGATACAGGGCAGTGAGGCGGGCGCGATACGATCTCTGGAAGACTTCTGGCGCCGCACCCACGAGCTCGCCCGGCGTGTGGCGCCGATGTTCTCCGATCCCGCGGGCAAGACGCGCGGCGATCACAACCTCACCACGGCGCCGGGGATGATCCTGCGGGCATTCTTCGAGCAGATGGTCGGCGTTGCTTCGCCCTACGCCACGAACCGGCTCAACTACAACCCGTTTCGTGCGCTGGTCGAGGAATTTTTCGACTTCGATGCCATCCGGAAGTCGGACGGCTGCAAGCTTTTTCTCGCTGCGACCCACGTGCAGACGGGAAAAATTCGAATCTTTCACAACCGCGAGATCAGCGCCGATGCACTCATGGCGACCAGCTGCGTGCCGACGATGTTTCAGGCGGTCGAGGTCGACGGCGAATACTACTGGGATGGAGGCTACGTCGCCAATCCGGCGATCTTTCCGCTGATCGACGAATGCGAGGCCGGAGACGTGGTGCTGGTCCAGTTGACCAGCAGCCGTGCGCCACGCCTTCCGCGTCACGCTGCCGAGATCAAGGAGCGCTTTCGCGAGATTACGCTTAACGCCTGTCTGATCCGCGAGATCCGGGCCATTCATCTGATCACGCGCCTGATCGACGAGGGAAAGGTCGACGATCCATCGATGCGCCGCATCAACCTGCACGTGATCAAGGACCCGACGGCGTTTGCCGGGTTGTACGCGGGCAGCGCGCTCAACACCGACTGGGACTTCCTGAACGCGCTGAGGCAGGCCGGCGCGGTGGCCGCGAAGCAGTGGATAGTCGCGACGTATCGGAAGCTGGGAACCCGCATTACCCTCGACGAGACGATCCTCGACGATTACCTCTAGCAGTTCGTTGAAATTATCACTGATTTGAGTGCGGGCATTGGATCGCGACG